>OBIZ01000118.1_pt1 | contig 14557 bp, 9 predicted proteins | sample 1519801 | NCBI WGS metagenome assembly OBIZ01 (sample SAMN01911456, study PRJEB22533) | soil metagenome | biome: Soil | place: Malaysia | collected 2012-04-30 | depth DG_metagenome m | reverse complement strand
AACCATGGGAGCACGTATCGCCGCCCACCTTGCTAACGCCTCCATCCCTTCCGTGCTGCTCGACATCGTACCTGAAAACTCAGCCGCCGATGACCCGAAAGCCCGAAACCGCATTGCGCAGGCAGGACTCGACGCAGCGCTGAAATCGCGCCCGCCTGCGTTCTTTGTTCCCGAAGCAGCGCGCCTCATCACCGTCGGAAACTTCAGCGATCATCTCGCGCTGGTCAGCGATTGCGACTGGGTCATCGAAGCGGTCACTGAAAACCGCGATATCAAGCGGTCGCTGTACGAGAAAGTCCTCCAGCATCGCAAGCCCGGAACCATTTTCAGCTCCAATACCTCTGGCATCGCGATCGGGAGTCTTGCCGAGGGCATGCCCGACGACTTCCGCAGTAACTTCCTGGGCACACACTTTTTCAACCCTCCGCGCTACATGAAGCTGCTGGAATTGATTCCCACGCCGGAAACAGCCTCGGATGTAGTGGAAACCATCTCCAGTTTTGGCGACCGCGTCCTCGGCAAGGGGATCGTCCATGCGCACGACACTCCGAATTTTATAGGCAACCGCATCGGCGTCTTCTTCACCATCGCGGTTCTCCATCGCATGGCGCAGGACGGTTTCAGCATCGAAGAGATCGACCTGCTGACGGGGCCCGTGATGGGCCTGCCGAAGTCCGCCACCTTTCGCACCACGGACATTGTGGGCCTCGATGTGATGGTGCACGTGGTCACGAACCTGGCGGAATCCCTCCCCGATGACGAGCGCCGCGACCTGTTCGCGCTCCCCGATTTTGTTAATGACATGCACCAGCGCAAATTGCTGGGTGACAAGACAGGCGGAGGATTCTACAAGAAGATCAAAGCGAGCGACGGATCGAGCGAGATACTGACCATTGACTTGAGAACCTTTGAATACCGCGAGCAGCAAAAGCCACGGTTTCCTTCCGTTGACATGGGACGCAGCATGGAAGACACGGGCAAGCGCGTCGCCGCGCTGGCGGATTCGCCCGACCGCGTGGGCGATTTCTATCGAAAGGTTCTGGGCGATACCTTCCACTACGCCGCAATGCGCATCCCTGAAATTTCCGACGACATCCCGTCCGTCGATAACGCAATGAAATGGGGCTTCAGTTGGGAACTGGGACCGTTTGAGCTGTGGGACGCGGTAGGCCTGGAGAAAATCGTCGCCCAGTGGAAGAAAGATAATCGCCCTGTGCCGCCGCTGGTTGAGAACCTGCTCGCTTCCGGCGCAAAGACTTTTTATTCGACAAGCGATGGAACAAAACGAGTTTTCGACCTCCGGTCCAAGCAGTTTCAGCCAGTCGATATTCCAGCAGGCATTTTGCTGCTGCCATCGCTCAAGGACCGGAAAAAAGAAGTGAAGAAGAACGCCGGAGCAAGCCTCATCGACCTGGGCGACGGAGTGGCCTGCCTCGAGTTCCACTCCAAGATGAACACCATCGGCCCCGATACCGTGGAAATGGTCCATCACGCTTTGCGCACCTTGAATAGTGGATTTGACGCGCTGGTCATCGGCAACCAGGCTCCCAACTTTTGCGTGGGCGCCAACCTCATGCTGCTCCTGATGGCCATTCAGGAAGAGGAATGGGATGATGTCCACCGAATGGTGCGCGAGTTTCAGGCCGCCAACATGGCACTGAAGTATGCGCCCAAGCCCGTGGTTGCGGCGCCTTTCGGCCTCACGCTTGGAGGCGGTGTCGAAATGGCGCTTCATTGCGCGGCCATCCGTGCGGCCGCGGAGACTTACATGGGCCTGGTGGAGACCGGCGTAGGGTTGCTGCCGGCGGGCGGAGGGACCAAGGAGATGCTGGTGCGCGCGCTTGATGCAGCGCCCCGCGACGACCAGGCCGATCCCTTCACCTACGTCAAGGAAGTGTTTCTCAACATTGGCATGGGGAAGGTTTCAGCGAGCGCGGAAGACGCGCGGAAACTCGGATACCTGACCGCGCGCGATTCCATCAGCATGAACCGCGACCGCCAGATTGCTGACGCCAAGGAGCTTGCTCTCGACCTGGTGAAGCTGGGTTACCGCCCTGGCGTGGAACGCACGGACATTCGCGTGCTGGGGCAAAGTGCCTTGTCCATGATGAAGCTGGGCCTGCACTTGATGCGCCGGGCCGAGCGGCTTTCCGACTACGACGTGACAGTGGGGACGCACATCGCGCGGGTGCTCTCGGGTGGCGAATTCACTTCGTCTCAGGCGGTGTCCGAGCAGTATCTGCTGGACCTGGAGCGCGAGGCATTCGTCAGTCTGTGCGGCCAGAAGAAAACGCAGGAACGTATCCAGTTCATGCTGAAAAAGGGCAAGCCGCTGCGAAACTGAATTTCGCTGCGCGACGCGGCGCTTCCGGGCATCCAAAGTAAGAGGGTGCATCTCTCGATGGGGTGGGGAGATACCAATTGTGAACTGAGGATTACTCCGATGATGAAGCATACCGCAAGGGTCACCATTCTTGTCTTCCTCGCGATCGTCGCGGGCCACGCCGCAACGACAGCACAGCAGGATAAGACGCATTGGGAACTGAAAGGCAACCTGAGCGAGGCGTGCTCGTGCCAGGTGCCCTGCACGTGCAACTTCCGCTCCCACCCTTCACCGCACGATTTCTGCTGGACCATATTTTCGCTCGATATCGTGAAGGGCCACTACGGGAAAGTGAAGCTCAACGGCCTGCACCTGGCAGCGGCCCATGCCGACAAGGCCGTGGTCTGGTATATCGATGAACGCGCGACATCAAAACAGTTTGAGGCTCTCAAGGCCATTGCCGAACGGCTGCATTATCATTCTGACCTGCCGAGCTTCTTTAAGGGCGCGCGCATCACCCAGATGGTGACGGCCACGGGCAACGAGGTTGAGATTGAAGGCCACGGTGGCTTCAAAGCGGATTATGTGATGGGTGGTGACGGCAAGAATCCGATCGTGGTGGAAAACATCACCGCCTGGAACCTTCCACGCTCTATTAAGGGCCGAACCAAATACCTGAGATATTCAGACAGTCACGGAAACAACCTGGATTTTAATAACACCAACTCCAACGAAGGGAAGTTTGACTGGACCGACAAGCATGGGCTCTGATTTTGGGCCGTTGGCTGGTTCTGCGGTTTAGTGGGCTCTGTGACCCAGGGAGGAAGAAATGAAAGAAGCTGTCATCGTTTCAATCGCCCGCACGGCGGTGGGCAAAGCGCCGCGCGGAACGTTGCGCAATACTCGTCCGGATGACATGGCCGCAGCAGCCATCAGCGAAGCCCTGAGGCGCGTTCCCGGGCTCGACGCCGCCGAGATTGAAGACGTGATTCTTGGGTGCGCCATGCCGGAAGCGCAGCAGGGCAGCAATGTGGCGAGGATCGCGTCACTGCGCGCCGGGCTGCCGGTTACCTGCTCGGCGATGACCGTCAACCGATTCTGCTCGTCTGGCCTGCAGGCGATTGCGCTGGCCGCCCAGAGCATCATGGCCGGCTTTGGCGATGTGATTGTCGCCGGCGGAACCGAAAGCATGAGCATGGTTCCGATGGGCGGATACCATTTCTCTCCCAATCCCTACCTGGTGGACCATTATCCGGACACCTACCTCAGCATGGGACTGACGGCGGAAAACCTTGCCCGGAAATATCAGATCACTCGGGAGCACCAGGATGCTTTTGCCCTGCGCAGCCACCAGCGTGCGGTTGCAGCCATTGGCGCTGGCCGATTCAAGGAGGAGATCGCGCCGATGGAGGTGGTAGAGGTGGAAATGAACGGCAAGCCGCAAACCCGCAGGATCACCTTTGACACCGACGAAGGCCCGCGCCGCGATACGTCGCCTGAGGCGCTCTCCAAGCTGAAACCCGCCTTCCACGCCATGGGTACCGTGACCGCCGGAAACGCCTCGCAGATGAGCGATGGCGCAGCGGCGGCCGTGGTGATGTCGGCGGAAAAGGCCAAGGCCACAGGAGCGAAACCACTGGCGCGATTTGTCAGTTACGCAACCGCCGGCACGCTGCCGGAGGAGATGGGCATGGGTCCGGTGTTTGCCATTCCCAAGGCGCTGAAGTTTGCGGGCCTGAAACTTCAGGACATCGAACTCATCGAGCTGAACGAAGCCTTCGCAGTGCAGGCGCTGGCGGTTATGCAGGAGGTCGGGCTCGATCCGGAGATCACCAACGTCAACGGTGGGGCTGTGGCCCTGGGGCATCCGCTCGGCTGTACCGGCGCCAAGCTGACGGCCACACTTCTGGGCGAAATGAAACGCCGTAAGACGCGCTACGGTATGGCGACCATGTGCATCGGCGGCGGCATGGGAGCAGCAGGAATTTTTGAGAATCTTCAGTAGATTTCGGAGCCGCTCCCGGGGTTTTCTTCAACCCGATTCTTGGCGCCTGTGGGAGACAAAGCTTTTTTGCCACTGAACAACCAGACGGAGACGAAGATTTACTGGCGTAAGTTGCACGTTTCATTCCGGAAAACGAGGAACTCATGACCACCGGCGAAACAAAATTACAGGTGAAAGGCGGCAGCTTTCTGATTGAGCAGCGGACGCCCGAAGAGATCTTTACGCCGGAAGACATGACGGACCAGCACCACCTGATTGCTCAAACTGCCGAAGAGTTCATGCAAAAGGAGGTGGTTCCGCGCGCGCGCCAGATCGAGGATAAGGACCTGGCTCTCTTGCGCGAACTTCTCAAGAAAGCGGCAGCGATCGGACTATCCGCCACCGACATTCCGGAAAAGTACGGCGGCCTCGAACTCGACAAGATCTCTTCCATCATCGTGGCCGAAAAGACCGCCCTCAACGGATCGTGGACGGCGACCATCGGCGCGCAGGCTGGCATAGGCGTTCTGCCCATTGCTTATTTCGGGACCGAAGAGCAAAAGGCAAAGTATGTTCCAAGGCTGGCCAGCGCCGAATTGGTGGGGGCATACGCGCTGAGCGAAGCCGGCTCGGCATCGGACGCGCTCAACTGCAAGACGCGCGCCACGCTCAGCGCCGACGGCAGGCATTACGTCCTCAATGGCTCAAAGATGTGGATCACCAATGGCGGCATTGCCGATGTCTACCTCGTATTCGCGAAGGTGGATGGGCAACTCTTTACCGCCTTCATTGTCGAGCGCGGCTTTCCTGGTGTTTCGCCGGGGGCCGAAGAACACAAGATGGGCATCCGCGGTTCGTCCACTACGCCGGTTAATCTCGAAAATGTTCCAGTCCCGGTTGAAAACGTTCTGGGCGAAGTTGGCAAGGGCCATCTGATTGCCTTCAACATTCTCAACGTGGGCCGGCTGAAGCTGGGCGCGGGATGCGTGGGTGCGGCGAAGTTCCTGATCGCGGAATCCGTAGGCTGGGCGAAGCAGCGTGAAGCCTTCGGGCGGAGGATCGCAGATTTCGGCCTGATCAAAGAAAAGCTGGGCGAGATGGTTGCCTTGACCTACGCGACAGAAAGCCTGTCGTACCGAACAGGCGGGCTCATTGACCAGATGCTCGAAGGCGTTGACCTGGGCGCCTCGGAGGCGGGCGGACAGATTCTCGCGGCGCTGCGTGAATACGCTGTCGAGTGCTCCATCCTGAAGGTGGTGGGAACCGAAACACTGGACTGGATTGTTGATGAGGCGGTGCAGATTTTCGGAGGCTACGGCTTTTCCAGTGAGTACGAAGTGGAGCGCGCTTATCGCGACCAGCGCGTGAACCGGATCTTCGAGGGAACGAATGAGATCAACCGGCTGCTGATCACTGACATGCTGTTGAAGCGGTCGATGAAGGGCGAGCTTGGGTTGATTCCTGCTGCGCAGAAACTTTTGGACGAAATTCTCGGCACGTCTTCTGGCGAGGGGCGGGAAGACGAGGAGCCGCTCGGCGACGTGGCGGCTGTGCTGGAAGGCGCAAGGAAGGCAGCGCTGCTGGTTGCCGGAAGCGCCGTCCAGAAATACCTGAAAGCGCTGGCGGAAGAACAGGAAGTGGTTGCCGTGATCAGCAATCTGGTGATGGAAATTTACGCATTGGAAAGCGCGCTGCTGCGAACCCGGAAGAAGATCATCAAAGCATCCACTGACGCCTGCCAAACGGAAATTGACGTCACGAGAGTTCTGGCGTATGAGTCAGCAGACCGGATTGAAGTGGATGCAAAGCGCGCTTTGAGCAGGATTGCCGAGGGTGACACGCTGCGAACGCACCTTGCGGTCCTCAGGCGCTTCCTTCGCCGAACGCCGGCTGATGTGATCGGGCTGAAGCGGCAGGTGGCAGACCGCGCCATTGAACTCGGCCGTTATCCGTTCGCTTGATTGCGAGGCCATGCTGTGCTGTGTTCGGCATGTTGGGTGAGGGGGCCTGACGATTAGAGGGACGCTATAGGCCTTTCAGGGCCTTGGCGGCGCCGGCAAGGTCAGAAACTGCAAGCACCAGGTCAGCTTTCTTTGTCCCTTTCGCGACGGTTGCATAGCAGTAGTCGATGTTGACGTGCGCCTCTGCAAGACGCTCCGCAATGTCTGCGAGGGTGCCGGGCTTGTCCGGCAACGTGAGCCTGAGGACGTCTTCTTCCGTGACCCGAAGGTCGAGATCACGTAGCACCTTTCTGGCGCGGAATGGGTTGGTGACAAGCAACCGAATAGGGATTTCACTGCCGCTGCCGTACGATGTGAAGGCCGTGATGTCGATTCTTGCCCTGGCCAGCGCGCGGGCCACGCGGGCGATTTGTCCGGGGCTACTGTCAACCCAGACTGAGACTTGCTTTGCCTTGCTCATCGTTGGTTCCTCTCCACCGGGTCTCAATCTGCTGAGAATACGCCGAAATACCCGCGGGTGTAAACGGTGGCCGATTGGACGGCGCTCCTGCAAGTCATTCCAAATTTTGGATTACAGAGGCGAAGCCTGGTTAACCTGATTGATCCGCGCGCCAACTCGTTGTAAGTTGTCAGCCGAGGCATGAGGAGGAGATTGTGAAACCGGTTGAAGATGTTCGAGTGGTGGTGGTGGGCAGCAGCAATTTTGATGTGGTGGTCAATGCTGACCGGCCTCCGCGCGAGGGAGAAAACATCCTTGCGACGAACCTGAAATTTTTTCCGGGTGGTAAGGGTGCCAATCAGGCGGTTGCCGTCAAGCGCCTGGGTGCGAAAGTGACGTTTATCGGTGCCGTCGGAACGGACATCATTGGTGACTTCCTGGTTGGCCATCTCGAAGCCAGTGGAATTGATACTCACTGGGTGCGACGCGAAGCCGGGCGCTCATCGGGGTGCGCATTCATCAGCATCTACCCCAGCGGTAACAATTCAATCGTCGTCGACCCCGGAGCCAACCGCACACTCACACAGGAAGACATCGACCGCGCACAGGAGGCGATTGCGGAAGCCGACGCCGTGCTCACCGTGCTGGAGATTCCCATGGAAACGGTGGAAGCCGTGCTGCGTGCGGGGCGCAAAGCCGGCAAGTTGACGGTGCTGGATGCGGGCCCGCCTCGCCAGTGTTCAAACGAGATTTTGAAGCTTGCCGATATCGTTTCACCCAATGAGACGGAACTCGAAGCGCTGAGCAAGGAGACAGTGAGCGGGCGGGAATCCATCGAAAAAGCATCCCGAAAGCTCCTTGGCCTGGGCGCGGAAACGGTGGTGGTGAAGATGGGGAGCGACGGCTCCATGCTGGTCACCACGGGCGGAGCCACCCACTTCCCGGCTTCCAGGATCAAAGCGGTCGACCCCACCGCAGCTGGCGATGCCTTTACGGCGGCTCTGACTGTGAAGCTCGCCGCAGGCGAGAAGATTGAAGATGCGATGCGCTATGCAAACCTGGCTGGAGCGCTGGCCGTGACCAAGCTCGGCGCTTTGCCATCACTGCCGACGCGAGAGGAAGTGGAAGCCTTTGCCACGGGAGCACGTCCGACGTAGTACCGGGCTCCATAAATGAAGATCAGTTGGTTTTTAAGATCACGTTCCCGAGAAACCCACGGTTCTGTCCCTCCGCATCGACCACTCGAACGCTGACCCGGAAAGCATCGGCCGGAAGCGATACCGTCTTATCCAACCGAACGACCTGGCGAGGATCGACGGCTTGGAGTTCTTGCCGGCTGAGTTCCTCGCCCATGGCGCTATAGAATACAGCTTCCGCCGTGCCTGGAACGAACACTCCAAACACCCCCTTCAAAGTCACCTGGTTGCCAGAGACTTCACCTGAAAGTGGCTTGCTGATGGCCCCGACCCAGACGGTTTTTACAACGGGATTCGGCAGCCGTGTGGGCGCCCAGTGGACAGTGAACTCGTATTCCTGGCCGGGATCTAGAGCGGCGTAAGGACTGATCACTTCCGTTTCCAGGAAGTAGGGGGTCTGTTTGGGATCGTCGGGGAGGGTCTGGAAAAACGGTCCACGAGAGATGTGGCCGGGGCCGTCGTTCCATGATTCGACGGAAGCGTTGTCGGGATACTCCTGGCCAGGGAAGTGTTTGAACGTTTCCACCAGGCAGGCATTCTTCTGCCCGTTCACCACGGCATACCAGCCGGCGTCGGAGTCCGCCGCCACTTTGCCCACCCGGTATTCATAATGGATGCGCAGCATGTGGCCGTTATCAATCGTCTGGTAGCTGGGATTGCGCGCATCGCCGTAGGGATGGTAGTAGCCGCCAGGAAACATGCTGTGAGGATTCAGCGGGACGTACACGTAAAGCTCCGGGTTGGGCTTGGACGGGTCATTCGCGTCTGAGGCGTCGTTCTGGATCAGGTGCCAGATGCCCCAGCGAATCTGCCGCTTGCTGATGTTGCGCATTACCTGGTCTACCTGGACGCGCGTGGTTCCGGCATAGACGTGATAGGTGCGGATGAACTGAACGCCCGACCGCGGATCGGGCGGGCTGGTCACGCGGACTGCCACTTCCTCAGGCGTGTTTTTCACCACTTCGGATTTGAACGGGCTGCCGTCGAGGATGTAGTAGGGAATGCTGGGCCACTCGTCGTCATTCATCCAGCCTTCCGGCGCCGGCCACACTTTGTCACCGCCATAGTTGGCCCAGCCGGCTTTCAAGTTGTTCTGGCTTTCCGGAAGGACCTTTCCTTCGAATTGCTTGTTCACGAAAAAGTAACTTTGATCGCCCAGTTCCAACTGGATGGCACGGCCTCCGATTTCCGGAGTCACGTAGAGAGTAACAATTCCGTTAGTCAGGCGATAGGCTTTCCAACCGTGGAATTCCGTGGATTCAAGTTTTGCCTCAAACGAAGGAGCCGTCGATGCCATGATTGTCCTCGCAGAAAAGGGCAGAAGAATCGAACGGACGGTCCGAAGATGCTGCAAACATCTGACGGGTGGATACAGGTTGAGTGCAGAAACAAGAGCCAAGCAGGCCAGAATCATAATCGATGGGCGTAGTCGTTTCATGCGATTCCTTCGGAGACAGAATTTCCAAGCAATCGAAATCTTGAGAGCGATGGCCTCTTATTGCCCCGCAGAGGATTCAGCGGAGAGTGCCGAAAGCCGGTGCGCCAGTTCGCGAACGGCCGGATAGAGGTTCCGGTAAACGTCGTACTGGCGATCGTAAGTGCCGCTGTTGGTCGCTTTGGGATACATGCATTCGCTGACTTGGATGGCCTCGCGCGCCGATTCCTCTACAGATGAATAGACTTTTGCGCCGGCACCCGCCAGCAGCGCCGCGCCGAACGCAGAGCCTTCTGACGTCTTCAGCGTCACCAGTTCCTTGCCGTAAACATCCGCCTGGATCTGCCGCCAGGCAAAGCTGCGCGAGCCTCCGCCCGAAGCCCGGATCTGCTCCACGGGAATTTCAAGCTCGTTGAAGATTTCGAGCGAATCGCGCAGGCTGAACGCAACGCCTTCAAGGATGGCGCGAATCAGGTGACCGCGCGTGTGGGCGGCCGTCAGGCCAAACCACATTCCGCGCGCCTCCGCATCGAGATGCGGGGTGCGCTCGCCCATCAGGTAAGGCAGAAACAGCAGGCCGCCGGAGCCGGCCGGAATACGCTCGGCTTCCTTGATGAGGAGTTCGTACACATCGGAGCCTGTCTCACCCGCATACCAGCTTTCCACCGTGCCGAAGTGGTCTCGGAACCAGCGCAGCGAAAGGCCTGCGCCCTGTGTTACGCCCATCACGTGCCACTTGCCCGGAACGGCGTGGCAGAAGGTGTGGATGCGGCCGGCCGGGTCAAGCTTAGGGGCGCCGGTGTAAGCAAACATCACGCCCGAACTTCCCAGCGTGCTGGACGTGAGGCCCGGAAGCACAATGCCATTTCCGACAGCGCTGGCAGCTTGATCTCCGGCCCCGCCCACGACCGGTGTGCCGGCAACCAGCCCGGTGAGCAGCGCGGCTTCGCGCGTGACCGTTCCGGTGACTTTCGGGGACTCATAAGCCTTGGGCAAAAGCTCGGGATCAATCCCCAGAGCTGAAAGCATCTCCTGCGACCAGCGGCGGTTGGAGACGTCAAACAGTAATGTCCCGGAGGCGTCAGAAACGTCGGTGGCAAATTCGCCGGTGAGGCGGTACCGGACGAAATCCTTGGGCAGCAGGAAGTGGGCGGCGCGGTCAAAAAGGGCGGGCTCGTGATCGCGAATCCAGAGGAGTTTTGGCGCTGAAAAACCGGTGAGAGCGGGGTTTGAGACCAACTGGATCAGCCGTTCGGAACCAACCTGGGCCGTAATCCAGTCGCATTGCGGTTGGCTGCGCTGGTCGCACCAGATCAGAGACGGCCGCAGCACGGCGTTTGCGTGGTCCAGCAGCACTACGCCGTGCATCTGACCGGAAAGCCCGACGGCCTTGATGTCCGAGCCCTTCAGGCCCGCTTCTGCAAGCGCACCCTGCACAGAAACCGTTGTGGCTTCCCACCAGTCTTCGGGGTCCTGCTCAGCCCAGCCGGGTCTTTCCATGCGCATTGGCCGATGGTCGCCGGTGGAGGCGCCCACGACGGTACCGTCCGGCCGGACAATCACCGCCCGCGTGCCCGTCGTGCCAATGTCGATCCCCATTAAGTAGGACATGGTTCTTAGGAGACAGGAGTCAGAAGTCAGGAGCCAGAATTGCCTTTGAGTACACGCTCGACAAACGACTGGATTTTCTCAGCTATGCCGCCACTTTCTCCCATTTCCCCGACTTGTCTGACCGTTCAACAGCGTCCAGAATGGCCTGATTCTTAACGCCATCCTTGAAGTTCGGGGACGGCAGAGTATCGTTCTCCAGCGCGGTCAGAAAGTCGTGGATGGCGTGAACAAAAGTATGTTCGTAGCCGATGATGTGCCCGGGAGGCCACCAGGCGCCAACATAGGGGTGGACCGCTTCCGTAACATTGATCGTCTTGAAGCCCTGGGCGCCGGCCTTGTCCGTGCAGTCATAAATCTCCAGTTCGTTCATCCGTTCCAGGTTGAATGCCAGGCTGCCCTTGCTGCCGTAAACCTGAAAGGTGTTGTAATTCCTTCGACCGCCGCAGAATCGGGACGACTCGAACACGCCTACGCTATGATTCCGGAACCGCGCCAGGAAGTTGGCGTCGTCATCCACGGTGACTCTTCCTTTTCCTTTGCTCCCTTTTGCGCCCCAGGCCCCCGAACCGTTTCCTGCCAGGGGACGGCTCCTGATAAAGGTCGACATCTGCCCTGTCACTTCGGTGATCTCGCCGTTCAGGTAGGTCGCCAGGTCTGCCGCGTGCGCCCCGATGTCACCAAGCGCGCCGCTGCCCGCCCATTTTTTCTCCAGCCGCCAGACCAGCGGAAAACTGGGATCCATGATCCAGTCCTGGAGATAGGCGCCGTGGTAGTGGTAGATGTCGCCAATGCGTCCGTCCTCAATCAGCTTCCTGGCAAAGGCAACCGCAGGTGCTCGCCGATAGTTGAAATTCAAATAGTGCGCAACGCCGGCCTTCTCGACGGCGCGCAACATGTCCTTGGCTTCACGCAGCGAATTCGCCAGCGGCTTCTCGCAGATGATGTGTTTTCCCGCTTTAGCTGCCGCAATCACCATGGGATGGTGCAGGTATCCTGGAGTGGAAACGTCGACTACATCAATATCCTTCCGCGCGACAACCCTTTCCCATTCGCAGTCGGATTCCTCCCAGCCGAACTCGCTTGCGGTCTCCTCCAGTTCCTCCGTGCAGGCTCTGCCGCAAAGCACTTTCATGCGTGGAACCAGCCTCCCCGGAAAGAACCGGCTCACCTGCCGGTAGGCGTTGGAATGCGCCTTGCCCATGAACTTGTGCCCAATCAGTGCTATGTTGACGTCTACCATTTCGATTCTCCCCCCGACTGTTTTCGCCTGTTAAGGCCAGCGTTCCTAATTACGTCCACCACGCCCCGGTGAGCTTTTCCTTGATGACGATTTCATTCAGGAAGGCGGCGGCTTTTGTGAGGCCTTCTTCCACCGACATCAGGCTGTCTTCGTGCTCGATGGAAAGGACGTCGTTGTAACCGATCATCTGGAGCGTGGAAACGAAGTCGCCCCAGAAATCGCGTCCGTGGCCGTAACCGACGGTGCGGAAGAGCCAGGAGCGGTTCTTCTCGTCTGTGTAGGGCTTGGTGTCGAGCACGCCGTTCACCTTGTAATTCACGTCATACATTCGGGTGTCCTTGGCGTGGACGTAAAAGACGGCTTTGCCCAGCTTGCGGGCTGCGGCGCAGGGGTCAATGCCCTGCCAGAACATATGGCTGGGATCGAGGTTGGCGCCGATGGCCGGACCCGATTCCGCTCGCAGTCGCAGCATGGATTCAGGCGAATAGGCTACAAACCCCGGATGCATTTCAATAGCGACACGGACGCCGTGGTCGGCGGCGAACCTGGCGCGCTTTTTCCAATAAGGAATCACCTTCTTTTCCCACTGCCATTTCAGGGTGTCCAGATAGTCGGGCGGCCAGGCGCAGGTGACCCAGTTGGGATTCTTCGAGTTGTCGGAATCTCCCGGGCAGCCTGAAAAGTCGATGATGCGGTTCACGCCCAGCTTTTCAGCCAGCAGGATGGTCTTACGGCTGACTTCTGCGGCGGAGTCGGCAATTTTTTTGACGGGATGCAGCGCGTTGCCGTGGCAGCTCAGAGCGCTGATGGTGATGCCCTGGTCGTCGAGCTTCTTCCTGAATTCCTTCAGTTTGCCGGGCGCGTTCAACAGGTCGAGCTTAAGGTGTGCGTTGCCCGGGTAGTTCCCGGTCCCAAGCTCGATGGTGCTGATTCCGAGCGGCTTGATTTTGTCGATAACTTCCTGCAGGTTCAAGTTCGAAAACAGGACGGTGAATAGACCGACTTTCATGGGAGCTCTCCGTTTGTCAGCCCGGGCGCCCGGCGAATAGACGTGAAATCCCGGGCCACCCAATGCCGAAGTTGGGATTTGTTTCCAGGCAAAAGAAGGAATAAATCTATCGGCCGGAATGGCGAACGTCAACTGGAAAATCGGGATATGGTTCTTGAGGACAGCCGCGATTTGAGGGATAATTAAATTGAAAAGGGAAAATAACGTCTGCCACTTTTCCCCATTGACACCGAGGGAAATGTTCGGTAGACTACGAAATTGCTCTGACAGATGAATGCGCTTCAGAGTGAGCGGTGGTGCAAGCCATCGTGACACCCCCGAGCGGGTGGCCGGATTCCTTTCCGGTAATACTGTTCTTTGACAATTGAGTTGAGCAAGCCACGTCAATGCACAAGGTCTTTCGAGACCGAATGCAAGCTGAGCGATTTGTTCTGTTCCTGACAAGGGCAGAACGATTTCTCCCTCCTTAACCCGGAGGGGGAAGCTCCAAAACTTCAGCGTGTGGAGGATCGCTTGATCTTCCAAACGCGAGCCGATTTCAAACGAGAGTTTGATCCTGGCTCAGAATCAACGCTGGCGGCGTGCCTAACACATGCAAGTCGAACGAGAAAGCGGGGGCAACTCCGTGAGTAAAGTGGCGAACGGGTGAGTAACACGTAGCTAACCTACCCTCGAGCGGGGAATAACCCGGGGAAACCTGAGCTAATACCGCATAAAATTCCGGCGGCCTAAGTCGCCGGGATCAAAGGCCCGCAAGGGTCACTTGAGGAGGGGGCTGCGGCCGATTAGCTAGTTGGTGGGGTAATGGCCTACCAAGGCGATGATCGGTAGCCGGCCTGAGAGGGCGCACGGTCACACTGGCACTGAGATACGGGCCAGACTCCTACGGGAGGCAGCAGTGGGGAATTTTGCACAATGCCCGAAAGGGTGATGCAGCAACGCCGCGTGAGGGATGAAGGCCCTCGGGTCGTAAACCTCTTTCGATCGGGAAAAATGGGCGGGTGAAGAACCCGTTCTGATGGTACCGGATGAAGAAGCCCCGGCCAACTACGTGCCAGCAGCCGCGGTAATACGTAGGGGGCAAGCGTTGTTCGGAATTACTGGGCGTAAAGGGCGTGTAGGCGGTGCGGTATGTTGGACGTGAAATCCCCGGGCTTAACTCGGGGCGGTCGTTCAAAACTGCCGTGCTAGAGTGTGGGAGAGGGAAGTGGAATTCCCGGTGTAGCGGTGAAATGCGTAGATATCGGGAAGAACACCTGTGGCGAAGGCGGCTTCCTGGCCCACAACTGACGCTGAGGCGCGAAAGCTAGGGGAGCAAACAGGATTAGATACCCTGGTAGTCCTAGCCCTAAACGATGA
>OBIZ01000117.1_pt1 | contig 14566 bp, 16 predicted proteins | sample 1519801 | NCBI WGS metagenome assembly OBIZ01 (sample SAMN01911456, study PRJEB22533) | soil metagenome | biome: Soil | place: Malaysia | collected 2012-04-30 | depth DG_metagenome m | reverse complement strand
GTATGGGCCGCGAATAGGACAAGTAAGCCTTAGCCGCGCCTATCGTGCGACAGGCGCCGGATCGCTTCACCGATCGCCTTGCAACCCTCCCTGAGTGACGGCTTGCCCGCTTCCGCCTCCGGCAACTGGATAGGCTGACCGATGACGACCCGGGCTCGGCTGCGGCGCAGAAACGGTGTCCAGATATGCACATGATCAAACGGCCAGACTCCCGAGATACGGAACGGAATGATCGGTGCGCCGGTTTCCTGGGCGATAATCACCGCTCCCGGCAGAATCCTGCGTAGCGGAATGGTGGGGTTTGCCTCTCCCTCCGGAAACAGACAAATTGCATTACCCCTTCTTACTGCATCGATGGCAAGTTTCAGGGCATGCCGATTGGCACCGCCAGGATTGACCGGAACTGCACCGGTCCGGTTGAAAATCCAGCGTACATACCACATCTTGGCATAATATTCGCGCGCCATCAGAAAAAAGAGCGGTCGATTCACCGACGCCTGAATCAGCAACGGATCGAGTCCGCACAGATGATTCCCGACCAGAATGACCGGCCCGTCTGACAACCTGAATCCGTGACAGCCGGTGCCAGCCACAGCAGAACAACCTGTTCAGGGCTCGCAGAAGCTTTCCCGGCCCCCGCCGCTTGAGCTTGCTTTTCTTCACCCCGCCCCCCTGCTGCCAGCAAATGCCCTGAGCAGGCCCTCCGCCTTGTAGCCGGTTTCGGCAAGCTCGTGTTCGGGCTCGGAATCCGCCACGATACCGGCTCCCGCCGCCCAGTGCAGCTTGCCATTCAGATGCCAGAAGGTTCGAATCAGAATATTCATATCCGCCGCACCATTCCAGGCAACATAACCAATGCCTCCCGTATATGGGCCACGCGCCCTCGGTTCCAGTTCATGAATGATCTGCATGCAGCGAATTTTCGGACAGCCGGTAATGGTCCCGCCCGGGAACATGGCCCGGAAAGCATCCACGACATCCATGCCTTCAGCCAGCTGTCCGCTCACATTCGAAACGATGTGCTGCACGGTGGCATATTGCTCGATCACCATGCACTCATCGACCCGCACGCTCCCCGGCGTACAGACACGCCCCAGATCGTTACGCTCCAGGTCGACCAGCATGATGTGTTCGGCCCGCTCCTTCTCGGAGAGCAACAGCTCCGCACGCAATGACGAGTCCTGGTCTCCCTCACCGCGCCGGCGGGTACCTGCAATCGGACGCGTATCGATTTGTCCCTGCTGATCGATACGAAACAAGCGCTCGGGCGAGGCCGATACGATTGTCAGCTGACCGCCGGAAAATGGGATGCGGGCAAAACATCCAAAAGGCGCCGGATTCACCCGACGGAGATTGGCATAGAGCCATTGCAACTTGGAGTCAGCAAATGGCATCTCCCAGAATCGTGCGATATTGGCCTGGAAAACATCACCGGCCGATATGTAGGCCTTCACGCACTCGACGGCCTGTTTGTAAGCGGTCTCGTCAGAACCGCAACAGTCGTCCGCCACACAATTTAAATCCGCTGCCGCTGCCGATGCGGCAGCCTGATCAAGCAGGCCCTGTAATTCATCCAGCCGCGCATCAGATCCGGCCGCCAGATAGATTTCATCCTGATCCGCATCAAAACAGAGTGACGCAGCAGGATAAAACACGGCCAGCAGAGGCCCCTCCGGCACCGTCTTCGGTGGCGGCAGTCGCTCAATCAGGCCGCCGGCTTCGTAAGCAGCGTAGAACAGGCAGCGGATGGCAGGCGAATCATCAACCTGAGACTGAAGCTGCCGTTTCCACGCGAAAAAAAAACGTTCTCCAGCCTCCATATCGGCAAGAGGATCGAGGTACTGCCACTCCCCATCGGTGGAAACCAGAAACTGACGCCCCTGACCTTGCGGTGCCTCCAGGACAGCCGAGAAATGATCCGGATGCGACGAAAAAAGGCCGTAAGCGGAAAGCTTACGGCCCCTATTCGGAACGGTACGAAACCGCACGGAGTCGATCAGGCGAACTTGCGGAATGCCACCGATGCGTTGGTCCCACCAAAACCGAACGAATTGGAAACGGCGGCACGGATATTGGCCTCGCGCGCCTCGTTCGGCACGTAGTCGAGATCGCAGCCCTCTCCAGCCTCTTCCAGGTTGATGGTCGGCGGCACGATGCCATGGTGGACAGACAAGACAGTGAAGGCCGCCTCGATGCCGCCAGCAGCACCAAGCAGATGACCGGTCATCGATTTGGTGGACGAAACCATCATCTTGTAGGCATGGTCACCAAAGACACCCTTGATACCCTGCGTTTCGGCCAGATCGCCGGCAGGCGTGGATGTACCGTGGGCGTTTACGTAATCGACATCTTCCGGGTTCAACCCTGCAGATGCCAAAGCCATCTTCATGCAGCGACCACCACCCTCACCGCCCGGCGACGGAGAGGTCATATGATAGGCATCACCCGACATGCCGTAACCGACGATCTCGGCGAGAATTTCTGCACCACGTGCCTTCGCCGAATCCAGTGATTCGAGCATCAGCACACCGGCACCCTCACCCATCACGAAACCATCGCGATCCTTGTCCCAGGGACGCGAGGCACGTTGCGGTTCATCATTACGGGTGGAAAGCGCACGGCTGGCCGAGAAACCACCGATACCCAGTTCGCAGACGCAGGATTCGGATCCGCCGGCAATCATCGCATCGGCATCGCCGCGCGCGATGATCTCGAAGGCATCGCCGATCGCATGCGTACCGGTAGCACATGCTGTTACCGTAGCCGCATTCGGCCCCTTGGCACCGGTCATCATGGAGACCCAGCCGGAGGTCATATTGATAATGGTTTGCGGAATGAAGAACGGCGAAATCTTGCGTTGTCCGCCCTCGAGATAGCTGCGCATCGTCTTCTCGATCATCGGCAAACCGCCGATACCGGAACCGACGATGACACCAACGCGCTCGGCATTGGCTTCGGTGATTTCGAGACCGGATTGCTGCAACGCCATCAGCGATGCGGCAATGCCGTAATGGATAAAGGTATCCATCTTCTTCGAATCTTTCTTGTTGACGTAATCGTCAACATTGAAGTCGGGCACCTCGCCGGCGATCAGGCACGGCATACCCGTGCCTTCGGCGTCGAAACGGGTAATCCGGCGAATACCGGATTTTCCCGCAATCAGGTTGTTCCAAGTGGTTTGCGTGCCGGTGCCGAGCGGAGTTACCAGCCCGACACCGGTCACGACAACGCGACGTGTCATAAAGACTTATTCAGCTTTGGCAGCGATGTAGTCGATAGCGTTCTGTACGCTCTGAATCTTCTCGGCATCCTCGTCCGGAATCTCGATCCCGAACTCCTCCTCAAATGCCATTACCAGTTCAACGGTGTCCAGAGAATCGGCACCAAGATCGTCCACGAAGGAAGAATCCGGATTGATTTCGCTCTCATCCACGTTCAGCTGGTCAGCAACAATCTTGATGATCTTTGCTTCGATTTCTGCAGACATTTCGTCCTCCCGAAATAAATATTGCGGCTTCTAACATAGCCAAAGGCGCCGCACAAGCCTCTATCGCCCTGCCCCCGTTTGCTGCGGGGCACAGGGAGAAACTACATATGCATACCACCGTTCACGTGCAACACGTGGCCGGTGATGTAACCCGCTCCCGGCCCTGCCAGGAACACCACGGCGGCAGCGATATCCGATGCATCGCCCATGCGGCCGAGCGGAATCTGGTCGGTCAGGCGCTTGTGCGCCTCTTCGCCCAGTTCAGCGGTCATATCGGTTGCAATGAAGCCCGGGGCCACCGCGTTCACCGTGATGCCGCGCGAACCAACTTCGCGTGCCAGCGAACGGGTCATCCCCTCAACTCCCCCCTTGCTGGCGCAGTAGTTTAACTGCCCCGGATTGCCAGCGGAAGCGACAACCGAAGAGATATTGATAATGCGGCCGGACCGGGCCTTCATCATCGGCTTCAGCACTGCCTGCGAGGCATGGAATACCGACGACAGGTTGGTCTCGATGACATCCTGCCACTCCTCCACCTTCATGCGCATCGCCAGATTGTCCCGGGTGATGCCGGCATTGTTGACCAGCACATCCAGCCGTCCGAACTCCTTGGCCGTATCCTGGACAAAATTCTGGATCTCGTCCCTGTTGGCCACGTTAACCGCACGTGCCATAACCCTGGCGCCGGTTTCCGACTCGATAGCAGCTGCCGCCTTGCGGATGGTCTCCTCGCGAGTACCGCAGATGGCCAGGTCGAATCCGGCCTTTGCCAGCTCCACGGCCACAACATAGCCGATACCACGGCTGGCACCGGTGACCAACGCTACAGAACGCTCACTCATTATCTCCTCCCTCAAGCCTGGGCAGACAATGCCTGCACAGCAGCTTCAATCTGCTCGACCGTATTGGTATTGGCTACCGTCATGTCACGCTCGATACGCTTGACCAGGCCCGCCAGCACCTTGTTCGGTCCGATTTCCACTGCCTGCGCGATGCCGGCTGCCGCCAGCTTCTGCACCGTCTGCGTCCAGCGCACCGGCGACACCAGCTGGGCGACCAGAGCCTCGCGAATTTCCGCCGCCGACTGCTTCGGTGAAGCATCGGCATTGCTCCATACCGGGCAAGCCGGCGACTTGATTTCGATTCCGGCCAGACGCTCGCGCATCGCTTCGGCGGCCGGCTGCATCAAAGGTGTATGCGACGGCGCACTGACCGCCAGGGGCAGGGCACGTTTGGCTCCGGCGCCCTTCGCCGCATCCATCAGGCGTTCCACCGCCGCGGCATGGCCGGCGACGACCAGTTGCCCCGGACAGTTGTAGTTGGCAGCCCAGACCTTCTCGCTTGCCGTCGAAGAGTTGCCGCACAGTTCTTCAACCACGGCATCATCAAGCCCCAGGATGGCGGCCATCAGGCCTACTCCAGCCGGCACAGCTTCGGTCATTGCCTTGCCGCGGAATGCAACCAGCTTCACAGCATCGGAAAACTCAATGGCACCTGCAGCGACCAGTGCCGAGTACTCACCCAGCGAATGACCGGCCACCTGGGTTGCCGCAGCACCGCTGCGCTGCTGCCAGACGCGCAGCATGGCGATCGAGGCGGTCAGCAGTGCCGGCTGCGTGTATTCGGTGCGATCGAGCTTGCCTTCGGCATCATCACGGATCAGCGCTGCCATATCGTAGCCCAGCGCATCGGAAGCCTCCTGCAGGGTGGCTGCTACGACAGCCTCGCCGGCAAACGGATCGAGCATGCCCTTCGACTGCGAACCCTGCCCTGGAAAAAGAAAAGCTAACTGCGAACCCACAAATCCCCCTATTTCGACCAGCGCAGCAGGTTGGCGCCCCAGGCAAAGCCGCTGGCAAAAGCCTCCAGCAGCAGCAACTGGCCGCGCTCAAGCTTGCCGGAACGATACAGATCGTTCAGCGCCAGCGGCACGCTGGCCGACGAAGTGTTGCCGTGCCTGGAGACGGTCAGCGCCACGCGCTCCAGATCCATGCCGAGCTTCTTGGCCGTCCCCTGGATGATGCGGATGTTGGCCTGGTGCGGTACCAGCCAGTCGATATCCGAATCCTTCAGCCCGTAGGCAGTCAGAATCTCCTCGACGACCTCGCCGAGCTTGGTGACAGCCACCTTGAACACCTCGTTGCCCTTCATCTCGATGGCGGCAGCACCCGCCGAATCGATGCGCATGTCCGGCTGCTCGTCGAGAGAGTCGTTCTCAAGCAAGTCGTCGGGGCTGGCTGCCCGGTGGGCATGATTGGCCAGCAGCAGGTGCCGGTAGGAGCCGTCGGTGTGCAGGATCGAACCGATGACACCGCCCTCCTCCTCGCGTCCTTCCAGGACGACAGCACCGGCGCCGTCACCGAACAGCACTGCGGTGGAACGATCCTTCCAGTCGACGATACGGCTCATCGCCTCGGCGCCGATCACCAGCACACGGCGATACATGCCGGCGCGGATCAGGCCGTCGGCCTGGGCGAGACCGAAAACAAAGCCGGAGCAAACCGCCTGGATGTCCCAGGCCGGGAAATCCCTGCCACCCAGCTTGTACTGCACGACGCTGGCCGTGGAGGGGAAAATCATGTCAGGTGTCGTGGTGGCGACGATCAGTGCATCGATATCGTTGACGGTCAGCCCCGCATCAGACAGCGCGGCCTTGGCCGCCTCGACAGCCAGATCGGAAGTGTGCTGGTTCTCGGCGATGATATGACGCTGGCCGATACCGGTGCGCGTGCGGATCCACTCGTCCGTCGTGTCGATCAGCTTTTCGAGTTCGGTGTTGGTCAGCACCCGCTCCGGCAGATAGCCACCGAGACCGACGATATGCGAGGCCAGTTTCGTCATGCGACCATCCACTCCTGCAACGAGGCACTGATACGGCCGAGCAGGTCGGCAGCCACTTCCCGGCGGGCCACGTCGATAGCATTGGCCAGCCCCTCGGCATCGGCCGAGCCATGGCTCTTCACGACGATGCCGTTCAGGCCCAGCAGCGGCGCGCCATTGTACTTGCCGGGGTTTACCTTGTCCTTAAAACGGTGCAGCGCCTTGCGGGCGATCAGCGCACCGGTCTTGGCGACCATGTCGGCGGTCAGCTCCTCGCGCATGTTGTACGCCAGGAAGCGCGCCGTACCCTCCATGGTCTTCAGCGCCACGTTGCCGACGAAGCCATCGCAGACCACGACATCGACTTCATCCGAGAAGATATCGGTGCCTTCGACATTGCCGATGAAATTGAGATCCGACTCGGCCAGCTCCGCCGCCGTCAGCTTGATGACGTCGGTACCCTTGATCTCTTCGCTGCCAATATTCAGCAGGCCGATACGCGGTTCGGCCACGCCTTCCGCCGCCTGCATGTAGCAGGAGCCCATCAGCGCGAACTGCATCAGATGATCGGAGGTGCAATCGACATTGGCACCGACATCGAGAAACAGCGTCCGACCACCACGGTAGGCCGGCACCATCGAGGCAATAGCTGGGCGATCGATGCCGTTCAAAGTCTTCAGGATAAGCTTGGAGATCGCCATCAGCGCGCCGGTATTGCCGGCACTGACGAAAGCGTCCCATTCGCCGTCGCGCACCATGCGGGCGCCGACATGAATGGAGGAATCCTTCTTGCGGCGCAAGGCAACCGACGGCGAATCGCACATCGCAATCACCTCACTGGCCGGAACCAGATCGACGCGGCCCTCGAGCCCCCGCTGCTTCAGCATCGGCTGCAACTCAGCCACCAGACCTACCACTCCAAGCCGCACGGAAGCTACCGACGGACGGCCAAGCAGCAGGCGCATGGCATCAAGCACAACGGCCGGCGCATGGTCACCACCGTGACCGTCCACAAGAATGCGGACTTCGCGTGCGGCCGATGCTTCAACCATCGTCGAATTGACAGGTATCAGATCAGACAATCTGGGTGTTTCCGTATGGAAGAAACAGACAGGGTCGGATTATTCCTCGTTGGCTGCCACAACCTGGCGGCCTTTGTAAGCACCGCAATGCGGGCAGGCATGATGCGGACGCATCATTTCACCGCATTCCGGGCACTCGCTCATGCCGGCCGGCACGATCTGGTCGTGTGCACGACGCATATTGCGCTTGGACTTGCTGGTCTTTCTCTTTGGAACTGCCATTTCCTACACTCCTTTCACCTGAAGGCGAAATCTAAAATTCATGCACCCGGCTTCAGCTGGCGCAAAATCGCAAACGGATGCGTTGCATCATCCTTTGTGCAGCCGCACGGCCCCTGATTCAGATCATGGCCGCATTGTGCACACAAACCTTTGCAGCCTTCGCTGCATACCACCTCGGGCTTCCAGGCCAGCCAGATATCCTCACGCAGGATATCGAGCAGGTCGATCTCTCCGGGAGCCTCGAGCCATTCGCATTCGCTGCCCTCTTCGGCCGCTTCTCCCGGCCTGCCGCCCAGACGGAAATCGCGTTCCGTCTCACCATCGACATGCCAGTCGAATGCCGCATTGCAGCGGGAGCACTCACGGCGCAGCACCGCCTGCCAGTGGCCGGTCAGGCGATAGACATCACCCTTGCGGACGATTGCCAGCTGCCAGCGGGCATCCTCGCACAAATCCGGCAACGGCTCGACAGAGCCCTCGTCCGGATTGCCGAGCACACTTCTGGGTACGCTGACATCCCACTCTCTGCCTGCATCCGGCAAGTCCCGCAATGTCACAATCCATTGCCGATGCACCATGCACCTCCATGCAGGCCGAAGCCGAGGCGCGCATTATGGATATTGACGATATGGGGTCAAGCAGGGCTTGCAGCAACTACGGCTAGTGGCAGGCCAGTCCGGTCGCCAGTTCCGCAACCGATTCGGCGGGGTCACCGCCGCCGAGCATCTCCCGCAGGCGCGCAAAGGCGTTCTGTTGCTGGGCAGCCGCAGTCTCGTCACGTAGCAATGGCATGACTTCATCAACCATCCGTTCGACCGTGCAGTCGGCCTGAATCAGCTCCGGCATCACCGGCCTATCGCCTAGCAGGATATTGGCGAGCCCCGCGCAATTGAGCCGCACGAGCTTGCGGGCCAGAAACATCCATACAGGAGAGGATCGATAAACCAGCACGGTCGGCACATCCCAAAGCGCCAGTTCGAGAGTGGCTGTCCCGGAGACGGCGATAGCGGCATCGGCGCGCAAGGCGTATCCCTCGCTGTTCCGCTCGAGCAGTAGCGCCCCGGCATCGACCAGCGGCTGCACATCGGCCGGCTGCACCCCCGGCGCCAGCGTCACCATGCAACGCGCTTGCGGCATCTGCTGTCTCACCCTCAGCCAGGCCTCGGCAAGCAGCGGCACATGCACGGCAAGCTCGCTTTTCCTGCTGCCAGGCAGCAACGCCAATAGCGGAGTCTGTTCCGGCAATCCCAGCCGCGCCTTCAGCTCGCCATTGCTCCAGCCGCTGCGACAGGCATAGGCACTCGGGTTACCGACATATTCGGTAGCGATGCCTCTGCCGGCGAACCATTCGGTCTCGAACGGGAAGATACAGGCCAGACGGTCCTGTGACCGGGCCAGCTTTGCAGCCCGCCAGGCACCCCAGGCCCAGAGCTTCGGGGCGATGTATTGCAGGACCGGAATCCCCATATCGCGAAGCTTGCGGCCGAGCCGCATATGAAAACCCGGAAAGTCGACCAGGATGGCAACCTCGGGCCGGTTCTTCTCGCACCAGTCGAGAATCTCACGCTCGATGCGCCGGATGCGCGGCAACGCCTTGAGCACATCGCCAAGCCCCATGACGTTCAGGCTGCCCATCGGCTGCAGCACCTCGCAGCCCGCCCGCTGCATGGCCGGCCCGGCGATGCCGGAGACCTTTGCGGCGGGAAAGCGGGTCAACAGCGCTTCCACGACACCGGCTGCATGCATGTCACCGGAAACCTCGCCGGCACTGACAAAGATGCGGTGCAGCTGCCGCTCAGTCGGTTGCTGAACCGGATCCGTCAACGCCGACCACCGCGATGCCGTATTCCTTTGCCAGCATGGCAAAGCGCTGGCGCTCGATAATGAGGGTCAGGCCACTTTCCACCGCCAGCACCTTGCAGCCTGCCTCCCGCATCACCTGCAGGGTGTCCGGGCCGACTGCCGGTACGTCAAAACGCAGATCCTGCTCGGGCTTGGCCACCTTGACGACAACCGCCTTGCCGCTGCCGAGAGCGCCGCCGCGGCGTATCGCTTCATCGGTACCTTCGATCGCCTCGACGGCAAGCACCGCCTGATCCTGCACCACGACGGTCTGGCCGATATCCATGCCGGCAATACCCTTGGCCTGTGAAAAACCGAAATCGATATCGGCCTGGCATTTGGCTGCCGAAGGACCGGCAATCGGGCCGCTGGCAGCCAGCATGTCGCCGGCATATTGGGTTTGGGGCAGCAATGTCAGCCCGCCTTCGGCAAGCAGATCGGTAATGGTGAGCAGGATCGAGTCATCACGACGGTCTTTCAGCCGCATCAGCCCTTTCAGGGCCGTCAGGTCAGGGCGGAAATTGCGGAACAGGTGCAGCTTGCGGACCTTGCCGGCCATCACCACCTCGCTGACGCCCGCATTCCTGAAGGCCTTGATCATGCCACCGATCTGTCCGACATGCAGCCAGCAGGTCGAAGCGGTCAGTTGCTCGATTTCGGGAAAGGTCTCCTCGCGGGCCGCCACGGCATGCACCTCGAAACCCTGCGCATTCAGGGCTGCAGCCAGCTCAAGAGGAAAATGCCCGTAACCGGCGATCAGGCCGATACGTTTTCCGGCACTCATTCGTCCTCGGCTTCCATCGTATCCCGGCGATGCAGCGTGATGCCGCGGCGCGAATTACGGACAAAATCGACCATATGGCGGGCATTCGGATCGTCACCGGCCACTTTGTCGGCCTCCTGCAGGCGGCTTTCCAGCTTGCCTTCGGCTTGCAGCAGCAGGCGGTAGATCTCTTTCAGGCGACGAATCGACTCGGCGCTGAAGCCGCGCCGCCGCAGCCCGACCAGATTCAGGCCGCGCACCGCGGCATGGTAGCCACCCTTCAGCATGCAATATGGCGGCACATCCTTGTGTACCGCCGACATGCCGCCGATCATGCAGAACTTGCCGACGCGAACGAACTGGTGCACGGCAGTCAGACCACCGATGATGGCGCCGTCGTGGACCTCGACATGGCCGGCAAGCGTGGCGTTGTTGGCCAGGATCGCGCCGTCACCGACCAGACAGTCGTGTGCCACATGCGCATAGGCCATCAGCAGATTGCCGTTGCCGAGCCGGGTCAGCATGCCGCCGCCTTCGGTGCCGGGATTGATGGTTACGTTTTCGCGGATGACGTTATTGTCTCCGATGATGACCTCGGAAGGTTCGCCATGGTATTTCAGGTCCTGCGGCTGGTGGCCGATACTGGCGAAGGGAAATATCCGGTTATTGGCACCCAGCCGGGTATGGCCGGTTACCACGACATGCGAAATCACCTCGCAGCCATCGCCGATCTCCACATCCGGGCCGATGATCGAATAGGGGCCGACAACGACCCCGCTGCCCAGCCTGGCCTTCGGATCAACAATGGCTGTGGAATGAACGGTTACGCTCATACTTCATCCTTGGGAACCAGCGTCGCCATCAGCGTACCCTCGCAGACCAGCACATCGTCGACATAGGCTTCGCCCTTGAATTTCCACATGTGGCCGCGGCGACGCAGGCAGGTCAGCTGGAAGATCACCTGATCTCCGGGCCTGACAGGCTTGCGGAAGCGGACCTCGTCGATGCCGGTAAAATAGACCAGGTATTCGCGTTCCGGCTCGGCCGACTGGAAAGCCAGCACACCGCCCGCCTGGGCCATCGCCTCAACCAGAAGCACGCCCGGCATGACCGGGTGGCCCGGGAAGTGACCGGTGAACTGCGGCTCGTTGATCGTCACGTTTTTCAATGCACGGATCGAAACGTCCGGCTCGAAATCGAGAATGCGATCGATCAGCAGAAACGGATACCGGTGCGGCAACCGTGCCATGATGTCGTCGATCGATAACATGCCCATAGAACTCTCCTTACTCCCCCGCTTCGGTTAACGAAGCCCTTTGATCAATTCCGGCAGCTTTATCAGCAGTGCCGAAACACGCAGCCACAGCCGGTGCGGTATGGCCGGCATGCCGGCATAGGTGCCGCCGGTTTCCAGGTCGCCCATTACCCCCGTACGGGCAGCCAGCTTGCAGCCGTCGGCGATATGCAGATGGCCAGCGATGCCGGCCTGGCCGCCGATCTGGCAACCGCGGCCGACATGTGTAGAGCCCGAAATGCCGACCTGGCTCGCCATGATACTGTAGGCGCCGATCTGCACGTTGTGGCCGATCTGGATCAGGTTATCCAGCTTCACTCCCCTGCCGATCACCGTATCACCGATCGCGCCACGATCGATACAGCTATTCGCCCCGATCTCCACGTCCTCTTCCAGGACCACGCGGCCGACCTGCGGGATTTTCACATGCTCGCGTCCCGACCATGCATAGCCGAATCCGTCGGAACCGATCACCGCACCGGCCTGCAAAATGACCCGGTCCTTCAATACGCAATCGGCAGCCACGACGCTGCGCGGGTGAAGCAGGCATGTTGCACCGATCACCGCATTGTCGCCAATCACGCAACCGGCACCGACGATCGAACCTGCCCCTATCCGCACACCCTCGCCAATCACGGCCTGTGGCCCTACATCAACGTCATCGGCAAGATTCGCCGACGCGGCAATCGCCGCCGTGCCATGGCGCAGACCGGTCGCCACAGGCGCCGGATGAAAATGCCGCTGCAGCAATGCAAATGAAAGATAGGGATCATCGACCCGGATCACGGCTCTGGAAGCAGGAACCGCCTCTTCCTTCCTGCCGAGCAGCACAGCGGCAGCCTTGCTGTTGGCCATGTCGGTCTTGTATTTGGAATTGGCGAGAAAAGAAACCTGCCGTGCATCCGCTTCCAGCAGCGCATTCACACCAACGATCGCAAGCTTGGGATCGGCATTCCCCTCAAGATCGCCGCCCACCAATGCGGCGACCTCCTGAAGGGTCAAGAGATCGCCGGCCATGGGATTATTTCTTGTCCAGCCGCTTGGTGATTTCTGCCGTCACATCGAATTTCGGATCGGCGTAAAGCATCACCGGGCGAGGCAGGATCATGTCGAAGCCGCCCTCCTTGCCGAACTCCTGCAGCACGGTCTGCAGCTTTGCGCCGACACTCATGTCCAGACGGTTCTTTTCGGTGGCCAGCTCTTCGTTGGCGTCATCCCGCGTGCGGTTGTAGTTCTTCCGCATCTCGTTCAGATCCTGCTGCTTGGCAGCCAGGCGATCCGGGGACATCGCCATTGACTGGCCGAGGATGTCCTTTTCCGCCTGGTCGATCTTGGCGCTCATGGCATCGAGTTCTTTCTGTTTCTGGTTCTTCAGTGCCTCGAGCTTCTTCAGACCCGCCTGATAAGCGGCCGTGTTCTCCACGGCGCTCTTCACATCGACATAGCCGATTTTCATATCTCCGGCACAAGCAACCCCAGCATAACCGATCATTGCGGCAGCAATCACCATGCCGCGAACTGCACCTGTATATCTCTGCATCATCATTCTCCAGAATCCCCCTAAAATTGTCCGCCCAGAGCGAACTCAAACTGTCTCTTCACATCCCCTGGCTGGCTTCGCACCGGGAACCCCCACACCAGGGCGACCGGACCAACCGGCGATGTCCATTCGATGCCGAAACCCAGCGAAGCGCGAATCTTGGCAAAAGAAAATGGTTCCGTCACGTTCAGAGTTGTAGCGCCGACGGTTGCCGAAACATTACCCCATGTCGTACCGGCATCGGCAAATGCCACACCGCGGAAGCCAGCCGTCTGCATGTACGGAATGGGGAAGAATAGATTGACCCTTGCCGTGGCCATGTTGTCGCCACCGAGCGCTTCCTTGGTCACCGGGTCGCGCACGGAAATGCCATAACTGTCGAATCCCCGGACGCTGCCGACACCACCCAGCGAAAAACGCCGGTAAAGTGGAACCTGGTAGCCCTTCTGCGGACGGATCGTACCCACATTCAGCGACGGACTGAGCACGAAATCCTCGTCCTTTCCGAACGGGAAATAGACCGATGAGGAGGCATTGGCCGTATAGAAATGGTCGTTACCGCCAAGACCGGCATAGGAAGCAGTCAACTGTTCGATATGGCCGTTATGCGGGGCGACAACCCGATCCCGCGAATCGTAGGTCAGCGAATTGCTGATTTCGCCCGTCATATGCGTGCCGGACTGCGATTGGGTGACGATCGAGGCGGTGGCTGGGATATTGCTCAACGTCGTGCGATTGAAATTGTAACCGATGCTGTAGGTGAGCTGCTCCGTCAGCGGGATCCCGAAGCCGACATTGCCACCGGTACTGGCCTGGTTGTAATTCTGCTGAACCTGCGTGGTGTTGGTCTGGCTCTTGTAGAGACCGACCGAAGCGCTGACATCCTCACCCATGAAGTACGGATCGGTGAAGCCGACATTGTAGTTCTGGGTCTTGGCACCGAAGGTACCATCCAGCGAAGCCCGGTAACCCTTACCCAACAGGTTCTTCTCATCGATCTTGGCCGTAAAGAAAAGCTTCTCGACCTGCGAATAACCCACACCGAACTGCAGCGAACCGCTCTTTTTCTCGTTGATCTCCACCCGCATCTTGGTCATCTGCGAGTTCGAACCCTTGGGCAACGACACACGTACGTCGTCGAAATATTCGATGCGCTTGAGCCGCTCTTTCGAGCGCCTGACCTTGCTGGCCGAATACCTCGCGCCCTCGTCCTGGCGCATCTCCCGGCGCACGACCGAATCATCGGTCTTGGCATTGCCGGCCACCTCGATGCGCTCGACATAGACCTCGCGCCCCTTCTCGATATCGAAGCCGATATCGACGATGCGGGATTCGATGTCACGGTGAAACAGCGGTGTGACGGTCGCAAAGGCATAACCTTCGTCGCCCACACGTTCGGTCAGTGCCTCGATTGTTTTCTGCATTGCGCTCAGCGAATAGATATCGCCGCTCTCCAGCGTCACGAGCTTGCGGAGCGTCGCCTCGTCCGGCACGACGTCACCCTGCTGCTCGATCT
>OBIZ01000116.1_pt1 | contig 14611 bp, 7 predicted proteins | sample 1519801 | NCBI WGS metagenome assembly OBIZ01 (sample SAMN01911456, study PRJEB22533) | soil metagenome | biome: Soil | place: Malaysia | collected 2012-04-30 | depth DG_metagenome m | reverse complement strand
TCGCACAGCACGGGATCTTTGCACTGAGGTCCCGGCTCAATATCCGGCGGATCAGGCCGGGAGAGAACCAGGCGCTGCTGCCGGACCATTTCAGGAAGTTTCCCACGCAACTCCTCGATTTCCGGCCCCAGCTTTCGAATCTTGAAGAGCCTGCCGAGGTCATATTCGCGGCCGTTATATACATAGTCCCGGTTGAGGTGCATGAGGCAGGGAGAAGTCTCAATGTGCGCGGCGTCCAGCACGAATTGCTGGATGCCTACGTCATAAGGATGGTGCTCCTTGACGTCGGTGGAGGCTTTCACTTCTACGAGACGCCACCTGTCTCGGGGCGCTCGTGACAGAATGTCAGTCCTCACAACAATGTTGTCATGCTTGAAAGTCCCCTCAAAGATGGTTTGAACATTCTGGTCTGCGACAAGTTGAGAAGTTTGGTTGATGGCTTCAGAGAATTTGAGATCGTCCACCTTTACCAGTACGCCGCCGGGGAAGGCTCCCCTGGCCAGTTCTCCGACTTCCCGGCCCTGGCGCATAGTGGCTTGAGCGGGCTCATCCGGCTCTCCGGCGAATTCAGGATGATGGACCTGAAAGTAGAGGCGCTTCAGGCACTGAACGCCTGCCATGAACCTGGATTTTGAGAGTCTTACGCGGAACTGATCATCGGCTGACATTGAGAGTTGTGGACAGGAAAGAAAACAGGGTGGCAGGTCTCACGACATTTTGTGAATTACCCGCCACCCCGTTAGGTTTCTTACTTGCAAGACAAACAAAGCCCGTACCCGAATAGGGGCCAGCCGCTGACGTGCCGGCTCCTACAAGGCTAGAAGTTGAATTTGGCCGCCAGTTGGATGACCCGAGGACTGCCTGCCGAAAGCACACGGCCGAAGTTAATGGAGGAAACGTTACCACTTGGATTGTCGAACTGCGTGTGGTTGAAGATGTTGAAGAATTCAAGCCGCAGTTCCACCTTGGTTGATTCCGTGATCTTCGTATCCTTATAGAGACCAATATCCGTTCTGTTAATCCCTGGGCCATGGAAAAAGTTACGCCCTGCGTTGCCTATGACGCCGGGAGTTTCCTGCGCGAAACTGTTGGGATCGAAGAAATAGTGGTCCCTGGAACCCAGGCCGAGGATATTGTTCGTGTACGAACTGGTGCGCGGATCGGCCATTGTGACGGGACCAACCAAGTTCGGCCGGTCCGGGCAACCGTAGAACGTTGAGTATGAGAAGCAAGTAAATGATCCCAGGCTTGAGTCATACAATCCGATCGGGAATCCCCCCTGGAATATGGTGAACCCCGATACCCGCCAGCCGTCCGTCAGGCGGCCGGGAAACTTGCTGAAGGCATTGAAATGGCGGACGCTGGGAATTTCGTAGGTATAGCTGGCCACAAACACATTCCGTGCGTCGTAAGTGGAGTCGCCGTAATTCGATTGCCGGTCGAACGGGTTGAGCTCGCCGAAGCTGCCTACGTTTTCAAAGCTCGACCCTATGTCGAGTGAGTGTGACCATGTGTAAGTGGCCAGGAACGTCAGGCCATGGGTGGTGTGCTTGTTCAACGTCACCTGGAGGGCATTGTAGTTTGAGTTCGCATCCGTTGACTGTTGGCCGACCGATCCGAAAACGAGAGGATCGTACGGGAAGGGAACATCCGGATAATAAAAACCGAGATAGAGCGAATTGCAGCCAGGGATGGCGGCGCAAGCCGGATTCACACCTGGGGCCTGGCCGCCGGGATTCAGTTCGTAGCGTGTCTCCAGGTGGCGCCCCTGGTGTCCGACATAAGCCAAGGTCAGGATGGCCTGGCTCGGCAGTTCCCGCTCAATGTTGAAATTGTAGTTGTAAGCCGCCGGTGTCCGGAAGTCAGGATTGATCACATTCAGTGACATCGGGTAAAACTGGCTGAAATCTATATTCGTATCTCCCGGATTTGGCGGTGCGAAGGGGAATGCATTTTGAAAAACCAGACTCCCGTCAGCACTCGAGTAGGGGTTGGCGAGGCTCGGTACCGCGTAGAGGGAGACACCGTAATCGGTCAGCGAAAATGGAGGTGCGCTCAAATTGTTTAAGGTAAGTTCTTCTTCCACCTGGTTGTAGTAAATCCCAAATCCGGCGCGGATGCTTAGCTTGTGCGAAGACCCAGGGCTCCACGCAAAACCGAAGCGGGGTGCAAAATCGTTGTAATGGGTGCGATAGCTGGCAGTATTGATTCCGCTGTCGCCCGGGAATAGCAAGCCTTCAGGAGCCGTTGGAAATACGGTGGATTGCTGGCCCGGGCGGAAGGCGTTGATCGCGACGCCGCCGTTGTAAATGTCACTGATTGGAGTATTAACCTGCCAGCCTAATCCATAGGTGATCGTCAGGTTGGGCCGGACCTTCCACTCGTCCTGAGCATAAGAGTAGTAGGCCTGTGTCCGGGCGTCGATGAAGCCACCGCTGGTTTGCTCATAGAAGTCCGACGCACCCAGGAAGAAATCCGCGGCTGGATCTCCTGTGGTGAACGGGAAGCCCGCCGGTGCGGAAAAGTCGAAGTAGCCGTTGTTGACGAAGCCAAACGGATTTTCCACGGCGGAACGTCGCATGTCAAAACCAAATTTCATCGTGTGCCGGCCCTTCACCCAGGAGAAATTGTCCGTTACCTGGTAAGTCTGATCAATTCGCGGCTGCGGACCGTTATAACTAAACCCGAAAGCACAGGCCCCCGACTCGTAGCCTGTGATATCTATACAGGGTACGCCGGCTCCCGAGGGGATTTGCGGCTTGATTCCTGTAAAGCCCACATCTGAAGGCTGGACGACGGTGGTGGGGTTAACAGAATTGTAATTTAGCCGGTTGTAACCAACGCGAGCTTCGTTGAGCACATTCCCACTGAAGATGTGGGTCCAGTTCAGATTCATGTTATTGGTCTTATCGGTGTCTGTTTCTCCGAAACCAGGAAGACTTCCGCCGTAGAAGGACTGATCTTCAACGAGCGAACCGGGTTCGATAAACCAATACGCATATATCGAATCGTTTGCACCAAAGTTCTGGTCGATGCGAGTGATGTACTGGTCATCTTTGTTGACATCAATGGGATTCCAAGAGAACTCGGTGGCGCCGAGATTCGGCAGCGGCATGTATTTGTTGACCAGGCCCACGGCTATGGGATCCAGATCGACAGTGGGGATTGTGCCGGTCGGGAATAGGGTCGAATAAGGCGTGCCCGCCGGGTACGTATTCCCGTCTTCGCCAACCAGCTGGGCGGCGGAAAAACCTTCGGAAGTTGCAAGCCCCGGGAAGATGCCGTTGCGCTGATCTTGCGTGAACACGGTTGTTGTCCCTCCGGCATAACCGCGCCCGGGGGCGATGGGCCTTCGGTTCCGGGTTCCTTCGTAGGAAAAGAAGAAGAAGGTGTGGTCTTTCCAGATCGGCCCGCCGAGGGTGCCGCCAAACTGGTTCTGATGGAACAGGTCATGCTCAGGGAGGAAGAAATTGCGGGCGTTCAGGAACGGATCGCGATAGAACTCGAAGACGTTGCCATGGAATGCGTTGGATCCTGACTTGGTCACCGCGTTAAGAATGGCGCCTGAGTTACGGCCGTATTCGGGATTGATGGTGCTGGTAATCATCCGCACTTCGGCGATGGCATCTGGACTGGGGATAACCAGAGGCGTGTTCAGGGGCAGGTCATTGGCATCGTTGCCGTTGATCATATAACCGTTGTCCTGTGAACGAGCTCCGTTCGTGGGGAAATTACTGCTGAAGTCAACGGAAGCAACAACTCCCGGCAGGGTCCGCTGCAGTGTCACCCAGTTCCGCCCGTTCAAAGGGAGGTTTACAATGGCGCTGCCCGTGATGGTAGCGCCAAGCTGAATGCTGTTTGTCTGCACCTGGGCCGGCTGTGCCTGTACTGTTACCTCCTGGGTGACTGCCCCAAGTTCCATTCTGATCTGGAGAACGTAAATCTGGTTCAGAGACAAAGGGATCTGTAAGGCTGAAAACTTCTTGAAGCCGCTCTTTTCAGCCAAAACGTTGTAGACGGCGGGCGCAGGAAGGTTGAGCGCTACAAAGGAGCCGTCGCTTGAGCTTGTCACCTTTCTGGAGAGGCCCGTGGCGACGTTCGTTACGGTGACCGTCACATCAGGCACCACGGCTCCAGACGGATCCGTAACCGTACCCTGAATCCTGGCGCTCACATCGGCGAGTGCAGCTCGCGGGGAAATAATAAGCAAGACCGCAAATGAAGATAAGACTGCCATGGCCAAACCGCGACGCAAAGCACTTTTAAGTGCATGGAAGTTAATTGATGTTTCCATCATGCCATGCCTCCTTCGTCAAATGAGTTCGTTGAGCCAAATGTACCGCCTGTCCAGGCGCCTGGTTCGGCATCTCTCAGCGGGATTAAACAATTCGTAGATAAAGTTGCGACAGTTGGTTGGACTTCAAAACCGCAGGAACTGAAATTAAGATCTGAATCAGGGCTTGGAATACTCTTAGAGGTTACTAGTGCGCTCCAGGGAAGTACTTGGATAGATCGTATCAAAGATGTCTGGGCATCTTGCTGCACTTTCAAGGCGCGAAAGTGCGAAACCGTGGTCATGAAGCTCTTCCTCTCTGCGAAGACCATTACTGGGTGTCGGGAGGTCTGGTTCTGAGCTGACGGAGAAAGGAATCTTGGGTGCGAGTATCCAGACAACTTCCCACAACAAATCCATAGTAATCTATCGGCACACGCCGGAACATGCTGTGACCCTAATCACTAGGTATCGTGACAAATGTCACGCCCATTCGCGCGATCATAACACAGCCCAGAGACGAGCGTCAAAATTGTAACAGGCAAAAAGTCGAGTATCAAGAAGGTAATGGTTATTGCGGGGATAAGAGGTTATGCGTTATGGTGGTACCTCACAAGGTTGCATGGTTCTAATTCCGCTCATGCACAGGTGCCTTCCTAAACCTTTTTTCGCCATGCTTCGGACGCACTCAGCGTTGAGAATTCCTTCTAACATATTTATTACGTGTGGTATAAAGGAAAGCCCCAGGCCTTTCCACGATTCACCGTCTCGTTTCACCAATCTTCCTGGCAATCTTGCGCGCTAACTGAGAAACGGCCGCCTGTTCGACGGACCGCAGCTCGAACCAACGGAACCCATCCTTGGTCGTCTTTCCAGGAAAAAGTCCTTTGTAAACATGAACTTGAATAGAACGATAGGTAATGCTGTGGCGAAGCTGGTAGGTGGTCTCTTGCAACGAAGGGGCAGCCCCTAATAAGGTGCGTAGTTTCTCATCCAGCAGCAATAGCGCTTCGCTGCTGGATCGGCCCAATGCCGAGGGAAAATTCCAAAGGTCATCAAGCAGTCCGTTTTCAAGGCCACGGAATAGTATAACCTGTTGATTCTTAACAAGAAGAGCCGCAGCCATGTGCCAATCTTCGCCTTGGCGGCGGGGTTTCGGATCAGGATAGCTTTCGGGTTTGTGAGATAGGAAGGCTTGGCACCAATGATGGAATGGACAAGAAGAACAACGGGGCGAGCGTGGCAGACAAACAGTCTGCCCTAATTCCATCATGGCCTGGTTGAAATTGCCGGGGCTCCTCCGGGGGAGGACAAGTTCGAGATCGTCTTCGATTCGACGGCGAAAGCGTGGCTGGTGAAGATTGCCTCGGACCGCGAGAAGTCTTGCCATTACCCGGGCCACATTGCCATCGAGGACGGCGTAAGGCTGGTTGTAAGCGATGCTCAGCACCGCACGGGCCGTATAGTCACCGACTCCGGGCAGGGACCGTGCCAGCCGTATATCTCTGGGGAATTGTCCTCCGTGCTTTGCCACCAGTTCCTGGGCCGTCCGGTGGAGGTTACGGGCGCGACGGTAATAACCAAGGCCTGACCAGAGTTCCAGAACCCGTTCGAGCGGTGCTCTTGCCAGATGCTCCACCGTGGGGAATTCACGAACGAAACGCTGGTAATAAGGGATGACTGTTTCAATCTGCGTCTGTTGGAGCATGACCTCCGAAAGCCAAACGGTATAGGGAGACTTGGACTTGCGCCAGGGAAGGGCGCGGGACCGGCGCTGGTACCAGCGCAGGAGTGATCGCCGGGCTGTGGCGGCGCGATAGCGGTCAAGAATAACCATGGCGAATGGCTACTTCCGGCGGCCACTTGAATGCCGGTCACGGACGGAAGACCGCGCAATCTCTTGTGCAGTGCCGGGCGCGTAATAGCCGGAGGGTGCCTGTACTCCCATCAGCCCGTGCCGAACCACCTGGATCCGGACGTTGTGGAAACGACCGTTTTCACTGGAGTCGGTTGGAGTGTATCCCAGGACGTAGTAGGCCGGAGGCAGGGGAATAGCCGCTCTAAATCCGGACTCAAGATCATCCTTATTTCCGATAAAGTTGCCCCCGGTCATGGTGGAAAGGTCCAGGAGCACGTCGGCTGCCATCGATGCCCTGTCCGCTATCATCTGGTTTTTTGCGGCCACAATGGCTTCCCGTTCCTCATCCAGCTTGCGGTTCTGTGTAGGGGCGGGCATTGAAAGCTGCCTGATCAGGCCGGTGATATCCAGGGTGCTGATGATGATGTGAAGGCGTGTTGCACGTCGTGCGAGCAGGTCCACCTGCCTGGCCTGCGAGCCCGCCAGAAAACCGGGAGATGCCACAATGATCGAACGCGGGTCGGGCAGTGCGGACACTTGGGTGATCAGGCGATCCAGCCCGTCAAGCGTTTTCCGGGACTGGGCTTCACTTTCGGCAATGACCTGTTTGGCGCGGAGGTTGATGCTTTCGGTCATCCGCCTGAGCGTGGCAACGGGCAGGCTGCTGGTGGGAGGGTCCTCCTGGCCACTGGCCGTGCTGCAGGCGTTCATGTCATCGAGGGCTATTCTCAACGGCAGGGGATCGCCACCGTAGAGCAGCATCAGGGCCTGAAAATCTGAGAGCTGCGGGCAAGTTGTTGCCTGGCTTGCCGATGGAATGTGAGGCTTAATTGCCAGCAGTGTCTGGTGGAGCTTGGCCTTGTCGTCGGTGAAGTTGAGCGTTACCTCGCCTGACGACGTAAACACGCCGACCTTGTTTCCTGGTTCGAGGGTTGACTTGAAGTACAAATACGCACTGTCCGTGACGCGGATTGTGTCCGTGAAGTCATAATGAAGATCGTCAAAGTAGAGTGCGGTGTAGCGGACGGTTCCGGGAGTTTTCAGGTTCTGGACAGGCTCGGGAATGACGTTGCCGGCAAAATCGCTGATCCGCTGCAGGCGGTTGTTGTCCCACAGCCGGAAGTCGCTTTGGCGCAAATTATCCACCGTCTCCCCGCGGACGTTCCGAACCACCACACAAAGCTGCACCGGAGGCGGGGCTGTCCTGCGGATAACAGGTTGGAGCCGTGCGGTCGGGGACGGTTGGTGGCTGGAGTGAGGCGCCTGGCCGCCGCGGGCCGGATGGGTGAAAAACAGACCCGTGACCGCGCAGCACAAAAACAGCCGGACGGCCCGTTCGCGCCAATACCCTGCAATATCCATTCCGCAATCTGTCATGAAGCGGCCTTTTAAGGAGGGTGTTTCCGCTGGAGCAAATACTGAGCCGAACCCGCACGGCACGCTTGTATTGACCTCCCCTTCAATACAGCAAGACAAGTATTATTTCCTGCGACTGGAGTTGTCAACAGGGGGCTCGGATGTTTTACGCTCCTTGATTTGCCGGGAACAATCTGTAATTCTTGGAAATCTGACAGGATCGTGAAAAGATGCTGGCGAGGCTGTCATTCCGATCCCGCACCGCGGGAGAGGAATCTGCTTATCCGGTTCTGGGTAAACCCGACGACTCTGGTCCTGGGCTGGATACGATCCAAAGCGGATTTCTCGGGCCGATCAAGTACATCAGCCTCGGAATGATGCTAAGACAAGGACAACTGTGGCGTACAACGACCTTCGAGAATTTATCATCCGGCTGGAACGGGAAAGGGAACTAAAGCGGATCGGTGTTGAGGTTGACGTAGACCTCGAAATCACCGAGATCACTGATCGCGTATCCAAGGCAGCGGGTCCCGCCCTGCTTTTTGAAAAGCCGCGGTCGGCAAGAGATGGCAGAACTTATTCCATCCCGCTTCTGATCAATACGCTCGGTACAAAGAGAAGGATGGAACTGGCGCTCGGCGTATCTTCACTTGACGACGTGGCCAAGCGCATCGAAGACCTCCTGGCCATGAAGCCGCCCGAAGGCCTGCTGGACAAAGTCAGAATGCTGCCCAAGGTTGCCGAACTCGGTTCCTTCTTTCCCAAGACGGTAAAGAGCGGCCCCGTCAAGGAAGTTATTCAGCGTGACAACGTATCCCTTGCCGAACTTCCCATCATGCAATGCTGGCCGCAGGATGGCGGCCGTTTCATCACCTGGCCCATGGTGGTGACGCGCAGCCCGAAGAGTGGCCGGCGCAACGTCGGCTGCTACCGCATGCAGGTTTTTGATGAGCGTACCACCGGCATGCACTGGCAAATCCACAAGACCGGAGCGGAGCACTTCCGCTGGCTCGACCGCCAGGGCAAAGGCCGCCGGATGGACGTGGCCGCAGCCATCGGCGCCGACCCGGTCACCATGCTGGCGGGTATCCTGCCGCTGCCGGAGGACTTGGACGAGTTCCTCTTCGCGGGCTTCCTGCGCCAAAAGCCGGTGGAGCTGGTTCGCTGTGAAACCGTGGACCTGGAAGTTCCCGCCAACGCCGAGATCGTGCTGGAAGGGTATGTCGATCTGGATGACATCCGCACGGAAGGGCCGTTCGGCGACCACACCGGCTACTATTCGCTCGCAGATAAATTCCCGGCGTTCCACCTCACCTGCATCACGCGGCGCAAGAATCCGATCTATGTTTCCACGATTGTCGGCCCGCCGCCGATGGAGGATTACTGGATGGGCTTTGCGGTGGAGCGCATCTTCCTGCCGCTGATGCGCCAGCAGATGCCCGAAGTGGTGGACATGCACATGCCGCCCGAGGGCGTGTTTCACAACCTGATCATCGTCTCCATCCGCAAGAGCTATCCCGGCCACGCGCGCAAGGTGATGAACGCCATCTGGGGATTGCCGGGCGCCATGTTCTCTAAGTGCATCGTGGTGGTGGATAGCGACGTTGACGTTCACAACGTGAAGGAAGTGGCGTGGAAGGCTCTGAACCACATCGATCCTGAACGCGACATCCAGTTTGTGCTGGGGCCCGTGGACCAGCTAGAGCACGCCTCGCGATTGCCTAATTTCGGCTCAAAGATGGGTGTTGACGCCACAACGAAATGGCCGAGCGAAGGATTCACCCGCCCCTGGCCTGATGAAATCATCATGGATGATGAGATCAAGAGAAGAGTGGATGACCTCTGGACCAGCCTGGGTCTGGACTTGCCTACGCGCAGGTAGGATATAGGGGAGCGTTTTGCTCCATCGGGTGGCGCGGACGTGCCGTACTCCGGCATGTATGCGACTGGAGTATGAATCTATGGCGGCCGGCGCCAGCAGCTTTCTATTCGTGGGAACAAAGAACCCTTTTGTAATTTTTACCTACTGTTCATAAATTGAACACGTTTTGCATCAAAGCGAAATTTCGAACTCATAAACGTCAACTAAGTTATGTATTATGTGCAACTTACAAAATTCAATATTTTGCGACGTAGAATCCCATACGTCCCATTTGGGGCCTTCGGCGGCATTTTGATAGCCTACTTTATGAGCCTATGTCGTGTCCGGCCGGAAGCCAATGTGGCCGCGAAGAATGATTTCTGAAGGGCCTTATTTCTGCCGGTGCGGTTGCCCCCAGTCCGCCACTATATTGAAAATACAGGATTTCGTGAGGCGGCGATTTCGCCCCCATGCCCGGCGTGGCCTGGGCATCTTTCCCATGATTCTTCACGCCTGTGGCATGGCCATTCTGGTCCCATGCCCAGGCGGGAGCGAGACGCCCGTGCCACTATTATTGTCGCTCGGAATCGAGAACCGGTGCACAGTCCCGCCTTGCGGGATGCTGGTGCTCAAGTAGTGAAGATCGTTTTCGCCGTAGTTTCGAGGCGGTTGTGACATCCGGCCATTCCAACCCCACTCAACTTCGCTGATCGTCCCGATCGATCCGGGCGCCACCCGCCCGAGGTTGCTGTCCGCGGTTCCTATCGTGACCCGCCGAAAGACCGCAAACCTCACAATAAGAGGTCCGCGCTTGCTCGCTCATTCGAATCGCCGGACAAGTGCATCTAGTCGAATGAATCTAGGGTCCCGGGTTAAGCTGGGCTCGGCTGTTGAAATGCGCGTCAAGAGTGTCCGGAGGTCCTGCATTCCCCACGGTTCAGTTTGATCACCTATCAAGGAATCGATGAGCGAAAGTGTCGCCTCCGGGAATTTGTCAGCATAATCCTTTTTCTTTAACGACCAAAGGAACATTTGAGACTTTGTGATCTTCGTAAGCAACGGAATGATTGTGGCGACGGCGTCCTCAAACTCCGTTCCGCAACATAAAGCAAGGTCGGCGAGTCTTTCCGAAGACCCCTCTTCCTTTAACTCAAGTTCCTTAGGCCAAACGCTTGTGAGAAGGTGTTTCAGTCGGTCGCGAAAGAGCGTGGCACCGTAGTCCGTTGCAGAGTCGGCTTGTCGCCACCAGTACCACGCGACCAACTCTCGGCCCTCAGCAGTACCCGCTCTTAGGACGTATTGGGCTTCGGACGGGTCCAACTGGAATTCTTCACGCAATAGCAAATGTGCGAGGAGCGAGTATAACGGACGTTCGACTGCACCCAGTTCGCTGGAATGCGGGAAGAGTTTTAGAAATAGGGGTCGAATGACGAACCATAGCTCGGGGGTCATTCGCGGCGATCTCAGGTACCCGGACCAGACGTTTCTTGCCTCATCGGAAACATCCCAATTGAACAAGGACAAGAAGTTAGGCGCAACAAGATCTGGCTTTAATCTGTAAAGCCATCCGAGGGCACTTGCTAGCAAGGTCCGGGATTGGCGATGCGCTGGGCGCGATCCATTCAGCAGGGCTTCGAGTCGACCTTGGGTCGGTTTTGGAATCTCATCATAGTTACCCGGATTCAGCTCCCCGAGCTTATGGAGTAGGGCATCGGTTAGATTCCCGATCGGTGAATTTAGGGCTTCAAATACCCGGTCCGCACCCTCGTCCGGGGGGATCTCTGTCGCGGGCAAAAGCAAGAGATCCCACAGACGCCAATACAAGTCATCTGGCAATGCGCCCTCTGCTGTCCTGTGCAACATGACAAGCGTCGTGAGGTTATGAAGGTGCTGCTGGATGAAATGCTCCTCAAGGCGGTTACCAAACGTCCCGAATAGCCGGACGCAATCAGGCCGAATTTTCTCGTTACTTACGTAGTCCAGCGGCAGCGCCCATATTCCACTGTCGAAAACGCCTAGCGCCCCCAAGTCGCCCAAAATCTTCATGGCGCGCTCGGCGTCTCCAATGAACAAACCCCGCCAGCGGGCGATGGTCTTAGGATTGCCGGGGGCGTCTCTGATTTCCGACAGGACAGCTTCATCGTTCCAAGTCAAGTAGTCGTCCAGTTGCCGTTCAAATTCATATGGAAACTCTTCGCCTTCACCACCGACCCAGGAAAGGAACTCTTCTTGCTCCGTGATAGGGTGGTCCCATTCCGGATAATCCCTTATTATTTGATTGATTGCCTGACGAACCGCATCCGGTAGTGCTAGACCACCATCGCGAAGCTTTGCCAGGCGAAGGTAGATGGCTCGTGAGCTAACTCTCGCGAGCTGTTGCTCTGTTATGTCAGCCCTGTACTGGTTCCTTGGAGGGCCTTGTAGTATTAAGCCACACAGGCGTGCAGCATCGCCCTCGGGAAGTTGCGGAGCAATCCTACCGAGGTATTGGAGAAGCTCGCGATGCGTGTCGAGGCCCCAAATAGCACTGGAGGGCTGCTCCATTAGGTAGTCGACCGATTCGGAAGCGGAAAGGCCCCCCGACCTTCCTGAGCTCCAAATCACGAATCGCCGAAAGAGTGGTAATTGAATCCGCATCCACTGCGTGACTTCTTCGCGAGCTCTCTGGAGGTCGGTAGAAGCCACCCTCTGCCAACATTCCCTAAGCAACCGAACGCAGGGCGACCAGTGGGAAAATTGGCTGTTCTGACAGTGTTCATCAATCGAGGGTCTATGAAGAAACGATCCGTCGTAGTCGGCGTTTGCTTTTTCAAAGAACTGGAGGTATGTCAGACCCTTCCTTAGGGATTCGGTGATTCCTATTAGGAGATCCTGTGCAATCGCCGTGGCATCAGCGCGACTTAGAAGCGCGCCGACCACATCTCCGATTCTATGCCCAGCGGCGGGAACCAGTTCAATTTCTGCATACCCACTTACTGATTCGAGTTCAGGTTCTCTTTCCAAATACAGCGAGAACGGTCTGCCAAAACTGATGGCTGGGGTAATCCAAGATAGCACCTGGTCGCGCAAGGGCGGACTCCAAGGGGCGGTCTCGAGTTCGTCGACCTGAGACAGCACATTTTGCTCAACGCTTGGGTCGTAGACCGGCGCGGACCGCGTCGAGAGGAATGTCCAGATTAGTTTCGCCCCCTTGGTAATTTGAGGACCGTCTTGTTTCGCAAGCTTCTGGCGGACATGGTTTGCAAATGATGGGTGTAGATGGCAACCTCTCTTGATAACCCACTGAATAAGCGCCTTCTTACCTAGATGGCTGCAAAGCCATCCGCAGAGAGCAAGGGAAACGGGATGGAGCGATCCAATAAGATTGACGGCCGGGGTTGGCCCGACCGGCGAAAAGGTGCCCACATCTGGGGGCACAAGGTCAAACAGCCCTGCTTCTTCAAGGAATTCAAGCCACTCCAGTGACGGCGGCGGTTCCATCCGTGAGAACGTCCGCGCCGCATGGCCACTTTCGTCTCGCAGCGCCCATGTAACTTGCGAAATCGCCTCTTGTTCCAGTCCGCCAAGAGGACTCTGCGAGGCATACTCGAGGACTATTGAGTCGCGGTCGAAGAAGCCGGTTGTATATTTCTTCGCAAGGCTCTCGAGCGTTTCGTGAAGCAACCAGTGATTGTCCCTTGGATCATAGACGATAGGTTCTATACCCCGACTTTTCCAAGTTCGTGCTCGCTGTGCCGCCTCGTTGTCTTCCGCGCCGACGAAAATAAATGCCTCCGCGACTTTCGCTTCTCGGCCTGCGCGGTCAGCTGCAAATGCATCGACGATGTACCGAATTGCCGGGTCAGAGACACTGTATCCAACAAACAGAATCGCCCCGGCGCGACGGAAAAGCTCGCTCAGAAACCGACTGGCCCATCCTTCCGTAATGTACGCTCGTCCAAAGTCGGCACTAGTAAGGACGAGTGACTCGTCAGCCCGCTCCCGCTCGTTCCCGAATCCCCCATGCAGGTGAACAACGCTGCTCCAGCCGTGCCCAGGCACCGGAAGATATGGTGCATAGTCAAATTCCGGTTTGCCCGAGAAGTCGGCCTTCAGGAATGCTTTGTCAAAATTGGTGGTCACAAGGCGAAGGTGTCCCTCCTTCGATATCGCAAGCTTTAGAAGGGCCTGGTGTGTTGAAAAGTCTGAATCTTCGTTTAGTTCAAGGGCTTGCCGCACAGCGCGCCGGAGGGGAGGCTTCCCGATCCTATTCTCAATAAGTCCGAGTGCCCCGTCGAACGACTTTTCGGCGAAAAGCTGCTGCTCATCTGGCTCCATCTGACGAGTTAAATGCTTGCATACGGAGGTAACAAGACCTTTGAAACCCGGGAGTCCACACCTTCGCGAAACACCGGCACCACAGAAGATCACCACCTTGCCAGCTTCGAAGGCTTGAAGGAGCCCGAGTGGGATCGACGGTCCGTCCTTTATGAATTTAACTCCGATGCTTTCTGCCAAGCGGATACTCTCCCGGACCAGAAACGCCAAAATCTTAGAGCCTAAGAATAATGGCTATGAATCTCTCGGGCAAGGGTCAGGAAGACCTAGACCTGAACTGAAGCCCGCGAAAAGGTGAACCGATCCTCCCCTACCACTTGCATCTATAAAGGTCCCGATTGCGGTCCACGCTGCTTCATTACAGCCAGCTAACGCATGCCTGACAGGAAGCGCCAGGTGTCAGGCGCGAGGCGGCGGCCGGCGGGACTTTTGCCCAGAAATTTTTCCGGCGCGGCGAGACCCGAAAACCACGCCTGCACAACCACCGTCTGAAGCCCCCTTCCGTCGAGCACACTAAAACGGCGTCAATTTCCGAAGAGCACCTGTGAAGTGCTAAAATTCTGGCTTACGTTTTCTGGCCAGAATCCAACTGAGAACCAAAGGAGAGAAGTGCCGAACTACGAATATGACATGCTGGTGATTGGATCGGGGCCGGCAGGCCACCACGCGGCAATTCAGGCTGCGAAGCTGGGCAAGAAGGTTGCTGTTGCGGAGCGCAAAGGTGTAGTGGGCGGTGTCTGCATTAATCTGGGAACGATACCCAGCAAAACGTTGCGCGAGGCAGTGCTTTATCTTTCCGGCTCCGTGAGCGCGATCTTTACGGCGAGTCTTATACTGTCAAACAAAACATCACTAAGGATGACCTGCTTTTTCGCACTCAACATGTGATCGGCCATGAGATTGACGTTACGCGGCACCAGTTGCAGCGGAACCGGGTGGAATTGAT
>OBIZ01000114.1_pt1 | contig 14629 bp, 6 predicted proteins | sample 1519801 | NCBI WGS metagenome assembly OBIZ01 (sample SAMN01911456, study PRJEB22533) | soil metagenome | biome: Soil | place: Malaysia | collected 2012-04-30 | depth DG_metagenome m | reverse complement strand
CAGCTGGGGAAACAGCGAAACGCGGGGCCACCATCGGCTGCGAAACCTGTTGGTGGTGAGCGAGGTGGTGCTGTCACTGCTGCTCCTGACCGGGGCGGGGCTGCTCTTCCGCAGCTTCTGGACACTCCGCCACCTCAAATTGGGCTACAACATCGACAACGTGTTGCAGGCCGAGACAAAGCTGCCGCATGAGGTGTCCCACGGAAATGCCGAAGGAACCGGAAGGATTACAGGAACGGTGCAGGGCGAGGAAACCCTGCCACAGGAGCGCTACAAGACGCTCGAACAGAAGAACCAGTTCCACCTTGCGGTCCTGCGCCGGGTGCGCAGCCTGTCGGGCGTTGCCTCTGCGACTTATGTTTGGCCCTGGGTAAATCGGGTTGTTTGGGTCCCAATCGAAGCCCCCGGGCAGCCTGGCGCGGATAGTCAAGAGGTGTGGACGCATTCGGTGGGAGACGGTTTCTTCACAACATTTAAAATACCCTTGCTTCAGGGGCGAACGTTTTCCGAAGATGAAATTTACCTTGGCCGGCCTGTGATGGTGGTCAATCGCGCTTTCGTCGATAAGTACTTGGCTGGGGTGAATCCCCTGGGCCGCCAAATCAATCTAAAGAAATCAGTCTGGTTTCCCCAATTGAAAGTTGCGGCATATGAGATTGTGGGGGTTGTCGCGAATACAGTGCAAGCCATTGGCTTCCATCCTGAGGTCAAGCCCCAGATCTTTCTTCCGTTCACGGTTTCAGGAAGTTGGTGGAGCATGCTTTGCATCCGGGCAAAAGGCAATCCCGCGACCCTGACGAAACCTGTCCGGAACGCGTTTTCGTCCATAGACAAGGAATTGCCGGTCGACATTGCTCCGGTTCGCGATGATTTCGAATATTGGTACGTCGAACCACGGTTCGTGATGGGAATGCTCACCGGCTTTGCCTTGCTGGGAATGATGCTGTTGTGCGTCGGCGTTTACGGCGTTCTATCCTATGCGGTTACGCGGCGGACGCAGGAATTCGGAGTCCGTATGGCGTTGGGAGCTCGGGCTTCCGACGTACGGCGCATGGTAATGCTCTGGGGCCTGCGCTGGCTGGCTATAGGGATTGGGATTGGCATTCCGGCAAGCATCGTGCTGGAGAGAGTTCTCCGAAATCGCGTCTGGGGCATTACGTCTGTTGATCCGCTGACGCTGGTTGCCGTTTCACTGGTCCTGACGGCTGTTGGCCTAGCGGCGTGTTATTTTCCCGCCCGCCGTGCAGCCAAAGTCGACCCAATGGTGGCCCTGAGGTACGAGTAAAGTAAAGTCCTCTGGTTACAACGAAGAATGAAAGTCCGCACGATTTGACATCTTGTGCTGGCAAAGGGCCTCTCGGAAACAATCTACTTTGAGGCATAACAGCCCAACCGTGCTACTGACTTGCCATAAAACTCAAGGGCACAAGGATGGTTAGCCGACCTACCAGCCAGTTGGATTACTTCCGGGTTGCTAACTTACCGCTCATGTGGGTTACTTCCGTTTCGCCGACGATACAACCAGAGCTTGCGGGGAGCTTACTCGTGCATAAACACTACTATGCCAGTGTGGGTTTCGGTCGGATTCTTCAGGTAGAAGTGGTGGTGGGACTTCAGGCCCCTCGGTACACCTCAGGACACGAGGCAGGTGCATAGCGCCGCCATTCCCTCCAGAAAATCGGATCAAGAGAGGACTCTAGATCCGACTCCGCCTCTTACTGAAGGTCAGCCAACTGAATATGACGGTTTGCGAAACGTTCGATGGACGCCCGTACTTCCGTGCAGCTATTGCAAGCTTGCGTTGATCAGCCGAACGATCAGCCCGTCTAAGCGCTTCGTTTTGTTGGCCGCGTCTGCCGTGATCTGAAAATTTATGGCCATCTTCGGGGTGGGATGTGGCAGGAACATCCGAAAGATCATCTCATATTTACGTACCTTACCACCTTGATCAGGCGCCTGGATCCACAGATCGGGAACCCGCTCCTCCTTTGCCGGAAAATCCTTTTGCATTATGGAGATTTGGCCCTTCGATGTCGCAGTGAAGTTATCGTTTCCGGCACTTGGTTCGTAACTTAGCTTTCCCCTTTGGATGAAAAGTGTACCCTCGCAATTCCCGAACGCGTGAAGGTGGTAAGCGGGGATATTTACTGATCCGCCCGCCCTGATTGCTTTCTCGGCATCATCCTCTGCATCCATGAAATCATCGATCCCTAGTTCGGCCAACGCTTTCCCTGATAACAGTGTTCCGTTGTTCGGCTCGACCGTCAGACCTTCCCTGTATTGATTAAGGGCTTCTGAATACTCCTGGTTATCCATGAAACGGTTCCCTCGATCGATGTAGCTCTGTACTGGTTTTGCACCTTCACCCGGCACATTCCCCTTTGTGGTGCCACCGGCAGCAGGTGCCGCTATCTCACGAAGGGACTGACCGTACTGCTGATCGAATACCAACAAGTCACCCTCTTTTGGCTGAACCACTGTGCCTTCTGGTCCAGAGGCACTTACAAGCTGAGCCATCGCCTTTGTGCTTTCACTGATGTCAGAGACCTGGAGTGCGCCCACGGAGCGTTTTTGACTGTAAACCACAACCCCCTGAGAATTTTTAATTGGGATCTCAGCAATTATGTTGAATCTATCACCGATCTTGAGATTTGCGGTGCTTGGGACCCCAATGACAAACTGCCCCTGGCCGATACCGGCCAGTATCTTGCCCTCGCCCACAGAAGAAACCTCTTTGCTGGCAGCACTTTTTGCGCGAAGAGACGCCAAGTCATCGTATGCGTCATTAAGCTGGCGCACTGCATGCTGCAATGCGCTGTTGGAGGCTTCGGTCAGTAGTGTAGCCAAATTCGATAGAGTCCCTTCGCCTTGACCTGCAATGTATATATTCCACAACGACAGGAAACTCGCACTGCCGGTATTGTTCGCCGTCCCGTGGCCAGAAAAGCTGCGGACAACCTCACCGGTTCGTACGTCTACGAGGCGAATGTCAACGCGCACGTTCGCCACGTGCTCGTAGGCCACAACCTGCTGCAAACCCGCCCCCGGAACGAACTGGGATGATACGGATCGGTGCTCGTTGTACGTGTAGTCTGATACGGTACCATTCAAGAGGAAATCTGCGCCGACCAAGCCTCCCTTTTGTGCGAAGTTCTTCACGTTGGCCAACTCGGACCCACCAAGGTTGAGTTCCTGTTTTATATGTTCGAGTTCCTCCCGTTCGAGAAGAGTGTATTTGCCCGCGGCGCTGATATCGGAATCAAGGATAGCGACAAGCGAGTTGCCAACGTTGGACTTTGGCAGTGTTGCAGGGTTGTCGAGGCCGATCACGGCGAGTTTTATTCGCGGCCCTTGCGCTCTCTGCGCGGTTGCAGGAATTAAGACTGTTGCCACAGCAAGCAAAAACCCATACCAATAAATCCTCCGAATGATTGTACTTTCAGACATGGATCAGCCTCCACTCTCCGAACCAATTGTTTGTGGACTCGGTTTTGAAGATTCAGAGATACTTTCTTACCATTTTCGTCCCACCTAATCGACGCATTGGTTCTAGTTCCCACTCTCGGCGGGATCTAGCTCATTCGTGAGCTGAGACCCCTAAGGCGCAGACAGGAGTGGCAATTAGTTGCTACGCGCCACTTCCGCCAGCACATTTCCAACCTACCCTGGTCGCGACCGCTGAAGGGACAGAAATCTCCCCTTCCAAGTGCAAGTGACAACTACGGTACGACCTGGTTCATTTCCCTCGGTCAATTCCGAAGGCGAATAGCTTGCCGCCGGTCAGGCCCATTGTCTGGGCGCTCGTCGCAAAGAAGAAGGCATACTCCCCCGGCTTGAGATCATCCTTAGGAACAACTTTGTAGACCCCGGGGCGGACACTTTCAGCGTCAAAGGCCGCAGCATCCTTCGAGGAGACTCCGCTCGATATACCCGTAATACCCGCCCGGCCAACGATGACCTCGCGCCGATCCTTCTTCTGGTCGAGTTTCACCAGCGAAAAATCGCTCGGGTTTGTTGGACCTTGTCCCATCGCCCCCGCGGCTGTCGCAAAATAGAAGTAGAAAGTTGGCCGCGGTTCCTGCACACGAATCGTAGCTTGATGGCCCGGTATGGCCATTTTGTAATTCGCCTTGGCCAAGCCATAGCTCATGGCCATTTTGAACATGCCCCCTGTCTTTTCCCCGGAAGAGGCCGTCGGCTCCAACGTGATCATCTGCCGCCCCGCGGAGCCCTGCTCCAAAAGATAGATTCCCGGTGCGTGCGGAGAATCTGGATTATTGGGGTCGGCCGGAGGCGCCGTAGTAGCGGCGGGTGAGGCGGCCGGCGCTCCACACTCGGCCATGGCTTTCAGGACTTCGTCGCTGACGCCTTCCGATTTCAGCTTGATCAGTTGGCCGGTGCTGGTGTCGAACTTGCAGCCTGATGATTTGATTTTTGCAATGATCAATGTGTCGGAAAACTTGGCTTGCACCATCTGGACGACGTCTTCGTTATGCAGCACCTGCGCGGAGTTCCCCTGTGCCATGGCGGGAGATCCAATCGCCGCCATAGCAAGCAGGTAAAGCAGAAACACGGATGCGGCTACTGCAACTGCTCCGGACCTATAAGGGCTAATCTTCTTGCTCTTCCCACAATGAGTCTTTCGTATGAAACCTCTCCCATCGGCTCCCCATTTCATGATCCCCTCCTTCAATGAAGATTCAATTCGTTCCCCCACCCACTCCGCAGGCTCCAGTCGGATAATCGAGATAATGTTTTCCCTTCTAGGCCACTTTCCGCCATCCGTCAATTCACCACCAACGTGACCGTAGTTGAGTGTTGCAGGCTGCCGGATGTGCCCGTTACAGTCAACGTGTAATTGCCCTTGGGTGTACCGGGATTCGTGACGGTGCTTCCGCCGCCTCCGCCACCGCAGCTCACGGCGATAGTGGCCAGCAGGACCGCTCCTGCCAGCAGAGGAACGCGCTGCCGGCATTCGTTGAAGGCCAAGGCGAGTGTACCCAGCATCAGCAGAAACAGAAATGCAATCCACCATTCGTGCAATGAAAAGCCGCTCGGCGGGGGCGGACCGCCTCTCGGCCCCGGGAGCGTATGGGAAGCCGCGGTGGTCGTCACCTTAACGGTGACCTGAGCAGGGTTGGTGCCATCAGGCGTTACCGAGGCAGGCGAAACCGTGCACGTTGCCTTTGACGGCGCGCCCGTGCAGGCCAAGGATACCGGTTGGTTGAACCCTGCCTGCGGCGTCAGGGTGACAGTGTAAGTGGCTGGTTGCCCGGCACTGACGGTCGCCGTCGTCGGGTTTGCACCCACGGCAAAGTCCGGAGCTAGCGGCACGGTGAACGCTGCAAGTCCTGAGCGGTTGGCGACATTGTCGTCTGCAAAGGCATACATTACGGGGGTTTGTGTTGCATCAAGTTGGAGTGGAGCCGTATACGGCTGAAAAGTTGTGCCGTCAAGTGAATAGAATATGTCCCTCACACCTGCGCCGCTGTCTACAGCTGAGATCGATACTGCCGTTAGGCTCCCATTAATCTGGGAGGCGAAGGAAATAACCGGTGGAGTCGTGTCAGTCGCAGCGGCCCCGCTGACATCAACAGTCGGATTGATCACTGTAGAGAAGCTCCCATCCCCTGCAGTATCAACAGACAGACTACTTACTCCAGACCCTGTGAACTGAAGCTTGGCAGCTTTCCCGGCTGGCTCGGCTAAGTCCTGATAACGGATGGCTTGGGTAACGCTATCACCCGTACCGAGCGTCATCTGAATGCCAAGCGCCCTAGAGGTGGTTTGGAATGTGATAGTGTACTGGTTCGCTGAAGGGAGAACTACCTGCGTAACTTTATCCCCGAGCACGTAAGTATCTACGTTGGGGACAACTCCCCGAAGGGGACCGCCATTAAACGGCGCTGTATTATTTCCAGCCGTATCACTGACAATGACGGAATCAGCTCCACTGATAGCTACATAGTAGTACGGCGTCGGCGTTGTCGTTGCTGCCGCCTTAATAGCCGCCGCCGAAGTGGTGGTGGACGGACACTGCGGCGCATTCACGTCATTGAAAAGCGAGTAGACACAGTCCTGGACGGAAGGATTTTGCGTCAGTCCGAGATGTTCAACAGTATCATCTGTAGACCAAGAGGTTGAAGGGAACATGTATAAAGTCTGATTAGGACCGTATTGCTGACCATTCCCCTGGCGTGTGGCTGAAACTTCCGGGACGGTTCCATCGCCCCAAGTAAAGTTCAAACCCCAGTCAAAGAGGATAGAGCACTCTTCTATTTCCTGCGAGGTTAGACAATCGATCAGGTCTGTGGCAAACACTTGTGCGACTGTTTTGCGTTTTGACTGAACTCCAAAAAGTTGAAAGTATTTTACTCCGGTCGTATCCGAATTCCAGTTGTCCTGATTATTAACGCCCTTCGAGTATGAGTGGAAGGTGTCCGTCGTGACACCAGGGTGAACTCCATTATCCGAAAACACACCGGCGGTATCGATAACGCTGAGGTAGTGGCTGTAGTCAGAATAGATGTCGAAGGAATCGTTGTCTCCATCGAGATCCCGGCCTGCGTCTCCCAGCGGCGCCTGGCTAGGCAACACCAAGTCAAAATATGCTTTTGGCGGGATCGTCTCGTGTAAACCTGGAAATGATCGGCTGATATGCTGGAAGACGGGATCGAAGACTATCCACTTTGCGAACGGCCCAAATTCCCCAGTGGCCATGACGTTTAGAAAATCGGGCGCGCCAACCCATGGGGTCGCGATGGTCACTAGTCTATTCACGTAAGATGGAGAATAGTCAAGGATGTATCGCCGGGCCACCAGACCGCCCATGCTGTGGGCTAGCATATTAACTTTGCTCGTAGAAGGATAGAATTTATGAACACACCCAATGTAGTCCGCGAGTTCCTGAGCGGTGAACGCATTGTCTTTTCTCCAATCGTAGGGAAACAAGAACAGCGTGGGATGGTTTGCCTTTTGGGCTTGGTCATCGCACCCACCGGTGGTTAGCCGAGCGGGATCTCCCGCTATGTCATACTCGACATATCCGCTCTGTTCCAAGAAATTGATTAGCTTGTCATAGATGTGGAATTTCCCGGCGACGTCAAGGGAACCCAGCGGGTCGCGTATGATGTCAGTTGCTCGAATTCCGCTGGGGTAGTTGTCTTGGCTGAACAAGCTCAAGCTGGAGTACGGAAGGAGATCAGTTGGGTCTAAATCGATGGGCCATAGCTCAAGGTGTATTCCTGTTTGATAGATTAGGTCTAACTCGCTTCCAGGTGCCCCGGGGATGAAAACTAGTGGCATCGGTGTTGCCGTCCCGGTTAAGGTGACTGTTTGGGTTCCGTTGCCGGCATTGTCGGAAATCGATAGTGTGCCCGAGTCGGATACAAGTGCCACCGGCGTATAAGTAACGCTAATCGAGCAGGGGAGTCCCGGTGCGACTGGAACGGACACATCACAGGTAGTGCCGGCCGGATCCACAGCAAAATTCCCTTGGATGGAAAACCCTGTGAAGGTCAACGGATTTGAACCGGTGTTAGTCAGGGTAACAACTTGACCGCTGCTGGTCGAATCGACCGGCTGACTCGTAAAGTTCAACGTGGTGGGAGAATAAGTCACAGTAGTTATTCCCCCCGTGCCTGTAATACCCGTGCCTGTGAGGCTCACGGTCTGCGGGCTGTCTGTGGCGTTGTCGGCAACCGAAAGCGTTCCTGTTAGCGAGCCGGTTGTTGTCGGCGTGAACGTAACGTCGATCGTGCAACCGGAATTCGCTGCCAGGTTTGACCCGCAGTTGTTGGTTTGGCTGAAATTGGCGCTGATCGTGACGCCTGTGATAGTGAGGGACGCGTTGCCGGTGTTGGTCAGAGTCACCTGTTTTGAAGCGCTCGGGGTATTCTCGATCTGATCACCGAAGGGAAGTGTAAGTGGGCTAAGAGTGACAACAGCTCCTGCCCCTGTGCCCGTGAGACTCACTGTCTCTGGGCTGGTAGAAGCGTTGTCTGTTATAGCCAGGCTCGCGGTCCGGGTGCCGATGGCCGACGGCGTGAATGTGACACTAACCGTACAACTGCCGTTTGGGGTGATCGTGGCCCCCGAGCAAGTATCCGCGCTGGAGGAAAAGTCAGTCGGGTCCGCACCAGTGAGCGAGATACCCGATATGCTCAACGACGCGTCGCCCACATTCGTGAGAGTGATGGACTCCGGAGCGCTGGCAGTGCCGACGGCCTGCTCAGCAAATGTGATGCTGGTCGGTAAGAATGTGGGAACGGGAAGCTGGAGCCCCGAGAGCTTTGCCACGAATACGTCCAAACTACCAGCATTGGTTGATTGCATGGCATTCGCAACCGGGAAATCTGTTGAATCAGTCTTGCCCGTCACATAGGCGTTTCCGGACGAATCAACGGCAATTCCCATGCTATCGGTGTTGGTGGTCCCGCCATCGGTCCCGGTCCCTCCCAAGTACGTGGAAAAAATCAGATGCGACCCGGAGGCATTCAATTTTGCAACGTATACATCGAAACCACCTGCGTTCGTCGCCTGGATAGCATTCAAAACCGGGAAGTCGGTGGAGTCCGTAAAGCCAGTGACGTACGCATTTCCTGAGCTGTCGACGCCAATGCTTCGCCCTTCTTCCGCTCCGGCTCCTCCGAGATATGTCGAATAAATTACCGACGTGTTGCCAGTGAGTGCAGGGTTGATCTTGGCGACGAGTGCATCTTGTGCCCCACTCAGCACGGATTGAACAGCATTCCGAGTAGGAAAATCGCTTGAAAAGGTTGTTCCCGTAACGTACGCGCTTCCCTGCGCGTCCACTGCCATCCACTCTACTCGATCCTCGTTCGTGCCCCCGAGGTAGGATGAGTACAAGATAGAGGAACCCGTGTTGTTCAATTTAGTCAAGAAGGCATCCATGCCTCCGGCCAGCGACGTCTGAAATCCATTCTGTGTTGGGAAATTGCTTGATTCAGTAAAACCAGCCACATAGGCGTCGCCCGAACTGTCGATACCAAGGGAATCTATCTGATCGCGCCCACTGCCACCTAAGTAGGTCGAATATACCTCGGTATTGCCGAGGGGACCTAGTTCGGTGACAAAAGCATCGGAACAGAAAAAGAAGTCACCACACGCGGTTTGGTAAGCACCCGTCGTTATAGGGAAATCACCCGAGGTTGTCCACCCAGCAACATACGCGTCACCGAATGCATCGACGGCAACGTCCCGGCCTGCCTCAAGTCCGCTGCCACCAAGGTATGTTGAGTAGACCAGACTGCTGCCGTCGGGACTTAACTTTGACACGAACGCATCTTGTGTTCCCCCGAGGGAACTCTGCAATGCGTTGGCTGTGGGAAAGTCCACAGAACTAGTCAGTCCCGTGACATAGGTAGCTCCTGATGCGTCCGTCGTCAGCCGAATTCCAATATCGCTGTTGCTCCCGCCTATGTATGTGGAATAAACGAGTGAGCCGGCGGCGTCAAGTTTGGTGACAAATACATCATAATAGCTAGCGCTGTCGCAATTAGAATCCGTACCACATGAGGTGTCATAGGCTGAAGCTGTGGTTGGGAAATCAGGGGAGATTGTTGTGCCAGTTATATAACTGTTGCCGGAGCCATCCACTGCAACGCTCCAGCCGTAATCATCACTACTGCCCCCAAGGTAGGTTGAAAAGCTCAACACCGGGTCAATGATAAGCGGCTTATGATGGTCGTAATAGGCGACTTCAAAGCTAACATACTGGCTGGTGGATACTTTTCTGGAGTCCTTGTCTGGTCGGCCCAAAGAATGAAGCACAAAGTGTCCATCAACCAGGTGTTTGACTTTTCGATGGAGTTTCGAGTCAGAAACCCACTGATAGATGATAGGTTTCCGAAAGCTGACGTTGCCCGTCGGAGTTGTAATAACAAGGTCGCCCTCGGAAGAGATTTGTAGGTGCGGTGACTCATTTCCGATCCCGGTTGCGGTCTTCCGCGCTAGTTCCAATCGAATCTTACTCGGGTCTGCGTTTGGCGCAATAACAAAGTCGTACTCTAACTGGTTGTGGTAACCGTAATAGACCACATCAATACCCGGATAGACTTCGTTGTATTTGACCCGGGCATATTGCGGCACCTTCTTCTGCCATTTATTCTTGTCGTTGCCGATAAAGTAATTCGATTTTGAGGGCAGCTCACCGACACCAACGACCTGTGGGTTTAGATTTGCACCCAATAATCTCATTCCCCAAATGGTTTGTGGCTGCTGGACTTGCTCCGGATTGGAAAGCTTGGGGGTATCTGGAGGGAGAGCAGTTGTCGCAGGAAGGCTGCTTTTTGAAGATAAGGTCGATGGCGGGTCAGTACTCCCTTCCTGGCCGGGTGAAAACTGGGGGACACGATTCTGCGGAGGTGAAAAGGGTGCTTCAAGCAAGCTGCCTGGAAAAAGCCAGGAGTGCGCGGAGGGCTGCTGCATGGAGGGAGGACCTAGTCTACGTCGGGACCTTTTCGCGCCCGGAATGGCCAACAGAGCTTCATTCCCGGTAAGGAAAAGTGTAAACCCGCGTCCACGTGAGAGGAACTTAACGCTCGGGTCTGCTTGGCCTTGATTAAGCTCAAAGGCCAGAGGCAGCCTCCCAATTGTTGTCGCCGCTGACACGCGTGCCGCGCGGGATTGATTAACTTCTCTTCTCGGTTTGCGCGCATGTCCTACGTTTTCTTGCGCAATAGCCCCGGTTCCTTGCAGCACGGACGCGATTATGCCCGGTACGCGATCCTGCGTCTGCGCCCTTTGCATGCTGGCCATGGCAAGCATGCCGACCACAATTAACGGTCCTGCAAATATAACTACTTGTAATCCCGATATTAGGGCGCGGGTCTGTGCGACAATTGCTCCTCTTTTCCAGTGGGCCGCCGGTACCATTGTCCCCTCCCCGGATGAACGATGTGGCTCGATCGAGGCCTCCGTTGGCTTTCACGCAGGCCGATATCATATTTTCGGCTCCCATGACAAGACTTGCGCCAGGGGGCCGCGATCATTGCAAATTATGGTCGTGCTTTAAACAGGCGAAGTGTTTGGAGTACCGGACGGACCGTTGGCAGGAACGAATCTGTCAGCTTGCCCGCGCGCTTCGCTTTTCTTGCCGGCTGAGCCGCCCGGTGCGCAGTTGAGCCTATGCGGCGCGGCCGTCTTGAGAAATCATGTTGTGTGCAACAATTCAGGTCTTGATGATAAGTACTTATCTCTGAATAGGAATGTCTGTCAAGTACCTGAAATGCTACTGGCGGACTATGAAATAAACAGTCAGATTCATCAGTGCTTCCGCAGCTCCATGGGTGAATTCCTTGGAATAAGCCATCTTCTGAACATTGACACTTCTGATCAGGAGATTGTTAGTCAAGCTGGCGCGGACATTATTGAAGGAAAGGAATTGGCGGTCATCAACAATTCTCCGGGCGGTGTCGGTGGCTCTCGCCACCTGGCCTTGCGAGTTTCAAGTTGGCATAACGGCCTTACCGCGGATGTGCCGTCGCTTGGTTCTGGGCGTATGGTCGGCCATTCGGAGGTTATGTTCACTGTAGCTTGCGGCGCTTGGCCTGCGAGACGGGCAATTTGACACCGGACAAGCCGCGCGCCTGCAGGAACTGCAGGTATTGGCTGTCGGCAAGGTAGAAGGTAGATTTGTTCAATCTGATTTTGGGTTGCGACCTGGTTGCGGATTTTTCTGGACTTGTTTCGGTTTTGCAGACTTAATTCCTTGATCCTCTTTAGTATCAACAAATCTTTCGACCCTATAAGCATAGAACCCGCCCGGTCGACTTTTCATCACCAGTTGTAAGGGGACCACCCCTCCAACTCTGCCTTTCGGTCCAAGATAGACACGGGGCTTTCCGCAAGAGGATCGATGCGATCCGCCTGTTGGAGAGCCCATGCGACCCACCGACCGAGGGCGGTGTCAGGCCCCAGTTCTTTGCCCTGCTCTTTCCGGCACTCAGCAACTGCGATCACGTATTCGCGTATCCGTCTGGCACGCTGCCAGTTGGTTGCACCGCTTTCCAGACGTGCCACACGCGCCTCTTCAGCTTCAATTTCTCCTTTGAGTCGGCCAAGCTCTTCCCCCCGCAGCTTCCTGAAAAGCTCTTCCTGCCGTCTTTTCGCAGTCCTTCGGCGATATTCGACAGCGATCTTCATCATTGTGGCGATGCACTCAGGTAAGAGGGACTCGATATTCGTCTGTTCGGAGTCACTCCAGATTGTGGTGAAATAATCCGAATCACTCAACACACGGATAGATAGTTTCCCGGTTGGTTCATACTTCGTTACAAACCGCTCGCGCCCTGTCGTGTTGGGAGTGGCATCGGGATCGGGCACCCGCACATGCCGGATTTTCTCCGAAATCCCGAAAAGGACCTTCTCACCAAAGATCGTGGCGGATGTTCCGTCTGCTTGTCGACTATATGATCGGTCACCGGGTGTGACCCTTATCTTTACGCCGTTGTCTTCGAGAATGCTGATTATCGCCGCCATGACAGCCAGGGCCCGTCGCAAGCTTGTTCTTGAGAATCTGATATTGAGGCAGTATTGGTTCGATAGGGGAAGGCAAATCTGTTTCGAGGCGAGCCCGTGCAGGAGTGTATTTCGAGTCGCCACGATCAACGGATGGCGCAGTATCTTGCGCGGGCTCTTGACCACAAACACACCTGCTGCAAGCTGTTGACTAATCCGGTCGATTTCAGCTCTGTCTTCCTCTTCAACGGGGAATTCTGGCTTGGGAGGAAGACCAGAATTCGCGCTGGTACTGAACGGCCGTTGATAGCGCTGGATCCGAGGCACTTCATGCAGTGCCGGCAGTGGCTTTTGTTTGACCGCGTGGCCATGCGCTTTCTTGGCCCAATAGCCGCGACCAGGTAAGGGCACCCGTAATTTTCTACAAACCTTGCCAATGGCTACCGCAGAAACGCCGTACTTCGCCGTCAATGATGTCAAAGGCTGGTTCCAAACATCCTTGTACAATTCGTCTCGATCCCAGAACTGCGGCACGAAAGAGGAGTAATTCATGTCTTGTTCACCCCAAGATTTGAATGACCCAACCATAGCAATTGTCGTAGGGCAATACCACAACTCTGGATGCAGTCGGCCGAATCGTCACCCACTAAGAAATCTGGCACGATTCGTTTATAGAATCAGGTGGGAAAGAAGGCCTGATGTCGGGGGGAACCGGGGTTAGGCGCGTACATATGACAGTCCAGCCACGCCCTGCTCACGAGGCAAAATGATCTGGCGCTTTAATACCTCCGGAGCACACCGGAAGAAAGCCTCAAATTTTGCCTTGGTATTGGGAAGCGTCGTAGCCAAGCCATCCGCGAAGTGAATTTGAAAGGTCCGACGCTATCCATTACGAAGGAACGATAAAGGAACATTAACAATTCCTGCGAGTTCCTAAGTGCTCCTTCGAACTCTCGGGGATTCTTTGAAATCCATGACTTGGCCGTGATCTTCAGTTCTGAAAAGGTTCATGAGTTGGCGCCATGCTTTTCGGTTGTTGGAGACGGAAATCCGGCGAGCCCGAAGCGTGGATTTTGGAACGTTTTGGAACGTAATGGGGGTTGGGAGCAGTTGTAAGTGATTGATAAGAATGGTGCCGCGGGACGGAGTTGAACCGCCGACGCCAGCCTTTTCAGGGCTGCGCTCTACCACCTGAGCTACCGCGGCAAGCAACAGACATTGTGAGATGGATTGCCCGTTCTGTCAAGAAAGGGCGCTGGCGGACGATTGCTGGTTACGTGCGGGAAATGGGGCACAACCCGATCTGTTTACCGCAGCACGAGGGATCAGAAAACTGCAGATGATCCGTTCAATTTGTTTGCGAAAGCGACAGGTCCAGCCCATCGCTCTCGATGCTTCAGTCGCTCGGGAAGCTTGAATCACCCGAGGCCTTTACCGCCAGGGCCCGGCTGGCCGCGCGTTCGGTCGAAACCGGAACCAGCGCTGTCTGCACGGCGGGCGCAGCGGTGGCGGTTACCAGCGCTCCCTGTTCCTCCCGCATGAAGACCAGCTTTGAATCGCCCGGCTCGGCGTCAACGGTGATGACGTCGCCCAGGCACACCTGCTTGGTGGCCATCAGGTTGGAAAGCGGAAAAACCAGGTGGCGCTCAATGGCGCGCTTCAGGTGGCGGGCTCCGCTCTTCGGGTCGGTCCCTTCCTGCAGCAGAAGATCGCGCGCCGGACGCGTGCACTTGAAGACAAACTGGCTGCCCGGGGCCGCGGCGATGATCCGTTCCTGCACCTTGCCGAGTTCGATATCGAGAATCTTCTCCAGGTGCTCCTTCCTCAGCGACCGAAAGACGATAACTTTGTCAATGCGGTTCATGAACTCGGGCGAAAACTTCCGCCGGGCGGCCTCCACGGCCACGCGGTAAATTTTGTGGTCGAGCTCTTCCTCATCTGTACGGGATTCCGCAGAAAATCCCATTCCGCCCCGCATGAGCCTTGAGACTTCGTGCGAGCCCAGGTTGGAGGTCATAAAGATGATGGAATGCGAAAAGTCAACGCGGCGATTGTCGCCAAGCGTCAGCGTGGCTTTGTCCAGAATTCCCAGCAGCAGATGCCACAGGGCGTCTGACGCCTTTTCAATCTCATCAAAAAGGACAAAGGA
>OBIZ01000113.1_pt1 | contig 14777 bp, 11 predicted proteins | sample 1519801 | NCBI WGS metagenome assembly OBIZ01 (sample SAMN01911456, study PRJEB22533) | soil metagenome | biome: Soil | place: Malaysia | collected 2012-04-30 | depth DG_metagenome m | reverse complement strand
CCCAGTCACCAATGCAGCCTCATGTTTTCAGGCGCCTCCGTGCGCCATTGTTCAATTTCGGCGCGCACTCAACTCATGGACCATCTTGACCAGCGCGATGACGTTCTCCTCCGGCGTATCCGGCAAGATTCCGTGGCCCAGGTTGAAGATGTGTCCGGGACGGCCTGCCGCCTGGTCCAGGATTTCCTGAACGCGCCCCTTGATGAAAGGAAGGTCCGCATAGAGCGCCACCGGATCGAGGTTCCCCTGCACGCCCACACCGTCTCCCAACAAGTCCCAGGCTTTTCCAAGTTCCACGTGGAAGTCGAGCCCGATGATGTCGCCCCCGGCGTCGCGCATTTCTTCCAGAAACATTCCCGTTCCGGTCCCGAAATGAATCACGGGCGTGCCGCGGGTAATTCCCTGCAGCAGCAGGCGCGTGTAGGGCAAAACGAATCTCCGGTAATCTTCAGGCCCCAGGCAGCCGACCCATGAATCAAATATCTGAACCGCCTGAACGCCCGCCTTGATCTGCGCATTGACATACTTTGCCATTTCGCAGCTCAGCCGCTCCATCAGCGCGCGCCAGGCTCCTTCATCACGGTACATCAGGGTTTTCGTGTGGCGGAAGGTTTTGGAAGCTCCGCCCTCAATCATGTATGAAGCCACCGTAAACGGCGCACCGGCAAAGCCGATGAGCGGCAAGTTTGAAGGCAGGGCGGCACGCGTCCGCCGGATGGCCTCATAGAGATAACCAAGTGAGTCTTCCGGTTCAACAGGCCGCAACCGGTCCACATCGCCCGGTTCACGAACCGCCGGCCGGATAATCGGTCCTTCGCCCTTGCCGTATTCGAGCTCGAGCCCGAGAGGCTCAATGATGAGAAGAAGGTCGGCAAAGATTATCGCCGCATCCACTCCAAGTTTGGAGGCCGCGCCGACGGTCACCTCAGCCACCAGATCGGGGTTCTTGCATAGTTCAAGAAAGGGAACGCGCGCCCGAAGCTCGCGGTATTCCTTCATAAATCGTCCCGCCTGCCTCATCAGCCAGACCGGAGTTGCGTCCACACGCTCGCGGCGGCAGGCCTTCATGAAACGCGAATTCTTCAATGCGTCACCGGCAACATAGGGAGACGTGTCCCGCGCCGGCTCCATCACGGCTGCAGTGGCACTGGCCTTGGGGCTGTCGCCACCAGGGCTCGCAGTCGCAGCGCCCACACCAGACTGTTTACGCTGAAGCAATTCTGCGGCATGGCGCGCTCCTTCGAGCACCAGAACTCCCATCTTGGGTGGCGACGCCTCAATGTCAACCGGGATGCCCGCCGCCACCAGCGCCCCGCTGCAGGTGGGGCCTATCGAACAGACAACCGATTGGTGCAGAGCTTTCCGAAGGTCATCTTCGGCTGCTTCCTCAGCCGCCACATGAAGAACGTTCGTCACCTGGTTTCGGCTGGTGAAGAGGGCGACTCTCGCACGCCCCGCGAGAATCCTATTGATGGTCTCCCTCAGCGGGCCAAGGTTTTCGGGGAGCGCCCAGCGATAGACCGGCACTCGCAACGGCTTGGCGCCGCGCAATCTCAGCTCTTCAAGAAAAGCATCATTGGGCTCGCCGTATTCCTGAACCGCCACGGTGCTGCCTTCCAGAGTGAAGCTGCGCGGATTCTCATCAAGTTCCTGAAGGATTTCCTGCCAGGTGTTCGGCTCCGGGGCAGTAATTGTGATTGGCACATTGAATTCGCGGAGCACCTGCACCGGCTTGGGTCCGCGAGCCACAACCGTTGTGGTTGAGAGGCCGTGAACTATTTCTTCAATCGCGTAGCGAGACTGGAGGGCCTCAAACAGCGTCCGCGCGCCGACACCGGTCATAAAGACGACGCCCTGGATTTTTCCAGCAAGAAGCTGCTCCGCAAAGTCGAAAACTGCCGGATTGTCCTCCAGCGGGACTTCCCTCATGCTGGGGCCGACGCGCGGAACCCCTCCACAGCGCGAGATGAGCTTCGCAATCTCCTCGGCCCTGCGGCTCTCAAAAGCTGCGACCTCAAGGCCTCCAAAATTCGCTTTCGCGCCGTTTTGGTTCGTCATAATGTTCTTGGTTTCGTCCCCCGTCAGGGCCAACTCGTTATCAGTCTAACTGCTTTTTGAAATGCGCGCTAGGAGCCTCCCGACCCCTTCGCGGAAGGCCTGTTCATCAGTCAGAAGACTGATAACGAGGTGGCCATCGTCGGGAAAATCGTAAAAATGTCCGGGGTGAACCAGTACGCCATCCGCCGCCAGCAAGTCCACCGCCCAATCCTCGTCACCCGCGGTTTCAGGCACCTTCAAAACCGCATACCAGCCGCCATCGACTTTCAGGCGTGAGACCTCCCGGCAGGAGGCCGTGTGCTGGTCCAGCCAGCAAAGATTGGAGCGCAGCCGTTCCATTATCCGGGGTTGAACAGTCTTTCGAAGTTCCAGAAGGGCCGGCAGAGCGTGGGCGAGCGGCGCGCTTACGGAAAGGTAAGTATCTGCAATCACCTCAAGGCGTCCCAGCGCTGCCTCCAATTCTCCCTTCGGCCCGTTCACGACCAGCCAACCAAGCTTCATCTGGGGCAGTGCCGAGACTTTTGAAAGCCCGCTTAGCGTGAAGGTGAGCACGTCAGATATGGCTGCATGCGAAGGGACACGGTCAACGCTGGCCTCAAGAGGGTAGTCAGCAAAGACCTCATCCGCAATCAAAGCGCCCTGGCCCTGACGGCAGCACCCAGCCAGAAAATCAAGCTCACATGGTTTAACGAATGATCCAGTGGGATTGTTGGGATGGACCACGATCACGGCCTTGGCCCCTCGCGCCCAGCGGTCACGCACGCCCTCAAGGTCAATACGCCAGTCGTGGGTGTAACGCAGCGGGTACGAAACAACCTCAAGGTCATTGATGCCAGCGAGGAAATCAAAGAGGGGATAACTTGGCTGCGGGACGAGGACCTTGTCGCCCGGGTCAGCCAGCAGACGAAAGGCGTAGGTGTAGGCTTCGCTGGTGCTGGTAGTCAGGAAAACCTGTTGGGGCGTTACACTGGCGCCGCGAGCTGCGTAATATTCGCAAACCGCCTGGCGCGCGCACAGCAAACCATGTGGGTCCGGTTCATAGGTGAGGGAGCGCGGGTCCTGAAGCGTTTTAAGGACTTCCGGTTCCGGCGCAAAACCGCATCGCGTGGGATTGGATTCGGTAAGGTCGAGGACAGGCAGGCGCTGCCCTCGGCGCTCCTCGAGCTGCCGGGTCAGGCGGTTCGGTGCCAGATGCCAGTCTGTGCGCGATGAGAACATGTCCACTTTGTCGCGGTTTCACGCAGACTGAAGCAACCCCTGACTCCCCCGTCATCTCTCGCCAACAATTGACGGTCCCCTCCCGGGAACCACGATCGACGGGGCCGCTCCGTTATTCTCTGCCTCTCCGGATGCCGCCGGGTTTTGCCGGACGGAAAAGCCGGTCAGGCCGTTTCCTTGATCACCTTAAACAGGCCCATCAGGGATTCGCGAGTGCTCTCCACCTTGTTTCCGTCGGGACGCCGGTAGTGGGTTTCAAGCGACATGTCACCCTGATATTTGTCGCGGCGTAGAGCTTCAAATTGTCCTTTCCAGTCGATAAAGCCTCCGCCGACGGGCGCCCAACGCAGCTTGTCGTTGGGGCCTTTCTTGACGTCCTTAATGTGCATGTGCGGAAACAATCCCTTCACATGATTGTACCCGTTGGGGTAAGGAATCTCCTTCAGCATAGCGGCATTGCCCGGGTCCCAGTTGCCGCGCAGGTAGGGCGAATTGACCTCGCCCAGAAGCTTGCCCAGTTCTTCGCCCGTCCCGATGTTACACTCATGCTCGTTTTCGAGTATCAGGACGATGTCATTCTCGCCCGCCAGCTTGGCTGCCTTGGCCAGACGGTCGCGCACATACGGATAGGCCTTTTCAGGCTCTGCCACGCGCCAGTAGCTGAAAATGCGCACCTTACTCGTTCCGAAAAGCCTGGCCAGCTTGAACGACTGGTGAAGCAGATTGTCCGAATCCTGCTCCGTGAAGTCGGCCCGGAAGGTGTCCCGTTTCTCCTTGCGCGCAGGCATTTGAGGCAGGTTGTACTTGAAGACGGGCGAGCCGATGTTGGTAACCTTCAGGTGGTGCTTCTCCACCAGGGCTTTGGCCCGGTCCAGTTCCGCCTGCGACATGTTCATAATGTTCTTCTGCCACATTTCGCGCAGCTCGCAATAGCCGAGATCGTAGTGCGAGATAAAGTCCAGCGCCTCTTCAAAGTTCTCGGTGATTTCGTCAGTGATGATTCCCAGTTTCCAGCCCATAGCTTTCGAGGCCGCCGCAGCCTTTAAGTATGCCACACTCGGCCAGGCCGCCATTGTGGCACCCAGAAAGGTCCGGCGAGTCCATGTCTTTCCCATTGATGCTCCTTCCACGGGATAAAAGTTCAAATTTGAGATGACCGTGCCATATTACCGCAAAAGTCATCATTTGCAACAATCAGGTTGCGCGGACTGAAAGATTTCCACAGGGTGTCCGACCGGGATCGTCCCCCGGCCAGTCCCGAACGGCCCCATTCTTCGCCGGTGATGAAGAGTCCGATCCGGGTCTTATAGTGTGATAAATTTCACATTTCCGTTCGTCTTCGTCTGCTTGTTCAGTGGTGAATATCGGGTTAAGCGCGGAATTGAAGACTAGGCTATTTAAGTAGACTTTGATTACCAACTTCCTCTTCGCCGTTTTATCTTCTTGGAAAGGTTTTCTGGACCTCTTCAGGCAGATCAGCGGGAGGGCTCATGGGTTTCCTGGCCGGACGAACAACCGCAGCGTTGCCATCCAGTCCACGTGAATCTAGAATTCCAGGTATGGACCGGAGGATGACACTCTTGTTGGCCCTACTAGGCGCCACCTGCGCGGGGCTTTCCGCTTCTCTCATTCATGCCCAAATGCCGCGAAGGCTGAAAGGCTGCCTGCCATACCCTACCCTGGCGGACGAAATCAAAGAGATGGAGGCGGAAACGGCGCCTCGGCGCCCGAAAGTGCACGTGGTGAGCGTGAGTTTCATTGGAGCGGATGGCTTGCCGGAAAGCGCCAAGGCACGAGTAACGAGCCGTGCGGAGGAAGCCCTCTTTGAGGTTGACTCCGATTGGCCCGTTTACATCGCCGAAGATGTGAAGCAAGCGATGCAGGATTACGGCTACTTCAAAGCGGCAGTGCGGCCACAACCACTTACGCTTAGAAGTAACCCGTCGGGGGAGCAGGCTTCCGTGACTTTTTACGTCACCGAAGGTCCTCAATATCGCCTCGGCCAAATTCAGTTTGCCCATGCCAGCGTGTTTCCGATCGAGGAATTGCGCAAACTGGTCCCCCTTCGGAATGAAGGCCTTTTTGATCTTTCCAAAATCCGCGAAGGAATAGATACCCTGACGAAACTATACAACGCGCATGGATATATCAACTTTGTCTCCACGCCGGACGTTCACATTGACGATGCCCGCCAGGCTATCTCTGTGGTGATGCAATTGGAGGAAGGGCATCAGTTCAGGGTGGGGAGCGTCCAGATTCTTGGTCTCATCTATGATCAATCTCCAACCCACGATCTGAAACTGGAAATCAAACCTGGCATGGTTTTCAGCAACAAACTTGTCGAGGACTTCTACAAGCAAAACAAAGCCATTCTGCCCGCCGATGCTTCGTCCAGGGAAGACACAACGATAACCCAGGAAGCCCGCACCCATACGGTCGCAATAAGGTTCGACTTCCGCGGCTGTCCTTAAGTCACCCAATGGCGCGGCGGAGGCGCAGGCGCCGCCAGCCACTCTTTTGCGAACTGGCGGGTTTTCGAATTCCCGATTCTTCTTCGGCGAGGGCATACGGCTCCCGAGACTAGTTTCTCCTTCCTTCCGTATCTAATTACTCTTTTGTTACGGTTCGGGATTACAATGGTGGCTTGCGTTTTTGGCAGTGTCCGGCGCTGAGTCTGTCGATTTCGGGCTCTGTTTTGCCAGGCTCTTCGATAAGCAGAATGCTCGCGGTCGGGAATTTGCGCTCCGTGTCTACCAAACGGCGGAATCATAATGATGTGGAGGGAAGTTTAATGCGTCTCCTACGCTCTTTTGTTGTTGTCGCACTCCTTGGATTCACTTCGGTCTGTTTCGGGCAGCAGTTGCCTGAAGGCCGGCTGATGCGTTTTCCTGATATTTATAAAGATCAAGTTGTCTTCAGTTATGCGGGCGACCTGTGGCTCGCCTCAACTTCCGGAGTAGAAGCAAGGAGGATCACAACGAGTCCGGGCCTGGAACTTTTCCCCAAGTTTTCTCCCGACGGCAAGTGGATCGCTTTCACTGCGCAATACGACGGCAACTTCAACGTCTACGTGATGCCGAGCGAGGGTGGCCAGCCGCGACAGTTGACCTATCTGCCCGACGTTGCCAGCATGCCGGAGCGCATGGGCCCGAACAACGAGGTGATCAGCTGGTATCCCGACAGCAAGCGCATCCTGTTCCTCTCGCGCCGCTCCACTTTCAACACCTGGTTCGGGCAGCTATACACAATCAGCATTGATGGCGGACTTCCAGAAAAGTTCCCGCTACCGAAGGGCGGCTTGACCACCTTCTCGCCCGACGGAAACAAAATTGTCTACAACCGCATCTTCCGCAACTTCCGCACCTGGAAGCGCTACACGGGCGGCATGGCACAGGACCTGTGGCTTTACGACCTGAAAGGCAACACCATTGAGCAACTCACGAATTATCCGGGGACCGACACCTTCCCCATGTGGCACGGCAACACCATTTACTTCACCTCTGACCGCAGCCCCGACAAGCACCTGAACCTTTACAGCCTTGACCTCGGCAGCAAGAAAGTCACCCAGCTTACGCACTACACTGACTTCGACGTGATGTGGCCAAGCCTGGGGCCGGATTCCATCATCTTTGAGAACGGCGGCTATCTCTACATTTTCGACCTGAAAAGCCACAAGGCCCGGAAGATGACGGTCACCCTGCCCGGCGACCGCGACCAGATGCGCCGGCACTGGGCCAACGTCGCCAAGCTGATCACCAGCTTCGATCTTTCTCCCGACGCCAAGCGAGCGCTGTTTACGGCGCGCGGCGACGTTTTCACCGTCCCCGCCGAGCACGGCAGCATTCGCAACCTGACCCAGACGCCGGGCATCCAGGAGAGGGACGCCGCGTGGTCGCCCGACGGCCAGTGGGTGGCTTACATCTCCGACCGCACGGGAGAGAACCAGCTCTACATCCGGCCGCAGAAGCAGTCGGGCGAGGAAGCCCAGATCACCGCCGACAACAAGGTGTTTCTGCTGCCAGCCGTCTGGTCGCCTGACAGCACCAAGCTGCTCTATGCCGATTCCACCTTGCACCTGTACTACGTGGACATCAAGGACAAGAAACCCGTCCTGATCGACCAGGGCAAGTACGCCGACCTTACGGATTACGTCTGGTCGCCGGACAGTAAGTGGGTGGCCTATGCCAAAGCCGACATCAACCAGAACAATGCCATCTATCTCTATTCACTGGTGGACAAGAAAATCGCTCCCGTGACCTCGAGCTTTACCGAGAGCGCGAACCCGGCGTTCGATCCCGGCGGCAAGTATCTCTACTTCCTCTCCAACCGCACTTACAACGAAGTGCTGGGCGTCTACGATATCGAATTCTCCAATCCCAAGGCGACGGGCATTTTTGCCGTCACTTTGCGCGCCGATCTGCCCTCGCCTTTCGCTCCCCGCAGCGACGAAGCCGCGGTAGGCAAACCCAAGTCGGCCGAAGAATCGGAAGCGGAGGCCAAGAAGAAAGAGAAGGCTGAGGAAGAAGCACTGAAGAACTTCAAGATCGACGTCGCAGGGATTGAGGGCCGCGTGGTGGGCCTGCCCGTTCCGCCTGGCAATTACAGGAACCTTCAGGCCAACAAGGACAACGTGTTTTATGTGTCCATGCCGACGATGGGCTTGAGCGGCCCGCTGCCTGGCGAGTCAACGGCCATCCAAGTCTTTGACATGGAAAAGCGCAAAGACAGCGCGCTGGTGGACGGCGCAAACAACTACACGCTCTCCTTCGATGGCAAGAAGCTGCTCTATTCGGCGCCCAGAGCCGCCGGTGGCGGCGCCGCAGCAGCCCTGTTTGAGGAAGGCGGCAGTTCGCAGACATACGGAATTATTGACGCCAAGCCGCCGGAAAAAGAACCGCAGAAGGTTGGCGCAGGGGCCCTGGACCTCGCCTCGATGCAGATGGACGTTGACCCGCCGGCGGAATGGAAGGAGATCTTCGACGATGTCTGGCGGCAGGAACGCGACTACTTTTTTGAAAAGTCGATGAACGGCGTTGACTGGGCCAAGGTGAGAGACAAGTACGCGGCGCTGCTGCCTTACGTGGCCAACCGCTTTGACCTGAATTACATCATCGGCGAAATGATCGGCGAGCTGGCAAACTCACACACTTACGCGGGCGGTGGCGACTACCCTGATCTTCATCCCGTTAACGTCGGCCTGCTGGGCGTGGATTTTGAGGCGGATGCCTCAAGCGGTTTCTATCGTTTCAAGAAGATCTATCCCGGGCAGAACTGGGACCCGGCCGTCCGTTCGCCGCTCACCGAACCCGGCGTGAAGGTGAAGGAAGGCGATTACCTGCTGGCCGTGAACGGCAAGCCCTTGCGGCTGCCTGAAAATCCTTATAAGCCGTTCATGAACACCGCGGACCAGGACGTTACCCTCACGGTTAACAGCAAGCCTTCGACCGATGGCTCCTGGGACGTGATGGTGAAGCCCATCAGCAGTGAGTTCCGGCTGCGCGAGTTGAACTGGATTGAAACCAATCGCGAGAAGGTGGACAAGGCAACCGGCGGCAAGGTGGGCTACGTTTACCTTCCCGACATGGAAGACGTGGGTCTGAACGAATTTGTGCGGCAGTACTTCCCGCAGATCCGCAAACAGGGCCTCATCTTTGACGTGCGATATAACGGCGGCGGATTTGTGGACCAGATCATCCTGGAGCATCTGCGCCGGATTCTGGCAGCTATGGAATCAGCCCGCAACTTTGAGAGCAACACCATTCCCGAGAACGTTTTCCACGGTTACATGGTTGACTTGAGTAACGAATACAGCGCCTCCGACGGCGATTTCTTTACCTACTTCTTTAAGAAATACAAACTGGGCCCGGTGATCGGAAAGCGAACCTGGGGCGGCGTGCGCGGCATCCGCGGCTATATTCCGGAAATCGACGGCGGATATTTCACGCGGCCGGAATTCTCGCTCTACGGGCTCAACAGCCATTGGATTGTCGAGAACCACGGCGTGGCGCCCGATATCGAACTGGACAACCGTCCCGACCTGGTTGTGAAGGGCCAGGACCCGCAACTGGAGCGGGCCATTCAGATCCTGATGAAGGAAATCCAGGAGAATCCGAAAAAGCTGCCGCCTCGGCCGCCGGATTTGCCAGCCTATCCGCCGGGGCCGGCAGAATAGCCGTGCAGTTCGCTCCAATCGTGTCATCCTGAGTGCAGCGAAGGATCTGCTTTAGTTGGTTTGATGAATGAACAGCAGATGCTTCGCTTCGCTCAGCATGACGGGGCTTGTTCAACCGCATTTGGAGCACGCTCGCAGTGTTTGCAATGCTTGCGGCGCATACATTCCAGGATGTGGAATGTGTGCTCTACCCCCAACAAACTGCCCTCCTTTTCCAATCCACGCTTGATCAATAATATAGATTCGTCTATATTGGCTATCTGAAATCATATAGAGGCGGATAATTCGAGATATGGACTATCTGGGCGTTCGCGAAGCGGCACAGCGGCTGGGCGTGAGCTATCCCACCGTGAAGCAGTGGATCTACCGCGGCAAACTCCGCACCGTGAAGACCGTGGGCGGGCACCATCGCATTGCGCAGTCGGAAATTGACCGCCTGCTGTTCCAGCAGGGTCGCCACGCGCAGCCAGCGCAGCACTCCAAGCCTCAGCTTCCCAAAGCGCGGCCGGAAACGGGAACAGGCCTGCAGGAATTCATCAGCGGCAGAAACCAGCTGGTGGGACGGATTGTGGGGCTCAAGACCATCGGCCTGCTCACCAAGGTTTCTCTCGACGTGGGCGGGCAGATCGTCACCTCCGTCATCACCCGCGACGCCTGCCTCGACCTGAAACTGAAAGTGGGCGACACGGCAGCGGCGCTAATCAAGGCCACGGAAGTGATGATCATCCGCCCCAACTGGAAAACTTCCTGAGCGCTCACCCGCGCGGCGGCAACCGGCTCGGATTCAAGATGAAATCAATAGTCATTTACTCAAGGAAGTTCGTCGCCCTGCTTGCACTGGCGCTTGTGTGCGTGAGCTTTTCTTGCAGCCGTCAGGGTTCCACCGGAAGCGAAGAGGGACAAATCACCGTTGCCGCAGCCATCAGCCTGAAAGACGCATTCCTGTCGCTGGCACAGCTATACCAGGAACGCACCGGCGATAAGGTGAATTACAGCTTTGGCGCTTCCGGGGAATTGATGCGGCAGATTGAAGCCGGCGCGCCCATTGATGTCTTTGCCAGCGCAGGCCAGCGTGAGATGGACGACCTGCAATCAAAGGGCATGGTGGAAATTGCCACGCGTGCCGATTTCGCGCGCAACTCGCTTGCGATTGTGCTGCCCGCCGGGTCAAAACTTGATTTAAATGCTGTCGGCGACCTGGCGCGGCCTGGAGTAAAAAGAATTTCCATCGGAAATCCCAAAACGGTGCCTGCAGGGATGTACGCGCATCAGTTGCTGGTCACCGCGCATTTGTGGGAACAGCTTCAGCCCCGCCTGATCTTTGCGGAAAACGTCCGGCAGGTGCTGGAGTACGTGGAGCGCGGCGAAGTGAGCGCGGGCATTGTTTACTCCACCGACGTGGCCATTGCGCATGGCAGGGTGCAGGTGGCGGCGCGCGCCCCGGACGGGACTTATGGCCCGATCCTCTATCCCATCGCGAAGATCAACGGGAGCCCGCACCAGGGGGCGGCGCGCGAGTTCGTTCGTTTCGTGCTGGGACCGGATGGGCAGCGCGAGCTTCAAAAATTCGGATTCCTCCCGGTGAAGAGCCCATGACCTGGTCGGCTTTCAAATTATCGCTGCTGGTGGTAAGCGTGGCGACGGTGGCCGTCACGCTGGCAGGCACGGCGCTGGCGTTCGTTCTGGCGCGGCGCGAATTCCGGGGCAAGGAGGCGCTGGATTCACTGGTAACCCTGCCCATGGTGCTGCCGCCCACGGTGACCGGCTACTATCTGATTCTTGTGCTCGGCCGGCAGGGCCTGCTGGGGAAATATCTCTTTGCGCTAACAGGCTGGACCGTGGCCTTTACATGGGAGGCGGCGGCTATTGCCGCCGGGGTGATGGCGCTGCCGCTGATGGTGAAGTCGGCGCGCGCGGCGCTCGAATCCATAGACCGGCGTTATGAGCTGGTCAGCTTCAGCCTGGGCAAAAGCGAGTTGGAAACCTTTTTTCGCGTCACCCTGCCGCTGGCTTCGCGCGGCATTCTGGCGGGAGTGGTCCTCAGCTTTGCGCGGGCGCTGGGAGAATTCGGCGCCACGCTGATGCTGGCGGGAAACATTCGCGGCAAAACTCAGACCATGCCACTGGCCATTTACGAAGCGTTTATTTCGGGCGAGGACCAGAAAGCCCAGCTCATGGCAGTGATCCTCACGCTGACCTCGATTGCGGTGATCTACCTGACCAATGTTCTGAGTCGGCCGCCAAAGGCGGCATAGACCATGTTGAACGTCGCCATCAAAAAGCAGTTTGCCTCAAACGGCCGTGCCAGCTTCGCGCTTGATGCCGCCTTCACGGCCAACCAGGGCATCACGGTGCTGTTTGGCGCGTCGGGATCGGGCAAAACGACCACACTGCGCTCGATTGCAGGAATGGTGACCCCGGACGAGGGGAGAATTTCGCTGGGCGATGCAGTCTATTTTGATTCCGTCGCCCGCGTAAATCTCGCCATGCAGAAGCGCCGCGTGGGGTTCGTATTTCAGGACTACCTGCTGTTTCCGCACCTGACCGCGACAGAAAACGTCGCCTACGGAGCCAAGGCCCGGCACGACCAACACCGGCGGCAGCACGTTGACGACCTGCTCAAGCTGGTTGGCGTGGATTACGCCGCTGGCCGCCGTCCTGCCGAACTTTCAGGCGGCGAGCAGCAACGCGTGGCGCTGGCCCGCGCCCTGGCTTCAGACCCTGCCATTCTGTTACTGGACGAACCACTTTCGGCGGTTGACGTCACGACGCGCTCGCGCCTGCTGGATGAAATCGTCGAGGTGCAACGGAAGACCGCCATTCCTTTTCTCTACGTCACGCACAGCCCGGCGGATGCGGTCCGCATCGGCGATTCGCTGCTGGTGATGGCAGAAGGCAGCATTGTCCAGGAAGGCAAGCCGTTGGAGGTTTTCAATGCGCCGCTGAACGTTCCAGCGGCCCGCGTGGTGGGAACGGAAAATGTTCTGGTGGGCCGAGTTGCCGGGCATCAGCCCGAAGAGGGCATCAGCATCGTCGAGCTCGGCGCGTGCAGGATGGTCATTCCCTACAGCCACCTTGCTGAGGGCAGCCGCGTCACGCTCGGCATCCGCGCCGAAGACATCATCATTTCCCGGGAACGCGTCAGCCGCACCAGCGCGCGGAACCTTCTGGCCGGGAACGTCCGGCATTTGCTGCGCGACGGAGAGAGCATCGAACTGGTGGCCGACTGCGGCGTCGATCTCAAGGTGCGCATCACCCCACAGGCCGAACATGCGCTGGAACTCGCTCCCGGCGTTGAAATCTATCTCCTCATCAAAGCAAGCTCCTGCCACATCCTCAGTTGACGGGCGGAAGCCTGCATGTTAGCTTGCAACTAGAATTTCCGAACGAGGGCTGGGACAGGCCGGGAGCGAAACTTGACGGAACATGAATGGCAGCGGATTGAAAATACGATGAGCTTCATCGTGGAGCAGCAGGCTAAGTTTGAGGCGAGGATGGAGGCTGAGGCAGAGGCTTCCAAAGGACGGATGGCCGAAGTCGACAAGCGACTTGCAGCCTCCAACCGCCGCATGGACCGCCTGGAACGCTTTGCCGACCGCACCATTAAAGCCGCTGAGCGCCGCATGGCAAAGGCCGAAGCACGATTGGACCGGGCCGAAGTCGAGCGAGCAGAACTGCGCGCTGAGCTCAAGTCTTTCCTCCAATCGATGCGCCGCTCCCAGGGCAATGGCAAGCACAAGGCGTGAGCGTCAGCTCAAAATCGTTAATCCCCTCCTGCAAGCATGCAAACTCCAATCTGAACAGGCCGCAGTCCTATGAAAACCGGGTGCGTTTCCAAAGCAGCACGGCGCCGGCGATGAGCAGGCCAAGTGTGGCGGCCAGCAGGACGACAATCCAGGCGGGATGCATCTCGATGGGAGGGCGGGTGGTTCCATGGGCAAGCCAGACAAAAATGCCGACGGCTGCGGCGACGATGGCGATGTCCCACCATCGCCATCCATGCGAACGGCCAGCCATGACGTCCTCGCCCGACTGCGCGCGGAAGACCTCATCATGGTTGAGGCCGTAGCGGTCACACTCGCGTTCAATCGCCTCGCTCCACGCGGCGTGTTCGGTAGCCGGAGCTTCCGCCCGGCTGATGGCAAGCGCGCCCAGGATCATCACCACCGACCCGGCCACCACCATCACCTGTGCCGCCGAACCGCGGCCTGCAAGTTCACCGAAAACCAGCGCTCCCCAGGCCAGCCCCCAAAGCTGGTTGGTGTTGGAAAGCGGAATGCCGCGCCCGATGCCGATATACTTGGCGGCGTATTGCTGGAACAGATCGCCCAGCACCCAGCAGAAGCCGCCCAGGAAAAGCCAGAACAGCGCCGGACGCGCCGCCGCGAGGTCCGTCAACACCGGGTGAAGACCGCCGCGAAACACCAGCGCCAGCGCCGCCACCGTTCCGAGTTCACCCACCGTGAAGACGGTGACAAACGAGAGCGGGTTCATACCGCTGAGGTAGGCCTTGCGGTAGGGAATATACATGGTGCCCCACATGAGACCCGCGCCAAGCGCCGCCATGATGCCCGCCGTAGTGTGGGCAGCCGCGGTGAGCGGAGCGCTGGCCGAAGCATAAGCAAGCATGACCGCGCCGCCGGCTATCCCGATGGCCCCACCCAGAACTTTTGCCTGCGCCTTCTTCCCCGCTCCGCGCAATTCATGGAAAAAGAACCAGCCCCAGAACAGGCCCACCAGGCTGTTGGTGTTCCACAGCGGGAAAGCGATGGAAAGCCCCACGTCGCGGATGGCGAACACGGTAAGGGTGTTGGCCACGGCCCATAGAGCCCCGGCCAGAATGGCCCAGACGATCAGGTGGGCTTTGTCACGCAGGTCGACAAAGATGTATTCCGTGCCTTTCATGATGGTGGGGACGGTCCAGCGGGCCACGAAAACCCCGGCCACCATGCCGAGAGAAATAATGAAGGGTGAGATGCCCAGCGTAACCAGTTTGGTGGGCGCCTCGGCGGCCCCGAGCCAGGCGCCTGCGGCAAGCCCGCACAGCACGCCGAGGGTATGCAGCGAGCGCGAAACGTTTGAAGAATGGAGTTGGCGGGCCAGTCGGTTTTCTCCTCAGCGAACGTAAACCAGCAGCAGAATTCCCGCCACCAGCACCGCTATGGGAATCCAGAACTGGCTGTCGGTAAGGATGGCCTTCGCCATCGATTGCTTCACACTACACCTCAATGCTGTTGTCGCAATGAAATTCCTGCCGCGTGGCGGAGGAGATTCTACCACTGGATCTGGGAAGGAAAATACTTCGAAATCAAATCTTCGTAATAAGGGC
>OBIZ01000112.1_pt1 | contig 14845 bp, 11 predicted proteins | sample 1519801 | NCBI WGS metagenome assembly OBIZ01 (sample SAMN01911456, study PRJEB22533) | soil metagenome | biome: Soil | place: Malaysia | collected 2012-04-30 | depth DG_metagenome m | reverse complement strand
GAACACGGCATGGCCATGGTATTCACCGGCATGCGGCATTTCCGCCACTGAAGCATCTGTGCAGGAGTTGGTAAGGTGTGGCGCGGGCCGGTGCCTGGCGTGCCGCCTATGAAGTCCTCTTGTACGGGGTTGGGCGCCTGCCTTACGCCTTTGGCGAGTAGTAGCCTTCGCGTGAGACCACGCGGTATTTGACCTTCTTGCCCTTCTTGTCGGTGATGACAAGCGGATTTCCCTGCGTATCCACCAGTTGGACGTCCAGCTTGTGGTACTTGCCGTCCTTGGTGCTGTTGGTTGGAATAAAACCGAGGCTGTATTGGTGCCGAAGTTGGCCGGCGACTTGCTGGTAGATGTCCGGCAGGGCACCTTCAAAGCGCGGGAAGTAGGCCTCTCCGCCTGAAAACCTGGCGATTGAAGTCAAGGCGTTCCGTGCCTGGAGCGTTTCAATCGAGTCCCCGTAACGGACTGAAACCCACTCCAACATGCTGATCGGATAGATGGGGGTGTTCGATCCCTTGGCGATCTTCAGCATCTCGCCATAGGTCAGCTTGCTGAAGGTGTCGTAACCGGTGACGATCGCCACGATGGCCTTGCGTCCACCCACGTTCTTCATGCGGTCGATGGTGAAGGAAAGGGCGTCATAAAGGTTGGTTTCGCTAAAGCCCGGTATTCGCAGCGTGTCAAGCGCCCCCCGCACCTGAAAGCGGTCATGCGTGAAGTCCTGCAGGATGTGCGGCTGCATATCAAAATCAACCACAGCTACCCAATCGTGGGGCTCCATGAAGTTCAGGAACTGGTATGCGTCTTCAAGCGCGAGGTACAGGAAACCCCACCACTTGTTGCTGAACTCGATCAGCATGGTGACCGTGATGGGAGCTTCCGCCGTCGAGAAGTTAGTGACGGATTGAGGCACACCGTCGTCCATGATCTTGAAATTGGTCTTCGCGAGCCCTGTGATCGGGCTGCCGTTCTTGTCCGTGACCAGCACATCAACGTTTACCAGGTTGGATTCCGTGGAGAGAGTGTAGACCTCGTTGGGATTGATCTTTTCGGGCTGCTTTTCCTGGGGCGCCGGCTTTCCGGTCTCCTGGGGGACTTTCTCGGGCTGCTCTGAGGGCTGGTTCTGTGGCTGTTGCTCCAGGTTCGGCTTGGCCGATTTCTTGGGCGCATAAACCGTCTCGCCCGCGTTCGGAGTGGGTCCGGGTTGTTGAGCACGGGCAACCGGGTTGAACCCGAAAATCCACCAACTGACAGCCGCACAGACTGCTGCTGCGGCGCATGCTACCTTGATTCTTGTGCTATTCATATCAGCCCTTTCCCCCTGTGCTTATGATGCCATCGCCGGGCAAGAGGGTCAACAGAAGAGGGTGTGGCACGTTTCTTGAACTCTTGATGGAGCGGAGCAAGGGCTTCTTTTGACTTTTCCCCTTGCTTTGGCCCTTCTGTTGGGGTATATCAGTGCAACGGTAGATGACAGAGATCCAGTCCGCGGGCCTTGAGTCCTGTCCTGGACGCCGGGTCATCAATGAGACTTTCAAGCATTGGAGAGAACGCCATGGATGCACACTCCACTCAGGTACTGACGGAGAGCGCGCCGGCGGAGCAGTCCAAGCCTTCGAGCACCGGGCTGCACGCTGTCGCCCCTTCGGAGCGAGTCCTATCGGTTGATGCATTGCGCGGTTTTGACATGTTCTGGATAGCCGGCGGAGCCCCGTTTGTTATGGAATTCTTCAGGCTGTTCGCCAACCCGCTGCCACCCTGGCTCGGTGGACAGTTTGAGCATACTCCCTGGGTGGGTTTCACTTTCTGGGACATTATCATGCCCCTCTTCCTTTTCATTGTGGGTGTTGCCATGCCATTCTCCATTGGCAAGCGCATTGAACGTGGTGACAGGCGCGCCGACATCTACCGTAAGGTGGCCTATCGAGTGGTGGTGTTGTGGATTCTGGGCATGGTCGCCCAGGGACACCTGTTGCTCTTCACGCTGGGGAATCTCCAGATTTACAGCAACACCCTGCAATCGATTGCCGCAGGTTACCTGATCGCCTCGATTGCTCTGGTGGAAATGCCCGTGCGCTGGCAGGTGGGCCTGGCGGCTGGCTTGTTGGTGGCGTACTGGGCGTTGATGCGCTTTGTTCCAGTGCCGGACTTCGGGGCGGGGGTCATCACCCCGCAGGGCAATCTGGCCATGTGGGTTGACACCGTCATCCTTGGCCGCTTCCGCGACGGCACCAACTATACCTGGATTCTCAGCAGCCTGGGCTTCGGCGCAACCACGCTGATGGGCGTTCTGGCGGGTCACCTGCTGCGAGGGCCCAAGCCCAAGGAGCGCAAGGCGCTGCTGCTGGCAGCTTCCGGAGTGGCATGCCTCTTTGCGGGCTGGCTGTGGGGTTTTGAATTCCCCATCATCAAGCACATCTGGACCAGTTCCATGGTGCTGTGGTCGGGCGGCTGGTGCCTGCTGCTGCTGGCGTTGTTCTATTATGTGATCGACGTGCGGGGCTACCGTCGCTGGGCGTTCTTCTTTATCGTGTTCGGCATGAACGCCATTGTTGCCTACATCGCTCCGGACATTATCCCCTTCAGGACCATCAGCCGCACCCTGTTCGCGGGCCTCGGCGCGCACCTGGGAATTTTCGGCGACTTCCTGGTTGCCGCTGGAAGAGTGGGAATCCTCTGGTTCGGGCTTTACTACTTGTTCCGCAAGAAGACCTTTGTGAGGATTTAGGCCGATGCCACTGTAGAACGGTGGTGGTTTCATTCCCCAGATGCCCGCGTAATTCGCAGAATCCGCGATGTCTGGCGCGGCCCTGCCTTCTTTCTGAGATGTGCCGTTGGTTTGTGTCTGTTCTACAAGTATAATAAGGCACTCCACCGATGAAAATACTGACTACAGCCTGTACACTCGGGTTGGCATTCGTTCTGACCGGTCAATTGAAATATTCCAACCCGACTTACGGACTCTCGCTGCAATATCCCAAAAGCTACCAGGTAATAGAGGGAAAGCTGGGCCAGAACAATCTGGGGTTGGGATACCTCGGCTCTATCCCCATGGAATTTGTTGCGCCCGGCGGAGTTCGCATCGTAACGATCGAGGCGCCAAACGGCTCTTACCCCGGCACCGACTTTGTGAATGCCTTTTTCACCGTGAGCGTAAACCGGCACCTGACCAAAGAGGAATGCGAACAGTTCCCCACCGATCTGTCAAATATGTCAAGACCAGCTGGCGAAAAAGAAATAAACGGACTAGGGTTCAAGGCACTAAGGGAGGGCGAAGGAGGGCTGGGACATCAATGGGGTGGAACTTATTATCATGGTTTTTCTGACGGTTTATGCTACGAACTTGGCTACGGCCTGGCTACGGCGGGTTACGGGTCTGTAGACGGGATGAAAAAGGTCAACGGCGGCGAGGTTTTTGCGATCCTGGAACGCGTGCTGAAAAGCGTGGCAATAAGTGTCCCGAAGGGCGCAATCCGCCCATCGAATTTTCCCTCTATTCGGTCGTTTGAAGTTACGCCACTTCGGGCTGGTGCACGATCTGGCACCTATAATGTCTCATGGGATGTCGAAGGAGCCGAGCCTAGCCAGGTTTGGCTATCGGCTGTGAATTGTCTGGGTTACTTGACCATTCACAGACTTACGGATAATGGGAAAGAAGAACCTGCGTTCCCATGCGGTACTCTTGAGCCTACCGGGTCGATCAAAAGCTCAATGACACTGGAATTCAGAAACATGTCCGGCAGTAAGGAGGAGGAGACCGTCCGGCTTTTCGCAGCCGGGCGCAGGTCGGTTTCTATAAACAAGACAATCTCTCCGCCGCCACTTCCGGTCATCATTTCCATCGACACGGACGGCAATCGTTACCTGATTGACTACAGGCACCCGCATCGATATACGCAGAACATCACAAATCATGAGCCTCTCCCAGCCGCCAAACAGGCGCGTAGATATGTGCAAATCGTTGCCGGCCATGGCGTCAACATAGGTGGCGTCGCATTTCTGCCCACGGACACTCTTTGGATAGGTTCAAGAAGCATAGCCGTCACCAGACCTGACAGCCAGAATATCAATTTCACGGTCCCACCGGCCTTACCGGACGGCCTGTATTCCATGTCTATAGTGGGGGATCATGGCAGGAGCAATCCAGTGACCGTTCAGATTGTGAGATGATCCCAGCAACTTGATAAGTTTGGTCAATGTAGAAACCGATGGCGTAAGATGAGCAACGACAGCACGCGAGGCGAAATGACTCTTTATGCGAATTCACATCATCCAGCACGTAGCGTTTGAGGGCCCGGGGGCAATTGCCGAGTGGGCACGGGAGCGAGAGCACTCAATCTCGGTTACCGAACAGTTCGGACGGGGAAAGCTGCCTGCCGTGGATGACCTCGATTTCCTGGTCATCATGGGTGGGCCGATGAGCGCGATCGACGACGCGAAGTTCAACTGGCTCACGGGGGAAAAGCAATTGATCGCCGAGGCGTTGCGCGAGGAAAAAGCGATTCTGGGGGTGTGCCTGGGCGCCCAGCTTCTGGCGCAGGTGCTGGGGGCGCGGGTTTACCCCAACCGCGAGAAAGAGATTGGATGGTTTCCGGTTCGTTTGACTCTCGCTGCGGAGCGCAGCAGATTCTTTTCCGGTCTACCCGCAAGAATGACTGTCTTGCACTGGCATGGTGAGACGTTTGACCTGCCTCAGGGCGCTGTGCTGCTGGCGGAGAGTGACCTGTGCCGCAACCAGGCGTTTGAGATTGATGGCAGGGTGCTGGGGTTGCAATTCCACCTTGAAGTGCAGCCGCAAGGGCTTGAGCGATTAATTGAGAACTCTGCAGCCGACCTTTCCAGAGGACCAACTGTGCAGACGGCGGAGGATATGCGTGCCTCAATAGACCTCGCGCAGACCCTGAGGCCCGCGCTTTACACGATTCTTGATCGCCTGGCTGCGGCTGTGTCCTGACGACAAGTGTGACGGCGATCCTTGCAATCCGCTATGGTTTCCTCTTAAAGTTGTGGATTGCGAGAGGCTGTTCGTGATCGACTGCAACCTTTGCAGCAGTCAAGAACTGTGCTCAATCCGTGCAATTGAAAGGATATACAGGCAATGACCGCAGAATGGAGCGGCCCGCTGAAGATTCGGCCGGCCCGCGTCGACGACGCAAAGGAGATTGCCAGGATTTATAACCAGGGCGTGCAGGACCGCGCCGCGACTTTCGAAAATGCTTACGTCACTCCGGAGGAGCGTTACCTGTGGCTGGCCGCGCGCCCGGACCGGTACCCGGTGCTGGTGGCGGAAGTCAAGCATACGCTAATGGGCTGGGCGGCGCTGAACCCTTACAGTCCGCGAAGGTGCTTCGACGGCGTGGCGGAACTGTCCATTTTTATCGAGCGCAGCCTACGCGGCCACGGCGTGGCGCAGGAACTCATCAAGGCCATGCAGGACGCGGCGCGCGAAAAGGGTTTCTACAAGCTGGTGGGACGCATTATTGCCGACAACAGCCCGGCCCGCAAACTCTGTGAGCTGGCTGGTTGGCGGGAGGTTGGCGTGTTCCAGAAACACGGCCGGCTTGGAAGCGAATGGCACGACCTGGTGCTGGTGGAATATCTGGTTCCTGAAAACCTGAAGTAGCGGGAATGCTTTTGCGCCGTGGGATAGAATGAAGACGCCAGACCGCCGCTGGAGGTTCTCGAAAGGATGGCCGCGGAGGCCCCTGACAACGTGGTGGTCCGAGGTAGCTTTCAAGTAGGGCGGTTTGCAAACTCAGCGCGAGATAGAGGTTTTCCTCCGGCGGCTGGAAAAGGCCGGGTAATAATCCTTCCTGCTCGCCAAGCCGCGAGTTCGAACGATGATAGGGAATGGTTCGCTTAGTCGAACGGAAACCGTCGCGCGATTTTCAGCCGAAGCTGCCGGGTCAGGCTGTTCTTAACGGTTTCGAAGGCCTCGCGTGGGCTGTCAACAAAGCGAATGAGCTTTGATTCTTCGGCAGTGACAGTGCCTGCCTCCCTCAGCCAGTCAAAATTCACTGCCTTCTTCCAGAACTTTGATCCGTAAAGCAGGATGGTGGAACGATGGCCCATCTTGTGGGTCTGGATCAGCGTCAGGAATTCCCACATTTCGTCCATAGTACCAAAGCCCCCGGGAAAAACGATAACAGCCCGCGAAGGCTGGGCGAACCACAGTTTGCGCATGAAAAAGTAGCGAAACAGGAAGCCCAGCTCAGGCGTGATATACGGGTTCGAGTTCTGCTCCATGGGCAGCCGGATGTTGAAACCGATGGAGACCCCTCCGGCCTCATGAGCGCCCCGGTTGGCGGCTTCCATAATGCCCGGTCCGCCCCCAGAGCAGACCACGAGAAAATGCTTCCCGTTCTTCAGCCCAAGTGACCATGTGGTGATCAAACGGGCAAGCTCGCGGGCCTCCTCATAGTATCTTGACATCTTCAGCGCCATGCGCGCGGCGCACATTTCTTCGCTGGTGGGCGCCGGGCCACCGCTCCTGGCGCGCGCCATCAACTCCCGGAATCTTTCCCGCGCTTTGTTGTGAGGCAGCACCCTCGACGACCCGAAAAAGACCACGGTGTTTTGGACGCCAGCGCGGCGCAGGCGCACCTGCGGTTCAAGATATTCCGCCGCGATCCGCAGTGTGCGGGCGTCGGCGCTGTCCATGAAGCGTTCATTACGGTATGCGAGTTTGGGTAATCGGGATGGGGTCTGCCATTTGGACTTGCTCATAAGGCCTCTCAAGATAAGGTCCGCCATCAATAAATTTAAAGCATAACAAACTCACGAGGGTCCCGTACATCGAGTGACGGAGATCACAGCATCTCAGGTTAAAATGGCTTTTGATTTGAGTATGTGCAATTGAAGCTCGGGAACCGCACGCTTAGGAAACGTCTTCCATTCAGTACAGCATTGAGCGATGAGTTGAAAAGAAAATTGAAGCGTTCAAGGAGGTTGGGTCATGGCTGGTTTTAATCGTCGAGAGTTCATTCGCCGGGGCGCAGCAAGCGCTGCGGGGCTGGGACTTTTCTTGAATGGTGAATACGTGGCTGCTGATGCAGCCTCGTCCCTGCCAAAACCTGCCGCTCCCAGTGACCGGGTGAACGTCGGGTTTATCGGTTTCGGCATTCGCGGCAACATACTTTTTGAATCGTGCAGAAAGACCGGACAGGCCAACCTGGTGGATGTTTGCGACTGCTACAAGGGGCACCTGGAACGCGCCAAGGAGCGGACCGACGGCAAAATTGACACCAACTTTGCCCAGTACAAGAAACTGCTGGACCGCAAGGACATTGACGCTGTCGTAATCGCCACGCCGGACCATTGGCACAAACCCCTCTTCCTGGATGCGATGGCCGCCGGCAAAGACGTCTATATCGAAAAGCCCATGACGCACCGCATCGCAGACGGGCAGGAGATGATTGATGCAGCCCGAAACGGGAAGCGCATTGTGCAGGTGGGCAGTCAGTGGATTTCATCCAGCCAGAACCGGATTGCAAAGGAGATGGTTGCTGCCGGCAAGCTGGGCAAGGTTACCAAGGTGATGGCGGCCTACAATCGCAACAGCTCGGCGGGGTCCTGGAACTATCCCATTCCGCCGGACCTCCAAAACAGCGTGAACTTTAACTGGGAGGAATGGCTGGGATCAGCCCCCCAGCGTCCCTATGATCCCGAACGCGTTTTCCGCTACCGCAAGTACTGGGACTATTCGGGTGGGATCACGACGGACCTGTTCGTCCACCTGATCACATCCATTCACTACATTCTGGGCGCCAACATGCCCAGCAGCGTCGTGGCGACGGGCGGCATTCTTGTGCGCAATGACGGCCGCCAGGTCCCGGACACTCTCGATGCCCTGTTCGAATACCCCGAGGGGTTCCACGTGAACATGGCCTCCACCTTCAACGCCGAAGGCGTGATAGGAAACGGCATCCACTTCCTGGGTACGGATGGCACGCTGGTGTTGCCGCTGGGCGGTTCGTCCATGACCTACGGCGTTGATTCCCACCGCGAGGGATACAGCTATTCCATCGATAGCTGGCCCAAGGCCCTGCAGGAAAAATTTATGGACGTGGGCAATCGCCGCGAAGAAGCTGCGAGGAAGGCCCCGGCGCCAACCGAGGTTTCAGCCAAAGACAGCACAGACCCCACAACCCTGCACCTGGCTGAGTTCTTTGACTGCGTGCGCTCTCGAAAACAGTGCGGTGAAAACGCCGAAGTCGGCCACCGGGCGGCTTCAGCCGGGCACATGGTCAATTTGTCTTACACTGCCGGGAAGAAAGTCGTCTGGGACGAAGCTTCCGGCGAGGCTGTTACGTAAGCGGCAACCAGCGGGGAAGCGAATCAGAGCGGCGGCGATTGCCATCCTCCAAGGGCTTCTTCAAGCCGGCGGGCGATGGCCATGGCCACATGTTCGTGCCAGGGGCGTGCGGCAATCTGCACCCCGACAGGTAATCCCCCGGCAGAGTTCGTTGCTCGCACCACAGCCGCAGGCCAGCCCGTCATGTTGTAAACCATCGTGTAGCTGAAACACAGCAACCGCCGATAGGTTGAGCCGTGGACCATGCCCGCAAAGCTGCACACCGGGCTTAGGATGGCGTCGTAGCGTTCCATGAAGCCAAGCATCCCGCTGCGGAAAGCGTCCCACCTGCCCACCAGCGCTCCGTAATCGGCCATTGAAATTCCATGCTGCTGCTGGATTTCGAGCGCCTGCTGCAACAGCGGGTGGATCTCCCGCGTCCCCGCAAGCTCAATCAGCGCCTTCAGCCCGGAACCGCCGTCGGCACAGAACAACCCGCGATAAATTTCAAACGTTTCGCTGATGCCCGGCGGGAGAGCTTCTTCCACTTTCATCCCGGCCTCGGAGAGGGCTGTTCCAGCTTTGCGGACGGCATCGGCAATTTCGGGTACCGGCGAGGCAATCCCGTTGTCCGTGTGGAAGGCCACGCGGAGCTTCTTCACGTCAACCGCGGCTGCTTCGCCAAGCGGCGCAGGCACAATGGCGGGATCGTGCCCGTCAATGCCGGAAACTATTTTGAGGGCAAGTTCCAGGTCTTCCACGTTCCGCGCCAACGGGCCAATCTGCCATAGCGCATCCAGTGTGCCGCCCGGTCCGGGAAAATGGCCGGTGCGCGGAATGCGGCCGGAAGTCGGCTTGATGCTTGCAAGCCCGCAGCAATTGGCCGGAAAGCGGACACTGCCGCCGGCATCGCTGCCAAAGCCCAGGGGCGAGCCTCCGGCGGAGATCAGGGCGCTCTCGCCACCGCTTGAGCCGCCGGGCGAGAGCGACAAGTCGTAAGGGTTGTTGGTGCGGCCGTAGATCAGGTTGTCGCTTTCCCAGGCCCAGCCAAATTCCGGGCAATTCGTTTTTCCCAGAACGATTGCCCCGGCGGCCCGCAGACGTTTGACAACCTCGGCGTCCTGCTGCGGGACGAAGTTGCGCCGGCCCAGCGTTCCGCCCGTGCTGATGATTCCTTCCGTTTCAATCGCATCTTTCAAAGTTACCGGCACGCCGTGGAGCGGCCCTTTAATTTCTCCACGAGCGAGAAAAGAGTCTGCTGCGCGGGCTTCATCCATTACGCGTTCGGCAGGGAGTTGCACGATGGCGTTGAGCCGCGGGTTCACGGCCTCGATGCGTTCGAGATGCAACTGCATCAGTTCTGCGGACGAAATCTTCTTTTCGCGGATGGCGCGCGCCATGTTGCCGGCGGAGGAACAAAGGAGTTCATTCATGGTTGGTATCCGGAATGCGATGTCGTAACGAAATCTGCGGAGAGATGCAAAGCGGTCCTGGGTGAGACCTGAATCTGTTGCAGCTGGTGAGCCGGCCGGGACTCGAACCCGGAACCCTTGCCTTAAAAGGGCAATGCTCTACCACTTGAGCTACCGGCCCGATAATGTGCTTCCTTTGGCCTGCAACATGATTACGCGCCATGCCGGATGGGCTACCGCTTTTCTCTGGTCCATTCCGGAAAAGCACGGCTGCGGGACACTGCCCATTTTACGGCTTGCGCCCGCATCAGGTTTCGTCGCAGTGATACTAGAATGCCCCAGCACTTCCTTTACTGTCAACAAACCAACTGCCACGCCGGTTGAACGAATTGGCTGATTTTTGCTTGATTTCAATCAGCGTCCTTGAAAATCGTGAGCAAGTCCGATATAAGTCAAATCCTTGTCTACTCTGCAATCAGGATCACGGACGTCCCCGAGCGGGGAGAAAGGAAGAAACTGCGATGCGTCCATCAGCCTTTGTTACCAGGACTGTGCTCTTCTTGTTTGCCTGCCTGTCGATTGCGTCACCGTGGGCCCGGGCGGAAGTCAAGCTGCCGTCGCTTTTCAGCGAGAACATGGTGTTGCAGGCGGCCGCCAAAGACCCCGTTTGGGGCATGGCCGATCCCAATGAAAAAGTGACTGTAACATTGGGCAGCGCACGAGCTACTGCCACAGCCGACGCCTCCGGGCGCTGGAAGGTCGAGATCGGGCCGCTCGAACCCGGCGGACCGTTTGAGATGACCGTGGCGGGCAACAACACCATCGTCATCCACAACGTTCTGGTAGGCCAGGTGTGGGTGTGCTCCGGTCAGTCGAACATGGAGTTCAACGTAGCCCGGGCAAACAACGGCTGGGAGTCCGGCGTTTACGGTGCCAAGGAGGTAGTCGCCTCCGCCAACTATCCGATGGTGCGTATGTTTACCGTGGTCAAGACGGTGGCGGGAAAGCCGCAAACCGACGTCGCCGGCCGGTGGGAAACCACCAGCCCGGAGACCGTGGCCCACTTCTCCGCCGTGGGATACTTCTTTGGGCTTAGCCTCCTGAAGACGCTGCACGAACCTATCGGGCTGATTCACACCTCGTGGGGTGGCACTCCGGCAGAATCATGGACAACACACGCAACCCTTGAATCGAACCCCGCCTTTGCGGACATTCTGGAACGGTGGCAGAAGGAATACCAGGCTTACCCGGATGCGATGGAACGGTACGGCGCCGCGCTTCGTGATTGGGAACAGGCCTCGAAGCAGGCTGAGGAGGCGGGAAATCCCATGCCTCCGGCTCTGCGTCTTCCTCCCGATCCGCGCAGCAGCCCCTGGCGACCGTCATCGCTCTACAACGCCATGATTGCGCCGCTGATTCCTTATCGAATCGAAGGCGCCATCTGGTACCAGGGCGAGTCGAACGCCAATCGCGCTGCCCAGTACGGCAAGCTTTTCCCTGCCATGATCGAGGACTGGCGGAACACCTGGGGCGAAGGTGATTTTCCATTCCTCTTTGTGCAGCTCGCCGGCTACCAGAACGTCCATCCACCATACGACTGGCCGCTGCTGCGTGAAGCCCAGTTGAAGACGCTTTCCTTACCCAACACGGCAATGGCGGTGGCCATCGATATCGGCGATCCATCCAACATTCACCCCCGGAACAAGCAGGAAGTAGGCCGGCGCCTGGCGCTTGCCGCGCAGGCCGTTGCCTACAACCAGAAGGTCGCCTATTCCGGCCCCCTTTATTCTTCAATGGAGGTTGAAGGTAACAAGATTCGCCTCCACTTTACGCACCTGGGCGGCGGGCTGGTTGCAGGCGGCACGGCACCGGGTCACTTGGAAGGGTTTGAGCTTGCCGGCGCCGATCACAAATTTGTGGGCGCTTCCGCGCGGATCGAAGGAGATACGATTGTGGTGGAGAGCGGCCTTGTTGAACATCCACTGGCGGTTCGTTACGGCTGGCAAAGCTATCCAATCTGCAACCTTTATAATGAGGCAGGACTACCGGCTTCGCCTTTCCGCACTGACGACTGGACGGAGTAGAAAACAGAGAAAGGCTTGCCGATTCACACGTAGAGACGCTCTGCCGGGGCGTCTCTCAAATAGAGAACCTGTAAAGGGGAAATCATGTCCGAAGCGAAGTCATCGATCATCGAATATCTGAAAACCATTGATACTCCCACCATCTCAAACGCTATTGAGCAGCTGCACCTGCGGCCGCGCAGCGAAGGTTTCACGCCACTCCAGGTCCGGTGCCTCTTTCCTGATTTCAGTCCCATGTGCGGATACGCGGTGACGGCGCAGGTTGAAACCATGACTGAAGGCAATCCCAGGGAAGAGCGCGGCTACGTGGAGCTGTTTGAGGCGGTGGAGAAATCGCCCAAGCCCGCGGTGGTTGCGTTCCAGGAGGTTGGCGGACACCCGGACTACGCGGCGCATTGCGGCGAGGTAATGGCCACTTTCTTTACTCGGCTGGGCGGCATTGGTCTCGTGACTGATGCGGCCGTGCGTGACATCGCCGAGGTCCGCGCACTCGGCTTCCATTATTTCGCCCGAGGAGCCGTGGCCAGCCATGCGAATTTCCGCATAGTGCGCGTGGGCGTGCCCATCAACGTGATGGGCCTGGTGATCCGGCCGCAAGACATCCTGCACGGCGACATGAACGGGTTGATCCAGATTCCCGCGGAGGCCGCAGAGGGTTTGCCGAAGGCAATTGAATCCGTTCGAACGCGGGAACGCCGGCTGATGGACATGGCCAAAGACCCGAACTTTACCGCGAGCGACTTGCGCGGGCGCTTTATGCATTGACGCACGGCGAGTTTATCTCGCCGCGGGCCTGCTTTCATTGACAATCCTTCGAGCGAACGCCTAACATTTAAGGTTTCCGCGCTATTTGCGGGCTTTTCCCTTGTAACTGCGCGTTGAGCAGCGAGCAGAAAGACAGAAATGATGAATCTGGCCTACCTCGATTGTTCTTCGGGAATCAGCGGCGATATGTTCCTTGCCGCTCTGCTTGATGCCGGGGTGGAACTCGACCGTCTGCGTGCAGAACTTGCGAAAATCGACCTTGGGCATTACGAATTTACTCAGAGCCGGGTGATGCGCGGAGGACTGGCTGGCAATCATGTGGACATTGTGGTGCCGGGCAAACAACCACACCGCCATCTGAGCCACATTGAGAAACTGATTGGGGCCGCAGGAATTGACGACGCAGTAAAGCAGAGGTCGGTTCAGGTATTCCGGCGGCTGGGCGAGGCGGAAGCAAAGCTCCATAACCAGCCGATTGAAAAGATCCACTTTCATGAGGTTGGCGCGGTGGATGCCATTCTGGATATCGTGGGCGTTTGTCTGGGGCTGGCCATGCTGGGAAGTCCCGAATTGGTTTGTTCGCCGCTCAACGTCGGTGGTGGGCGCATCGAGGCTGCCCATGGCACGTTGCCTGTTCCGGCGCCTGCCACGGCAGAACTGCTGAAGGGAATTCCGGTCTACTCTACGGGCGTTGAAAGTGAACTCGTCACTCCGACGGGCGCCGCGCTGGTTTCAACCCTGGCAACGGGCTTTGGGCCCGTTCCGGCCATCAAGGTGGAGCGGATCGGCTATGGAGCGGGCGCAAATGACATCACCGGGCGCCCCAACATCGTGCGATTGATGCTGGGAGAGAGGGTCGGAAGCAGCGGAACTGCATCGGGCGTTGCAGGCGATGAAACCGTCCTCGTGATTGAAGCAAATATCGACGACATGAACCCGCAGCTCTATGGCTACTTTGCGGAAAAGGCGCTTGCGGCGGGGGCGCTCGATGTGACCTGCACGCCGCTCCAGATGAAAAAGAATCGGCCGGGCCTGCTGGTCAGCGTACTCACGAAACCTGAACTCGAAAGTGCGCTCACACGTCTGCTGTTTGAGGAAACCACCACTATCGGGGTGCGCATTACCCAGGCGCGCCGCAAGGTGCTGGACCGCGAAGTGGTGACTGTCGAAACCTCGTACGGAGCGGTGAAAATGAAAGTTGCACGGCTCGAGGGCAAAATTGCAAACGTGGCCCCTGAATTCGAAGATTGCCGCCGCCTGGCGGATGAAAACTCTGTGGCGTTGAAGGATGTGATGCGGGCGGCCCAGGCGGCGTACAAGAAATCAAAGGGTTGATTCTTTGAATGAATCAATCCAGAACTTGGACGATGAGTAAATTCTACTTAACCACTCCGCTCTACTACCCGAACGCGCGCCTGCACGTGGGCTCGGCGTACACCACCATCGTGTGTGACGTGATTGCGCGCTACAAGCGCATGTGCGGTGATGATGTGGCATTCCTGACCGGCAACGACGAGCATGGTGAAAAGCTCCAGCGCGCGGCCGATGCAGCGGGTGTGCGGCCAGCGGATTTTGTGGCGGAGAAGCGCAGACAGTTCATCGAGGTGTGGAAGAAGCTGGGGATTGATTACACCCACTTTGTCTATACCGACCAGCCCGAGCACGTCACCAGCGTCCAGCGGCTGATCCGCCTGGCGCAGAAAAACGATCCCGGCGTGATCTATAAAGGCACATACCAGGGACGTTATTGTGTGAGCGACGAGCGCTACGTTTCCGACGGCACCGAACCGGCCAACTGCGACATCTGCGGCCGCCCTGCGGAACTGATCAACGAGCAGAACTACTTTTTCAAGCTCTCGGCGTTTCAGGACCGCCTGCTGGAGCTTTACGACAAGCATCCCGAATTTGTGCAGCCGGATTTTCGCCGCAATGAGGTGATCAGCTTCGTCAAGAGCGGTCTGCGGGACATCTCCATCAGCCGCCGTCGGCTGAAGTGGGGCATCCCGTGGCCGGACGATCCTGAAGAAGTCGTTTACGTCTGGTACGACGCGCTGGCCGGCTATATGACCGGCATCGGCTACGCCGAAGGCGACGAGGGCAACGCCGAGTTCAAGAAACTCTGGCCGGCCGATGTCCACATGATCGGCAAGGACATCATTCGGTTTCACGCTATTTACTGGCCGGCGTTTCTGATGGCTGCCGGCCTGCCGCTGCCCAAAACGATTTTTGCTCACGGCTGGATCTATTACGAGCAGGACAAGATGTCGAAATCGAAAGGCAACGTTGTTTACCCC
>OBIZ01000111.1_pt1 | contig 14870 bp, 9 predicted proteins | sample 1519801 | NCBI WGS metagenome assembly OBIZ01 (sample SAMN01911456, study PRJEB22533) | soil metagenome | biome: Soil | place: Malaysia | collected 2012-04-30 | depth DG_metagenome m | reverse complement strand
GATGGTGCGTCATTTTCGCGGGCGCATCCACTACTGGGCTCTGTGGAATGAAGAAGACATTGGCTACTGGAACCCCTGGGGAGACCCGGAAGAGTACGGACGGCTGCTGAAGGCGTTTGTCCCCGCCGTGCATGAAGGTGATCCCGACGCGAAGGTGATCTATGGCGGGCAGGCGGACCCGGTCAGAGATTTCACCAAGCGGGCGCTCGATGTCTGCCAGTGCGCCTCCGGCATTGATGTCTTCGCTTATCACACCTATCCCGGCTATGGGCAGAACATGAACCCGGAGACGATGGACTACGGGGCGTATGGCGTCGAGTCCGCAGCCAAACTGCGTGAGTTTGTCCGGCACTATCCCGGCATCCGTCCGGATATTCCATTCTGGGACGACGAATTCAATTCCATTCCCTCCTGGACCGGCTCCGACGAATCGGTGCAGTCGAAGTACGTTCCGCGCGGTATGATTTACAACCTGGCCGCCGGTGTAAAGACTTTTGTGTGGCTGCTTGCGGCGGGCACCGATGGAAATGAATTCGATGATTTCGGGCTCATCCACGGCCTGCGATATCTGCCCGAGGATTTCACCGCAAGGCCCGTCTTCAGCGCCTACGAACACACCAACTGGCTTTTTTCCGACACGCAGGTTGATCCGTCCATCAGCATTGAATATCCGGACATGCTTGCTTTGCGGCGCGAGAGCAACTTCCCATTTCTGGCTTATGGTTTCCGGTCCACCAGCGGAAAAGCAATCGTTGCTTATTGGCTGGCGGCGCACAGCCTGCCGGGCGACCATTTCTCGCCGCTCTACTCGCCGCTGATTATTCGGAATTCCGGCATCAAGCAGCCTGTTCTGATTGACGTGGTTTCGGGCGAAATCCGGCCGCTAAGCTGGAAGAAGGGAACAACGGACACTCTGGAGTCCGTGCCCGTGCGCGACAGCGTTATGGCGATAGCCGATGCCGGTTATTTTGACTGGGCCGTTCTGCCGGAAGCTCCCAGCTCGCTCGATGCCACATCCTCAGACGGCGCCGTGAATCTGACGTGGGAAGTTCACGGCGGGAACCCTGAGGGAGTCGTCGTCGAGCGCCGCAGCGGTGAAGGAACGTGGGAGAGAATCGCCAGATTGCCGGCCGCGGCTTCGCGATATGATGACTCTTCAGCGCCTGCGAATTCAGTTGTCTCCTACCGCGTGCGCGCGGTGAACGGCGCCGGCGAATCAGCCTATTCGAACGTGGTCCACGTGAAGAAATAAGGAGATGTCCATGGGAAAACTGGCAATCACCGGAGGGAAGCCCGTCCGGACAAAACCTTTTGCCGCCTGGCCCATTTACAGCCGGCAGGAAGAACGGGCAATTGCGAAAGTGCTGGCCAGCCGCAACTGGGGCGGCTACCCGTTTCCGAACACCATCGCCGACCGCTTTGGGCAGAAGTTCGCAAAGTTCCACGGCGCCAAATACGGGCTTGCGGTCTCGAATGGAACGGTGGCAATTCAAGTGGCACTGAAAGCTGCTGGCATCAGAGCGGGCGACGAGGTGATTGTCCCGGCTTACACGTGGGAAGGGACGGTAGGGCCGGTGTTGCTGTTGAACGCCGTGCCGGTCTTCGTGGATGTCGATCCCGACACCTACTGCCTGGACGCCCGGCTGATTGAAGCGGCGTTGACGGAGAAGACGCGGGCGATCCTGCCCGTCCACCTGGCCATGAGCTTTGCCGATATGGACGCCATCATGAAGATCGCGCGCGCCCACAACCTGGTGGTGATTGAAGACTGCGCGCACGCACACGGCGGCAAGTGGCGGAGCAAGGGAGCAGGCGCCACGGGTGACTTCGGCTGTTTCAGTTTCCAGTCAAGCAAACTGATGACTTCCGGCGAGGGCGGCGGGGTGATCACCAGCAATCTGGCGTTTTATGAGCGGGCGCAGTCTTACGTGAACTGCGGCCGCGCCAGCTCCACCGACCAGTTCGGCCAGCGTCTGATCGGCTTTAATTACCGGGTGACGGAATTCCAGGCTGCCATCCTGGAAGCCCAACTCGATCGGCTTCCCGGGCAGGCGAAGAAGCGGCAGGCCAACATGGCGCATCTCGAAAAGCGGCTGCGGAAAATTCCGGGCCTGGATTTTCTCAAACGCGACAAGCGCAACACTCGCGTGGCGGCCTACCAGTACGTTTTCAAATATCGCGCGGAAGCTTTTGGCAACACGCCGCGAGCGGCTTTTCTGGGAGCGCTGGAACTGGAGGGGATTCCCTGTGACGGCCTTTTCTATGAGCCGGTCTACAAGAGCGCGCTGTTTCCGCTGGACCCGAGCGAATTCCCGGCGCTTTCCTGGGGCCGCGCAGAACCGCTAAATCCCAAAGAGAAATATCATTGTCCGGTTTCAGAGCGTGCCGCCTATGAAGAGTCGGTGTGGCTGCCCCACCATCTGTTTCTGGGCAGCCGCAAGGACGTTGACGACATTGCCGACGCGGTGGAAAAAGTTCGCGAGAATGTGGGTGAATTGCGGGGCCTCAGGCATCCGGCAATTGAAAAGGGCGCCATGAGCCGCGTGGAGCGCCCGCGTATCGAACGGCGCCAGTATTAGCGCCTCACGCACCACAATATGCAGTGATTCTAATGGTCGCGCCTGAGCGGGGTTGGCGGCCATATGCACGCCGGCGCCGCCTCTTTTGAGGCTATACCTGAAATAATCGAAGGGATAACAGATAACGATGATTCTTCCTCTCACACCAGTCCGGCTCAAGCGCCATGCCGCGCGCATTTTTGGAAAAAAGGAAGGCGTGGTGTGCGAAAACCTGCGGTTCACTTACCGCCAGTTTGACGAGCGCTGCGACCGGCTTTCAGGCGCCCTGATGCGGCTGGGCCTTAAGAAAGGCGAGGTGGTCGCCTTCCTGAGTTTCAACTGCCACCGCCTGCTGGAGGCTTATTTCGGAGTACCTCAACTGGGCGCCATCCTTCTTCCCCTCAACATCCGCCTGGCGCCGGAAGAACTGACTTATATCCTCAACGATGCCGCACCCGCCATGCTTTGTTTCGATCCCGAATTCATTCCCGTGCTTGAAAAGTTGCGACCTGACACCCCCTCGATCCGGCACTTTGTTGCCTTGCGAGGTTCCGCTCCGGAGTGGGCTCATCCAAAAACCTATGACGAGATGCTGGCGGAGGCCGAACCGGCCGACATCGACTTCCGCACGATTGATGAAAACTCGGTGGCTGAGCTTTTCTATACCAGCGGCACCACGGCGCATCCCAAGGGCGTGATGCTCACCCACCGCAATCTTTATCTGCATGCTTTTTACAAGCTGCAGGCGGATACCGAAACTGACAACGAAGTCGGTATTTACACGGTGCCGTTGTTCCACGTCAACAGTTGGGGAACGCCGCACTCCCTGACCCTGCTGGGCGGAAAGCATGTCATTATCAGGAAGTACGATCCTCTCACCGTGCTCCAGTTGATCCAGGACGAAAGAGTGTCGCAAATCCAGATGGTTCCCACCATGGTTACCGCGATGCTCAATCACCCGGACTTCAACCGCTACGACGTCTCAAGCCTCAAAGTCGTTTTCGTCGGCGGCGCGCCTTGCAACACAGCGCTGATTCGTGAAATTGAAGAAAAAATCCCCGGCTGTGTTGCGAAGGGCGGTTACGGGTTGACAGAAACTTCCCCGGTGATCACCATAGCCAATATCAAGGACCACCTGGCCAACGAGCCCCGCGAAGTTCAGGACCGCCGCAAAGCGACCGCAGGGTGCGCCCTGGCGGGAGCTGAAATCCGCGTGGTGGACATCCACGGGAACGATGTAAAGCCAGACGGCGAAGAAGTTGGCGAAGTGATTGTCCGCAGTGACGTGGTGATGGGCGGCTACTGGAAGCAGCCGGAAGCCACCGCGTGCGCCATCCAGGACGACTGGTTCCACACCAGCGACCTGGCCACCATCGACGAGGAGGGTTACATCCTGATCGTCGACCGCGCCAAAGACATGATTTTGAGCGGCGGCGAGAATATTGCCTCGGCTGAAATTGAACGCGTCCTCAGCTTGCACCCGGCGGTGCTGGAATGCGCGGTGATCGCTGTGCCGGACGACAAGTGGGGCGAAGTCCCCAAGGCCCTTGTGGTCCTGCGCGCGGAGCAGACCACCACCGAGGCCGACATCCTCGACCACTGCCGCTGTCACCTGGCCGGGTTCAAGGTTCCCAAGTCGGTGGGATTTTCCACAAGTTTGCCCAAGGGCGGGACGGGCAAAATCCTGAAAAAGGTTCTGCGCGAGCCCTACTGGGCCGGCCGCAAGCGGCAAGTGCAGTGACGGGCCGGCCTTCGGGCGCTACACTGAAGCATGACCCATATCGAAATCAGACGGGATGAGCCGCTCAAGCCCTTCACCACTTTCAAGGTGGGAGGGCCCGCCGCCTTTTTTGCCAACGCGGCCACGCGTGAAGATTTTCTTGAGGCGCTACGGTTTGCGCGGCGGGAAGGCCAGGACGTCTTTTTGCTGGGCGGGGGCAGCAACATCCTGGTGAGTGACAGCGGCTTCCCGGGTCTGGTCGTCCATCCTGTCGGGCGAGGCATTGGCATAGAAACCGCGGAGTTCGAAAGAGTCATACTGCGGATTGAAGCCGGTGAGTGCTGGGATGAGGTCGTCCGGCGGGCGGTTGCTGAAGGCTTCTGGGGCATCGAAAACCTTTCGCACATTCCCGGGCAGGCCGGCGCCGCCATCGTCCAGAACATCGGAGCATACGGCCAGCAGATCAGCGACGTGTTCAAAAGCGCCACGGTGATGCAGGCTGCGACGGGCAACGTGCTGAAGGCCAACGGCGCCGACTGCGGCTTTGGCTACCGCAGAAGCATATTCAACTCCGGCATAGGAAACGGCCTCATCATTCTTCAGATTGAACTGGCGCTCAGCCGGTTAGGCAGGCTGGACCTTCATTACCCGGACGTGCGCGACACCTTCAGAGAACGCGGTATCGAGAGACCCACCATCCAGCAGGTTCGCGACGCCATCATCGAGATTCGCGACCGCAAGTTTCCCTTCCCGCGCGAAGAGAAAGGCGGCAACGCCGGTTCCTTTTTCAAGAACCTGGTGTTGAACGAGGAGGAATTTGAGACCCTGCGCGCCAATTTCCAGCGCAATTTTTCAATGATAGAGGGGAAGCGCCTCGAAGAGATTCGCAACCGCGCGGGTTTCGCCAGAACCGTAAGAATTCCCACCGCGTTCCTGATAGAAATCTGCGGCCTGAAAGGACATCGCGAGGGCGGTGCGCGCGTAAATGAAACGCAGCCGCTGGTGCTGCTGAACGACGGCGGCGCTACCGCCCGGGATGTGCTCGCGCTCGCCGGCTTTGTCCGGCGGACGGTTTACGCCCGCACGGGCATGACCATCCAAATCGAGCCGGAACTGGTCGGCTTCAGGCCCGAGGAAATAAAGCAATTCCTCGACCCGGTGTGAGACCGCCATTCCACTTCCCTCGTTATTCCCGGCAGGACCCGATGCGAAGTCTCCCTTACCACTGGCCCCGGTACCGGCCCCGCTGGTGGAAACAATGTTGCAAATGGCAGTTGGGTTTGTCAGGCTGGCCGGAAGCCTGCTACGCTGAATAGGCCATCAAGCAGGACGGACTGGAGCCGATGCAAATCGCCCCCAAAGACTCGCCCGCCCCCCTGGCGAACCGCCGGGAAATCATCGCGCGTTTCGTCGCCATCAGCGCAGCGGCCGGCCTGCTGCTGGGGATTTTTGAAGCAGCTCTGCTCCGAAGCTCGCCGGCCATCAAGTTCCTGCTGGTTCCTGACATCGGATTCGTGGAATGGTTTGTGGCGCCGCTGGTGGACATGGCCTGTTTTGGCCTCTGGGGCCTGGGGCTGGGATGGCTGGCAGCACGCAAACCCGGAAAACACAGAATCGCTCTTCTTGCGGCAGCTGAAATTGCAGCCGTGGCAGCGTTTGTGGCACTGCGGCTGCGCTGGCTTCACGCCCGAATCTTCATTCAGGAAATCGTCTTTAAAGATTTTCTGATTCCGCTGTTGGCGTTCGCTGCGGCCCTGGGGGTAGCGGTCGCAACCGTCTATTTGCTTTGGAGCCCGGTTTCGCGCATTGCCGGCCGAATTCGCTTCCCCGCCGTACGGTTCCTCACATGGGGACTGATAGCGGCGGGGGTGGTTGCTGCCTGCGGCATTGGATATTTCCTATGGCGGCCGTTCCCGGTCCAGGACCCCGCAAACGGCGGCGATGAACCTGCCACCCGGCACGCCAGGCCGAACGTCGTCTTCGTTGTTCTTGACACCGTTCGGGCTGACCATCTCTCGTCCTACGGATATTCGCGCCCCACCACCCCGAACCTTGACCGGCTAGCCCGCCGGGGCGTGCTTTTTGAGAACGCCATTGCGCCCACGTCCTGGACGCTGGCCTCCCACGCCTCCATGTTCACGGGCCTGCTGCCTCACCAGAACGGAGCGGACTGGTGGATTCCGCTGCCCCCGGGCCCGCGCACGCTGGCCGAGGCGCTCGGCTCCAGTGGCTACGCGACCGCCGGATTCAGCGCAAATTTCAACTATTGCCAGAAAGGCTGGGGCATCGGCCGCGGCTTTAACGTTTATCGCGATGACAGCGAATCGCTGATGCGCAATCTGGCAGGCACGCTGCTGGGAACGGCGCTCATTCAGCCGGCTTACCAGAGCTTTTGCCGTTTTGACTATCTCGAGCGCCAGAACGCGCGCGAAACAAATCAGGAGGTGTTCAGCTGGCTTCACCGCCCGCCCGCGGGCCCCTATTTCCTCTTCATCAACTACTTTGACACCCACGTGCCCTACCTGACCGAACCCCCCTACGACCGCCGCTTCGGCAGGATCTCCAACCGGTTGGTCCACAAGCTGTTTGACGCCTTGCAAGGCCCTGACCCGCCCACCAGTATCACACCCGACGACCAGGCCCAGCTGATCGCCGCCTATGACAACTGCCTGGCCTTCCTTGATGCGCAGGTCGGGCGCCTGCTCGATTTTCTCGACGAATCTCCCGAAGGCCGGAACACCATTGTGATTGTCACCTCCGACCACGGTGAAGAATTCGGCGAGCAGGGCTTTTACAGCCACGGCTACAACCTCTATCGCGCGGCGCTGCACGTGCCGCTCATCATCGCCGGGCCCGGTGTTCCCAAAAACGCGCGCATCAGCCACCTGGTTCGCATCCGTGACCTTTTCTCTACAGTGCTTGACCTGGCCGGAGGCGGCAAGTCTCCCTTCAGCCGCGACAGCCTGGCCCGGTTCTGGGACCCCAAATTCAAGCCGCAGCCTTTTGACGACTTTGTCGTTTCGGAGCTGGTGCCCATCTTTAACGAAGGCGGGAAGCAGGCCATGATCAGCCTGATGACGCCCGAGTGGCAGTACATCTACAACTCGAACGGCCGCCAGGAGCTTTACCACTGGACGGCCGATCCGCTCGACCAGGCTGACCTCGCCGGGTTCGAAGGAGCACAGGCCACCCTCGCGCGCCTTCGCAGCCGGCTCATCCAGGTGGTGGCGGAATCCGCCCAGCCCTGGCGCGACCAGGACTACCTTTTTGCCCACAGCACGAACGGACACGCGTTTATGAGTGAATTGATGGCCGCCCGGAAACCCGTCCAGGCACACCTTTCCCGCCCGTCCCTGTTTATCGGAGCATCACAGACCTTTTATAGTTCTGAGGAAGGCCCGCTTTCCTCCAAACCCGCCCGGCCCGACCAGGAATCGCTGAAAAGCCTGCCGTACCATTAATCCGCCGCCTTGTAGCGCTGGCCCTTGCGGCCTGCAGTTCTTGACTCTTGTAGGGGAGGGCTCAGCCCTCCCGCTGGCTGGAGCACATCGTGGTCTTCGCGATGCGTGCGATCCCATGATTTAGCCCGCGGAGCGGGCGAAAGGGCTCCGCGTCAGCCGCCGAAGGACAATTCACTCGAAACGGTCAAGGACCGCTCTCTGAAACGGTGGATCGAGAGGATAGATGTACCAGAAGTTTGTCCAGATGCGGGAGGGCCCGGCGGGCTGTGGTATAGGCGCCCAGATCGCCCTGCCGTTTTGGGCGACGATGGCATTAAGGACCTCGTAGACCCGCTTGTTTTCAAGGTGTAAGGTGATCTTCAAGTCCCCCCACTGTCCGCGAGCCACGCTGCCGCCGCAACCGGAATCAGGATTGGTCTGTCGGCCCATGGCGCAAAGAAGTTCAACATCAGCATAGTGAGTGTCCAGGCCTTCCACATCGTATCGGCGGATCACCGTATTGAAAGGATTTTTCGCGTCGTTGCGGGCCGCAGGGGAATAAATGTCAACCAACCCTTGCGAAAAATCAACGCTGTATCCCGGCGCGGAGGCGATAATCGAAGCAATCACCTGGCGAACGCTCTGGTCTTTCAGCTTCAAATGCAGCGGTCTTCGCAAGGCATCGCCGTCAAGATGCTCAATGGCCATGGGCAGTTTGTATCGGTAAGCCATCTGCACGGCCAGTTCGGCCATCGAGCAGTCACAGCCATCAAACTTCGGCACTCTGGCCTGCAACTTTTCATTTAAGCTGCGAACATGCGGATGGCGCCCTTGCCCTGGTTTTCCCTGTCCCGCCAGTCCAACGGTTGCGATAACCAGCGGAAGGATTGCCAGCCCTACAGCCGTGAGAACTTCTCTCCTTCGCATGCCACACCTTTGTGCAACCTCGCGGGGCGGCGGTCATTGCCGCCGTCGCCATTCCTTTTGGGAACTGAGGGCACTAAGAATCAGGCTCTGCGCCAGCCCCGGTGGCGTTCTCCGCGTTGATACCACCAGGCCGCCGCGAGCGCAGCCGATGCAATGCTCATGGCCAGGATCTCGAATCCTGTTCCGACGGCTGCCCAAGTGAACGCCAATATCCAAATTATCAAGGCAGCTTTCTCGCTCAAGTGTAACTTGTACTCTTTCCTAAAGCGTATCGTCGCGAGCACTTGGATTGAAAACAATCCCGCCAATGCCAAGGCACCTCTTCGGCTCGAAGGAATTGAAGGGTTGCTCAGAAGATGACCCGTACTGGCTGTTATGAGTGCGTTTAGGACTCCCCACACAATCCACCCCGCAAAGTATTTGGCCCAACGCTGGACAGTAATGGTTATCAGAAACAATGAGAGAAGTGCTGCCGCAGGAGCGCCCAGTCTTCTTACCGGTGTAATGTCCGTCCCCTCCGTGCTTCCAAATGCTGTCGCTGCGCCAAATACAAGAAGACCCATCAATGCCATGCCGAGCAGAATTCCTCCCGCGAGCCTGAACCCGCTTATGACCTCCTGCTTGTGCTTTTTCCCCTTGTCACTTGAGGGTCTTCCGAACAGAGCATAGAAGGCGGCGCAAACAAGTGCCACGCCGATAGATGCCAAAATAAGGAATCCAGTAAAATCACTCACGCAACTTCCTCCGCATTTGCATCATCCGTTAACGCCGGGCGAATCGGCAGCGTCGATCCCCTCTCGAGTCTTGACAGGGCTAGCGCAACTTCTCGTCTTATGGTGCCTCCGCCATTGCGACCCCCACACCCACCCGCATCTTATCACCACAAATTAAACCCATAAACCCTCAGGCCGATTCCGACGATTTCCTCTATTGGGGCGTGCCATGGTCGCCACCCCGCATCGGTTTCGGCCCCTATGAAGATCCTCTCCCATACGATCTTCGGATGGCACAAGCACTCGAATTCGAGCGTCCCTGATCTCGCCACGCCAGAGATAGAACCGCGGACCTCTGGTGCGGAGGTCCGCGCTACTGACACAGCCTCACGGAGCGCAGACATTGAAGAACAACGTCTGCGCCAACCACCCGATTTCCCCGACCGCCACGACTGGTACGCCCTGGCCATCCTGGCCGCGGCCGTGGCGCTGATGTTCTGGAAAGTCCTTTTCGCTTCCCAGATGCTTTTTTACCGCGACATCCTGAACCAGAGTTACCCGCTGGCACGCCTCGTTCACCAGATCTGCCGCAGCGGCTCGCTGCCTTACTGGAACCCTTATCTGAACTTCGGCCAGCCGATCCTGGAAAACCCCAACGCGCTCTTCTTCTATCCCACAACGCTGCTGATTGTTCTGCTGCCGGTCCGCCTGGCTTTCCAGTTGCACTTTGTGCTGCACTTTATGCTGGCAGCGGTCGGGACATACTGCCTTGCGCGGCGCTGGCGGCAGTCGCATCTGGCGGCGTTTTTTGCGGCGCTGTTTTTTGTGTTCAGCGGGCCGGTATTGTCGCTCGGAAGTTTTTATAACGAAGCCGCCTGTACGGCCTGGATTCCCTGGGCGCTGCTGGCGACGGACCGCTCCCTTGCGGGCCGTTCCATCCGCCGATGGCTGCTGCTGGCGCTGGTTTTCCTGATGCAGTTCCTGGCCGGCGAGCCTTTCACGCTGCTCGCTACCTTCGGGCTGTGTTCCGCCTACGCGCTCTACCAGTCAGGGTTCTTCCGGTGGCCGCTTGGTCGAGCAAACCTGCGGGTGCTGGCGGCCTTTGTCGCAACCGGCGGAATGATGACGGCGCTCGCGGCGGTGCAGTTGTTGCCTGCAACGGTGCTGCTGCGGGGCTCGCTGCGCGGCGCGATTGGTTTCCCTTTTAGCCAGAACACCTACTGGTCGCTCCACCCGCTGCAGTTGATCGGGACTTTCGTGGCAGGTTTTCCCGACCCCATGTTCACAGCGCAATCGCTGTGGACCCCGCTTTTAAATTTTGACAACAAGCCCTACTTCCCTTCGCTCTTTCTGGGATTTGTGCCGCTCGCTCTCGCCTTCATCGGCTGCGCCATGGGCCGCGACCGCCGCCGGCGCTTTGCAGGCTGGGCCGCATTCGCCCTCCTGCTGCTCGCCTTTGGGCGATTCACGCCGCTTTACCGGCTGGCGCTTTTTGCGGTGCCGCTTTTGAAGCTCGTTCGCTTCCCCATCAAGCTGCTGGTGCCGGTGATGTTGCTGGTGGCGCTGTTGGCGGGCTGGGGAATCGACGCGGTGCGGGGCCAGCCCGCGGAATGGCGGTCGCGAAGAGCGACAGGTTTTTTCGCGGCGCTGGTGTTTGTGGCGACTGCGGCATGGCTTGTGTGGGGCGCCTCGTGGCTAGCTCCGCAATGGGTAGAATTGGCGGCGGCGTGGGCGCTGCGTCACACGATTGCCGCCATGGGGACCCACCCTTTGAGCGATTATGGCGCGCAGGCCATCGAAGGCGCCGCGCGGTATTCCCTGAACATGCTGCGCTGGCAGGCACCCGGAGTCGCCGGACTGACGCTGGGTGCCGCGCTCTGGTTTGCGGGGCTCAGGCGGGGCGACCGCCGCACGCGCATGGCGCTGCCGCTGGCTCTGGTTGTTGGCGCGGGGCAGCTTGTGCTGGTGAACTATTCCGCCAATCCCACCGTCCCGACCGCTTTTTACGCCTGGCGGCCATCGGCGCTTCAACACTTCGGGCGCTCGCAAATGCCTTACCGCTACGCCGACATCTTTGGCGGCTCGGCGCTGGCTGCGGTTTCGACTGAGGCCTTGGAGCAGCCGCTCGATTTCTCGTCCGTCCCCGCCGCGCGCAACCTCGATGATCCGGCTCCGGCGGCTTTGCAGGAACGGCTGCTGCTGGAGCACGGCGGTACGCTGGAAGACGCCGAGGGCATCTCAAACGTTGACCCGGAATGGAGTTTCCCGGTGCCGCTCTATCAGTTCTGGGTGTTTGCCCTGCACAAGGCCGCGGGGCCCGATCAGACCCTCTGCCTGATGGGCCGCAGCAACGTGCGATACGAAATTCTGGGCCGCCGCGGGAATTATGAAACCGCCCGCGAGGTGGCCCCGGTGGCGAACGCCACTCCCTTCCCGAGCTATCTCTACGAAAACCGCTGCTTCCTGCCCCGGGCCTACGTGGCAGGCAACGCAGTCTATTCGCCCGACCCCGACAAGACGATGGCTCGATTGGCTGATCCCGGCTTTGATGCGCGCAACACTGTGCTGCTGGAGTCAAAAGATGGGATGGAGCCCGTTGCTTCTGCTGATGCTTCGGCGCCGGCCGGAAAGGTGGAATCATTCCGCCGCACGTCCAACAGCGTCACGCTGCAAGTGAGTCTTTCGCGGCGAGGCTACGTCGTACTGCTGGACCGCTTCGATCCCAACTGGCATGCAACCGTTGACGGCCGGGAAGTGAAAATCCTGCGGGCGAACCATCAGTTTCGCGCCGTTCACGCGGGCACGGGCCGGCACATCGTCCGCTTCTATTACCGGCAGCGCTGGCTTACTGCGGGCGTGGCGGTTTCGCTTGGGGCGCTGGCGCTGTGCGGAGTTCTCTTCATTCTCGATGTGCAGGTCCCGGTGATGGAGCGGCGCGTGGAAGATGTGGGCGCTGAACCGCCAGGGAGGCTTCAGGAAGGCGGGCCACTGGAGGCGGCTGTTACCGTGCCCGGCGCGGCAGTAAATTTCAAACGTCACGTCGTCCTCGCAGGGCTGGTAGAAATCGTGGAGATAATCTGCCAGCGCTGGAAACGCTTGAATCGCCTGCGCGGAATCCTGAAAGGTCCCCGATAGGTCGTGCACCTCATCGCGCCGCGCCACGATGATGTAACGCGGCCGGACATCAGCGAGCCGGCGGACCATTTCCAGCCGCCAGCCGGGCAGACGCCAGGGGGCGATCAAGGCCAGGTTCCAAACAAAACGCACGGGCGGCCGATGTCCGCTGAGGAAATAGATGAGCGGCTCGTTGCCCCACACGTAGACGCCGTTCGAGGGGGCCGGATGGCGCTTGAGGTAATCGACCACGCGCATGACGTCGCGAAAATCTTCGGCAGCGCCCGGCCACGAGTAGTCGGCATAGAACTGCGCCGGATTCTGCCGCCACTGGTTGAGGGCCTGGTAGTTTGTCACCGTTCGCATCACCGGGCCCGGGAGCCAAAGGGCAAACACATTTGCAGCAACAACCCAGGTGAGAACGTGCGCCACGCTCCAGTTGCGCTGGGTAAAGTAACGGGCAACAGCACGCGCGCCGTCGTACGCCTGGACGATGACGTATGCCCACAGGATGGCAAAGAATGGATAGCACGTCTCAAAGTAATAAGGCTGATACCGGATCTGAATAGCCAGAGCGGCGAGGCCGCACGCAGCTCCCGCGAGGGCCGGCGCGAGACGGAAAAGATGCCGCCTCCTCCAGGCAATGATGACAGCCGCCATCGCCGCGCACAGCGTCCAGAAGCCCAGCCAGAATTCGATACGACCGGCCGCCCACGCCCAATAGTGCGGGATGCCGACGGACGCCGTGGCGGCATACCGCGGAAGCACTTCAAATTGCTCTTCGATGAAGCCCGTCCATGAGCCACTGAACAACCAGCCGGAGACAAACAAAAAGCTGGCCCCGAGAAACCCGGCTACAAACCTGAGAGCCAAATAAGCCCATTGGATGCAATCATTTCTGAGCCGTGGACCCGTCGTGCCTTGTTCGGGTCGGCCCGTTTGCTGCCAGGCCGCCAGGAGCAAGAAGGGCAGAAAAGTGACAGCGTTGTACTTGATCCAGAATGCGCCGGCGAACAGAAAGCCTGCTCCTGTTTCCTTGAGCATTCCATGCCGACTGCGTCTGGCCAGCAGAAAGTAGCCGCCGAAGACGAAGAGCATCAGAAAGGTTTCCGGCTGGGCAGCGTCCCAGTAACCGGCGCGGATGTGCAGCACGGCGTTAGCCAGGACGGCGAGGAATGCAGTGGCCGTGCCAAGGCTCCGTTCCGTGAAACGGAAGATGCAGGTGGATATGGCAAGCAGCCAGAGAATATCCAGCAGCCCGATGCTCCACATGGCCGTGCCGAAGATCTTCACAATGGCTGCGTAAAGATAGAAGATGCCGGGCGGCTTGTTGTCCCATAGATCGCGATAGAGCCGCGCTCCGTCGAGCAGCCCCCGGCCGATCACGCAGTACGTCGCCTGGTCGCGCCCAATCGGGTAGCTGAGATTGGGAATGGCCATCAGCAGCACCAGCCCAAGCGCCAGCACCAGCCAGCGGGTTGAGCCGGCACTTGAAAACGAGCCGCACCACGTTGACCGCTCGGCGCTCACAAAGCGCCGCCTTCGGCAACACAATGCAGCCGCGCATAAACGGTGAAGTTGCTGAAAGTCTTGACACGCTGGTACTGGCTGTTGAGGACACGCGCGAGCTCAGGATATCGGATGAGATACTCCTGGGAATCGAGTGTGGTACCGGAGACGGCAGGGATGGCATCACGCCGTTCCACGATGATGAAGCGCGGCCTTCGCGTCTTAAGCGTCTGGACAAGCTCATCGCGCCACGCCGCCGGCGCCCAATCCGAAACCAGGCCCAGGTTCGAAACAAAGCGCGAAGGACACTCGCGCCCGGAAAGGAAGTAGATTAGAGGCGCGGTTCCCCACACGTAGACCTCGTCGCCCGGCGCGGCGTGGTCTCTGAGATAATGGACTACGTCGAATTCTCCTCCCAGGTGTTCAATCCCCAGTGACCACCAGTAACTTTCATATGACTTTTCGGGATTGCGCCACCATTTCTCCAAACCCTGATAGCGCTCCACCTGACGCATGGCAGGCGAGGGCAGCGGGAAATATAAGCAATTGATAAAGACCAGCCACACTCCCACGCGGGCTGTGGCCCAACCGCTGCGAGCGAAGCGCCTGGAAAGCGCACGGAAGCCTTCGAAGACCCGTACCGCCACATATGCCCAGAGCATGGCGAGAAAAGGGAAGAAGGTCTCAAAACTGTAAGCGTTGAATCGCGCCTGGGAAGCCGTCACAAGAAATCCTGATGCGGCGGCGATAAAAATCGGAGCGGTACGGCGAAAGTCGCGACATCTCCAGGCAATCAGCAGAGCGAGCGGCACGCCGGCTTCGGGCCATGTTCCCAGATTGAAGTTGACCTGACGCAACGCCCAGAGAAAGTAGTGGGGCGTTCGCTCGA
>OBIZ01000109.1_pt1 | contig 14915 bp, 11 predicted proteins | sample 1519801 | NCBI WGS metagenome assembly OBIZ01 (sample SAMN01911456, study PRJEB22533) | soil metagenome | biome: Soil | place: Malaysia | collected 2012-04-30 | depth DG_metagenome m | reverse complement strand
CACGTTAAAATGGAATTTGAAAATCAAGAGCTGACAATCGACGGCGCGCGACTGTTTGTGTACGGTACGCTGCGCCGGGGATTTCGCGCGCACAAATTGCTGCAAAGGCATCACGCCCGGTTCCTTGGAAATGGACATGTTCAAGGACGGCTTTATAATCTGGGCGAGTATCCTGGAGCCAAGTGGTCGGGCACCCCCGGTGAACGCGTGCAAGGCGAGGTTTATTTTCTGCCGCGGGCTGCAACAGCCCTTAGAGCGCTCGACAGATTCGAGGGCTACGATCCGGCAAGGCCGGAATGGAGCATGTTCGAGCGCAAAGAAACAACGGTAAGGCTTGCTGGTGAGCGCGAAATGCGGGCGTGGGTTTACTGGGTGCGGGAAGGCCATCGCCCCGGGCGGCGCCTCCTGACAGGAGACTTTGGGATGCGCCGGGTATAGGCTCACCGGGGTGGAGATCCGCCTCAGCGGCCACAAGCGGGATTTTCAGGAAAGGAAAAAGCAGGATGGAAGAAGTTCTGGATGTGCTGGTGGTTGGCGCAGGGCCCACGGGGCTGGCCTGCGCGATAGAAGCTCTGCGAAGCAATTTCAGCGTACTCGTAGTGGAGAAAGGATGCCTCGTCAATTCTATTTTCAGCTATCCGCCCGGAATGACTTTCTTCACCACTCGCGAGAGACTGGAAATTGGCGACATCCCCTTTGCCAGCGTTAATGTCAAGCCAACGCGGGCTGAAGCCCTGGAATATTACCGGGGCGTTGCCGAGTTCTATCATATGCCTGTGCATTACCAGGAGCGCGTGGTCGGCGTGGCCGGGACGGACGGGATTTTCGAAGTCCATGCCAGCACCACCAATGGTGGACAAAAGTGTTACCGCACCCGCAAGGTCATCATCGCGACCGGCTACTACGATATTCCCAACCTGATCGGCGTGCCAGGGGAAGACCTGCCGAAGGTCTCGCATTACTACGGCGAGGCGCACGCATTCTACCAGCGAAAAGTGGCCGTTATTGGCGGCGCAAACTCGGCAGCCATTGCAGCGCTCGACCTCTTCCGCCATGGCGCCCAGGTTACCATCATCCATTTGGAACCTGAGCTGAGCCGGCACATCAAATATTGGATTCGCCCGGACATCGAAAATCGCATCAAAGAAGGCTCCATCCGGGCCTACCTGGAGACCACTGTCAAAGAGATTACGCCGGACGCCGTGTGGATCGAAAACGCGCAAGGGGAGCGGACACGCATTGAGAATGATTACGTTTTTGCGCTTACCGGGTACCATCCGGATTTCGATTTCCTGCGCCATGTGGGTGTTGAAGTTGACACCAGGACCTCCCGCCCCAATTGCAACACCAGGACCCGGGAAAGCAACGTTCCGGGCATCTACCTGGCCGGCGTAGTCATTTCAGGGCGCCACACCAACGAGATTTTCATCGAAAACGGTCGCTTCCACGGCAAGCAGATTGTTGCCGACATCCAGAAGCATCTTGGCACCCACGCTCCGAAACCAGAAGAAAAGGCTGAGGCTGGATCTCTGGACTGATAAGTCAAACACAAACCACCCGGCACAATCGTGTTATATGAAGCTCGCCTGCCACGGGATCGGCGACGGTCCCAACCTACAATTTCTCTTCACCCGGCCAACGCGCCGCTTCCTTGCAAAGGACGCCTTTCGCTGATAGAGTCGGTGGAAAGCGGTAGGAGAACTGGATGGCGGCAGAACGGTTTCCAATCTTTTGGTGTGAGGTGCTCCCATGAAACGACGTGAGTTTCTTACCCGGACCGCGGGCGGCGCAGGCGCGTTGCTGTTGGGATCGAGGACCTTTTCCGGAACCGCGCTTCTTGACGCTCCGGCAAAGACCTTCAGCGCTTCAGACACAGTTTCACTGGGCAAGACGGGGATTTCGACCAGCCGGCTGGCGTGCGGAACCGGCACGGTTGGCTTTGGAGGACATTCTCGTCAGACCCGTCTTGGGATAGACGGCCTGGCAGACCTGCTCGTGCACGGTTATGAACGCGGCTTGCGGTTTTTTGACGCCGCCGATTCCTACGGATCGCACCCTGCCGTGGCCCGGGCCCTCAAGCGCCTGCCGCGCGAAAAAGTAACAGTGCTGACCAAGTCCGACACGCGGGACCCGGAAGGCATGCGGCGTGACATTGACCGCTACCGGCGCGAACTTCAAACCGACTATATTGATGTTGTGCTCATGCATGACATGACCGAGGACGACTGGACAACGCGCTTCCGCCGAACCATGGACGTGCTTTCTGAAGCGAAGGAGAAAGGAGTCATCCACGCACACGGCTGCTCATGCCACACTATCGGCGCCCTGAGGGCTGCGGCCGCCTCACCCTGGGTGGAAGTGGACCTCGCCAGGATTAACCCGATCGGCTCCCACATGGATGCCGACCCGGCAACCGTAACGAGCGTCCTGCGCCAAATGAAGAAGGCTGGAAAGGGCATCGTGGGAATGAAAATCCTTGGCCAGGGTGATATGCGCACGCGGCAGGATGAGGCGCTGTCCTTTGCGCTGTCACTGGGCGTACTGGACGCCATGACCATCGGCGCCGAAAGCATGGATGAGCAAAAAGATTTGATCCGCCGTATTGCACAGGCCAGGGCTTAAGCGTGATTGACTCGTTGGCGTGATCTTCTGCCGGTTGGCGTCTGCCCGCCGGTTCGCCCATCTTGACTGCGGATACCTGCCCGTCCGTGCCATGATAGCTTTATAAGCGTCCAATTTAAGGGACAATATCATTCCGACCGGAACATCGGATAGGCCTGCCCCGAATTCTATTCAATAAGTTATGATGGTAGGTTCGCGGTTCAGGGACTACGCATTCCTCTGCGTACTCAGCATTCAGTTGACAGGATCGAACGACCACCACTCCAGGAGGCGTAAATGGACTATCGCATTCTCCCCAATACCGGCCTAAAGGTTTCGCGGGTTTCTTTTGGGACCATGACTCTCGGTTCGCAAACCAATGAGGACGAAGCCCGCCGCATGATCGATCTCTGCCTTGGTGCCGGCGTGAATTTCATCGACACCGCAAATATTTATAACAAAGGCCTCTCTGAAACTATTGTGGGAAAGCTTCTGAAAGGTCGCCGCGATAAAGTCGTGCTCGCAACCAAGGTGCGCGGCAGAATGGGCGATGGTCCCGATGAGTCTGGCCTTTCACGCGCAGCCATACAGAAAGCCATTGACAGCAGCCTGGAGCGTCTCCAGACCGATTACGTTGATCTTTACTATCTCCATCAACCGGACTATGACGTGCCTATCGAGGAAACCCTGTCCGCCATGGATGAATTGGTGAAGGCAGGAAAGGTACGTTACCCTGCAATTTCCAATTATGCCGCCTGGCAGGTGGCGGAAATCCACTGCATTTCGCAGAGGAAGGGGTGCCAGCCGCCTTTCATTTCGCAGCCCATGTATAACTTGCTGGCCCGCGCCATTGAGGACGAATACCTGCCTTTCTGCAAGCGATACGGCATTGCCGTGGTTCCTTATAATCCGCTGGCAGGCGGATTGTTGACCGGTAAGCAGTCGCGTGAAAGCAAGCCGATTGCCGGCTCACGCTTTGATGGGAACAAGATGTACCTGGACCGCTACTGGCATGACGATGACTTCGCCGCTATTGAAGAGCTGAAGGCGATTGCTCGCGATGCAGGGAAGACGATTGTCGATCTGGCTTTGCAGTGGGTGCTGAGCCAGGAGCAGGTTGATTCCGTCATCCTGGGCGCTTCCAAGCTGGAACAGCTGGAGCAAAACCTGAAGGCTTGTGCGGGTCCTCAACTTTCAAACGATGTGCTCGAGCGATGCAACGCAGTCTGGAGCCGCTTGCGCGGTGTGACGCCGAAATACAACCGCTGAGACGCCGGCGACCTGCCTGCAAAAGCCGCGATGCGGCGGCATCCCATCGTCCATTAAGCTTTAAGCCGCCACCCACTTCGCCGGATGGCTGCCACGGTCAATCTTCACGCGCCCCTGCTGTTCCAGGCGGTCCATGTGGCCCTTGATGGGGAACATGGCAAGGAAAACGCCTTCGTCAGGCCAGTCTCCTACAGCCTCAGCCACGGCGTTGATCAGTTCCTTCATGGTCTGGCCGGCAGGGTGTTTCTGCAGGGTGCGCACGATGACTCGATCCACAAATTCCACTGTGCGCCGCGATTCCGACAGGAAGTCCTTTACTTCTTCGCCGCGCATCACCGGCCAATGGCCGGAATAGAGAACGCTGATGGGCAGGTGTTCGAAGTGTTGGATGGTGGAAAGGTATGTATCCACGTGATAGTAGGTGACGGGAATCGCCATTCCGCCGGTTGCCTTGGGGCAGCCCCGTCCTTGCACCGCATCGCTCGAAAATAATGCCGCGAACCTGCGATCATACAGCGCCAGGTGGCCATTCGAATGACCAGGAACATGGAGTACCTCCAGCCACCAGTTCTCGGCCAGATGAATTCTCTCACCACCGGAAAACGTGACGTCCATATGTCGATGTCTGCCTGCGTCAGGTGATGGGTCGGCATCAAATCCCACCTCGTGATCTTCCTTCAGAAAGTTGTACCGCTTGCCGTACAGTGCCGCGGGATTTTCCACTAGTTCGCGGTCGGCTTCGCCGCAACTGAGCATGGCGCCGGGGGAGATGCGCTTGATGGCGTCGTTGCCGCCCTGGTGGTCAAGGTCGGCGTGCGTGGTGACCGCGAGCGTCAACCGTTGAGGGTTCAGATCGATGCTGTCGAAGAACGGGAAGATCGTCTGCTCGGGAGTTGTGGCGATACCCGTATCCACCAGCACCACGTTGTCGCCTACAAAAAGGTACTGGAAGAGATTCCGGCCGCCGTAGAGTGATCGAATCTGATAAACCTTGGGGTAGAGTTCCATCTTGAACTCCCTCGTGTAGTATCGTATGCCTGCGACGGCTTTCCTATGGTCGCGCCCTTGCTTTGCAGAAATAGGCCGCAACCCAAACGGGGTCCCGGCCGCCCAGTCAAGGATTTTATTCGTTGGGGCCTGCCGGGTCAATCAAAGAGACGGCAGCGCAATCCCGTAATCCCTCTATTCCACCAACTGGTCGATTGCGGGTGGGGGAATCGGCGGCGGCAGGAAGTCGTGGGTCTCAATCATCCACCGGCTGAGCAGTTCCTGCAGGTGGAGCAATTCCGTCTTGTACTTGGGGTCGCTCGCCAGGTTGTTTAGTTCGCCGGGGTCATTCTGTAAATCGTAAAACTCTTCCTGCGGGCGCGGCTTCTTGAAATATCGTTGCAGCAGGGGAGGCGGGAGCTTACCCTGGTGCTCCAGGACCTCGATAGAGCGCCAGCTTGGCGACCGCGCGATGTCACTGAGCGGCAGATAGGGGACTTCTGGAAGATAGTTCTCGATCAACTTGAAACGAGTGGTCCGCACACTCCGGATCAGATCCAAATGACTGTGGAAGTTGCGCTCTGCGTATACAGCCTGGCGCGGCTGGAAAGGCCTCCCCAGCAGGAGCGGCAGAAAACTCCTGCCGCCCATCGCCGACGGCACACGCACTCCGGCTGCCTCCAGCCATGTGGGCGCAAGGTCCTCCAGCGATATCAGCTCTGGCGATACGCGTCCCGCCTTGATCTTCCCCGGCCAACGGGCAATGAGGGGAACATGAAGCCCCGGATCGTATAGCGTACCTTTGGCGCCCGGGAATGACATGCCCTGGTCGCTGGTGAAGAAAACCAGCGTGTTTTCCACTAGTCCGTACTTTTCCAGGAGCTCCATGAGCTTTCCTACGTTCACGTCCAGTCGCTCGATGGCCTCATAATAATGCCCGATATCTTTTCGAACGGCTGGAGTATCCGGCAGGAAACTCGGCACGCTTATGGAAGAACGCGGATTCTTTTCGGGGTAACGCTCACCGGGCAGGTAGGGGCGATGGGGATCGTGGTACCCAATGTGCAAATAGAAGGGGCGGTCTTTCGGTCGCGCCTCAAAGAATGTGTGGACGGGCTTGTGCAATCCCTTGAAGTCCCAGCGTTTCCAAAACTCGGTTCCCTGGTGAACTTTCTTGAAGGCGCCGGTGTAATAATTCGCACTTTTCAGGTACTCCAGGATGGTCTTCTGCGCAAGTGGCATGGGCGAACGGAAGCGCGAGGTGCCCGTTTCGTGCGGAGACTGTCCGGTCAGGATGGCCGACCGGCTGGGGCTGCAGGACGGAGAGGGCGCGAAGGCGCGCTCAAAGCGCAGGCCCTCGCGAGCCAGTCGGTCAATGTTCGGAGTGTGGACGGCAGGATTTCCGTTGCATCCAGCGCCGGAATAACTCTGGTCATCGGAAATGAGAAACACAAAGTTCGGACGAGACTGCCTGCCGGCGGCCTCGCCGTCGGGAAGGGAAGCGGAAAGTTTGGATGAGGCTGCCACTCCTGCCATGCCCACTCCCGTACCCAGCTTCCTGATAAATTTCCGACGATTCATCTTGTCTCCCATTCATTGTTCAGTCCCCTTAGGAGGCTATAGCGTATCCAAGACGACCAAACGAAACGCAGGACAATACCACAGGACCCAGAATCGGCAGCTCGCCGCACTAGCAACGGTCCTTTCATTAACCTATCAAATTATGACACCGGCACGAAAGATGGAAGTCCTTTGTTCAACCGAGGGTCCTACCCATGCGTGCGACCATACCGTTTTCAGTTGCCGGGCAAGGTTAGGACTCGTTAAACTGTGGATATAATTCAAATGTGCGCCGCATGGGTGGTTCCAGGCGGACATTTTCGTGCGGAATTCATTGCTTTCGTCGCAAATCAGGCCGTAGAATTTTTTGTAGGCGGGATGCGGGCTATCGCGAGGCAAACCAATAGACCCTTTCCCAAGGCATGTCAGAAACCGCCGGAGCATTCATAATTCCCATGCCCAACGCTGACCTTTCATCACTCAAGATTCGTGACTCGGCCCGCTCGAAGGGCGTCCGCGGTAAAATTCTGCGGATATTTTCGGCCTCGCTGGGTGTGCTGATTCTGGTCATCGGCGGCGTTCTGGCGTTCCGCACGCAGACGCCGGGGGTGGAAGTTGCCGGAGCGCTTCCGGCAAACAGTCCGCAGGCGGAAACGCTGCTTAATGCCAGCGGCTATGTAACCCCTCGTCGCCGCGCCACCGTTGCCGCCAAGATCACCGGTCGCGTCACGGGAGTGTTTTTCGAGGAAGGCATGAGCGTGAAGGAAGGCCAGCTTCTGGCCAGACTCGACGATTCAGACGCCAATCGTGCGCTCAACGCCGCCATCGCTGACCGCAATGCCTCTCGGGCTGCCATCGCGGACCTTGAGGTTCAGCTCAAATACGCGGAAATCCAGCTGCGCCGCACGCAGCAGTTGGTTGCCGAAAAAGTCCAGAGTCAGGAGGCGCTCGACACCGCGCGCACCAACGTTGACAGCCTGAAGGCCAGGATACTTCTGGCCAGGGATCAAGTGGCCGCCTCTGAAGCTCGGGTCCTGTCAGCTCAGCAGGGCGTGGACAACTGCATCATCAACGCGCCGTTCGGCGGCATCGTCGTATCCAAGGATGCCCAGGTGGGCGAAATGGTCTCGCCGATTTCTGCCGGCGGAGGCTTCACCCGCACCGGCATCGCCACCATTGTGGATATGAATTCGAATGAGATCGAGGTGGACGTCAACGAGGCTTACATTGCCCGGGTTCATCGCGGCCAGAAAGTCATGGCCACGCTTGACGCCTACCCTGACTGGCACATTCCTTCACATGTCCGCACCGTGATTCCGACTGCCGACCGGGACAAAGGCACGGTCAAGGTGCGTATTACGTTCGACAAGCTGGACCCTAGAATTCTTCCCGACATGGGTGTAAAAGTGGCCTTCCTGAATGAGCCTGATACGGCGAAGAAAACCAAAGCCCACGGGGCGACGGCCCGGGCGATTATCCCGGAAGCCGCTGTGCGTGGGACCGGAGCAAAGTCCTATGTCTTCGCCGTGCGCGACGGTAAGGTGGAGCGCCGCGCAGTCACCCTGGGTCAAACGATATCGCACAATGTTGAAGTTATGGCTGGCGTCAACCCAGGAGACGAACTGGTGGTACGCGGCCCGGAAAATTTGCACGACGGAATGAAGGTTGAAATCCGGCGATAGGAGCAGTCGATGGCCAGTGTCAATAACAATGGCGATTCCAGTGCACTGATTCTGGTTCGAGGCCTCAACAAGGCTTACCGGCGCGGCGGGGAGGAGATTCAGGTCCTCCAGGGTCTCAACCTCGACGTGGACCAGGGCGACTTCGTGGCTTTCATGGGGCCGAGCGGCTCCGGCAAGACTACGCTGCTCAATCTGCTGGGCGGCCTTGATGTTCCGACGGCAGGAACGGTTTCTGTGGCCGGCGATGAGATCACTCACATGTCTTCGTCCAGGCTCACCGAATGGCGCGCCCGCCACGTGGGATTCATCTTCCAGATGTACAACCTTATTCCCGTGCTCACGGCATACCAGAATGTGGAACTGCCATTGCTCCTGACGCGACTGTCAAAGTCCGAACGGCGCGAGCATGTGGAAACAGCTCTTTCCATCGTGGCCCTTGCCGATCGCATGCACCATTTTCCCGGGCAGCTTTCCGGCGGGCAGGAGCAGCGGGTAGCCATTGCCCGGGCCATTGTTTCCGATCCCACATTTTTGCTCTGCGACGAACCCACTGGTGACCTCGACCGGCGGAGCGCGGACGAAATCATGGCGCTCATCGAAGAACTCGTCGCCCGGCACGGCAAGACCGTCCTGATGGTTACGCACGATCCCGTCGTAGCCGCCCGGGCACATACTCTCCTCCACTTGGAAAAGGGAGTTCTGGTTGAAGCCGCGAAACCGGGCCGGAACGTCGCAGCCGGAGATGGAGCATGAGATTCCGCCGACTGGTTCAAGCCAATTTGTTCCGCAAGAAAGCCCGGTTGCTCCTTACAATCGGCTCCTTTACCGTGGCTCTGTTCCTTTTCGCCTTCCTCGCGGTGGTTAGAGAGGCATTCACGCGGGGTGGGGGCATTGCCAGCGCCAGCCGTCTGGTCGTCATCAATCGCGTCTCTCTCATTCAGCCTCTGCCTCTCTCCTATCGTGACAAAATTTCCGCCCTTAAAGGCGTCGAGGCCGTGACTCACAACAACTGGTTCGGCGGCGTCTACCAGGATCCCAAGAACTTCTTTCCCCAGTTCGTTATCGACCCCGAAAACCAGCGCACGGTGATGCCGGAGCTCATTGTTAGCGACGGACAGTGGAACACCTTTCTCAAAGACCAGCAGGGCGCGATTGTGGGTGCTCGCACGGCCGAACGCTTTGGCTGGAAGGTGGGCGATCGCATTTCTATCAAGTCCCCTGCTTACTTCGGCGGCCAGGCATGGCAATTTAACATTGACGGGATCTATCACGGCGAGCGCCGGACGGATGACGAATCCCAGTTCTGGTTCCAGTGGAAGTATTTCGAACAGAATGTACCGCCCAACTTCAAAGATATGGTCGGTTGGTATGTTGTGAAGCTCGAGTCGCCAGACGATGCTTTGCGCGTGTCTAAGGCAATCGATGCCGAGTTTGCCAACTCGCCTTACGAAACCAAGACTGACACCGAATCCCAGTTCGCGGCGAGTTGGGTGAACCAGATGGGCAACATTAAATTCCTGATTCTCAGCATCGGAAGCGTGGTCTTTTTCACCCTGCTTCTGGTAACGGGTAACACCATGGCGATCTCGGTGCGCGAGCGGACGGCAGAACTTGCCATCCTCAAGGCCATCGGGTTTAAAGACGGAACAGTGCTCCTCCTGGTGCTCACCGAAGCGCTTGCGATTGCTTTTGTAGGTGCAGTCCTTGGACTCGCCCTGGCCACGCTTGCCATTCCCGTGCTCGGTGCGGCCCTCAATGGTTTGCTGCCAAACCTCATATTGTCCAACTCCATGATAGCCGCCGGCGTCGGTTTCGCACTGGCGACAGGTGTCATAAGTGGTCTGCTGCCTGGTATTGGCGCAATGCGTCTGCGGGTGGTCGACGCGCTCAGGAGAATCTGATGATTGTCATACCCGTCATCTATAACTTTCGCAGTGCCAAGGCTCGCTGGACCTCAGCCATCGTTGCGGTGCTGGGCATTGCCGGAACTGTTGGCGTGTTTGTGGCCATGCTGGCGCTGGCGCAGGGATTTCGCGCCACGCTGGTCTCCTCCGGCTCGGTGGACAATGCCATCATTCTGCGCGCCGGCGCCAATTCCGAAATGGAAAGCGGCATTACGCTCAGCAATATCAGTATTCTCCAGGACGAGCCGGGGGTGGCACGCCAGAACGGCCAGCCTCTTGTCACTTCTGAGGTTGTCGTAGTCGCCCCTTTCCCGCTCCTTCCCACGAACACCGACGCCAACGTGCAGGTGCGCGGCGTTTCACCCAACGTGCTTACAGTTCGGCCAAATATCAAGATTGTTGAGGGCCGCATGTTCCGGCCGGGCCTTGCCGAATTGGTGGTGGGGAGTAATGCCGTGAAGAGCTATGCCGGCATGAACGTGGGAAACAAAATCCGCTTCGGCGGCGGCGAGTGGACCGTCACCGGGGTTTTCGACGCCGGAGGCTCCGCCTTCGATTCCGAAGTGTGGTGCGACGCGCGCGTCCTGAACGGCGTTTATAAGCGTCCCGGGCAGGTCTTTCAGTCTGCCACCGTCCACCTTACTTCGCCGGACGCATTCCAGAAGTTTAAGGATGCCGCCAGCAAAGACCCGCGCCTCAACGTGGACGTCAGCCGGGAAATTGATTATTACGCCAAGCAGTCGGAAACGTTCACGCGGCTGATTACCATTCTCGGCGGGCTTGTTGCGGGCGTCATGGCCATTGGCGCGATCTTCGGCGCTCTCAATACCATGTATTCCGCCGTCGCCGAGCGCACCCGCGAAATCGCCGTCATGCGTGCATTAGGCTTCGGAGCGGCAGCGGTGGTTTTTTCATTCCTGATTGAAGCCGTGTTGATCTCTTTCGTCGGAGGGGCCCTGGGCTCCATCGCTGTGCTGCCCCTCAACGGCTTCACTACCGGAGCCATGAATTGGCAGACTTTTTCGCATCTGGCTTTCGCTTTCAGAATCACGCCGAACCTGATGATTGGCGGAATCATCTTCGCGCTGGGAATGGGTATCGTGGGCGGCCTGCTCCCCGCCATTCATGCCGCACGCCAGCCTGTTGCCCAGGCCCTGCGTGAACTGTAGACTCTGCACACCCAAGCGCGCGATTTCTACGCGTGCCCGATTCGTGGTATAACTCCCGGCATGCGAAATCAAAAGCGTCTTGTTTCATTAGACGTCCGGACAAAAAGCCGAATGATTGCTCACGTGCTCGCACGGTGCGCGATGGGTATAGTTTTGCTCCTCATCCTGGCCGGTCTTGCGGCCCTAACGCTTCCAGTGCAATCCACGGCGCAGAATTTTGCCGACATCACTCCGAGTCCGCAGCAGGTTGAATGGCAGGACCTCGAATTCGGCGTGATCGTCCATTTTGGACTGAACACTTTTACGGACAAGGAATGGGGCAGCGGAAAAGTCAGCGCGTCGGTCTTTAAACCCACCAGGTTCGATCCCAACCAGTGGGTTGAGGCGGCTCAGGCAGCCGGAGCCAAGTACCTGGTTTTTGTGGCCAAGCACCATGACGGTTTCTGCCTTTTTCCCACTCCGCTGACGAAATACAGCGTGGCCAGCAGTCCATGGAAAGACGGGCACGGCGACGTTGTGCGGGCGGTGGAAGAAGCCTGCCGGCGGCACGGCTTGAAGTTCGGCATTTACCTCTCGCCCTGGGACCGGCATGAGCCCTCTTACAGTTCCAACTCGGAGTATGACAAGTTCTACCAAGGCCTCATGCAGGAACTTCTGACGCGCTACGGCCCCATTGAAGAATTCTGGCTGGATGGAGCCGGCAGCGAGGGCCACGTGTACGATTTCGATTCCTATCTCCACCTGCTGCGCATCTACCAGCCCAATGCGCTGGTTTTTGCCGACGTGGGATTCATGAAGTGGGGGGACATCCGCTGGGTGGGCAACGAGGCCGGCTACGCCCCTGAGGAAAACTGGGACGTGATTGACCGCGCGGGCTATCTGCGCTGGCGTCCTGCGGAGTGCGACACGCCGCTCCACAAGCGCCACTGGTTCTGGCATCCGAATGACGCGGAGTCGCTCAAGTCGGTTGGCGAGTTGATGAAGATTTTTGAGAACTCCGTGGGCCACGGATGCCAATTGATGCTGGGTATCTCGCCCGATGAACAGGGTCTGCTGCCCGCGCTCGACGCCGCCCGCCTGCGGGAGTTTGGCCAGGAGATTCGCCGGATCTATGCCCACAACCTGGCGCTCGAAGGCACACCCTCTTCCAGCGCCGGTGGCAATGTTCGCGCGGCATTTGACAACAGTCCCGATACCTTCTGGATTGCCCCTCCCCACAACTATCACGCAGCTTTGGAGGTGCGATTCCCGAAACTCGTCACCTTCGATCGCACGGTCACCATGGAATGGCTGAATCGTGGCCAGAATGTTGAAGGATACGAGGTCCAAGCCTGGGTTGGCGGCAATTGGAAAACGCTTCATCGCGGCACATCAATCGGCCATAAGGTGATCGATATTTTCCCCAGCACTACAAGCACTCGCGTGCGGCTCAACATCGTGGGCGCCTCGCACACGCCGGCTATTCGAGAATTCCAGCTTTACAACGGCCACGGCGCGCCCTAGCGAGGCCGCCGCCCTCCAGATTGAGGTTGTTTTCGTGTCGAATCAGTGATATACAAGCGGGGAATTATAAGGCCGGTCGTAACAGGCTTGATTTGCTACATCGCAGGGGCGCAGTTAAACCCGCCCGTGGCCGCGTTTGTCTTGGCGAAACTCTGGTTAATTGAACTTTTCGCTATTTGCGGCGGCGGAAACCATGGCCTTATAACCGGTTCTAATCAGAGTTTACAAATACGACAGGAGGAGTAGAGATGGCTCAAGAATCCAAGAAGCCGGACGTCAGCCGGCGAGATTTTCTCAAAACCGGCGCCAAGGCCGGCGCCGCCGGCATCACGGCTTTCAGCGGAATTACGTTCATTACCAAACCCGAGCGGGTGTTTGGGGCCAATGACCGCGTCCGGATAGCCGTATGCGGCCTCCGGGGGCGGGGCAACAACCACATTCACGCCTTCGGCCGTCTTCCGAACGCCTCTCTCGCCGCCCTTTGCGACGTGGATGAAAGCATCCTCGACAGCAGGCTGGCCGAGGTGGAAAAGATGGGAAAGCCGCGGCCTAAGCGCTTTATCGATTGCCGAAAGGTGATGGAAGACAAATCCATTGATGCGGTCTCCGTCGCCACGCCCGATCATTGGCATTCATTGATTGGTATCTACGCTTGCCAGGCGGGAAAAGACGTCTATGTGGAAAAGCCCGTCTCGCATTCCTGGTTTGACGGCCATCAACTGGTGAAGGCCACGGAAAAATACGATCGCGTCGTCCAAATGGGCGCGCAGAGCCGTTCCAACGAGGCAGTCCGGGAAGCCATCAAGCACCTCGAGGACGGTCTGATCGGAGAGGTTTACCTGTCTCGCGGACTTTGCTACAAATGGCGGGACACCATTGGCCACACGCCTGTTTCAGCCGTGCCCGCAGGCGTGCACTACGACCTGTGGCTGGGACCCGCGCCCGAGACGCCGTTCACCAAGAACCGCTTCCACTACAACTGGCACTGGTTCTGGGATTTCGGAAGCGGCGACCTCGGCAACCAGGGCATCCATGAAGTGGACATTTGCCGCTGGGGCCTGGGCGTCGATTACCCCACAAAGATCACGGCCCTCGGCGGGAAGTTTATGTTCAACGACGACCAGGAGACGCCCAACGTCATCAACTGCGCCTATGAATTCAAGCGGCCCGACGGCTCAACTCGCATGATGGAATTCGAAGTGCGCGGATGGGAAACCAATCACGAGGCGGGCATCGGCGGCGGCGCATTCAAGAGCGGCGGCGTTCCGGCGGCAGGTCTGGGCGGCAGACGCCAACGCAGGCGCGCCCCGGATACCATTGGAAACATCTTTTACGGTTCCAAGGGGTATCTCGCCATCCAGGGCTACGATTCCTACAAGACCTGGCTCGGCCCGAACCAGGAACCGGGACCGGAGGCAAACGGCAAGGGCGACCACTTTGCGAACTTTGTCGATGCCGTGGTCGCCCACAAGAAGCAGGACCTGACAGCCCCCGTCGAGGAAGGCCACAAGTCCACGCTGCTGGTGAACCTGGCCAACGTTTCCTACCGGCTGGGGCGCACCATCAACTTCGATGGCGCGACGGAAAGCATTGTCGGCGACGAAGAAGCCAGCAAGATGCTCCATGGAACTTTCCGCGCGCCCTTCACGGTGCCGGAAAACGTGTAGCACGAGCATTGCCACCCTGGATGCAGCTCACCAGATACGTCGGGGCGTGCAGCGTCCAGTAATGCGCCAGGCGTGTAGCGCAGCGTTCGTTTTCAAGCGCTGTGGTTTTTCCGTGTTTCAACGGGAAGGCCGCAGGATCGAAATCCGTCCGCTGCGCTACAAACGCTTTGGGAGAGAGCAAGCTCCGGAAGGAGGCCACATCATGCCAAATCGTGTCAACCGAAGGGACTTTCTCAAGGGTTCAGCCGCTGGAGCTTCGGCGCTTGCGGCGGGACTGGGGGGCGCCAGCGGTATGGCCGCCACGCCCAACACGGAAGGCGGCAAGGCGGAAGCCCCGCCAACTCAAATCGGACGGCCGGTGCGAGTGGTAAGCATCGGCTTCCACGCCGGACGGCCGCTTGATGAAGTTGTTCAACTCGTGGACGAGCAGGGAGCGCAAGGGGCTGACATCATCGCCATACCGGAAACATGCCGAGGACTGAACAAGACCACGCGTGAGCCGCTCGACGGCCCCACCGTCACAGCCATGTCGCGCCTGGCGCTCAAGCATCGCACCTACATCGTGTGCCCCAT
>OBIZ01000108.1_pt1 | contig 14930 bp, 14 predicted proteins | sample 1519801 | NCBI WGS metagenome assembly OBIZ01 (sample SAMN01911456, study PRJEB22533) | soil metagenome | biome: Soil | place: Malaysia | collected 2012-04-30 | depth DG_metagenome m | reverse complement strand
GCGGCACCCAGGAAATCTACGTTTCGCAAGCCAACGGAATGGGCCTGCAACGGCTGACATTCTCCCCGAGCGTCAACATCTCCCCCGTCTGGAACCCCAAGACGGGCAATGAAATCGCCTTTGTGTCAGACCGCAGCGGCACTCCGCAAATTTACATCATCAACGCTGACGGATCCAATTTGCGCCGCCTCATTACCGCAGGGGGCGACGCTGAAGCTCCCTCATGGTCGCCCAACGGACTCTTTATGGCCTTTTCATGGCGCGTTACGGAAACCGGGAACTTCGATGTTTACATCATCGAGATCGCAACAGGACGAATTGTGCAGCTTACCCACGACGCGGGAAGGAATGAACATCCGTCGTGGGCGCCGGACGGCCGGCATATTGTATTTGAATCCACGCGGACAGGAACGAGCCAGATTTGGACCATGCTTGCCGACGGGTCCAATCCCCATCAGTTGACAACAACAGGAAAAAACTGGAATGGCAATTGGTCTAATTGATCGTCGCTTTCTGCCGCGCTCGGCCAGGTAGTCTTTCTCAATTGGCAAACGATCCAACGTTGGTACCGGGTAATTTCGCACCCAAGGCCGGCCTGGGGAAGCTTGCTGGCGGGTCATGAAATCCTCAATATTTTTTCACCTGAAAGGGTTGAGTTTCCACTGAATTTTAATAGAATCTAATATCGCGCGGCGTATTATTAAAAAAGAAGGGTTGTATTTTCTTTTTGTTTGATGCTAGGATGCAGAGCTTTGAAGTTCGTCTTTGTGGTTTGCGGCTTAAAATGAATATTTTCTCTTAACCGTTTCATTACATCTAGTTTTATCTCACCATTTTGACATTCTTTGGGAAAGCAAAAGTGCCCACCGATCAAGGAGGATTCAACATGCGACAGAGGAAACGCAGTATCGCGCTTCTCGTCGGTATTCTGGGAGTAATTATGTTGGCGGCTTCCTGCCACAAGAAAGCGGTAGCCCCGCCGCCACCGCCGCCGCCACCTGCGCCGGCTCCGGAAAAGCCGACCGTCAACCTGACAGCCGTTCCGAGCACCATCGAGCAGGGCCAGTCGGTCACGCTGAGCTGGACATCGGAAAACGCCACGAGTCTTGACCTTCAGCCCGGCGTTGGTGCCGTCCAATCCAGCGGATCAACCAGTGTGTCACCAACCGAGTCAACCACCTACACGGTAACGGCAACAGGCCCGGGCGGAACCGCCACATCCACGGCGCGTGTCACAGTCACCAGTCCGCCACCGCCGCCACCGCCACCACCGCCTGCTGTGTCTGAAGCTACGCTTTTTGAACAGAACATCAAGGACGCCTATTTTGACTACGACAAGTCGGATATCCGTCCGGATGCTCAACAGGCATTGACGGCCGATGCCGACTTCCTCAAGGAGCACCCCAGCATCAGCTTCACGATTGAAGGCCATTGTGATGAAAGGGGCAGCGAGGAATACAACCTTGGCCTGGGTGACCGCAGGGCCAACGCAGCAAAGAGCTTCCTGGTGAACCTGGGCATTTCCGCCTCACGGATCACCACGATCTCCTACGGCAAAGACCGCCCCTTCTGCACCGAGAGCAATGAAGCGTGCTGGCAGCAAAACCGGCGCGGCCATTTGGTCATGGGCGGCTCGCAATAGCAATAACATGCTCTCCGGGAGTCCCGGCTTTTTGCATGAAAGATGGCCGGGACTTCCGGGGTATTTTCGTCTCTGCGAAATTGTCTTGCTGCCCGGTCCGGACGGACGAGGCGAAGCCAATCTGGAAACTTACCCTCGCAAATTTCAAGGCCGCTGCCTTGCAGGTCCCCTTGCTCTGCCTTCTTCTGTCCTTTGGCCAGTTGACCGGGTCGTTATTCAGAGGATAGACTGACAACTGTTTGAATCTTCTTGCCGGAGGTTGAACTAACCTTGAAAAAGTATGCTCTGACCATCCTTTCGGGTGCTTTGCTGTCAGTGGTCACTGCTTCCCCGGCCTTTGGCGTGAGCCGTGAAATCATTCAGATGATGCAGCAATTGGACACGCTGCAGCAAAGCGTTCAGACCCTTCAAAATACGGTGAGCACGCAAACCGCAATTCTGCACACCTTGCTCCAGCAGACGTCGCATGATGTCACCCAAATGAAGTCCCAGATGGCCGACTTGCAGAAGAATACCGAGCAGAACCTGGCGGCTTCATCGTCCAAAGTAGACTCGATGAGCACGCAGATTCAGGCTCTCAGCTCGAGTCTGGAACAGGCTCAGGCGCAACTCACGAGACTCAGCGAACAACTAGCGCAAACGCAAAAGGTGATTCAGACTTTGAACGCTCCGTCGCCTGCTGGTCCAGTTATGCCTGGTGCACCTGGCTCGCAGCCTACGGGCGCGGCCGGTACGCCTCTAGACGTTCCCGGAGCCGGCGGGTCCCCCCAGGCTACCGCATCTGCTCCAGCCAATGTTCCAGACCCGAATTCGCTGTTCAATTCCGCCATGGGCAGTTTCAATAGCGGGCAATATGCCCTGGCCATCCAGGGTTTTCAGGAGTTCCTCCAGTATTACGGGACCACCCCCCGCGCCTCAACCGCCCAGTATTACATTGGAGAGTGCTACTACAACAACGGCGACTACAGGCACGCGGTTGAAGCCTATGACAAATGCATCGAGCGCTATCCCAACGGAGATAAAACTCTTGCGGCCCGCTTGAAGAAGGGTTATGCTCTGCTCGCAAACGGCGACAGAGCGGCCGGCATCCGTGAACTTCGTGCCCTGGTTGAACAGCATCCCCAGGCCCATGAATCGGAACTGGCCTCACAGCGCCTGCGGCGGCTGGGCATCATCATTCGCGCGGGAAGCCAGGGGTAGCCCCAAAGTTTCTGCCGGACGGCAAGAGTCTGAACACGAGCGAGGTTTTTATGGCCGGATCTGTAAATAAAGTCATCCTGATTGGGCGTGTCGGCCGGGACCCCGAGGTTCGCTACATCTCGAGCGGAACTCCCGTGGCCACTTTCTCCGTTGCCACCGATGAATCATTCAAGAGCCGGAATGGCGAACAGCAACAGCACACGGAGTGGCACAAAGTTGTAGCCTGGAACAAACTGGCGGAGATCTGCGGCGAATATCTCACCAAAGGCAAGCTGGTTTATATTGAGGGAAGCATTCGAAGCCGCCAATGGGAAGACCAGTCCGGCAACAAGCGTACCGCCTACGAAATCATAGCCCGCAACATGCAGATGCTCGGCTCGCGCTCTGACGCTGAACGCGCTGCGGCGGCCGGCTCCCGTGCAGCGGCTTCCCAGGGGACTGGTTCCGAAGAACGCTACGACGCAGGCCCGGAACCTGCCCCGGAAGGCGAAATTACGGACGACGATATCCCTTTCTAGCGTCGTTATCACCCGGCAACGAATCCTCTTCCCGTCTTCCGCTGTTCGGGACAGAACGTCCACTTATCCCCTGGCACAACCACGCAGAGTAAATACACTCCAGGTCGAACCCAAAACACGCACGGCCATTCCACGATGGAGGGTCGAGCTCCACCCCCTATTGCAACCGCACAGGGTTCTGTTACATCATAGATGAAGGTGCCCAGGGGGGGACTATATTGCTGTTCTCGGAACGGTTGAAGTTCTAATGCTGATTCACAAGGAGAACGTCCCCCTATGCGAAAAGTGCTTACCTTTGGGTCCGTCTTGGTTTTCCTCGCGGTTCTTTCAGTACCAAAAGCTTACAGCCAGGTCGAGCTTTACGGCGGCTATTCCCACCTGTCATTGAGTGGTACCCCGTCAAACATCGGATCAAGCTCGAACGGCTGGGCCGGCGGCGCCTACCTGCACCTGCTGGGCCCCTGGGGCATTGAGGCGGACTACAGCAACCATTACGGCGTCAATCCGAGCCTCACGTTGGGCGGCAGCCCCTATTACGTCCCGCGGCTCACCCAGCTCTACGGGCCGCGCTTTACTCTCGCCTTGCCCAGGATACACCCCTATGTCCACGCCCTTGCCGGAACGGTGAATGGCACAGCGCAAACCTTCACTGGCCGCGTCAGCGAAAACGCTTTCGGCATGGCCTTCGGCGGAGGCCTCAATGTCAAGGCCACACGCCACATCTGGCTTCGGCTGGTGCAGGTGGACTATCTTCGCGCCCAATTCACCAATAATTCGCAGAACGATACGCGTGTCTCGGCGGGCCTGATTTTCCGGTTCGGCGAGTGGTGAAATCTCCGTTTCGGGTCGCGCTTCTCCTGACAAATAATACGGAACCGGCGGCCCGAAAGGCCCCTTCCGCTTCTTAGACCGCCAGGCAGAAACAATCGCCTATGCGCGGATGTATACTGGGCGTGCGGCCAGTCACGCCGCGTCGTGACAGGCGGCACAGACTGCCCGGGACGGAAGGCGCAGGCTGATTTTAGTTCCAGCCGGAACGGGAGGCTCCAGATGGAGATTCATCAGCAGGACGCTCTCGATTATCACCGCAAAGGACGCAAAGGCAAAATCGAGGTTGTCGCCACAAAGCCCTGCCGGACGCAGTGGGACCTGAGTTTGGCATACACACCCGGGGTGGCGGAGCCCTGCCTGGAAATTGCAAAATCTTCAGACCTCAGCTTTGAATACACAGCGCGCGGTAACCTGGTGGCCGTGGTCTCAAACGGCACCGCTGTGCTCGGCCTGGGCAACATCGGCCCAGCGGCCGGCAAACCCGTGATGGAAGGCAAAGGCGTGCTCTTCAAGCGCTTTGCGGACATCGACGTCTTTGACCTTGAGGTTGACTCCAAAGATCCGCAGGAGGTCATCAAGTTTTGTCAGCTTCTTGAGCCGACCTTCGGCGGCATCAACCTGGAAGATATCAAAGCGCCGGAATGTTTTGAGATTGAGGAGACGCTGCGCCGGACCATGTCGATTCCCGTGATGCACGACGACCAGCATGGAACAGCCATCATATCGGGCGCGGCATTGCTGAACGCACTGGAAGTTGCGGGAAAGGACATCGGCAAGGTGCGAGTGGTTTTTAACGGCGCCGGCGCTTCCGGAATTGCCTGTGCGGAGCATTACATTCGCCTGGGAGCAAAGCGCGAGAACGTGATCCTTTGCGACTCCAAAGGAGTTGTCTACGAGGGGCGCGAGGAGGGTATGAATCCTTACAAGGCCCGACTTGCTTCCAGGACGAGCGCTCGGACACTTGCTGACGCACTGAAGGGAGCGGATGTGTTCGCGGGGCTCTCGATTCCCGGCTGCGTCACTCAGGACATGGTGCGCTCCATGGCCAACCGGCCGATCATCTTTGCCCTCGCCAATCCGGTGCCTGAGATCAGCTACGAGGACGCCAAGGCGGCACGCTCGGATGCCATTCTGGCCACAGGACGCTCCGACTATCCGAACCAGGTGAACAATGTGTTGGGATTTCCGTTCATCTTCCGCGGAGCCCTCGATGTCCGTGCCCGCACCATCAACCAGGAAATGGAAATTGCTGCCACTCGCGCTCTTGCCGCGCTTGCCCGGGAAGACGTTCCGGACGCCGTGCTGCGGGCCTACGGACTGCGGCGTCTAGGCTTCGGGCCGGAATACATCATTCCCAAACCCTTTGACCCGCGCGTGCTGATCTGGGAGTCGGCGGCTGTAGCGGAAGCCGCAATGAAGACCGGGGTGGCAAGGGTCCAGGTAAGGCTTGAAGAATACCGTGAATCGCTTTCCAGGCGGCTGGGCCGCACCTACGAGGTCATGCAGGGAGTCAGGCAGCGGGCCAAGGCGGCGCCCAAGCGCATTGTTTTTTCAGAAGGCGAACGTGAAAAGATCATCAGGGCCGCCTACCAGATCAACGAGGAAAAGATCGGCAGGCCGATTCTGATCGGCCGCCAGAACGTGATTCGGGCACGACTGGCTGACCTCGGCATCCAGCATTTTGAGCCCGACATCATTGAACCCGAACAATCAGACCGGCTGGATGCCTATGTGAAGGAGTATTTCCGCCTTCGCCAGCGCCACGGCGTTACATTGAGCGAAGCGCGCGACCAGATGATCAATCCGAATTACTACGGCGCGATGATGGTCCACATGGATGACGCGGAGGGCTTCCTGGCCGGCGTGGCACAGCACTACCCGGAAACCATTCGCCCCGCGCTGCAGATCATCCGGGTGCGGGAAAACGTGCGCCGTGTCTCAGGCGTCTACGTGATCGTGACCAAACAGCAGGTTTATTTCTTCTCTGACACGACGGTGAATATTGAACCCACGGCCGAAGACCTGGCGGAGATAGCCCTGCTGGCGGCGGAAGTGGCACGTGATTTCAACTTTGAACCGCGAGTGGCGATGCTTTCCTTTTCAAATTTTGGCAGCACGCGGCATCCGATGTCGGAAAAAATGCGAATGGCAGCTGAACTCGTGAAACAGGCCCATCCGGAGATGATGGTGGATGGTGAAATGATGGCGGACACGGCGGTGGTCCCGGAACTCCTGGAGGAAGATTATCCCTTCTCCACACTGAAAGGCGGCGCAAACGTGTTGATATTCCCCGACCTTGGATCAGCGAACATCGCCTATAAACTGATGTTGCGCATCGGAGGCGCAGAGGCTCTTGGCCCCATCCTGGTCGGTATGTCGAAGCCCGTCCACGTGCTGCAGCGCGGCGCCGCAGTTGAAGAGATCGTCAACATGGCCGCCATCGCCGTGGCCCACGGCCGCGTGATCGCTTCTTCCGCGAAGGCTCCGTAGGCATCCAGCCTCAGTTGCCATATTTTACAGAACAGCCGTAGGGACGCGTTACGGGTGTCTTAACCTGCCCGCCCGCCAAGGACTCTTCGAGCGCCAGCTTCACGTAATTGGTTGCGGTGGGAATGTCTTCAAGATCGGTGGTAGGCTTGTCGTCAATCGCGCCATCATAGATCAGAATTCCCTGCGGGTTAATCACAAACATGTGCGGACTTGTTTTTGCGTTGTAGAGGTGCCCAACCTCCCCGCTGGGGTCCAGCAGGACGGCCGTCGGCGAAGCATTCATCTTTTTCACGAATGCGTTCTCTTCTTCGGCAGTCATGTATCCCTGCTCCCCCGCCGCCGATGAAATGACGGTGAACCACACCACGCCTTTGGCCGTCCATTCCTTCTGCAACCTCTGCATGTTTCCGCTGGAATAATGCTTATGGACGTATGGACACTGGCGGTTGTGCCACTCAAGCACCACGTATTTCCCACGGTAATTGGAAAGCTTCTGCACCTTGCCGTTTGAGTCTTGGCCGTTAAAAGTTGGGGCCGGGTCGCCTACCTTGACAGCCCATGATGGGACTGTCGCCAGCAGGACGGCGCACCCCAGAAGGATGGGGATGGCAATCTTGGTTGGCATAGCATTCATCTGGAAGGCACCTTCAATCTGAACTTTTACCCGGTCTCCCTTCGGAGACAACGGGCGCCGAGATTTCATACACTTTACCATGGTCCAGCACCAGAACTCCCTTCAGAGAATCCAGTGGCTGCAATAGCTTCTCTGACTTCCGCAGTGACAGGCGGATGCCCTGATTAAAAGGGCTTGCCTGCTGAGTCGCCGCATCTTCAATCTGCAACGGCGTCAGAGGAAAGAAAGTTGCGCTTGGTTCCCGTGTTCCCGTCCTGATCGTGAGAACGAAAGACTCTGGATTGGAAACGACAGTCACGTTCCACACGGCTGGAGCGCGTTTTGGCAGTTTATCGCGCGCGCGGGCAAAGAGGCTTATCCAGCCCGAGTCGGACTTTGCCCCGTCTCTCACAACCGGCAGAGCAAGGGTCACCGTCTGGCGCTCAGGAATGCAGATGTCATAACACACCAGCCACTTGATGTTTGCTTCAAGCTTTGCCGTTCCCCCCGGCTCGATGTCCGCAGGTGCGCGTATTGCCGACATCAGCAGGACTTCGTTTTCGTATCCGTAGTCAACCAGAGGGCCGTTTTCAAGTCGTCTTGGCGCAGGCCACTCTAATGGGCCGGCGTGGAATTGCGGCGGAAGTTTCCACTCCACTCGCGGCGGCTGGCCTGAATCGCCCGGGTTGATCCAATAGATGTGCCAGTCCTTCTCCAGCTCAAAACGCAGTCCCACACGGATATCATGTCCCGGCTGGATTGATGTCTTTTCGGAAACCAAGGTAACTTTTGCGTGGGGAGTGACGGCAGGCGCAACGGCCAGTCCGGCCGGTTGCAGAAAGAACACCCAGCCCATCAAGGCTCCATGCATATGCCGAAGAATCCGGGAGAGCATGGCACCATCCAGAATCGCCACTGAACAAGCAGTGGGAGACGAATCCAGGGCTAATCTTCGCGCAAATGCCGCGCCCGCCATTCATCAATTGCAATGGGGGCCGCGACGGACGCTTCTCAAGGTGAAAGCGCTCGACGCAATCCGGGGCCGCACAGCCGGCCCGGGCTTACTTTGCGGGCGGGGGAGGCGGCTGCGCCTGGCGCCTGGCTTTCTGCCTTCTTGCGTCCCACCGCTTTACCATTTCGTTGAATTTCTCGACTTGCTGCGGGTTCAAAATCTTCCGAGTTTCGGCGCGGGTCTCTTCACGTATAGCCTGGAACTGTGGCGCAACCTGGTCACGCAGGTCGGACTCTTTCTGGTCCATAGTGCGGAAAATCTGCTCCAGTTGCTCGGTCTGCGTTTGCGAAAGGGCCAGCTCCTTCTGAAGATAATCTATCACGCGATGACGGCTGAACCCGCGGTGCCAATGGCCCGTATACCAGGCGTAACTGTACATCCCGGCGGCCCCGATGGCGATGCCCAGCACGAACACCAATGCGAAATAGACGTAGGCGCGCCGCTTCATCTGGAACCTTGCGCCTCCGTGTTTTCGGTGACTGCCGGCGAATCCTGCGCGTCCCCGGGGTCTACGCCATCAATGCCCAGCACCTGTTCGTTCGCCAGCGTTGCAACCTGATTCTGCACAAGAATAGATTCTGAAACTCCGGAACTGCGCAGCGGCCCTGACGATGGCAGCGCAAGGAGCAACGCGAGCATGAACGCCACCATTAAAGTTGCGTAAACGACCCGCCTGGCGATCTGGTCAATGAGCTGCTGGCCAAATGGAAATTCCGCCGGAGCATCCTCCAGCCGGCGCATCAACCGGGTTGTAAAACCAAGCATCGGCTCAGGAGGCTCTTCCGCCCTGAGAGCAACCAGGCCGGCACGGAGAGTCTCCCACTTCCGCAGGTATTCCTTGCAGCCTGCGCAGGATTCCACGTGGGCCTCGACCGCAGGCGTCCTGGTCATGCCTTCTTCAACAATTTGCCGGACAGCGTCACACCTCATGGTTCACCGTCCCTCCTGCCATTTTTCAAAATCCCTGACCATTCGCTTCCTTGCACGATGCAAGCGTACTTTAACAGTGCTCAGTTTCAAACCCAGAATTTCCGAGATTTCCTCCACGGACCTGTCTTCGAGCTCCTTCAAGGTCAATATCACACGGTCTTCAGCCGGGGCCCTTGCCAGCAATTTGTCGGCAAGGTCACCCACCGCCAGTTTTTCCGAACTGTCCAGTCCGCCGTCAGACGGGCTGTGGCTGTGCGATTCAACCTGCCGCTGCCCTTCTTCCGACATCTCCCAGAAGTAAGTAACTCTTGACGACCGTTGCCGTCGCAGGTAATCGTAACAATGATTGACGGCTATGCGATTAAGCCACGTTCCGAACGACGACTGTGAATTGTAACTCTCGATCGCCGCAAAAGCCTTCATAAATATTTCCTGGACGATATCCTCCACGTCATTTCTGCGCCGGACCAGATGGAAAACAATGGAAAATATTCTCCGCTGATAGGCGTCAACCAACGGCGCAAAAGCTTCCGACTCCCCAGACTGGGAGCGCCTGATCCAATCAGCTTCCTGGCTGGGGTCTGGTCGCGCGTGTACCATTCAGTATCCATAGTAGCTCTTTTCCTGTGTCTTATGACGAAGATAAGTCGCTGTGGGTTACAGGGGTGGATGGAAATTCGGGGATATTGCTCCGCCAGTAACGGTATTTTCTATTGACTTATCGATCACCATATGGAATAATGCCGACCATGGTTATAGGTATTCGCCTGAGGAAGTTACGCGAAGAACGCAAACTTTCCCAGGGCGACATTGAGAAACGCACGGGTCTCCTGCGCTGCTATATTTCCCGGGTCGAGAACGGGCACACAGTGCCTTCCCTCGAGACCCTGGAGCGATTGGCTGCAGCTATGGAGATCCCCCTCTATCAGCTTTTTTATGAGGGGGAAAGACCACCGGACCTCCCTAATCTAACCCAGCGCAAGAGCACCGACGAGCTGGCCATGGAGATTCCGGCAGACCGTGATTCGCGGTTCTTCCAGAAGGTTAAGCGCCTGCTTGGTAACATTAACGACCGCGACCGACGGCTTCTGCTGTACATGGCACAGAAATTAGCGAATCGCTAACCAGGGCGATTCGTCGTTCGGGGATCCATGGGATGCGCGAGGGCTGTATGGAGGGGGAAGCACTCATTCCCACTCGATGGTTCCCGGGGGCTTCGAAGTAATGTCGTAGACAACTCGGTTGACTTCCTTTACCTCGTTCACGATGCGGGTGGCAATCCGCTCCAGAACGTTGGGGGGAATTTTTGCCCAGTCGGCTGTCATTCCGTCCTCGGAAGTAACGGCCCTCAGGGCGATGGTGGATGCGTACGTCCTGGCGTCACCCATAACCCCAACGCTTGAAACGGGCAGCAGAATTGCGAACGATTGCCACAGTTCATTGTAGAGCTTTGCTGCACGTATTTCCTGCTCCACAATCGCATCTGTTTCACGAACAATGCGAAGCCGCTCAGGGGTAACTGCGCCCAGGATCCTTACGGCCAGCCCCGGCCCTGGAAATGGTTGACGGGAAATGACTTCGTCGCCAAGTCCGAGCTCCCGCCCCACAATCCTCACCTCATCCTTGAACATTTCCCTTAACGGTTCGATCAACTGGAACGTCAGGTCAGATGGCAGCCCCCCCACGTTGTGGTGGCTTTTGATGGTGGCCGCGGGTCCTTTGACGGAAACCGACTCAATGACGTCCGGGTAGAGTGTTCCCTGCACCAGGAACCGAGGCTCGCCCAGGGCACGCGCCTCCTGCTCAAAAACGCGAATAAATTCTTCCCCGATAATCTTCCTCTTCTGCTCCGGATCCGTGACGCCGGCAAGCCGAGTGAGAAACCGCTCAGAATAGTCGACCGCCCGCACGTTCAGGTGGCCCTGTGTCTTGAGAGCCGCCGTCACCTCTTCAAATTCGTTCTTCCTCAGAAGGCCGTTATTCACAAACACGCAGACGAGCTGATCTCCAATCGCCCGGCTGACCAGCGTGGCAGCCACGGCGGAATCAACTCCGCCTGAAAGCGCGCACAGAGCTCGTTCCCTGCCCACTTCAGCCCGGACCCTCTTTACCGTTTCTTCAATCAACGATTGCGGATACCAGTTGGCGGCAGCGCCACAAACATCCTCGACAAATCGCCGGAGGATCTCACTCCCTGAAACCGTGTGCCGCACCTCCGGGTGGAATTCCACGGCATACATGCGGGTCTGAACATTCTCAATGGCGGAAATTGCGTTCTCCGTGCGCCCCACCACTCGAAAGCCTGGCGGAACTTCCACAACGTGGTCCCCGTGGCTGTTCCAGACGCGCAGCGGCGATTCAAACCCGGCGAACAGCTCGCTGGGCGGTGTGATTTCAAGCTGCGCGAAGCCGTATTCGCGCCGCGCGGCCGGCTCCACTTTGCCGCCGAGCTTGTAAGACATCAGCTGCAACCCGTAGCAGATGCCCAGGATGGGGACTCCAAGCTTGAAAACACGGTCGTCACAGGTGGGCGATTTCGGGTCGTAAACTGAAGACGGGCCGCCGGAAAGCACCACGGCCTGGGGCTTCATGTCGACAAGTTCGTCAAACGGAAGATGGCACGGAACAATCACCGAATATACGTGCATCTCCCGAATACGCCGCGCAATCAACTGCGTGTACTGCGATCCAAAATCAAGGACAACGATGGGACGAGGAGTTTCCATTTTCGAGTTTTCTCCGATGTTCCGCCAAGTAGAGATGATGTTACAGGGATAGGCTGCTAACGGGGTATTATACAACATATTGTGCTGATCATGGTTGTTGAAGACTAGCTGTCGGGTAGATGAGGTGACTTAGGACGGGAAATTCACAACGGCTAACGACTGCAATCCTTGCCCTCTCCGCCCGCATCAATGCCGGGCCGCCCGGCCGGCAATGCGGGACTTGGGCTTCCTCCCTTCAGTTGGTACCGAGAATCCGGCGCCTCTGCGCAGCCTAGTATCGCAATCCAAGGTTGATAATGCGCTGGATGAGTTTCTCATACGCTATCCCCGCCCTTTTCGCTGATTGCGCAAAGTCCTCCTCTTGACCCAGGTCAGGATTGGGGTTGGGTTCCATCAGATAGACTTCCCCGTCTCCCGTCAGTCGAAAGTCCATGCGGGCGTATCCATTCAGCCCAAGGATGTGATAGACGCGCTTGGAGAGACCGTGTATGCGGTTCGCGACGCCCTCGGGCAGGTTTTCAGCCGGACCCGTTTTGATGCCTATTTTCTTCTGATATTCCAGGTCCCACTTGATCTTTTCAGTCGCAATTCGCGACGAACCTTCCGGAAGGTTTCCGAAGTCGATTTCCCAGATGGGAAATGTCTCCAGGCGGAGGTTGCCCAACACGCCGACATACAATTCGCGCCCTTCGATGTATTCCTCCACCATGGCGTCGGTCCGAAGCTTTTCGTGGATAAACTCGATGCGTTCCTTCAGCTTATCATCGCTGGTAACAACTGACGCCTGGGAGATGCCCAACGAACTGTGCTCGACTGTTGACTTCACGATAAGCGGAAACGGCAACCCTTTGACCGGTTTAATGGTCCGTCCTCGCGAAAAAATGGCGAACCGCGGGATAGGGACGCGATGGTAGGTGAGGACCTTCTTCATCAAAGGCTTGTTGTCCCCCAGGAGCAAACCCGTAGGGCTGCATCCCGTGTAAGGCTGATGAATCAGTTGTAAGTATCCGAGCAAGTAATGGGCAAATACGTTCCTGCCCAGAAACTCTTCAAGTTGATTAAAGACAATGTGCGGCTTTCTGTTGGTCAGAGCCTCACGCACCACATTCATTTCCGTAACGGCGGCCAGAATTTCGACCTCGTGGCCCAGATTCTCAAGCGCCTTGACGATTTCGTACTCCGTTTTCCAGTCGGCGACCTCTTTGGGCTCCAGCTTGGAAATGTCCTCCGGCATCTTGAAGTCCTGGTGAGTGAGCAGCAACACGCGATACTTCAACATCCACCTCGCAAAATCAGGATTAGGGGCCCCGCCTGGGTTCGCGCCGTTCGCCGGGCGTGTGAGCGCTTAGACGGCGATGTGGTGATGCCGGCTGAAGAGAAAATTCATCGTCTGCATGGTAAGCAATATGGCTGCATCGAGTTTCAATTCGCTCGCCGGCCGGCAGACCCGCAGGTCCAGTTGGCGTGAGCGCTGAATCATGTCCTTCAGCACACAGCTAATCGTGTATGCGCTTTCCCCCGTCCATGACGACACCCTCCGGCGGAGTTCCGGACTGATGCGATGCAGAAAAGCAGACGCCGAAGGGTAACTATTCGTGTGAGTGGGCAAAGGGAACAGCCGGACCAGATCGTGGTCGTAGGGTTCCGGGTAATTACTGCCGTAGCGTTTCTGCTTTTTCTGATAGTACTTCCGGAGCGTTTGTCGCAATCGTTTGACGGGATCGACCTCGTCCCGGAATTTGATGAGTGGGGGCTTCCGGGACAGCTCATTCATAAGCTCGTCCACGTATTCCAGCTTCTCGAGAGCAGGCCAGCCTTTGTAACGCTTTCGCCAATGCTCTCCAGGACGGAGCCATACCGCAAACGTTTCGGCGAAGTCCTCCACCGGGTGGCTCTGTGCGTACCACCAGTCGAGATGCAGGACGAAGTTCCGGCTGACGGGCCTGGGATTGTAAAAAGTGGGATAAGGCCGGGTGGCACGGCCAAAGAGCCTCTGCCAGCTCTTCCTGCGGGCCAGCCTGTACGCCGTCTCGTATGAGTGGCCAGCTTCATGCCGAAGGAGTTGCATGCACCAGGACTTGGTGCCCCCTTCCACCTCCTTCATTTGTTGAGCTTCAAGCCTGCGAAGCCGTGGGTGGGCCAGATAGAAAGGGATGGCAATCCCCGGTGCTTCGTGAGGCGAGAACCATTCACTGGAAAGCCAGCAATGCGGCCGCAGGCGCAAGCCGCAGTTGTCGAGCTCTTCGTAGAGCTGCTGTATTCGAGGCTCGATCGGCGTACCCTCGATTTTCAGCCCTAAGTCGCAGATGCGCAGATTGAGGAGTCTTACATCGGAGAGCCGTGCCCAGGAAAGCGCTCTCTGGCTCTGCGGACCGCGCTTGTAGTTTCCCGGTGTGCGCATTGTCGGAGTATCAATATGGAGTGTGCCCTGAACAACTGAGATTACTTGTCCCCTTTGCCAATGTCAACGAACTGCACACCCGTACAAGAGGAGTGGCCTGTGGGATGCAGTCCGGTCAACACGCTGCGGGGATTCCGACTTGTCCTTGGGTTATCTCCCACCTGATAATTACAGGTGTAGGAAAACAACAATGAGGGGGCGCGATGTCGATCTGGAAGTTCCTGGGACAAGAAAAGGAGAAACTCTTGGGGGAGACCGAACCGAACAAGTCTTCTCCCGAGACGGAAACGGTTCGCAAGATCGTCCATGCGTTGGATGCAATGGATACGGAGCAAGCCAGATACATTGCAGCGTTCGCCTATCTCCTGAGCCGCGTTGCCCGCGCTGACATGAACATCAGTGACAAAGAGACATACGAGATGGAGCGGCTTGTCCAGGTGCAAGGCGGCCTTTCTGAAGAGCAGGCGATCCTGGTCGTCCAGATGGCGAAAACTCAGAACCGTTTGTTCGGAGGCACAGAAGACTTCCTGGTGACTCGCGAGTTCAACAAGTTTGCAACCCACGAAC
>OBIZ01000107.1_pt1 | contig 14954 bp, 14 predicted proteins | sample 1519801 | NCBI WGS metagenome assembly OBIZ01 (sample SAMN01911456, study PRJEB22533) | soil metagenome | biome: Soil | place: Malaysia | collected 2012-04-30 | depth DG_metagenome m | reverse complement strand
AATTGATCCGTTTTCTTGCGGCGGTTTGTGGCCATGATTGCTAGCGAGCGAGCGGAATCCCGGCACCGAGTGCAAACTCGCGCGTGCTGGTGTGTGTGTTGTAGTCGGCGCTCGAATTGTCGACCGAGCGGGCCCCGCCCACGAAACGTGCATCCGCCCAGAGCGACCAGTTCTCGAACTCGTAGGTCCAGCTGGCGCCGACCAACCAGCAGAAGTCCATGTTGTCCAACGAGCTCTTGATGTCCGTGCTCACCGGCTGACCCAGCAGCGTGCCCTCGAACTTCGCACTCGTCAGCACCGCCAGCGAAAGCCCCAGGTATCCGCGCAGATACGCCTGCTTTCCGGTCGGCAGGTAGCCGGCGATGGTGACCGGCAGCTCGATGTAGTCAAGTTTCGTGGTTCCGTTTCCCGTGATCCGTTGCGTCCCTCCATTGACCGGCACGTTGTAGTCGGTCAAATCGACGTTGCCGTCCGCACCCTTCTGCGCGTAGCGCAGTCCGAACTCGAACCCCATCTGCCTGTCAACGCGCAGCAGAAAGCCCACGCCGCCCGTAAACGCGTTGCGGGAATCGGAACCCGAAAACGGCTGGTTGTCGCCGCTCATTTTCGCCTGCGACATTCCTCCGTACACGACCCCGTCCCAGCCGAGCATGTCATCTTCCTGGGCCACAGCAGCGGTCACCGTACACAGCAACCCGCAAACGACGAATATGGTGACGATGCGGTTCATGCCTTGCCTCCCTTTGCTGGAACTTCAGCATCTGCGGCAACGAGATATCGCTCCGCATCCAGCGCGGCCATGCAACCCATGCCGGCCGCGGTGACGGCCTGGCGATACACGTGGTCGGTGACGTCGCCCGCCGCAAACACACCCGGCACGTTGGTCCGTGTCGTCCCCGAATCCACCAGCAGGTATCCGTTCTCATCCATGCCCAGATGCCCGTTGAACACGGCGGTGTTGGGCGTGTGTCCGATGGCAATGAACAGGCCGCTGCACTCGAGCGTACGTTCGGTGCCGGTCACTACGTTGCGCAGACGCACACCGCTCACCTTCTTCTCACCCAGCACTTCCTCCACCACCGAGTTCCACACGAACTCGATCTTGGGATTGGCAAAGGCGCGGTCCTGCATTGCCTTCGACGCGCGCAGCTCGTCGCGGCGGTGCACCACATAGACCTTCGAGCCGAACTTGGTGAGGAACGTGGCCTCCTCGATAGCGGTGTCGCCACCGCCCACCACCACGATCACCTGGTCGCGGAAGAAGAATCCATCACACGTCGCACACGCCGACACGCCGTACCCCATGAGTTTTTCTTCGCTGGGAATCCCCAGCCAGCGGGCGCTCGCGCCCGTGCACAGAATCAGCGCACGTGCCTTGAAGGCCTGGTCGCCCGAGTACACGGTCTTGACCGGCCCGTCCAGTTCTACGCGGTCGATGGTCGCGAAGACGAACTCGGTGCCGAAGCGCTCGGCCTGCTTCTTCATGACCTCCATCAGCTCCGGGCCCATGATCCCGTGTTCGAAGCCGGGAAAGTTCTCGACGTCGGTGGTGATGGTCAGCTGGCCGCCGGGCTGCGTTCCCTCGATGACAAGGGGCTTGAGGTCGGCGCGGGCGGCATAGATGGCGGCGGTCAGACCCGCCGGGCCCGATCCGAGGATGATGATGTCACGGATAGCGTTCACGAGGTCACTCCATATTGGCCATAAACCGTTGACTATAACGCGCTTTCACGTGAAGTCAAGGATCGCCCATTGATCTTTGGTGGTGGGAATCTGTAGATTCAAGATACCCCACGCAAGCGATCCTTCCATGAGCTTGAGATACAACGGACCTGCGGCTGTCGTCCTGCTACTCGCACTGATGGTGGCGTGCGGAAAGGACAGCTCCAACCCGGTCACCCAGACCGGGCCGGGTACGGATACCCAGCCACCCGAGGCCATCAACGATCTCTCGCTGGCCTACGACGAGGGTAACGACGCCGTCCGCTTCACCTGGACCGCCCGGCGCGACGACGCCGACCACGCCCGGCCCGATCACCTGGACATTCGCTACGGCTCGTCGTTCCCGTTCGATTGGGAGCGCGCCACCGTCGTCGACCCCACACCCACTCCCGCGGCTCCCGGCACCGCACAGCTCTACGTCCTCCCGCACCCCATACGAGGGCGCGATGTGTACGCGTCGGTGCGCGCCTGGGATGAGTCCGGCAACGAGTCCGCCGCAGGCAACGTGGGCCACGTGCGCGTTCCCGGATTTGCGTTCGCGGCGGTTTGCACCGATGCCTTCTCGGGGGCCCCGGTCGCCGGACTCGACGCCGTGGTGACGGCCCGCACCGTTCATCAGCTCTCCACCGGGGCGGATGGACGAATCGAACTCACGGACCTCGCCCAGGGAAGCCTGGGGGTCCTGCTCAATACCGGCACCGCGTCCACGCTGTACCACTCCCTCAGCGATGTCCTCACGCTGGACCACAACCTGTCGCTGGCCTATCCGATGATTCCGTTCCAGGATCCCCAGTCCGATCTCTACCCGAGCATCCTGGCGTTGCTGGTGGAAGCGATGTTCGCTCCCGGTTCGAGCCACGTCGTCAAGCACTGGCCGGCGTATCCCGTGCCCGTGTACATCCCGGATTTTGTCAGCTCACTCGGAGTCGACTACCACGCGTTCGCCGTGCAGGCGGCCGAGCGCTGGAACTCCCGTGTCGGGTTTCCGATGTTCACGCCGGTGGCGGCCGATCCGCCCGTGGGTGTATTGATGGAGTTCCTGCCACGCAGCACCATGGGAACCGTCAACGGGGTGACCGACTACACCAGCACTGCCGACGGGCATCCGCTGCACGACCGCATCCGCATCGTGGACGACATTACGGACACGACCAAGCTCTATCTGATCGTGATGCACGAGCTCGGCCATACCATCCGGCTCGGGCACCTGCCGGCCGGCTTCATCATGTACGGCTCGCAGCCGCTGCCCCCCGATATCTCGGATGATGAGGTTTCTCTGGTGCAGTTGTTGCTGGCGCTCCCCGATGGCACCGACCTGCAGAAATACGACGCGAGCCCGCCGGCTCCGTAGGTCCGATTCTCACCGCGTTGCTGCAAAAAAAAAGCCTTCCCCCCGCTGCGTCGGTCGAGATGCTGCGGGGAGAAACAACATCTCATGTGGAACCCGTGCACACGAGGGGAAGGACAAAAATCTTTTGCGGCGGTGGATGCTTGCCCAAAGCGTCTGCCCGGGTGATTCTATCGCATCCCGCGCCAATGTAAAGAACCCAATCGCCCCGGCCTACTGCTTCTGCGCCACCCCGTTGGGCAGCGTCCTCTCGAACAGCTTGTACGCCCGGGTCAGTTCGTCGGTCCACGACGAGGCCCGCTCGAAGGGATGCCGCTCGACGGGATAGAGCGTCAGGTTCCAGTTCTCCTTGCCCAGCTCGATCAAGCGCTGACTGAGCCGGACCACGTCCGCGGAAAGCACATTGTCGTCGCGCAGCCCGTGCAGCATCTCCAGATTGCCCTGGAAGCCATCGGCCAGATAGATGGGCGATGATCGCTTATATGCTTCCGGGTCGTCCGACGGGGTTCCCAGGATGCGCACCGTGTACCAGTGGTTGTAATGCGCCCAGTCCGTGACGGAGCGCAGGGCGGCGCCCGAAGTGATCTCATGCGGATAGCGGAAGAGTCCCATCAGGGTGAGGAAGCCCCCGTACGATCCGCCGTACAGACCGATCTGCTTCGCGCCCACACCCCGCTCGGCCTCCATGTAGTGCGCGCCGTCGATGAGGTCGTCGAGGTCGCGCCCGCCCATGTACTTGTAAATGGCGGTGCGGCAATCACGGCCGTACCCGGACGACCCGCGGTAGTCGATGTTCATGACGGTATAGCCGTGCGCCGCCAGGAAGCAGTTGAACATGTATTCGCGGTAGTAGTAGCCCCATCCGTCGATCACGTTCTGCAGATACCCGGCGCCATGAATGAAGATCACGCCCGCGCCGTTGGATTGCGCGCCGAACCGCGAGGGATCGAAAACGTGGGCCCAGACGTCGACACCGTCGGACGCGCGGAACGTAATGGTCTCGGGCGCCAGCCACGGGAAGCTGCGGAACACCTTCGTCGTCGACTGCGTGAGCGGACCATCCAGTGCGCCGTTGGCAAGATCGAGCATGTACAGCTCGTTGGGCGTGGTCCAATCGGAACGCAGCACGGCAGCGCGGGAAAGATCCGGCGCATACACGAACTGATAGACGCCGCGATTGGGTGTGAGCAGGCGCCGGTTCGACCCGTCCTCATTCATCGTCCACAATCGCTGCGAACCCAGCGCACCTTCGTTCGACAGAATCAGCCAGCGATCGCGTGCCTGATCGAAGGTGGCTCCGTAGACCTCAAAGTTTCCATGCGTGAGCTGCTTTCGTTCTCCCGTCATGCTCACGGTGTACAGGTGCCCCCACTTCTGCGGTTCGGAGATGAAATAGATGGTCTTGCCGTCAGGCATCCACGCGCCGGTTTCGTAGAATGAGGGGCCGTCCACCCACGCGGGATCCGTGAAGCGGTCGAGCACCACCGGGGACACCGTTCCATCGGGCGCACGTTGCGCGGGCGCCACCGACCAGAAGTAGCGGTCGTGCCAGTCGGAGGGAATGGCGCGCACCAGCAGCACATCCTGGGTCGGCGACCAGCTCATCAGTTCCAGGTCCATGCCGTCATCCGTCTTGAGCCACACCAGTGAGTCGGCCGCCACATCGACGAACGCGATCTTGAGCTGATCCTGGGCGTCGCCCACCTTGGTGCGCACCTCTTCGGTCTCGGTGTAGCCGCTTTCGGTCACTTCCAGCGGGATGATCGGCTTGCGCGCGTCTTTGGCTTCCTTCGTGAGCAACACCGCCACGAACTTCCCATCCCGGGACGGCAGGCAGCGCGTCACCGTAAAACCCGACCCCACGTACAGCTTCTTGGGATGGGTTTCGTCCTTCTTCTTGGGGCCGTGCTGCTTGAACTCGTCGAACAGCGCCTTCTGCTGATCGATCAGGAACTGGCGCTGCGCGTCCGGTTTGGTCCTGGATGGATCGTCGGCGCTCTGCAGGTTGGTCAACTGACGGACCAGCCCGCCCGCAAAAGGCACGGCGAACGCCTGCCTGTCCCGCGTGAAATAGACGGTGCCTCCGTCGGCGGAAATCTGGACGCCGGATTCATCCTCCAGCGTCTGCGTGAGGCGGCGTGACGCCCCGGTCGTCGCGTCGGCGGCATAGACATCTCCGCCGCGAATCTCGGCGCGGTGCTGTTTTGCATTGTCCCAGGCCTCTTCGTCGGGCGCGGTGGTATCGGCCATCGCCCTGGGCAGCTTCTCCATCTGCCGCGCGGCGACATCGAGGCGGTAGGTGCCGGCCCGATACTTGAGGTCGAGGTAGTGCTCGTACGCGTTCTCGGGACTGTCGGCATTCATCGAGTCCAGCGGCGCGGGATCGTTCCAGTGGAAGTACAGCGATTTGCCGTCGGCCGAGAAGTGCAGGTCGGACGGCTCGGTCCCCACGATGCCCGGGCCCTGCATGATCTGCCGGATGGTGAGCTGGTCGAACGTGTGCTGTTCGTCGGCGCTCAGGGTGCGCGCCTTCTCGGACGTGGGCGGAGCCTCAGTCTTCTTGTGACAGGACGAAACCAGCGCGACGGCGAGCAAGCATGCGGTAATGCGTCGGAACATGGGAAACCGCCTTCAATGCGTGTGCGCCCGTGCTGTGTGCGGCCTCGGAACCGCCCGTGCGGCCCGCGCACGTCTTTCCGGCACGAACGTCTTGTTGTAGCGATTTCGGCTGTTGTATCATACGAGCGCTTCCCGCAACACCCCAATTCGTCTGTCTGGAAAGGAAAGCCATGGCCACGCGAAAGAAAAAAGACGCCGCGTCGGCGGCCCCCAAGACGCTGACCCGTGCCGATCTCAAACAGAAGATTCGCGAGTTGAAGAAGAAGCGCAGCGAAGCCGGCCAGCACTCCGCGAAGACCAAAGTAAATGAATTCAATTCACAATTGCGCGTCTGGCGCCGCAAGTTGCGCAAGGCGGCGCGTCACAAGACGGCCTGAAATCGGAGTTCCAATGCATCCCGTTACCGACAACCAACTCAAGAGCCAGTTTCGCACCCGATTCAACCCGGCTCTCGAGGACATACGAATGTCCCCCATCGTGTCGATCAGCGAGGAAGCCCGCACACGTTCGAAGGAATTCGAGAAGTCGGGCCGAAAGTTTGTTTTCTTCCAGCGCGGTGAGATCGATTTTCCCACACCCGCCTTCATCGTGGACGCCGCCAAGCGCGGGCTCGACCGCGGGTTGACCAAGTATCCAAAGTCGGGCGGCGAGGACTTCTTCAAGCAGGCGGTGATTGCGCGACTGCGCGAGGACCAGGATATCAACGACCTCGAGCCGGCGAACATCGTGGCGTCGTACGGAGGCCAGGAAAGCCTCGAGCTCACCTTCAAACTGTTCGCGCGCGGCGCGGGGTTTTCGCCCGCATGGAGCGGCGCGCTGGAAAACTTTGTCCCGTTTGCGCAGGTCGACTTCGAGGAAGTGCCGCTCAACCCGGATTTCTCGGTCGACTACGACCGTGTTGAAAAAGCCATCCAGGGGCGCGACTTCTTCTACCTGAACAATCCGCACAACCCGACCGGAAAGGTGTTCTCAGAAGAAGAGCTGCTGCGCATCGTGGAGATGTGCACGCGCCACGGCGTGTTTGTGGTGGCCGATGAGGCCTACGAAAAGATCGTGTACGACGGACGCCGGCATTTTTCGCTCGCGCGCGTCCGGCAGGAGAACGTCATCACGGCCTTCACGTTCTCCAAGAGCTACGCCATGACCGGCTGGCGTATCGGGTACGCGGTGACGCGGCATCCGCATATCGCGAAGCTGCTTCGCCTCGGCAACTACACGCAGACGGCGGGCGTTACCACGTTCATCCAGTACGCCGCCGCCGAAGCGCTGAACAACGTCGAGGAGAGCCGGCGCGCCATCGGCGCGATGGTGGAAGAATTTCAGCAGCGTCGCGATGTCCTGTACGAGGGGATCAAGGACCTCCCAGGTGTCGTGGTCGATCGTCCGGCGGGAGCCTTCTACATGTTCCCCAATTTCACCGAAGTGATTCCGCGCAGTCTCACGGGTGAAGAGCGCGATCATTACATCTACAAGCTGCTCATGGACGAAGGCGTGGCCACGGTATACGGCTCGTGCTTCGGGCGTCATTTTGGCGACAACGTCCGCATTTCGTTCTCGGCAACTCCGGTGGCGGTGATTCACGACGCGGTGGAACGCATCCGCCGCGTATTCCGTCACGCCACGCGCTGACATGGCACCGGCTGCTCGCAGCCACATTCTCGTCAATATGGCCCTCAGTGTGGACGGGCGCATCAATACGCGCGCGCGCGAACACTTTGCGCTGGGAAGCGAAAACGACCGGCGTCTGATGGACGAACTGCGCGAGCGGAGCGACGCCGTCATTGTCGGCGCGGGAACGGTTCGTCACGACGGCCACCCCATGCGTCTTCGCTATGCCGACCTGCGGGCGCGGCGCGAGGCGCGCGGACGGGGCCCGCACCCGGTAAACGTGGTCCTGTCGGGCAACCTCGACCTTCCGTTCACGCCTTTCTTCACCGCCACCGACACGCAACGCATTGTGTTCACCACGCGGCGCGCAAGCGCGGCGCGCCTGCGCCGCTTCGAACGTGCGGCGGATGTGATCGTGCTGCCGGGAAAAGAGCCGTCACCGGCGCGCGTGGTGACGGAACTCGGCAAACGCGGCCTGCGCCGGCTGCTGCTGGAAGGCGGCGGCGAAGTGCACTTCGCGTTTGCAAAGGCGGGGCTGGTGGACGAGTGGTACGTAACGTTGACGCCGCGGCTGATCGGCGGGCGCACGGCCCCGTCGTTCCTGGACGGCGACGGCTTCCTCAAGCGCAATCACATCGAACTCAAGCTGGTCTCACAGCGCCACATCGGCGACGAAATCTTCCTCCACTACCGCAGGCGCTAGGAGAGATCGTCGAGCACGGCCGCGATGTGGCCGTCGATCTTCACCTTGCGGTAGATTTTCGCAATCTTGCCGTTGGCGTCGATCAGGAATGTCGTGCGCTCGATGCCCTTGAAGATCTTCCCGTACATGTTCTTCGGCACCAGGACCCCGTAGGCCTCGCACACCGCGCCGTCCGGATCGGAGAGAAGTGTGTATGGAAGCTCGTACTTCGCCTTGAACTTCGCCTGTTTGGCGACCGAATCCTTGCTGATCCCGAGCAGCACGACGTGCTTCTTCTTGAATGCGACAGCTTCATCACGGAAGCCGCAGGCTTCGATCGTTCACCCGGGGGTGTCGGCCCTGGGATAGAAGAACAGGACCACGCGCTGGCCCTTGAGACTCGCGAGCGAAAGGTCGGTGCCTTCGTCGGTCTTGAGCGTAAAGGCGGGCGCCTTCATGCCAACGTCGATCATGCGTGTCGCCTCCGTTCCAACAGCGTTTCCTGAATGCGTTCCATCAGGGCGTATGCGACGGGCGGCTCACCCATGTTGTCGCGGCCCGCGAATCCGTGAAAATCCGATCCGCCCGACATCAGGAGGCCGCGGTCGCGCGCCAGCGCGAGCAGACGGTTGATGACAGGTGGAATATGGTACGGGTGAAACACCTCGATGCCGTCGAATCCGTGGTCGAGCAGGGCAAGAAACCCGTCGTAGTCCTCCATGTAGTAGCCGGGGTGGGCGATGAAGGCCAGGCCGCGCGCGGCGTGGATGCTGCTCACGGCCTGAGACGGCTGCATCTTGAATTTGTCGACATAGGCCGCGCAGCCCTCTCCGATGAAGCGCGCAAATGCTTCCCCGTGATTGGCCACGATGCCGGCGGCCACCAGGGCATCGGCGATGTGCGGACGTCCCAGCGCGCCTTTTCCCGCGCGGGCGCGCACGTCCGCCATATCAATGTGAACACCCTGTTCCGCCAGCTTTTCCACAATGCGTTCGCCACGCCGCTCGCGCGCGTCGCGAAATTCGCGCAGCAACGCCAGCAGACGTGTGTCGCCGGAATCGACTCCGTAGCCCAGCACGTGCAGGTCGCGTCCGTTGTATTCGCAGCTCAACTCCACACCCGTCATTACCTCGACGCCGGTGCCCTTCGCCGCGGCTGCGAGCTCCGCAAATCCGTCCACCGAATCGTGGTCGGTGAGCGCGATCCCCGCGAGCCCCTTCGACTTCGCCATGGCGACCAACGCCGGCGGAGAATGAATTCCGTCGGAGTAGGTTGAATGCATGTGCAGATCGATGCGGCCGTCTTCCATTCTATGACTCACAACTTTTGCCGGTTTACTTCGCCGCCCGGCACTGCGAAAATGATGATCGAAATTTCAACCAGGAGGACACCGTGCCCCGCCCAGCATCCAAACATATACTACTGTACGCCGCGAGTGAAGCAGACGCTGACGTTCTTTACGCCACCGGATTCTTCTGCCCCGACCCGTTTCTGTTCATCCGGACACCCGCGGGGCGGCGTATCTACGTGATGAGCGACCTCGAAATCGACCGTGCGCGCGCCCAGTCCAATGCTCACCGCGTGCTGGCGATGTCTCGCTACACGGAGATGGCCCGGCGCCGGATGGGAAAGACCCCGGCCGCGGGTGACATCATCGCCGAGGTGCTGCGCGACCTGAACATTCGCTCGGTGGTGGTTCCCTCCAGCTTCTCGGCCGGCATCGCCGACCGCCTGCGCTCCCATCGTATTCGCGTCGACGCGGCGCAGAAAGCACTGTTTCCGGAACGGCTGCACAAACGCGCGGACGAGGTGGCCCACGTCGTTCGTGCCATGCGCGCCACCGAGGCCGGCATGCAGCGCGCCATCGACCTGCTGGGCCGCGCCCAGGTCCGCAAGGGCTGGCTGGTGTCGGGGGGCAGGCGCCTGACGGCCGAGGACGTGCGCCGCGCGGCCAACCTGGAGATCTTTTCGAGGGGGTACATCCCGGCTCACACCATCGTGGCGCCGGGCAAGCACGGCTGTGATCCCCACGACGTGGGCAGTGGTCCGATTCGCGCCGGTGAACCGGTCATCCTCGACATTTTTCCGCGCTCGGAGTCGACCGGGTATTTTGCGGACATCACGCGCACCGTGGTCAGGGGCAAGGCAAGCCCGCGCGTGCGCGCCATGTACGCCGCGGTGCTGGCTGCGCAGCGGGGCGCATTGCGTTCCATTCGACACGGGGCCCGTGGCCGGGACATTCATGGCGCGATCCTGAAGCTGTTCGAGAGCCGCGGCTTCAAGACCGGGAAGATGGACGGAAGGATGCAGGGCTTCTTCCACGGAACCGGTCATGGACTCGGCCTGGAGATCCACGAGCCGCCGCGTATCGCCATGTCGGACGACGTGCTCGAAGCGGGCATGGTGGTGACGGTGGAGCCCGGCCTGTACTACGCGGGTGTGGGCGGCGTGCGCATCGAAGACACGGTGCTGGTCACGCGCACCGGTATCCGCAATCTCACACGCTTTCCAAAATTCCTGGAGATCCCCTGAAAACAACACCGGCCACCGGAATCCACGGAGTGGAAAACCGGAGGCCGGTGTGCTCGTTCGTTGGCCGGACCGCTCAGATTTTGATCTTCACCGCTCCCCTGTCCACGAATCCAGCCCACAGGTGCAATCCGTCGTCCGAGTAGACGCGGCGCACCCGGTCCGACGGCAGGCCGCCGCTCTTTCCGTAGCTTTCCCAGTGGTCGTTCACCAGCTTGGCCAGTCCACCCTGGGTCGCGGCCCACATCGTGGTTCCGCCCGCGCCGTTGCTGGCTCGCGTCACGGAATACACCGTATTGGACGGCAATCCCTGCGGCAGGCCGTAGTTCTTCCAGGTCTTGTCGGCAACGCTCACCTGCGCCACCCCGCGCGTGACGTAGGAAACCCAGAACGTCTTGGTGGCCGTATCGTAGAAGATATCGTCCACGTTGGCATCGGCCAGCCCGGAGTTCACCGTGCTGTTTCGGTACGAGACCACGGGGTCGTTCACCGAGAGCGAGTCCTTCGAAACTACGATTCCCACGTAGGCCAGCAGGCCCGCATCGATGGTGGATTCAATTCTGGGTCCGTACCAGCGCTCGATCACACCCGAGTCCTCGCTGATGGCGACCGAAGACACCAGCCGCTCCAGCACCAGCACGGAGATCCAGCGGATCCTCGACCTCGGTGCGCTGGGCATCGGTGAGCAGCTCGTCCGGTATCGCCAGAAGAAACGGATCTTCGGTGGTGAAATGCTTGAAAGTGTGCGCAGTGGGATCGTAGATCGACACACCGTTGTTGGTCGAAAAATAGATCCGGTCCTCGTCGGGTGATACCGCCATCCCGGATATGAATCCGTCCACAAGACCGGTGGTGCCGGGACGAATCTGCGCCCACGAGTTATTGGCAATGTTGTACACGCCGATTCCGCCACCCCACGTCCCCACGAAAACGCGGCCGCTGTATTCGGCCATGCAACGAACTTCCGGATGCGGAAGCCCGCTGATTTCGTTGACGATGTCGCCCGGACCCAGCGTGTTGGTATTGATGTTCGCAAAACGCGCCACGCCGGCGTTGGTGCCCACCCAGAACTCGCCGGTACTGATCGTCAGAAACGAATACACCTCATTGCTGGGAAGACCGGTGGTCTCTCCCTTGCTGTTCACGGTCTTGGTATATGAGACCGACGTGCCGATCTGTTTCGGCGGAGCCGGCGCAGGCGGAAGATTCGTACTGTTATTGCAGGCAACTGAGGCCAGCAGGCCGAGGGCCAGGACGGCCATCTTGCGTGTCGAATTCACTCGGAACCTCCGGAACACACAATCGGGATAAATGAAATCTTGGTGGGGGTGGCCCGAACCGGATCACCGATCGTTAGACCACAGGCATCATAGGTAGCACACGGCCAAAAGTCAATGCAAAGGACGGGGTTGCCCCGCAGGCCGGGCGGGCGGACCGTCGCCGGCAGCGCTCCTCCGGCTCATCCCAGCGCGTCCTTGAGGGCCTGGGCCCGGCGCCGGGACATGCCGGGAACCGCCGCAATCGCCTCGATATCCGCCCGCCGGAGCCGTTCCAGGCTTCCGAACTCCTGCAGCAGTCGTCGTTTGAGCACCACGCCGATGCCCGGGACGTCGTCGAGCTTCGATTCCCCCATCGCCCGGGTGCGCAACTGCCGGTGATAGGTGTTGGCGAACCGGTGCGCCTCATCGCGCACGCGTTCCAGCATGTACAGCGCCTGCGAGTGGCCGTCGAGCAGGATGGGTTCGGCCACGTCACGCAGATAGATGCGCTCCTGACCACGTAGCTTGCGCCCGGACTCCTCGCGCACCTTGGCGATCCCCACCACCTCCACCGTGTCCGCGCCCAGTCGCGACAGCACGTCGCCGGCCACGTTCAGCTGGCCGCGTCCTCCATCCACGATGAGCAGGTCGGGAAGGTCGCCTTCCTTGAGTCCGCGTGACACGCGCCGTTCCAGCACCTCGCGCATCATGGCGTAGTCATCGGCGCCTTCCACGGTGCGAATGCGAAACTTCCGGTAGGCCGATTTCGCGGGTTCGCCGTCGATGAATGTCACCCCCGACGCCACCGCGCGCGTGCCCTGGATGTTGGAAATGTCGAAACATTCGATGCGGCGCGGATACGATTCCAGGGACAGCAACTCCTGGAGGTCGTCGAGAATCTCGCGGTTGCGCTGGTTGCCGCGTCCCTCATCGAAGGCCACCGTGGCGTTCTTCTTCGCCAGCTCGACCAGCGTGGCGCGTTCTCCGCGCTGCGGCACCGATATGCTCACGGTGTGCCTGGCGCGCTCCGCGAGCAATGTCTCCAGCGCCGAGGCGTCGTTGATTTCGTCGCCGAGCAGCACCTCCTCGGGAATGGGGGCGCCGCTCTGGTAATACTGATTCAGAAACGACGCCAGATGTTCCGCGGTCGACTGCACCGCGCTGTCGAAGTAGTACGTCTGCGCTCCCGACACCTCACCGCCGCGCACCGTGAGCAACTGAATCACAAGCCGCTCCTGATGATGATGCGTCGCGAACACATCGCGTTCGGCGCGCTGCGGTGACGTGATGCGCTGGCGTTCGACCACGCTCTGCAGGGCGAAAAGCTGGTCGCGCGTGCGCGCCGCGTCTTCGTAGCGGCGCTCGGCGGCCTGCAGGTCCATCTTGTCGCGGAGCGTTTTCAGCAGATCGCCGCCGCGTCCCTTGAGGAACATGGTGACGCGCTTGACGGTTTCGGCGTATTCGACCGCTTCGACGTATCCCATGCACGGACCCGGACAGCGCTGAATGTAGTAGTAGAGGCACGGGCGGATGCGGCTGGAGAAATCGGCATCCGTGCAAGTGCGCATCGGAAAGATGCGGCCGAGCGTGCGCAGCGTCTGTCGCACCGAACCGGCGGAGGCAAAGGGACCGAAGTAGGTGGCGCCATCGCGACGCGGACGGCGCACCACCGTCAGCCGCGGGAACGGATGCCTGTTGTCCAGGCGCAGGTGGACGTAGCTCTTGTCATCCTTCAAAACGACGTTGTAACGGGGCCGGTGTTTCTTGATGAGGTTGTTCTCGAGGATGAGGGCTTCCTGCCCGGTGCCGGTCACCACGTAGTCGATGGTGCGCGCCCGCGCGACCAGAAATTCCACGGTGGCCCGGCCGTCGCCCCCCTCACGGAAGTAGTTGCGCACGCGTGTGCGCAGCGACTGGGCCTTGCCCACGTAGATGACCCGGCCGCTCTCGTCGCGAAAAAGATAGACCCCGGGGTGGGTGGGAAGCCGCTCGGCCTGATCCCTCAGTTCGGCGGAAGGGCTTGATTCATCCGTATTTACAGACATGTTTACACACCCCGCGCGGGGCGCTCCGGCACCATAGTACGCTTTTTTGCCGCAGGGCGCTTGATTCTCGGGAGGGACGGGCCTATTCTTGTGACTGTACCCAATCTACCCCGCAATTATGGCAGAACTGCGCACCGACATACCCGATACCGCTCGTCTGGTCCGCCTCGTCCAGGCTCTGATGGCAAACTCGTTCGACATCATCAAGGTGGTGGACCAGGACCTCAAGACCGTCTTCGTGAGTTCGTCAGTGGAACGTATCCTGGGATACTCTCCGCACGAGCTGATCGGCACCAACCCGCTCGACTACGTTCACCCCGACGATCTGGCCATGGTTACCGAGGAACTGGCGCGGATCCAGCAGACCGGGGAGATGGTGCGCCAGACGGTGCGCGCGCGTCATCATGACGGCACCTGGCGCTACGTCGATGTGGTGGCCCGCGACCTTCGCGACGATCCTGACATCGGCGGCTTCGTACTCAACTACCGTGACGTCACCGAGCAGGTCGAAAGCGAACAGACTCTGAACGTCTATCGCGAACGGTGCGAGAAGGCGTTTCGCAGCAGCCCCGACTCCATCACCATCACCGACGCAAGGGACGGCGAATTCCTGGAAGTCAACGAGGGGTTCGAGAAGACCAGCGGTTATCGAGCAAAGGAAATCATCGGCCGGCGCACGACTGAGGTCGGCATCTGGCGCGACCAGGAGCGCCGCCGTGAACTTCTGGATGTGATGCTTGAAAAAGGCAGCGTGCGAGACTTCCCGATGGAGATCGTGACCAAGTCCGGAGAAGTCCGCTTCTGCCTGCTGTCGGCGGAGAACCTGGAGATCGGCGGGCGCGCCTGCATCCTGGCCGTGACACGTGACATCACGCAGCAGAAGGAAGCCGAGGACCGGCTGCGTGATCTGTCCGAAACCCTGCACCGCGAACAGGTGGATTTCGTGCGCAAGAACGTGGCGCTCAACGAGGTCCTCCAGCACATCGAAGACAAGAAGAAGGTCTACCGGCACGAGATCGCGTCGAACGTCGACAAACTGCTGCGGCCGCTGCTGAGCAAGCTGAACGAGCACGGGCGGCTGGATCGTCGCGACGTGGATCTGCTGCAGCGCGGGCTGGATCAGATCACCGGCCAGGACATCG
>OBIZ01000106.1_pt1 | contig 15052 bp, 13 predicted proteins | sample 1519801 | NCBI WGS metagenome assembly OBIZ01 (sample SAMN01911456, study PRJEB22533) | soil metagenome | biome: Soil | place: Malaysia | collected 2012-04-30 | depth DG_metagenome m | reverse complement strand
ATCGAAGTACGACCACCCCTTCCAGTGGGGCTCCAAGCGCACCGGTCCCGATCTGGCCCGCGTGGGTGGCAAGTATTCCGACGAGTGGCAGACGAGGCACCTGATGGATCCCCGTTCGCTGGTGCCGGAATCGGTGATGCCGCGGTACAACTTCCTGGCCGACAACCTCATCGACACTTCCCTGACGGAGAAGAAGATGCGGGCGCTGGCCAAGGTTGGGGTGCCGTATACCGAAGCCGACTTCAAGGGCGCGGCGGACGCCGTGCGCGGCAAGACCGAGATGCAGGCGCTGGTCGCCTACCTGCAGGTCTTGGGCACGATGGTCCACTTCGAGCCGGGCAAGGATTACCGTGAGTAAGCTCGAGGAATATTTCCTGACCGATTGGGAGGCCATGACTCGGACCGATTGGGCGGGGCTTATCATCGTGTTGCTGCTGGCAGCATTGATGATCGGTCTCTATGCCTGGGTCTTCAGGCCGAAGAATCGCGACAGATTCGAGCAATATCGTGACTTTGTGAACAAAGATGATGATATGGAGCGGGAGGTAAAACATGGCGGACAATAAGCAACCCGGGCTTGCGCCGGACACTGGACATGAATGGGATGGTATCCGTGAACTGAAGAACCCGCCGCCGCGCTGGTGGATGATCGCCCTCCACGCCAGCTGGATCTGGTGCGTGGTCTATTTCATCCTCTACCCGGCCATTCCCCTGGTGCACGATTCGACCAAGGGCATTCTTGGCTGGACGTCGATCAAGGAGTTCAAGGAGGCTGTGAAGGAGAACGATGCTATCCAGACTCCTTACCTGAAGAAGGTCGCGGCCATGAGTGGCCAGGAGCTGTTGGCCGATCCGGCCATGCGCAACTTCTCCGAACAGGGAGCCAAGGCGCTGTTCGGTGACAACTGCGCCGCCTGCCATGGCGCTGGCGGCGAAGGTGCGACAGGGCTATTCCCGGCACTGGCGGACGACGATTGGCTGTATGGCGGCGATATCGACACCATCATCACGAGCATCACCGAAGGGCGCCAGGGCAACATGCCGGCGCACGAGGGGTCGCTGAGCGAAGCCGATATCAACACACTGGCCGACTTCGTCATTGCACTGCCGGAGGGCAAGGCGACGCAGGCCGGCTGGCAGAAGTTCGATGAGTCCGGCTGCACAGCCTGCCATGGCGCCGATGCCAAGGGTTCGGCACTCAACGGCGATACCTTCACGGGCGCCGCCAACCTGACCGACAAGGTGTGGCGCTTCGGCGGCAGCCGTGATGAGGTACTGCGCACCATCCGCTACGGAGTTAATCAGGAGGGTGTGGAAGGTACGCGAGTGGCCATCATGCCCGCCTTCGGCGGCAAGTTGAGTCCGGAGGACATCAAGATGTTGGCGGTCAAGGTCTATTCGTTTGGCGGCGGCAAGTAAGGGCTTACCTGGCCTGCCCGGGAGGAGTACGATATGGATGCAGTGGTAATCAGCGTGATTATCAGTATTGCGGGCACGCTGCTGGTGATCGGCTACTTGGCCTACAGGTTTTTCAAGATCATCAACAGCAAAGATGATCAGGGCTGACGGGCCAGCAATGGCGGGGGAGGGAGGCAGGATGCCTCCCTTCGTTTTGGGGCTGATGATGAACACGAGGTGAAGTCATGGCTACGCAACAGGAAAATCAGCAACCTATTGAAGAACTTTATGTCGATGCGGTGCATTGGCATGTCAATACCGGCGGCGAAACCATCCATGCCAAGCGTATGGGTGGCCGCTTCCGCACATATAAATGGTATGCGACGATCCTCTGGCTGATTTACCTGCTCGGGCCTTATGCCCGCTGGGACGGCAAGCAGGCTATTTTGCTGGATATCCCCCATCGCCAGTTCCATCTGTTCTCAATCACCATCTGGCCACAGGACATCTGGATGCTGTCGTTGGTGCTGATTCTGCTGGCCATGACTTTGTTTGGCGTCACGGCCGTCGCCGGCCGTGTTTGGTGCGGTTACTTCTGTTTCCAGACCGTATGGACCGATTGGTTCACCTGGATCGAGGACAGGATCGAAGGTAATCCGATCCAGCGCCGCAAGCTCGATGCGGCACCATGGGGTATGCGCAAGATCCGGCTGAAGTTCACCAAGCATCTCCTCTGGCTGTTGATCGCGGCGATTACCGGTATCACCTTTGCATCCTATTTCACGGATGCATTCGGGTTGTGGCACGACTACCTGACATTGCAGGCCCCGCTCATCGCTTGGGTGGTGGTCGCCGTGTTCGTTGTCTTTACTTACCTGTTCGCCGGCTTCATGCGCGAACAGGTCTGTTTCTGGCTCTGCCCCTACGCCCGCATCCAGAGTGTCATGGTCGACAAGGATACGATCCTCCCAACCTACGATGAACGTCGCGGCGAACCGCGCGGCAAGGTGAAGGCGCGCGGAGAAAGTGCCGCCGGGATCGGCGATTGCGTCGACTGCCGCATGTGCGTCGGCGTCTGCCCGACCGGCGTGGATATCCGTGAGGGCATGCAGGAGGGCTGCATCACCTGCGGACTGTGCATCGACGCTTGCGACGAGGTGATGGAGAAGATCGGCCGGCCGAAAGGGCTGATCCGCTACATGTCGCACAAGGAGATGGACGGGGCCGTGTTGCCGCCTCTCTACAAGCGGCCGCGGGTGATCGTCTACAGCACCATTTTCCTGCTGGCTTTCTCGGGTATCGCCTACGGCCTGACCCATATTCCGCCCGTCGAGTTCACGGTGCTGCATGAGCGCCAGCCGCTGTTCACGCAGATGAGTGACGGCAGTATCCAGAACAAATACACCATCAAGGCGCTGAACAAGACGACAGAGGCGATGACGCTTCAGCTGACCGTTGAGGGGATTCAGGGCTTGCGGATGGAGAGCGAGGAGGGTTCAAAGGTGGTGTTGCCCGCCGGCAAGCTGATCCCGTTCGCAGTCTTTCTGCGCGCCGATCCGGCGCAGCTCGAGGGTTCGGATACGCCGGTCCGGTTTGTCCTGCAGGGCGAGGACGGCAGCAGGATCTATTTGACCTACAAGTCGGCATTCATGGCCCCGGCGCATTAAAGGCATTTGGCAAGGAGGCACAAGCATGGCAGAGGCGGCAGAGGCACAATGGAAAGAGGATCTGAAGCATCCGTGGCTGCGCGGGATCCTGGCCATCATCGGCGTCACGCTGGTGGTCAATATCGGTTTCATATCCATGGCATTCATCAACAAGCCGAATCTGGTCGTGAAGGATTACTACGAGAAGGGCCAGGAATATTTCCACGCGGAGGCAGCGCGTAACGAGGCCGAACATCTCGGTTTCCGGCTGCAGTTGCTGCCACCGGCAACCCCCAAGCTGAACGTGGCGCAGACCTATCGTCTCTATGTCGTCGACCACACCGGCAAGCCCTGGAACAGCGGTGAGGGCATCCTGTTCGCTTACCGGCCGAATGACAGCTCGAAGGATTTCCGTTTGCCGCTGCCCAAGGCCGATACCGGCACCTTTGCGGCGAACGTGACGTTTTCCCAGCCCGGCAACTGGGACCTCATCGCGCAGATTATGGTGGAAGGCCGCAAGCTGGACGTCGCCCAGCGCATATTCGTCTTCGAATAGGTGGCGGCTGTCGGCGAAAGCACCCGCTGCTTCCACTGCGGCCTGTCGGCCGAGGTGGCGACCCGCTGCGAAGGTGAAATCCAGGGAGTTGTCCGCAGTTTCTGCTGTTCGGGCTGCCGGGCGGTATGCGAGGCGATCCATGAAGCCGGCCTCGAAGGGTTTTACGAGCGGCTGCAGCGCCGGGAGGCGACACTCATGCCGCCGCCCGAAGCGCCGGCCGATCTCGATCAGTACGACCTGCCCGAGATCCAGTCGGAGTTCGTCCATTCCATGCCGGACGGGCGCAGGGAGGCCCACCTGCTGGTCGAGGGGATTCATTGCGCAGCCTGCGTCTGGTTGATCGAAAAGGCGCTCGGCGGCCTGCCGGGGGTCGATTTCGCAGAGGTGAACCTGGCGCAGCAGCGCCTGCGTGTGCAGTGGGGGCAGGAGGAGGTGGCGCTGTCCGCCATACTCAGGCGGCTGGCGGCACTGGGCTATGCCGCGGTTCCCTACGATACCGAATCGCGCGAGGGGCTGCTGCGGCGGCAGAACCGCAAGCTGCTGTTCCGCATGGCCTTCGCCGGCTTCGGTGCCATGAATATCATGTGGATCTCCATTGCGCTGTATGCCGGGGCCTTCACCGGCATCGATGTCGAACAGCGCCGGTTCTTCCACTGGGTCAGCTTTGCGATCGCCGCACCGGTCCTGCTTTACTCCGGCTGGGGATTCACCGTCTCCGCCCTACGCGGTCTGGCCATGCGCTACCTGACCATGGACCTGCCGATCACTATCGGTGCCTGGACGACGTTCGGCTATTCGGCCTATCAGACCCTGTGGGGCAGGGGCGAAGTCTATTTCGATACGGTGGTCACGTTCCTGTTTGTCATCCTGGTCGGGCGCTATCTGGAGGCCATGGCCAAACGCAGCGCCTCCTCGGCGACCGTCCGGCTGCTGGAGCTGCAGCCACGTATGGCGACCCGTCTGACGGCGGCGGGGGAGGAGCGCGTGCCGGTGCGCAAGCTGGTGGCAGGGGATCGTGTACTGGTTCGGCCGGGCGACAAGGTGCCGGCCGATGGCACGGTGGCCGAAGGGCGATCGCATGTCGACGAATCGATGCTGAGCGGCGAGTCGCTGCCCGTTCGCAAGCAGGTCGGCGACAAGGTCTCAGCCGGCACCGTCAACAGCGACGGTTCGCTCACCGTCGAGGTGGCGGTCACCGGCAGCGGAACCGTGCTGTCGCGGATCATTCATCTGGTCGAGGCAGCGCAGGGCTCCAAGGCCGACGTGCAGCAGCTGGCCGACCGCATCGTGCCGTGGTTCGTGCTGACCACGCTGATCCTCTCCGCCATCACCTTCCTGTTCTGGTTTTCGAAAGATTTCGATACGGCACTCCTGGCCGCCACCGCCGTGCTGATCATCACCTGCCCGTGCGCACTGGGGTTGGCGACGCCGATGGCGATCACCGTCAGTGCCGGGGTCGGAGCGCGACGCGGCGTGCTGGTACGGGATGGCCGGGCGCTGGAGCGGCTGGCGGATATCACGCATGTGGTCTTCGACAAGACGGGCACGCTGACCGAGGGGAAGATGCGGGTCGTCGATGCGGTCGCGGTCGATGGAATGGAAGTCGACCGGCTGCTGACGCTGGCCGCATCCGTCGAACGCCACTTCCGGCACCCGATCGCCCAGGCGGTAGCCGGGGACGGGCGGGTGAAGCGCTATCTGGATTGCCAGGATGCCCAGTCCTTCGGCGGTCTCGGTGTCAGCGGCCGGGTCGAGGGTCAGCCGGTACTACTGGGAAACCGGCATTTCCTGGAGAAACAGCGTGTCGAAATTCCGCGCGAGGTGTCAGACATCCAGCAACGCATAGAGGACGGCATGGGCGTTGCCGTGCTGGTGGCGGTCGACGGGCATTATGTGGGCGTGCTGCATGTGCAGGATCGCCTGCGCGATGGTGCCGACAAGCTGCTGCAGATGCTGCGCGGCCAGAAGCTTGCCGTCACGCTGCTGACGGGCGACAGCGAGCGGGCGGCAGCCAGGCTGGTCGATCAGCTGGGCGGGATGCGGGTGATCGCCCATATGCTGCCGGAAGACAAGTCGAAGGCGATCACGGCGCTGCAGCAGCAGGGGGAGCGGGTGCTGATGATCGGCGATGGCATCAACGATGCCCCGGCGCTGGCACAGGCCGATGTCGGTATTGCCATGGGCTCGGGAACCGATGTCTCCATGCAGTGCTCGGACGTGGTACTGATCGGCAACGAACTGCCGAAGGTCAGCTGGGCGATCCGGCTTGGACGCCAGGCGCTCAGGACCATCCGGCAAAACATTGCGATTTCATTGCTCTACAATATGATCCTGGTACCCGCAGCGATGGCGGCTATGGTGACGCCGGTATTCGCGGCGATCGCCATGCCGGTCAGCTCCTTGCTGGTGATCGGCAATGCCATCCTGATCCGACAGCGCATGCGGGGGGAGGAGTTGCGATGGATGTGATCTATGGACTGATTCCGGGCATGATCCTGCTGGGGCTGGTCAGCGTCGCCGTCTTTTTCTGGGCGGTCCGTAACGGCCAGTATGAGGATATGGACGGGCCGGCACACCGCATTCTGGACGACGACGACCTCGACGACCCGGACACCAAGCCGTAAGACGGCACTCTGATTGATTCCTGACCGCAAGGACCGTTCGTATGTTTGAAAGTCTGGGGATGATGTTTTCCATCGGCCTGCTCGGCAGCCTGCACTGCATCGGCATGTGCGGGGGACTGGTCGGGGCCCTGGCACTGGGAAGACCGGCCATCTGGTGGTCGGGTCTTTTCATCTACCAGCTGGGGCGGGTGACGACCTATGCCCTGTTCGGCTTGCTCGTCGGCCTTGTCGGCGTCTCGCTCAGCGAGCTTGGCGGCACCTTGTTGCAGCACGGTCTGGCGATCCTTGCCGGCCTGTTCATGATCGTCTTCGGTTTGAACCTGGCCGGCTGGCTGCCCGATCCGCTGGCGAGACTGACCGCGGCGGTGTCGCAGAAGCTCGGTCTGGGCCGGCTGGCGGTCAGCCTCACCGGCGAAGCGCGGCTGCTCGGCTGGTACGGTATGGGAATGGCCAACGGCATGCTGCCCTGCGGGCTGGTCTATGCGGCTCTGGCGATGGCACTGGCTGCCGGCAATGCCCTGCAGGCAAGCTCGATGATGGCGGTGTTCGGCCTCGGTACGATTCCTGCCATGCTGCTCGCACCCGCATTGCTGCGCCGCCTGACTCCGGCGTTGCGCGGCCGGGCGATGCAGCTTGCCGCCATCATCCTGATCGGACTCGGGGTTTTCACCATGCTGCGCGGCGGCCACGGCAACCATGCCGGGCATGGTCAACCGATGCCGGCCTCATCCATGCAGCATCAGCATTAGTTCCGGCGCTGGGCCGGATTGGTGAAGTGCAACATCGCGGGATTGTCCTTATCCAGCGTTGCCGACAGTCCGACCTTATTGAATTGAAGTTTCATGGTGTCGCCCGTCTGCTGGCGCCCGTCCGGCTGGCCGAAACGGGCCGCCAGCATGTCGGCGGTGATCGTGGCGCTCGGGACCAGCGTCAGTTCGATCACCCTGAGCCTCTGGACATCGGGCAGGTCGGTGGGCGCCAGATTCATGCGCAATACCTTGTTGGGATACTCGTGCGGCAGGCTGGCCCGGCTCTCCATCGCCTTGAGCAGGGCATCGTCCGCCGCGAGTCGCAGGATCACCTGCGTATGGTCGGCAATCGACGGAAAGTAGGACTCCAGTTTCAGGCCGGCCTTTTCGCTCCCCACCGGATAGATGTAGAGAGCGGTATCGCTGCGGCTCTGAAGCGCCGTTTCGGCTTCCCTGAGGGTCGATTGGTCGAGGACGATGCCGAGCACATGCAGGTGTCCGTCCTGGTCCAGCCAGGTGTCGGGCGTTTGCGGTGAGGAGTGATACTGGCTGCGGCTCCAGAGGAAAATGAGGGCGGTGACCACCAGCGCCACCGCGAGGATTTTCAGCGCGAGGCGGTCGATAGAGTGGTTCTTATGCTGCGGGGTTTCATGCACGCGTCGTATCCTCGGATGCCTCTGACTTAAGTTGCCTGAAGCATGCGTCATCCGAAGCTTGCGGCCAAGCGGACTCAGTCGAAACGGCGATAGGCCTGCAGGGTCTGTGCGTAAACACGGCCGATTTCGGTAGCGACGGCATCCCAGCTGTAACGCCGGGCCTTTGCCAGCGCCGCCTCGTTCAGCGCCTGCCGTTCCGCCGGACTTGCCAGCAGCACCTTCAGAACGGCATCCGACCAGGCATTATTGTCGCGCGGGTCGGCGAGAAAGCCGTCGCGGCCTGGTTCGACGATGTCCACCGGGCCACCGAAGCAGGTGGCTACCACCGGGGTACCTGCTGCCATCGCTTCGACCAGCACCAGTCCGAACGGTTCGTAAAGCGACGGGCAGACGAACAGGTCGGCGGCACAATAGGCATGGTAGAGCTCGTCATCGGAAAGTCGGTGGAACCAGTGGATATGTTCTTCAACCTCCAGCTCGCGCGCCTTTTGCTGCAATCGGCGAAGCAGTCCGGTCTCCTCCTCCGAGGGTTCCTTGGGTCCTTTCGGCATCATGAAACAGACGGAGCGGCCCGCTGCAGCAACGGCGCGGGCAACGGCCGGCATGGCGTCGATCCACTCCAGGAAACCCTTGCGGGCGTCGAGCCGGCCGACCGCGAAGACCATCAGGTCGCTTTCGATGCCGAGCTTCGCCTTGTGCTCCGCCTTGCTCATCGACGGCACCCGTTTCTGTACCTCGACGCCGCCGGGCACGATATGGATATTCTCCGCCGCGATACCGTAGCGGTCGGTCAGCGCCTCCTTTTCGATGGAGCTGAGCGCAATGACCGCATCGGCAGCGCGCATGACGCGGGTTTCGGCAGGAATACGGACGTCGTAATGGTAGAGGCTGTTGTCGGGCAATCCGTCGCGCTTGAGCATGCCGAGCGAATGGCTGGTGAATACCAGCGGTTTGCCGAGCGCCAGGCTCGCCTCGAGGGCGGCCACGCCGCCATCCCAGTAATGACCGTGAAAGATGTCGGTTTCGGCCAGCCAGGTCCGGTCATCGGCGAGCACATGGCGGCTGAATTCAGCGAGATGCGGCCCCATCTCCTCCTTGCGCAGGAAACCCTCCGGGCCCATCGGGAAGCGGCGGATATCGGCATGTGGTGCGATCGCTTCGGCCACAGGCTTGCCGGCGGCGAGCCGGGTATAGTCGCGCACCGGATATCCCATGCCCGCCAGCGCCTCGGCAAGCCTCGCCTCGTAGACGCACTGGCCGCCGGAATCGGGTTCGCCGGGCCTGGCCAGCGGATCGCTGTGCGGGGAAAAGAAGGCGATGCGCATCAGTTATCCTCCAGGGCGAGATAGCCACCCGCCTGCAGTCCTTCGATCACACCGTCGCCGTAAGGCGCTTCGCTGAAGTGGATGCGGGAAGCGCTGCGCTCCTGCATCAGCTGACAGGCCTGGATGCAGACGTTTTTCGGGGTGTTGCCGACCAGCGTGCCGAAAATACCCGAGGTCAGGGCATCGAGGTCGTTGCCGGAGTCGCCGGAAAAGAATGTGTCGGTGGCGGTGAAACCGAGTCTGTGCATCAGATAGGCCAGTGCCTGCGCCTTGCCGGCATCGGCCGGCAGGATATCGAGCAGGCCACGGTCGCTTTTCTCGTCGACACTGGTGACAACGCGGAACCGGTCGGATTCCGGCATGCGGCTGATGATCTGCTGCACCATCTCGGCGGTCGGATGCCCGACGCTGTACAGGCTGAACTTGTGCCGGCCCTGCTTGACCGATTCCTGCGGCGCCAGCCCTTCCAGGTCACGCAGCAGGCTCCACATGGCGGCATGGTCGAAGGCCGGTCCCAGCTGTTCCGACCATTGCCGGTCGAGCCGGCCGCCGCGGCTGTAGATCTCCGAACCGACATTGCAGACCCAGTAGTCGGGCTTGGGAAGGAAAAAGGCCTCCTGTCCCTTTCTGGCCAGGCTCAGGTGCCGGCCGCTGATGTAACAGACGGGACAGTCGGCCGACAACAGGCTTTCCAGCATGGCGATGGTGCGACGCAGGCAGCCGGCCGGCGGTACTGTGCTGGTGTTCGGTAGCAGCGTGCCGTCGAGGTCCGAGGCGAACAGGAAACGGCGGCTGGGGGTCATCCGATGATCCGTTGCAACGTGCGGCTTGCGAATTCGACGAGCTCTGTCACCGCCTTCGATTCGGAGGTTTCAACCGTGACCAGCAGTTCGGGGTGATCGGCGCTCGGCAGCACGAGGATCGAGCCGTTCTCATGCTGCAGCCGCAATCCCTCCGGGCTGGCGTCGGTATCCGCCTCCTTCAGCATGGCCAGCGAGCGCATGACGCGCCCCATGGCATCCCAGGGACAGGCGAACGACATCTGGCGGCGGTGGCTGATGGGCAGCTTGCGATCGAAATCGCGCAGCGAAATGCCTTCGCGCCCGAGATGGGAGAGTAGATAGAGGCCGGCCACCATGGCATCGAATCCGAGGTAGGGGTGGCGGAACTCCAGCCAGCGATCGGTTTCACCGGCCAGCTTCGTGGCCTGCTCGAGCATGGCTGCCGGTTCGACCCGCAGGGTCTCGACCTTGCGATGCTGCTGTTTGGCATCATCGAGCAGATAGGCAGGCGCATTGGCCGACAGGAATACGGGTTCATCGGGGGGCGCCGAGCGAATGAAGGCGGCGGTGACAAGATCCTTCGTGCGGTCGGCAGCGATGGTTTCGCCGTCCTCATCGACCAGGAGCAGGCGCTCGGAGCCGGGCAGCAGTACCATGCCGATGGCGTTGTTGAGCCTGGCGATGTCGGCGATCTGGCGGATCGACTCCTCCCCCTGCCAGCGCGTCGAGATGCGCATATGGCTGACATCCTGTTTTTTCAGAATCTCGTTCATCACCCGCTCGGTCGACTCGTCGCTGGTGAAATAGATCAGCTGTTTGAAGTGATGGCTGATGGCTGCGAGGTCGAGATATTCGACGATGTGGTCGATATAGCGTTCCGTGACCCGGCCGGGGTAGCGGAGCTCGCCGACATGGTGCATCGACACCTTCGGGAAGTCGGCACGGTGGAAGGCGGCTTCGACCTTGCGCCGCGCCGGTCGCGTCAGCGGCAGGCCGCCGGCATTGAACAGCTCGATGGTGGCGACCTCCGAATGCAGTTCCGAAACGCGGATATGGATGCTGCCGCTGCAATCGTGTCCATAGCCGGCAACGAAGCGGGTGATCGGCGCCGTCGTCTCTTCCAGGTCGTCGACATGGATGCCGACGGCCAGGAGGCCGGAGACCAGTGCCCGTTTGATCAGCCGCGAGAAGGGGTGCGAATCGCGGCTGACGGCGACGCGCTGGCCGCGCTTGAGCGTGGCGCCGAAGGCCTTGCCGATCATGGCGGCGAATTCCGGCGTGACGTGGAGATTGGCCAGCCCCGAAACGCCGCGCGAGCCGAAGATGGTCGGCCGGCTGACCGACTCCCAGACCAGGTTTTCGCTGATCACCGAGCCGGAGTCGATCTCCTTGTTGGGCCAGATCAGAACGCCGCTGTTGACGACGACCCGCGGTCCGAGCCTGCATTCGCTGCCGATGACCGCCTCGGCGCCGATCTCGCACTCGGCTTCGATAATGTCGCGGGACGCAACGATGCAGTTGCGCAGGTCGGCCAGTTCGCCGACGAAGCTGTTGCGCATGACGACACTGCGGCTGATGGTGGCATTGCGGTCGATCTCGACGCCGTCGCCGAGCATGGCATAAGGTCCGATGCGGGCGCCGCTGCGTACCAGTACACCGTCGCCGAGCCAGCAGGGGCCGTTGATGACGGCGTCGGGGGCGATCTCGGTATTCTCGCCGATCCAGACGCCATCCTGAATGCGGTTGCCCGACACCGGCAGGTTAACCTTACCATCCAGCATGTCCCAGTTGGATTGCCGCAGCTGGGCGATCGAGCCGATATCGCCCCAGTAGCCTTCGGCGACATAGCCGTAGATCGATGTATCCTGCTCCATCAGTTTCGGGAACAGATCGCCGGCGAAGTCGAATGCGCCTTCGATGGGAATCTCCGACAGAACCTCCGGTTCGATCAGGTAAATGCCGGTATTGACCGTGTCGCTGAATACCTCGCTGGGCCCCGGTTTTTCCAGGAAGCGCTGCACGCGCCCCTCGGCATCGGTGATCACCACGCCGAACTCGCCCGGATCCGGCACCCGCATCAGGCAGAGGCTGACTCTGGCGTTTTTCTCGCGGTGAAAATCCAGAAAGGCGCGGAAATCGAAATCGACCAGCGCGTCGCCGCCGATCACCAGAAAGGTTTCGTCGAGCATCGCTTCGCTGAGCTTGACCGAGCCCGCCGTGCCCAGCGGCTGTTTCTCGAGCGTGTAGTGCATGTTGACGCCGAATTCGGAGCCGTCGCCGAAATGGTCGCGGATCGGCCGCGGCTTGTAATGCAGGGTGGCGACGATGTCATCAACGCCGTTTGATTGCAGGTGCCGCACGATATGTTCCATGATCGGCCGGCCAAGCACCGATACCATCGGCTTTGGGATATTCTCGGTCAGTGGCCGCAGACGCGACCCCTGACCACCCGCCAGTATGACTGCTTTCATCGCTCCTCCCTGCCCGGCATGGATATTCTCATTCCTGCAACCGGATCCGTTGCGCCAGCGGCCGGTACTGCAGGTGATAGAACATCTCCAGATAGCGGCGGGTTTCGGTCCGTTCCAGGTTGGTCACGTATTTCCAGAAGCCGTAGACGCGCGACAGCGTCATCATCCGCTCGGCATAGTGCTGCCAGGTATAGCGTTCGTTGATCCGTTGCAGGGCGGCACCGGAGATCGACAGCCAGTATTCGGGGTCCATTTCGCAGCGTTCGAAGAATGCCGCCATTTTCTCCGCCGCCTGGGCGCCGTGATTCGGATTGATATGAAATCCGGAAGTGCCGTCGCGAATGATTTCCAGCGGCCCGCCGTAGCAGGTGGCGAACGTCGGCAGACCCGAAGACATGGCCTCGATCACCGTCAGGCCGAAGGCCTCGAACAGTGCCGGCTGGACGAAGGCACCGCGGAGGTCGGCAATCCGCCGGTACAGCTCGCCGGCCATGTTCTTGTCGAGCTGTACCCCCAGCCAGCGTGCCTGTCCATCGAGGCCGTACTGGTCGAACAGGGCATGCATCCTCTGGGTCTGCTCCCGCTCCTCGACGTCCAGCGATGCGTCGGGATTCACGTGTCCGGCGATGACCAGCAGGTTGGCCTTGCGGCGCAGCCTGTCGCTTTGGCCGTACCATTCGACCAGGCCGGTGATGTTCTTGACCCGGTCGAGGCGGGCCATGGTGAACAGCAGCGGCTTGTCGGGCTCGGCAAAGCCGCCGCGCGCGTCATCGCGCACCCCCTGCAGCAGCCCGTCGAGTTCATCGTGGATGTGGGTCAGCCGCCGCGCCTCGTCCGAATAGGGGAAATAGACGTTGGCATCGGCACCCGGAGAGACGATGTTGAATTTGGGATCGAAGACATCGATGCCGTTCAGCACCCGGTAGAGCCCCGGCATGGTGAAGTGCTGGTAGCCCTCGTACTGGCCGAGGCTGTCGTCGGTGCCGGCAATCTCCTGATAGGTGCTGGTGATGATGAAATCGCTCGAGTTCATGGCGATCAGGTCGGCGGTGTACTGGCAAGAGAAATGGTACTGCGCCTCCATCTGCTGCCAGTACAGGTCGCTGAGGATGTATTTCGATTTCTCCAGCGCATGGGCAATGGCGCACTGGGTGACACCGAGCCTCTGGCTGAGCAGGGAGGCCACCAGGTTGCCGTCCGAATAGTTGCCGATGATCATGTCAGGCCGGTCGCCCAGTTCGGCGATGATCTCGGCTTCGGCCTCGGCGGCAAAGGCCTCCAGATAGGGCCAGATCTCGAAGCGCGAGATCCAGTGCCTGACGATCTCGCCGGCTTCATTGCGGAAAGGGAGCCGTAGGATGCGGGCATTGCGGGTGCCGCTGATCGGTTCGAGGCGCTGGTTGCAGGTGGTTCCTTCGGCATCCGGCAACAGGCGTGTGACCACGAGGATTTCGGGCTGGATATCCAGCCCCTGCTGGTGCAGCCGCTGCCGCATCTCATGTTCGATGGCGCGTACCTGATCGAGGATATAGACCACCTGGCCGCCGGTGTCGGGTTTGCCGAGTACGCCGGACTGGCCGAAATAGCCGTGCGGACTGATGATGGCCAGCCGGAAAATCATCGGGATGCGCGCCAGGAAATGTTCGAGCGTCGTCGGGTCCGGTGCTTCCAGTACGTCGGTCAGCAGCGCCATCGAATCACTGATCAGTTCGGCATCCCGGCCCCAGCCGGGTTCGAATCCCAGGGCGCGGAATTCGCTTTCGAATTCCGCCCACGGGGTGTCCGGCGGTTTGTCGGCGAGGATCTCCTGCGCTTGCCTAAGCGCCGATCTGAGTTCCGAAACGCGGCTGATTTGTTCGTTCAGCATCAGGAGCTTGCCCTGGTACTGGTGCAGTCGCAGGAATCGCAGCAGAGGGTTGTCCGGTTCGTCCAGCCGCGTGAAGAGCTGGCTGGAAAGCCGCTTGTTGAGGAACGAAACACCGTGGCCGATGGAGCGGGACTCCTGCAGGCGCGGGAATTCCCTGCTGAAGGGGACGAAATCGATTTCCAGGGGAAGCAGTTCCACGGCTTGGTGGCCGTTGATCAGCCGTTCCTTGAACTGCAGATAGTCGGCGGCCGCGATGGATTCCAGCACCATGTTCTCGACATGGATGCGAGCAAAGCGCCAACGTGCCACGTTTGGCCGGAAGGCCATGTAAAACCAGTCGCCACCGCTGCTGGCTTCCTGGATGCCGCGGATAATCGGCATGATTTCCGCATCGCTCTGGCCATGCTCGACACAGAAATCCCGGCAGGCATCGCGCAGGTCCGAAAGCAACAGAATCTCCTTGCCCAGGCTCTGGTAGCGGCGCAGCAGGGCATAGATGAATTCGCGTTGCTTGCCGATCAGCGATTGGAACTTCTCAATCATTGTCTCTCCACGACATCGCCATACTGGAATATAGCTGGCGATCATGAGTGGTGGCGCCGCGGATGCTGCAAATACGGGCGGCGAACTGCTGGGCGCGCTGCATCATCCGATTCGCCGACCAGCCATGCAGCAGGCCTAGGATGACGACGGCGGCAAAGGCATCGCCGGCGCCGACGCTGTCGACGAACGTATCGACTTTCGGCGCCGGATAAAATGTGCAGTTCTCGGCATCGCACCACCAGGCGCCGGTTTCGCCGCAGGTGACAACGACCGACTGCAGGTCATGGCGCCGGCGAAGCGTTTTCACTGCCTGCACGTCGATTCCAGCCGTTTCCGGAGAGAGGTGGCGGAATTCATCCTCGTTGAGTTTCAGCCAGGTCGCCTCCCGAAGCGGCGTTTCCAGATCCTCCGGATGCCAGGGTGGACGCAGGTTGA
>OBIZ01000104.1_pt1 | contig 15086 bp, 9 predicted proteins | sample 1519801 | NCBI WGS metagenome assembly OBIZ01 (sample SAMN01911456, study PRJEB22533) | soil metagenome | biome: Soil | place: Malaysia | collected 2012-04-30 | depth DG_metagenome m | reverse complement strand
GTATCATCAATCCAGTTTAAGCGGAGCTTAAAATGACAGATCCTATTCGAATTGGTATTGCCGGAGCGGGTTTCGCCGCGCGGTTTCACATGAAGGGAATTCAGAGAGTTTACGGAGTACCTCTCACCGTCACCGGCGTCATCTCCAATACGCCCGCCTCAAGGAAGAAGTTCGAGCAGGATTTCGGCGTCAAGGCCTTCGACACCCTGGAAGAACTTTGCGACGCTTCCGACGTCATCGACGTCTGCACGCCCGGATCGAGCCACGAAACCATTGCCGTCGAAGCCCTGAATCGCGGCAAGCACGTGATCATCGAAAAACCCTTCACCGGCTATTACGGCCCGCCCGAAAAGGACGGCGCCGTGTTCCGCGGGAATACCTTTTCCAAGGAAATCATGCTGCGTGAGGCCATGGCAAGTTGCCGCCGCATTCTGGACGCCGCCGGAGAAAGTGGAAAATTGATCGGCTATGCCGAGGACTGGGTCTATGCCCCATCCGTCCAGAAGGAGCGTGAGATTCTGGAGAGGAGCGGCGGGCAGATACTCTGGCTGATTGGCGACGAATCTCACAGTGGGTCTCATTCTCCCTACTACGGCATCTGGAAATTTTCGGGTGGCGGTTCGATTGTGGGCAAGGCCTGCCATCCTCTCTCGACCGCACTCTACTTGAAGGCTGTCGAAGGAAAGGCGCGTGACGGCAAGCCCATTCGACCGGCTACGGTCTCAGCCCGCACGCATGAGATTACGCGGCTCAAAACTTTCAGGGATGCGGGCATCATTCGCACCGGCTACGACGATATCGAAGACTACGGACAGATCCACATCACCTTCGAAGACGGTACGGTTGGCGACATTTTTGCTTCCGAACTGGTCATGGGAGGCGTCCACAACTGGCTTGAGGTTTTTGCCAACAACCACCGCACCCGTTGCAATCTGAATCCGATTGACGCTCTCACAACCTTCAATCCCAAAGAAGATTTCTTCAAGGACATTTACGTTACGGAGAAGATTTCAACCAAGCAGGGATGGAGCCATCCGGCGCCGGATGAAGATTGGCAGCATGGTTACCCGCAGGAGTTCCAGGACTTTCTTGAGGCCTTCCGCGACAATCGAGAGCCGCTGGCAAACGGCACTCTGGCGTCAGACAGCATCGCGGTACTCTATAGTGCCTACCTTTCGGCCGAGCGCCGGGGGACGGAAGTGGAGATCCCGAAAGCCTAGTGTGGACATCCAACCAGCTGGCGACTTAACTCCACCTGACAGGGCCTTCAAAGCTAAAGCGTCCGTGTAACAATCTTGAGCGAGCGCGGCTTGTCCGGGTCGATACCCTTCAACTCTGCCAGGAGACAGGCAAAGAGCTGCCCTGGAACGATATATGGGATGGGAGTGTAGATTTCCGGGATTGAGGCGGGAACCCGGATGGCGTTGCTGTGTGCCGGCAGTCTCACGCCCTCGGCGGAAATAATCAGGCTCTCAGCCCGCAGCTTCCGCACCCGCTCTGCCAGGCGCTTCATGTCGCTATAGGTCTTCCCTGGAGGGACGAACAGGATGACCGGGAAATCGCTCTCAATCATAGCGATGGGACCGTGCAGGAAATCCGCGGCGGAAAACCTTTCCGCAACCACGTAGCAGGTTTCCATCAGCTTAAGCGAAAGCTCAAAAGCGTTGGCATAATTGAGGCCACGGGCCACCACCACGCACTGCCGCATAAAACGATAACGCTCAACGATCTGGCGAATCTCCGGAATGATCTGGAGCGAATTTCCAACCCACTTTGGAATTTCGCCTACACGCTCAAGCGTGACGTGCGATCCGAGCGCAGCAGCCAGCATGTAGAGCATCAGAAGTTGGCCTGTGTAAGTCTTTGTGGCGGCAACTGAGCGCTGGGTGCCAGCGCGCACGAAGAAAGCGTCATCCACAATACCCGCCATGGTTGATTTCGCCTCGTTCGTAATACCAACCGTGAAGGCCCCCTGACGGCGGGCCGCCTTGAGCACGGCGTTGATGTCTGTCCCCTCGCCGGACTGTGAAATACCAATCACCAGAGATTTCCGCAGGTCCAGCCTGGCGTGGTAGAGCGTGTGAACTGAAGGCGCGCAGAGAGAAACGGGCTTGCCTGTGGTCAGTTCCAGCAGGTAACGCCCGAAGAGCGCTGCGTTGTCAGAAGTCCCACGCGCGACCAGGAGGATCATGCGGAAATCCTTCCGCTCGGCGAATTTCTTGAGTTCAATCGCGTGCTTGTGCTCTGCCTTATAACACCGCAGCAACGCCCGCGGCTGGTCCAGAATTTCCCTCATCATGAATGACATTAATCACCTGCGCATTCAGAAAATCATGGTCACCGCAGCCCGGCAGCGTTAACGGACGCCGTCCTAACCCGATGCGTCCGGGTCGCCGAAACCAATCTCTTTTCATTTTAATCCTCAGGCGGGTTGGCACGTGGGAGAACTATGGTGAACTCTCCCACGGGCCGGGACGTGCCTCAAAGGTTGTTATTTATCCAGGGAGGGCGTTTTTCAAAGCTTCCAGTTCCGGCTCTCCAGGGCCCAGCGGCAGCCTGATCTTGCCGCGCTCGACGGCGGACCGGCAAATGGCCATCATGATCTCAAACCCTTTATAGGCGCTTTCGCCATTGCAGGAATGAATCTTCTTTGGATCATCCAGCCAGTCGGCAATCTCCTGAATGTAGGGTGGCATGTCGTGCGCGTAGTCCATACAGCCCGGGCCGGAAATCACGCCGCCAGAGTCCCTGGTGATAGCGCGCCAGCCTCCGCCCGTAAGGACCTCGGCAAAACCTTCCGTACCCTGGGCCCCAATCCGGCACTTCCGCCACCAGTAGTCTACTTCCGGGACATCGGGTGCGCCGTCGCCGCTCTCGACAATGCCGCGAACACCGTTGGCAAACTGGATGAGTCCCGCCACGTAGTCCGGCGAAGGGTGATTGTCGGAAAACTTTTCCTTGCCCGCGGCCTGGCCCACCACCCATTCCGCTTCTGCATTGTCATTGAACCAGCGTATGTACTCGATGAGGTGGGTCAGCATATGCAGCATCCAGCCGGTTGCCGTGCCGTAAACTGTATGCACGCGGCCAATCGCGCCGCTTGCGATGATCTCTTTTACCTTCTTATAGTGCTCGCCATAGCGGTGCTGGTGGCTGACCACGGTTTTAACGCCAGCGTCACGAACCACCTTCATCACCTCAAGCGCCTCATTGGTGGTCATCGCTATGGGCTTTTCAAAAGCAATCAAGCCTGCACCCGATTCCACGCCCAGGCGGATCATGTCCAGCCGCAAAGTCGGCATCGTGCAAAAACAGAAGACGTCGGGTCTTAGCCCCTGCATCATAACTTTGGCATCTGTAGCCGTTTTAGGTCCCCCAAATTTCTTTGCAGCGGCGTCCAAGCGGTCCTTGTCAATATCGCAGAGCCCCACAATCTCAAAGCGGCCATTATTTGCAAACGCTTCCGCGTGGTGCATCCCTCGCTTTCCCAGTCCCACAATAACAACGCTGTATTTCTTGTCTTCGCTCATCCTCTAAATGCCCTCCCTCAAACTGTGTTGACAGAGTTCCGCGTGCAAGCCTGAAAGGGCAGGTCGCCCTGCCCTTCTACGGCTGGTGTAAGCCACATTCACTCAGGAATGTCCTTTTACCGGGTGATTAAGCCCCTGCCGAACCAGCCGCGGACTGGCGGGACTTTTCCCACTCCAGGATCCCCTCAATCACCAGCTTTGCTTCTTCCGAGGTCAGTTCCGGGAACATTGGAAGTGAAAGCACTTGGGCTGCTGAGCGTTCTGTGTGTTTCAGCGAACCGGAGATCCGGGCCGGCTGTCCCCACGGGTATCCTTCCTGCTCATGAATAGCAATAGGATAGTGGGTCAAAGCACGGATGCCCTTTTTCAGAAGGAATGCCTGCAGGTCATCGCGGTGCTCGGTTTCGACGATGTAGAGGTGGAAGATGTGCCGGAAGCCGTTCCGCACTGTGGGAAGTTTCAGCGAAGTGCCGGCCAGGCCAGCATCATATTCCCTGGCGCGCGCCCGCCGCAGGTCGTTCCATTTGTCGAGTTCCTTCAGTTTCACACTCAACACGGCAGCGTGGATATCGTCCAGCCGGCTGTTGTACCCCAGACTGTGTTGCGAACGCTTGGCTGATCCGTGGTTGCGCAGCTTGCGAATTTCAGCTGCCATCTCAGAATTGTCGGTCATTACCGCGCCGCCGTCACCAAAGCAACCCAGGTTCTTCTGAATAATAAAGCTGGTGCAAACCGCATCGCTCAATTCACCGACAGCAAAGTCATCGCCGCGGGCTCCCAGGGCCTGCGCACAATCCTCAATCACGTACAGTTTGTGGGCCTTGGCAATCTTTGAAATCGCCCTCATTTCTGCAGGCTGCCCGTAGAGGTGCACGGGGATAATCGCCTTCGTCTTCGGCGTTATGGCTGCTTCCACCAGGCTGGGATCAATGTTACAGGTGTTGGGTTCAATGTCTACAAACACCGGCGTAGCGCCCACCAACCAGACGGCCTCCGCTGTCGCGAAGAAAGTGTTGGACGTCGTGATGACTTCATCGCCGGGGCCCACACCCAGGGCCTTCAACACCAGAACCAGGGCGTCCGTGCCGGAGTTAAGGCCCACAGCTTCCTTGGTGTTGCAATACCTGGCGAGTTCCGCTTCAAATTGCGTCAGCTTGGGGCCCAGCACATAGCTTCCGCTTTCAAGAACTTCCAGAATGGCCGCATCAATTTCCGCCTTCAGATTGTGGTATTGGCGAACGTGGCCGTAAAAATCGACTTGATACTTCGACACAATGAACCTCCCTTAGATCATTTTCCTGAGTCTTCAGGATCCTTACGTTCCCGCCTGGTCGTAAAGGCCGAGTATTCAGCTGTCGGGTAACGAAACGAACATTATAGCACCTCTCTCTGTTCACACGAGCACTCATCCGTGGCTGATTTAAACAAATCCCTCCAAGCAACAGGCCCCAACTACCGCGCCCCAAGATGAACCGGGGATGATCTCCCGAGAGACCCTTTGAACGAAAAGTCTGTATTAATTGCTGAAACTCTCAGTCAACCTGTGAGAGAATGGTTAAAGTGTAGGATTAGATAGCCATTGAGGTGTAGACTCGAATTGAAGGTGTACCCTTTCTTATGCACGTCCAAGAATGGCCGCACCGGCACTGAATAATGGGGACAGGCAGATTCCCCTGATCTCGGCAGATCAATCCTGATTACTTGGATGAAATACCTAAACCTGTGAGGAAAACGAATGAAGAACCTATTTGTGGGTAACCTTCCCTTTACCGCTACCGAAGACGAGCTCCGGGATTTGTTCAGTGCGTTCGGGGAAGTTCAGCAAGTCCGGATCATGACAGACCGCGACACGGGCAAGTCTCGCGGATTTGCTTTTGTCGAAATAGCAGATGACGACGCGGCCGCAAAAGCTGTTACGGAGCTCAACGGCAAGGAATTTTCCGGGCGCGCACTCACGATCAATGAAGCCAGGCCCAAGCCTGAACGGCGGGGCGGGGGTGGATTCGGTGGCGGCGGTGGATTTGGAGGAAAGCGCCGGGGCGGCGGTGGTGGTCGAGGCGGCTCGCACGGACCGCACTCTCCCCGCGAACCACGCTGGTAAGGGAACTGCTTCTACTATCCCAGCACAAATAAGGTAAGGCGCGACTCCTGGACAGGGCAGACTGTGATCCCGTGTGGAGCCCATTCCGGAATTGGGTGCTAGGAGTGTCTGCGCATTTCTTGCCGGTTCTTCGCAATCCGGATTTCATCCTCCAGGAGAGACCTGTCCTGGCGTCGGTGCACGCCTGTCGCAAGTATTGTTAACCCAGGCGGCCAGGTCAACCCTTAAGCCAGGGATAGAAACTTGACGGGTAGTCCTTCCCCGCCCGTACAATAGCCCTATGATCATGTGTCGATTGGGCAGGGCGCTAGTCCTCCTTGTTCTTGTCGCAGCACCGTCGCTGGTCAATGCCTCGTCTTTGCCTCCCTTACCGGAGGTCACGACCATCGACCTTTTTCCGTCTGTGGTGAAGCAGGTGGAAGAAGCCTATCAAACGGCCCGATCTCATCCCATGGACGCGGCGGCTAACGGCAAGCTGGCTATGGTCCTCGATACCTACGAGCAGTTTTCTCTGGCAGAAGTCTGTTACCAGCGTGCGCACTTACTCGATCCCAAATCCTTTGAATGGGCCTATGATCTCGGCTACGTCCTCTTCAAGGAGGGACGGTATACCCAGGCTGTTGATGCTTTGCGTGAGGCTCTCGCCCTCCGACCTGACTATGTTCCCGCAAAACTGAAGTTGGCGGACAGTCTCTTTTCGGCCCGACAGACGGAAGCCGCGGGCAAGGTCTATCAGGAAATTGTTCAAGTAGACCCAGGCAGCGCCGATGCCTGGTACGGACTGGGCCGGGTCCAAGCGGCGCAAGGAGATCCCAAAGCGGCCGCCGTGTCGCTGGGAAAAGCCTGCGAGTTGGTTCCCCGGTACGGTGCAGCGCAATTTGCGCTGGCAACTGCCTACCGGAAGCTTGGAGAGCAGGAGAAGGCAACGGAACACTTCAAGCTTTACCAGGCTAACATGACTAACGTCCCGCCTGCTGTGGACCCCGTCCGGGCAGCTGTACAGGTACTCAACCAAGGCGCCACTATGTACCTGCGGCGGGGGCTTGATCTGGCTCAGGCGGGCGATCTTCAGGGTGCTATACAGCAACATTTGGAAGCGATCCAGGCGGACCCCAACGAAGTCCAGAGTTATATCAATCTGATACAGCTTTACGCCCGCATAGGCGAAAAGGACAAAGCTGTGGAGGCCTACCAGAAAGCTGTCGCGATCAACCCGAACCGGGCCGACTGTTATTACAATTACGGCGTCCTGATGTTCGACCTGCGGAAGCTTCCGGACGCCGAGCAGGCTATGAGGAAGGCCATCCAGATTAATCCCTTTTACGCGGAAGCCCACGACAGCTTGGGATACTTGTTGGCCATACAGGGCCATCTTGATGAAGCCCTTGATCAGTACCGCAAAGCGGTCGAGGAACGACCCGATTTTCGGCTGGCGCGTTTTCACATCGGGCAGGTTCTTGTGAACCAGGGTAATTTGCCAGAAGCCATCGAGGAATTTCAGAAGATCCTCACTCCGGATGATGCCAATACCCCCGGCTATCTCTATGCGCTAGGGGCCACATATGCGCGCGCAGGAGACCGCCAGAATGCCCTTGCCTATATGCGAAAAGCGCGGGACAAAGCGGCCGCACGCAACCAGGAACAATTGCTTACCAGCATCGACCGTGACATCTCCAATCTTGAAAAGTGATGAGTTTCATACCGAAGAGGGGCCGTGAAGACGCGACGGGAGAACAATACCAGATGACAGAGAGGGTTAATTGACTCGACGGGATCTTTTACTTGCCAGCCTTGCTGCATGCGCATGGCCCCGCAAGACCCCGGCAGCACTGCCCCTCCCAGCCGCGCCTCGGCCGATTTTCCGCGATGTTGCAGCGGAGACTGGGCTCAACTTTCACCATTTCAGTGGCGCTGCCGGTGACCTGCTGATGCCGGAAATCCTGGGTGCGGGTCTGGCACTGATCGACTATGACAATGATGGCGACCTTGACATCTATCTGCTCCAGGGAACCATGCTCCAACCTGATAAGAAACCCTTGATTCCCCCGCCACCAGGCTGGAAACCTGGAAACCGCCTGTTTCGTAACATGCTGTCCGAAACCGGCAAGCTGGAGTTTGTGGATGTCACTGAGAAGGCCGGCGTCGGACACATCGGCTATGCCATGGGAGTTGCTGTCGGGGATTACGACAATGACGGGTATCAGGACCTCTACGTCACCAACTTTGGCCGTAACGCCCTCTACCACAACAACGGGGATGGAACTTTTACAGACGTCACGGAGCAAGCGGGTGTGGGTGACCCGCGCTGGAGCACCAGCGCCGCCTGGGTCGATTACAATGGGGATGGCCTGCTTGACCTGTTTGTGTGCGATTATGTGGACTTTACGGTGCTTGGCCACAAGAAATGCTATTCCCCTTCGGGCCAACCCGATTACTGCTCGCCGATTGCGTACCACTCCATTCCGTCGCGTTTGTTCCGCAACCTCGGCAACGGGAAATTTGAAGATGTGACCCAAGCCTCCGGCATCGGGTCCTCATACGGCCCGGGGCTCGGGGTCATCTGCATGGACTTCAACGGCGACGGGTTGATCGACATCTATGTGGCTAACGATACGGCTGCAAATCTCCTCTGGCTGAATCAGGGCAATGGCACTCTCAAGGAGTCTGGTCTTGATGTTGGCGTCGCCCTTAGTGCGGACGGCCTGCCCAAAGCCGGCATGGGGATCACTGCAGATGATATTGACAATGACGGCCGCCTGGAAGTACTGGTCACAAACCTGAACCGGGAAGGTGTCACCCTGTTCCGCGGCGACGGAAAGGGTATGTACGACGACTACACCACCCAATTCCGTCTGGCGCAACCTACGTTCGGATATACAGGTTATGGCGTCGGCTTTTTTGACTACGACAACGACGGGCTGCTGGACCTCTTTATCGCCAATGGCGCCATGACCAACATCGACTCCATGCAAAACAGCCCCACGCCCTACGCCCAGAAGAACCAGTTGTTCCACAACGAAGGTCCGGGCAAAGGGTTTCGCGAAATCACCGATGGCGCCGGGCCCTTTCTGGAGCTGATTGAAATCAGCCGCGGCGCAGCGTTCGGCGATATCGACAATGACGGAAATATCGATATCGTTATTACGAACGAAGACGGACCCGCCCGCCTGTTTCTAAATCAGGGCGTCTCCCGGAACCACTGGCTACTGGTAAAGCTTGAAAGCCCGAAACTCAACCGCTTTGGCATGGGGGCCCGCGTTGGCGTTTTCCGACGTGAGATGCCTACCCTGTGGCGCCACGCCCATACCGACGGGAGTATGTTGAGCGCGAGCGACATTCGTGTCCACTTTGGTCTCGGCGAAAATCCCAGGATAGACGCAATTATCGTCCACTGGCCGGATGGGAAAAAGGAAAAGTGGGAGAACATCCGGGCTGACAAAATCCTCACCCTGCGCCAGGGGACGGGGCACGCCTTGTAATGAAGCGAGCGGTGCTACAACTTTCTAACCGTGCCTCGTACCACCAGGTCCGTCGACAGCGTTGTCTCAACAAATGGCATCTCCGGGTGACGAAGCCTCTCGAGTAGCGTAATCAGACAAGCGCGTCCGATCTCTTCCTTCCGGACGCGGACTGTCGTCAGCGGAGGGTCCATTAACAAGGCTTCCTCTCGGTCGTCAAAACCAATCAGGCTGATCTCCCCAGGAACACTCACTCCACCCCGGCGGAACGACCGCCACAGCCCGTAAGCCACCTCGTCGTTCACTGCAACAACCGCCGTGGGCAGCGGACGGCGTGCCAGCGCTCGTCTGCCGGCCCATTCCCCATAGTCCACAAAACTGAGCTCGCTGGCCTCTATGATGCTTCGCGGCTTAAGCTTGTGGTCCTGGCAGGCCCTCAAGAAGGCTTCCTGGCGGACCCTCACCCAGGGGTAGCTTACGTCTCCCACAAACATCAAATTCTCGTGTCCAAGACCAATCACGTTCTCTACAGCTTCCAACTCCCCCTTGAACCCATCGTAGCCAACCTGATCAAAGTATTTGTCCCCCTCGAAGTCCACGAGGTTGTTCCCGAACACAACAAACGGAATTTGCAACTTCTGTATCCGGGTAAGAAAGTTTGGATGGTTCGTCCCGGAAAGGATCAAGCCATCGAACAATCCGCGCTCGTCCAGGATAGACGGCAATTCAATCAACCCCGGAGCAGTCTCCGAGTCATAATGGACACCTGCAAACAATACGTGCTGCTTCAGCTCTCGCGCGCAGTCTTCCACACCTTGCAGGATTCGTGCATGGAACGAATTCGGGAACTTCCGGTTACCAAGAAGGAAGCAAACAATTTCAGAGTGCCTGCGGTGGATTCGCCGCGCCTGGGCGTTGGGGCGAAACCCCAGGTGCCGAATGGCCAGCATCACACGCTCCCGCGTTTCCAGCCGTACATGGTCACCACCGTTCAAAACGCGTGAAACAGTTCCAACTCCAACACCAGCTTCACGCGCCACATCACGAATCGTGGCCGCATTACAAACCGAACTCATCTTCGTCTCGCCTCCATCCCGGAAGAGTTAATTCAGCCCCTTGAACTTCGTTACGTCTAAGAGCAGCACGCCTCGTCTTGTTGGCCACATGGGAAATGCACAATGCACTATGCATAAAATCCCTTTAGACGTGGCCATAATATTTTAAGTTACGAAGATAAAAATAATGCTTGACAATTAATTTGTCTACTGATATACCATGGAACCGTTTCCGCATTCCTTGCGTCAGGCTTTGGGGCTAACAGCAAACCATCCATGGCCAAACTGCGGTCTGGTTTTCGGCCGGGGGTTTGTGCATTTCATGGGGCGTCATTGCCCTGGATATCTCACCGGGGTAACACATCTTAAATGGTTTGTAAGGAGGGAAAAGATCTCATGATTGGCAACGCTTGCAACCACTGCAGAAATTTCAATCGTTTCGTCCGCAGTGTAATTTTGGCCGCAATGGTTTTCTCGGTGGCCATGGCTATCCCCACAAGCGCCTTATCCCAGGTTCTTTATGGCACCCTGGTTGGCAACGTCAAAGACCCGACCGGCGCCGTTGTTCCCGCGGCGACGGTGACTGTCACCCAAACTCAAACCGGTCTCACCCGCCAGGCCCAGACCGATTCACGAGGCGGGTACACAATTTCAACTCTTTCAGCAGGCACATACACGGTTAAGATCGAGGCCAAGGGGTTCAAAACATTCTCCAAGACTGACGTGGCTGTTGTCATCAACACTGTGAGCCGTGTGGACGCCGCCCTCGAAGTTGGTGCGGTAAGCCAAACGGTTCAAGTCAACGCCAGCGCCGCTGTGCTGCAGACAGATCGCGCCGATGTCCATCATGATTTGACGTCACATGTTCTCGAGGAAGTGCCCCTGCCCCCTGGAAACAACTTCCAGACCCTGATGCGGGTGATTCCGGGCGCTACGCCTCCGACCACTGCTCACTCTATCGCCACAAACCCCACCCGTTCGCTGGATTTCCACGTGAACGGGACGAGCGATTATGGGAATACTGTCCGCATTGACGGCGTCAGCCAGTACAACATCTGGGTTCCTGAGAATACGTCCTATGTCCCTTCCTCTGACGCCATCGAGACCGTAAATATCACCACCGCGAATTTCAACCCCGAGCAGGGCCTGGCGGGAGGGTCCAGCACTAACGTAGAGATCAAGAGCGGGACCAACCAGATCCACGGCGACCTCTACGAATACCATTTTGATAACAACACCGAGGCCCACAACTTTTTTGATCCCAATAATGGCATTACTCGCAAGCCGAAGGACATTTTTAATCAGTTTGGGGCGAGCATCGGCGGGCCCATCAAGAAAGACAAGCTGTTCTACTTTTCAAACGTCGAGTGGATCCGGCAGGCGCAGTTTGCCACGCGGACAGCCACGGTGCCGACACCCAATATGGTCCTGGGCGATCTGACCGGCAACGATCCTGCTCATGGGCTTACAGGTAACTCGGACATCGTCTACGACCCGACCACAGGCAATGCTGACGGGACAGGGCGGACGCAGATCTACGCCACCAACGATCCCAACGACGCCGCCCATTACAATTCCCTCTGCGCCAGTGCGCAGTGCCTTAACATGGTCCCCACCAGCCGCATCAGCCCGGTGGCAGCCACGCTCCTTGCCTTGCAGCAGCAGGCTCCGGGTCGGTTCCTGCAGAGCTCCAGCACCTCGGAGCCCAGCGATAACTATCTGGCGGCGACCGACTTCTCCTTCGACCGGTTCAGCACGGACGACAAGATCAACTGGAACGCCACGGACAAGTTCACGATGTACGGGCATGTCGGCTATCTGAATTTCGATGCACTGGATCCGCAGCAATTCGGCGCGGTGGGCGGCACGGAAATCAGTGGCTTTGGCGGCAATGAGGGACATATGTATGGCTACACCCTCACTACCGGCATCACCGGCAATTACGTGTTCTCGCCGACTTTCGTTGTCGACGGCAACTTCGGTTTCACTCGTCAGACCGTAAACTCTGAGATGTTGGACATTAACTCCACCCCGGGAACTGACATCCTCGGCATTCCCGGCGTGAACGGCACCAGGAAATTCGAAGGAAGCTGGCCTCATTTCGGGATCAGCAACTTTGACGTGCTCGGCACGGATCACAATTTTATGCCGTACTACCGCAATGACCCGCAGTATCTCGTGAGCGGCAACGCCAGTTGGATCCACAGCAACCACACGGTGCGGTTCGGCGGGACTTTTTACATCCAAAACCTGCACCACCAGCAGCCGGAGTGGAACGCCGGAGGATCATCCTATGGGCCGCAGGGTGGATTCGGATTCGGCTCCGGTCCCACGGCCTGCAAGGACTGCAACGCGGGTAATGGTTCAAAAACGAACGCCTACAATGATCTGGCAACATTCCTGCTGGGTCTGGACACCAATTATGGCAAGAACATCCAGATCCCGGATTACTTTGACACCCACACCCACTTTTTCTCGGTGTATGGGGGGGATGAATGGCAGATTAGCAATAAGCTGACGGCCAACCTGGGCCTTCGCTGGGAGTACTACCCGATGCCCACGCGGGGCAATGGCCGGGGCATGGAGCGGTTTGACTTCGCCAATTACGCCATGATGCTCTGTGGCGTGGCAGGCGTTCCGATCGACTGCGGAACCAAGGTCAGCAAAACGCTGTTCGATCCCATCGTCGGTCTTGCTTATCGCGCCACACCGACCCTTGTGGTCCGTGCCGGTTATGCACTCTCTAATGAGCCTTACAACCTGGCCGACAACCTCCGGACGAATTTCCCGGTGATGATTCCGCTCTATGTCAGCGCGGATTCCTACCAGGCTTCAGGAGTGCTGAATTCGGCCGATCTCCAGAACAGTCCTGTCGGCTCGACGCTGCCGGTCGGCATTCCGTTGCCGGCAACGCCGTGTCAGACATGCGCTGAGGACCCCATCCCAGGAAATGTTTCCCTGGGGACGACCGTGGATAACCTCAAGCGCGGATATATCCAATCGTGGAACTTTACCTTGGAAAAGGAACTGCCTGACGGCTGGCAGGCTCAGGCGGGCTATGTCGCCACCCGCACCGTTAACCAGCTCGGGTTCCAGGACTTGAACGTGGAGAGCCCGATCGCTCCGGGAGGATGCGTTGTGGGCACAGATTGCGGCGGCCACGCCAGTCAGCCGTTTTATTACAACGCCGGAACCGCCGCCTGTACGGATGTCGCTTCGCTTGACCCGGGATGTCGGCAGGCATCAACCAATATCGTCGCGCCAATCGGGAACATGCATTACGATGCTCTCCAGACTCAGCTGAAGCACCAGTTCGCCAACGGTTACCAGGTGATGCTCGCCTACACCTGGTCGAAAAACATTGGGATGGCAGGCGTGAACAACGAGAAGAGCCACCCCTATATCAACACACCTGCTTTCTTCTACCTGAACCGGGGCCTCTCTCCGAACGACCGCCCCCAGAACTTCCAGGCGGTGTTTATCGGGCAGTCGCCTTTTGGTGCCGGCAAAAGGTGGATGACGACCGGAATAGGCTCCAAACTCCTGGGTGGGTGGCAGATCAGCGGCATCATGTCAAAGGTCTCCGGAACGGTCTTCCAGTTGCACGCCGGTGGATCCTCATCAACCAATTTAAACGCGACGGTGGGTAACACTCAGCGTCCGGACCTGGTGAAATCCTCGGTCGACGTTTTGAGCAATTACGGTCCGCACACCACCTGGTTTGACACCTCGGCTTTCGCGCCGGTCACCGACAAAAACCGTTTCGGCACCTCGCCGTATTATGTGCTCCATGGGCCGCCTTATTTCGACCTCGATTTCGCCCTTGCCAGGAACTTCAGGCTGACAGAGCGATTCAATCTGCAGTTCCGCGCGCAGTCGATCAACTTCACCAATACACCGCACTTCAGCAACCCGAACGGAGATCTCAACAGCAGCAGCTTCGGGCGGGTGAATGGGTTGGCGAACACCGGCCGCGACGGCGGAGTGGACGCACGGCAATTCATATTCACCGCCAAACTGAGCTTCTAGTTGGAGCTCGCGCCTGGTTAATTCAACCCTTGGGGACCGCTTCAGATAGCGGTCCCCTCTTTTTTTTAGAGATCAACAGATTTGAACATCGTGGGGCAGCACGTCTCTATATATTCGTCGAAGGCAGTGATTCGCTGCTCCAGGAGGCCTCAATTTCTTCGAGGGTTCGTCCCTTGGTTTCGGGGACGAGCCTGAAAGCGAAGACGAACGCGGCGACACAGGCGGCGGCGTAAATCCAGAATGAGAACTTCGTGCCCACACCCTCAATCAGGCTCAGGAAGGTTATGCTTACCACCAGATCGAAAATCCAGATGGTGACTGAAGCCACGGACATGGCCTGCCCTCGGATGGTGGTGGGGTAAATCTCCGAGATCAGCAGCCAGAAGACCGGCCCCAGGCCAATGGCAAAGCAGGCAAGATAAGCCAGCACATCCGAAAGGATAGCGGCCCTCGAAACATGAGCGGCGCCGAAGAGGAATCCAAGAAGTGTAAGGCTAACCAGCATGCCGCCAATCCCGAGGAGCAGCAGCGGCCTGCGGCCAACGCGGTCCAGCAGCAGCAGCGCCACAATGGTCACAATCAGGTTGACTCCGCCCACCAGTACAGTTGCCAGGATTGCACTCGACGCGCTTCTGAATCCCGCCATCTGCAGAATGGTCGGCGTGTAATAGATGATGGCATTGACGCCGGTTATTTGCTGGAAGATGGCAAGCCCCACACCGATCATCAGCGGCTTCCTGAACCGGCCGCCGAACAGGTCCCGAAACCGCAGCTTGTCAACTTCGGTCACCACCTTAAGCTCTTCCAGATGGCGGCGGGCGTCATCCGTACTCTCCACGCGGTCTAGAATCCTGAAAGCGTCGTCAGCCTTCTGCTGGATCACCAGCCAGCGCGGGCTCTCCGGTAGAAAGAT
>OBIZ01000103.1_pt1 | contig 15151 bp, 7 predicted proteins | sample 1519801 | NCBI WGS metagenome assembly OBIZ01 (sample SAMN01911456, study PRJEB22533) | soil metagenome | biome: Soil | place: Malaysia | collected 2012-04-30 | depth DG_metagenome m | reverse complement strand
AGAAGAATCAAATTCCCCGGTACCGGCAAACCGGCCTGGCCCCCCAGCAGGGACACAAACACCAGCCAGTAACCATGTTCCGCGAGAAATTGGACCATTTCGTCCATGCATGAACCTTCAGCCGCAGTGTTGTTGTCTCGGCATCCGCCTGCGTCCAGGTAAGCGGACCTGCCCTCGGGCGCTGAGCTCGAACGCAGCCCGGCGCGGTTGGTTGAATTATAACGTCTGTGATCGCGCAAGAATTGGAAAACACGGGGAGTAGAAAATAGGAATTTGGGAGTCGGGAAAAAGCAAGAGAAGGCAGGGAGTAGGAAATGGGAAGCAGGAAGCAGGAAACGGCGGGAGACAGAAGGCCGAAGCGTCACTCTCGAAGCAATCGCAACTGCAATCACTCAATCGCAATTCGCTCAATCATTCAATTTGCCAGAAGACCCCTCAACCGTCCCTCGCGCAATGCGGGACGTGACCCCTCCGAGGCCGTCATCCTGAGTGAAACGAAGGATCACGGTATTTGAATGCGGGGATTCTTCTCCCGCCTCGCGGGATCAGAATGACGGGGCGCGAACCGACGAGTCCGCGCCCTTTCTCAAAAGGCACGACAGCCCTATCCCCAGGGGCGAGGGAAGGAACAATTTGAAGGTCGGCCATTGCCTCCATTTATAGCCTACATACCAGCTCCGTGGGCCAAAATGGGACGTATGGGATTTTCCCGCTGGGAATTCCATATTTTGTAACATATTGATAATATAATACTTAATTGTATTATTCCGTCCGGAAAATCAATTCTTCCCAAAATTGTGTTCACATCTGGCACAGCGGGTAAAATTTGCACGGTCGCGCAGTCCGTTGTGTGTTCGCGGGTCCCGTTGCGAAGGAGTAGTCGGTCTGGGATAGCTTTTCCTTCCCCGGCTTGCGAAACTCCTACTGGTTGCAGAACTCTCGATAGCTCATCGGCCGGATTTCGTGGACGGCAGGAATGTCGTCCGGCTGAAAGGCCTGCATCATGTCACTCAAACGACTCGGAACGCAACACGCCCGTCTCCCGGCCGTGAACGCGTAGGAAATTCATCACAATCATAGCACGGCGCCGCAAGGCACACCTGCCATTTCCCTGTTGCATTTTTCGCCTGTGGCGAATACTGTTTCGCTTGAATTCTAAGAAGCTGATGGTCTCTTGCGAGCAGCACCATCAGCGCCGCTTCAGGGAAACGAGCTATCACGGAAATCGACAAGTTTTCGGACGCCTTGTGGCCCCCAGTCACCTTAGTTCGGAGGAATTATGAAACGTTCGAGCAGACGTCAATTCATGGCTGATGTTGGAACCGGTTTGGGAGTAGCCAGCATCGCAGATGCAAAGTCTGTGCTGGGTGAAATCGGGCAGGCTGCGAGCGACCAAGTGGAGAAAGACAAGCTGGGTTCCGGCATCGACAACCTTCACGCTGAAATCGATTTCCGCTACGCGCCGCTTTCATCGCAGCTGGCGTACTGCTTCCCTGATGACCACAGCAAAAGCCTGATTGGCGAGCGTGGCGACCTGCGTTACGGCCATCCGGGTCGCGGCCAGGGCATCGATTACTTTCCCGAAGTTGTGGAGTTTACGCTTGAGGGCATGGAGGCCAATCACGTGCGTTGGCAGCAGTTGGAGGCACCGGGTGTTCCGATTGTTCATACGCGAATTGACCGCCCTGAGGCTTCCCTCGAACTTACCACTTTTGCCACAATGCGAGATGGTGAAGGCCGCGTTGATAACGTAATTCTCGAAATCAAGCCACGAACACTGCACTCACTGCACGCGGTTCCAATCGTAATTGTGCGAAGCCGGCATGACATTGCGATCACGAAAGCTTCGACGGCCACCATAATGCGACTCGCCAACAAAACAGTGGCACCTTTCATGTTATCCAGTGCGCCCCTTTCGCTAAAGCTGAATGGCGCCGTCTGGCGATCCTATGCACTGAATGCAGTCGTGGCGGCAGTGGGAAGACCCTTCCGATGCTTCTTCCGCTTTCCGCAGGAAGGCCAGAATGCGGAGAAGTTGTACAGCGGGCTTGGCGACGCCGATGGTCTTCTGGCTGAAGCGCAACAGTACTGGCACAGTTGGAAGCCGTTCGAAGGGGGCGTCTCCTGGCAGCTTCCCAGCCGGTATGGTGAATTCCTGGTGGCCTGCGCGCGAAACATCCAGCAGGCCCGTGAAGAGAAGGCGGGGAAGGTCACGTTCCAGGTGGGCCCGACGATCTATCGCGGGCTCTGGATTGTCGATGGCAATTTCATTCTTGAGGCCGCGCGTTATCTCGGTTACGACAAAGCCGCACAGGAAGGTCTGGAAACCGAATGGTCACGCCAGTTGCCTGACGGCCAGATCGTTGCCGGAGGGGGCCGTGAGCATTGGAAGGACACAGGCATTGCGATGTTCACACTGGTTCGCCAGGCAGAACTCAGTCAGGATTGGACTTATTTCCGCGAGATGCAGCCGAACGTGCTACGGGCCGTGAAGTTCCTTGAAGGACTGCGAGACAAAGCCAGCAGTGACGGAAGCATCAAAGGCCGCTATGGCCTGCTTGCCGCGGGATTTGGAGACGGCGGGCTGGGAGGCATTCGGCCCGAATTTACCAACACGTTGTGGGTGCTGGCCGGACTCAAGGCAGTTACGGAAGCAGCTGACCGCCTGCGCATGTCGCACTTTGACGACACCAGACGGTTCTACCGGGAACTGCGTGCGTCGTTTTTTGCGGCGGCTGCGCAGGAAATGCGGCAGCATCCCGACGGCTTCCGGTACCTGCCCATGTTGATGAAGGAAGATCAGGCGTGGACAGCTCCTGACCCTTGGGACCGGCCGCAGCCGCAAATAGCGCAGTGGGCGCTTTCCCATGCCATTTGTCCGGGCATGGTGTTTGAAAAGGACGACCCGATTGTGGCGGGACACATCAGGTTGATGCAAGCCTGCACGCGAGAAGACGTACCGGCTGAAACGGGCTGGCTCCATCATGGCGGGTTGTGGAACTATAACGCGCCTTTTGTGTCGCACGTTTACCTGTGGGCAGGATTCGCCGAATGGGCGCGGCAAACCTTTATCGGGTTCCTGAACCATGCCACTCCGCGCTATTGCTGGCGGGAAGAACAGCCGTTGCGTGGCAGCCTGACTGCAGGCTACGTTGGCGACATGCCACACAACTGGGCGAGCGCCGAATGCATTCTCTACTTGCGGCACATGCTGGCGCTTGAAGACGGCTCAGCGTTGCGCCTGCTGGCAGGAATCAGCGATGCTGATCTGGCCGGCGAGCAGCCAATCGCACTCGGTCATTCACCCACGCGCTTCGGAAGAATCGGGCTGAACCTCGAACCCCTCGATGGGCACAAAGGCTGGCGGCTCATGTTCAAGAGGGATGCAGGCCCCGCGCCTGGCCGCGTCGAAGTGCCGGCAATGTTGGGCCGGGGTTTCAGGTTCGCGGCCGTTACCGGTGCTGAAAGCCGGAAGGAAGGGAACGCCATTCTTGTGGCGCCCGGCGCAACATCATGGGAAGTTGTCTGGAGATCTGCGTAGTAAGGCGTCCGGGCACATTACCCTCCTTGCCAATGTGAAAGGATCGCCATGAAGATCGCTCGTCGCAATTTTCTGGCTGCTATCCCGGCTGCTGCACTGGCAGTGACCAGTGGGAAATCGGCCGCGCCGCGCACCACAGTTGCCATCGAAGGCGACCGCTTTGTGATCAACGGACGCCCCACTTACGAGGGACGCACTTACAATGGCATGAAGATCGAAGGCCTCCTGATGAATTCACGCATGATCCAGGGCATCTTCGATGATTCAAACCCAGCAACGCGCTCGCTGTGGCGCTACCCGGACACAGGCAGGTGGGACCCGGAACGCAACACTCGGGAATTCTTGGCGGCCATGCCCGAGTGGCGCAGCCACGGCTTGCTGAGCTTTACCATCAATCTGCAAGGAGGATGCCCACAGGGATATTGCAAGCAGCAGGCGTGGATCAACACTGCCTTCAGGCCCGACGGGAGCCTGAAGCCTGCGTACATGCGCAGGCTGCGGCGCATTCTTGAACGCGCCGACGAACTTGGCATGGCGCCCATCGTCAGCTTCTTCTACTTCGGCCAGGATGAGCACCTCCGCGACGAACGTGCTGTAAAGCGCGGCGTCGAGGAAGCCACACACTGGCTGCTCTCCCATCGTTACCGGAACGTCCTGGTGGAAATTGACAACGAGTGCGACGTCAAAAGATATGACCACCCTATCCTGACTTCGGCACGCGTGCACGAACTCATCAACCTTGCGAAGTCCATCAGGCGGCGTGGTGAAGGGCTCCGGGTAAGCGCCAGCTTTGGCGGGGGCAGCATTCCCACGGACAACGTAGTCGCCGCTGCAGACTTCGTACTGATGCACGGCAATGAAGTCAAGAACCCGGCCCGCATTGCGGAAATGGTCCAGGAAGTCCGCCGGCGGCCGAACTACCGTCCCATGCCCGTGCTTTTCAATGAGGACGACCACTTCGATTTCGACAAGCCTGCGAACAACATGCTGAATGCCGTGGGAGCGTACGCCTCGTGGGGATACTTCGACCCCGGTGAGAGTAATTACCGCGACGGTTACCAGGCACCTCCCGTCAACTGGGGAATCAACACTCCACGCAAGAAGGCCTTCTTTGGATTGTTGAAGGAAGTTACGGGCACATGAGCAGTTGGCAGCGCAGACCGCCGTGGCTGTGGTTTGCAGCTTTTCGCTTGGCACGGAGCGTGACGGGCCGGTGGTGACAAAGAAGCGTCGATGCCGCGAAATGGCGCCGGGACGCGACACCGTGAAGCGGGAGGCCACACTCAGTGTTATGCTGACTGTGAGTTCTTCCAGGTTCATAAAGCCGACGGACAGGAAAGCGCTGCCTGCGGCTAGCAGCTGCAGCAAAAACTGCCGCCCCAGTGCAGCCCGAAGCTTCAGTGGTGGACAGCAGCCCGGGTCAGTCTGACCAGAACCATCGCAATCCTAAGTCGTGCGGGGTCGAAACCTGGACGAGGCTGCATACCTGAACCTCAATGATTGGAGGTGCACATGAACAGATATACTGAGTTCGTCGTGTTCTTATTCGTAGCTGTTTTCTGCGGCCTATTCACTCCTTCGATGTCGCTGGCGCGCCGACACTCTAAGGGAAAATGCTACACGGGTCAGCTTGACCTCGGCTATGGAGTGCCCATTGGTACTCGGCTTACGGTCTGCTTCGAAGGATACCCTGCGGCTTCTGACGTCATTTCAATTCGCGGATTGGACGAAAAATCCGTTGGGAAGAGGATACGCAAGCTGAACTATGGATTCCTCAACGAATCAAGGTGGGCCTTCGATGTGCCGCTGCGTTGGACGATGAAAGCAGTTGACAGCCAAGTGAGTCGGATGGTCGGACTCGGGTCTGCCAACGCAGCAGGTCAGATGAATACCCCTGCCGGCATAAGGGATGAGCGCGAGGCGGGGCCAGAGGCATATCCCTATTTCGTGATTACCGTCGTCGACTCGTCTGGGAAGATATCTGGAACACTTTACCCGCTGGCACGCGTCCGCTTCGATCAGGACGGCCAGTTCCAGGTCTCTGCCATCGCCTCGCCCGCGATTCGGGTTTCTGGTATGCGCGAGGTTAAGCCGTAGCAGGATTACTGGGGGACGGCCGTGGGCGATGATTTAGAGGCGTGTAGCAATCTCCGAAAGCAGTTCAACGCCTACCTACCTGCTCCCCAAGGCCCAGCGCATGCCCGTCGCCAGGACAGAATTCGTCAAAGTCAGTTAAGCGGCATGAAAAGGGGTCTTTCGCGAATCCTTGCGCGGAACCCTTCTAAAGCTGAAACAAGGCTCCTATTTGCGTTCAAGGGTGGCAAGGTGTAACTTATTGATCTTGCCGGAGCCCATCATGGAAGCCTGGTAATCTCATCGGAGGGAACTATCTTGAATATACGCCGTATGGCCATTTTATTAATGCTCTGCTTTGGCTGCCTGCCGCTCGTTGCGGCCGAACTGCCGCTTTCACCCTACCCACAGCAGGTCTCAGCGGGTACAGGAGAATTTGTTACCAGGAGTAATGTGGCTATCGATGTCAGCAGCAACGACGCCGATGATCACTTTGCCGCCACCTTACTCGCCCAAGACCTGAAATCCATTGACGGGGTCGAAGCCACTATCAAGACCCGGGCGTCCGGCTGGCCGCGCATCGTCCTGGCGCGAGCCGAATCCCGCGAAGGGGCCAGCATTCTCGAACGCGCGGGAGTGAAATTTCCCTCCCAGGCCGAGGAGGAGGGCTACGTGATCTCTGTTACTGACCGCGAGGCGGACGTGGTGGCCAAGAGTGCAGCCGGCGTGTTTTACGGCGTCCAGACGCTACGCCAGTTGCTGCATCCGGGCCAGGGCGGCGGTTCCGCGCATTGCCCCGCTGTTACCATCACGGACTGGCCCGCCATTCGCTGGCGCGGCGTGAGCATCGACATCAGCCGCGGTCCGTTCCCAACTCTCGCTTCCATCAAGCGCGAGATTGATCTGCTCGCGCAATACAAGATCAACGTTTACTCGCCCTACATGGAAAATATGTTTGAATACCCGAGCCTGCCGCTGGCGGGAGAGCCGGGCGGGGCGCTCACTCCGCAGGAAGTAACCGAAATTGTCGCGTATGCCAAGCAGTACCACATGATCATCCTTCCGGAACAGGAATCTTTCGGCCACCTGCACCTGCTGCTGCAAAACGAACAGTACCAGAACATGGCCGAGCTTCCTTATGGCACCGTGCTGTCTCCCACTGTCCCCGAGTCTGCCCAGTTCATTGGCAAGATGTTTGCCGATCTCAACAAGTATTTCCCGGGACCGTTTTTCCACATCGGCGCCGACGAGACTTTCGAACTCGGCCAGGGGCGTACCAAGGACCTTGTGGACAAAGAAGGCTACTCGAAAGTGTACGTCGATTACTTGCGCAAGATCGATGATGTCCTCAAGCCCTATCACCGCAAGATCCTTTTCTGGGGAGACATGGGTGTCCAGCATCCGGAGGACTTGCCCAACCTGCCCAAAGACATGATCGCCGTACCCTGGGATTATTCACCCCGCAAGTCCTACGAAAACCAGATCAAACCCTTCCGCGACCTTGATCTTGAAACATGGGTCGCGCCCGGCGTAAGCAATTGGAGCCGAATCTTCCCGGACTATTCGCTGGCTTTACCCAACATCCGGCAATTTGTGACCGATGGCAAAAATCTAGGTGCTACGGGGGTTCTCAATACCGTGTGGATGGACGACGGTGAGGGAATGGTGAACTTCACATGGTACGGACTCGCCTACGGCGCTGCACAGAGCTGGCAAACCACCGTGGACGACCAGCAATTCTCAAACGCCTGGGACTGGGCTTTTTACCGGGCCGACGGCCACGACTTCGCCAGCGAAGTGAACACGCTGACGCAGATCCATGAGGCGCTCGAGAGCGCTATCCACCGGGACGGGAATGACAGCCTGACCTGGATGGACGCCATGAGCCCGGGGGGCCAGAAATTTTATGCCGGGTGGCAGCCAACCGCCCACCAGATTCGCATGTTGGCGGAAAACGTGATCGCAAGCGTGCGCCAGCATCGCGCCGAAGCGCGCCGCAACGCCGATATGTTGAACTATGTTGAATTCTCAGCGCGGAGGTTCGATTTTCTCGGACAGAAAGCAATTTACTCAAAGGAAATCGTGGACCGTTACGCGCAGGTCGAGGCAAATCTCGGTGATCGTGGCCAGGGCTTCCGGGCTTTTCGCCGCGTCACCGGACCCATGCAGGACCTGATGCATCGGACCTTCCAGCTTCGCGCGGAATACGAAAAGCTCTGGCAGGGCGAAAACCGCCCCTATTATCTGAATAACATTCTGAACCGCTACGACACTGAATATAATCGCTGGCGGGAAATGACAGAGCGCGTGAGCGAAATCGGGAGGAACTATCGCACCACGCATAAGTTTCCGCCACTGGTTGAGCCCGACAGTTCCTCGAATTAGGGGCTAAGCCAGCAGCTTGTCGACAACGTTGCCGGCCACGTCCGTCAGGCGGAAGTCGCGGCCCTGGAAGCGGTAAGTGAGCTTGGTGTGGTCGATGCCCATCTGGTGAAGAATGGTCGCGTGCAAGTCATGGACATCGATGGGGTCGGCAATAGGATTGTAACCGAGTTCATCGGTTTCGCCGAGGGTGATGCCGCCTTTGAAGCCGCCACCCGCGGCCCAAATGGAAAAGGCCCTTGGATGGTGGTCGCGCCCCAGGAACTTGGAGTTGTTGCGGCCCTCGTTCATCGGCGTCCGCCCAAATTCGCCGCCCCAAACCACAATTGTGGAATCGAGCAGTCCGCGCTGCTTAAGATCTTTAATCAATGCAGTCGCCGCACGGTCAGTCTCGCGGCAAAGCTGCGGCAGGCGGTTGATAATGTCATCGTGCGAGGACGTTCCGTGATTGTCCCACCCGCGGTGGTAAAGCTGGACAAATCGCACCCCGCGCTCCACGAGCCGCCGGGCCAATAGACAGTTGTTGGCAAATGACGCCTGCCCGGGCTTGGTCCCATACATTTCCTGAATCTGCTGCGGCTCCTTGCTGATGTCCATCAGGTCGGGCACGCTCGATTGCATGAGATAGGCCATTTCGTAGGAATGAATCCGCGTGACAATCTCCGGATCGCCCATGCTCTTCAGGTGCATTTCGTTCAAGTCTTTGATGGCATCGAGCGATTGCCGCCGCACTTCAGGGCTGACGCCTTCGGGATTCGTCAGGAAAAGAACCGCATCACCCTGCGACCGGAACTGCACCCCTTGGTAAACTGTGGGCAGAAAGCCGCTGCCCCAGCACGCCTTGCCGCCGTCGGGTTCATTCTCGCCGGAAACCAGTACGACGAAGCCGGGAAGGTCACGAGCTTCGGTCCCCAGGCCGTAAGTCATCCAGGCGCCCATGCTTGGCCGGCCGACAATCTGGAAGCCCGAATTCATAAAAATCTGCGCCGGGGCATGATTGAACTGCGTGGTGTGGATGGATTTGACGATGCTGATGTCGTCGGCGACCTCACCGAGGTACGGAAAGAGCTCGGAGATTTCCTGCCCTGACTTTCCCCACTTCTTGAACTCATAGGGCGAGCCGAGCAGCCTCGGCTTGCCCCTGATGAACGCGAACTTCTCACCTTTCATCATCGAATCGGGAACGTGCTCTCCGTCCAGTTCCTGAAGTTTCGGCTTGTAGTCCAGCAGATCAACCTGCGAAGGTGCGCCGGCCATAAAGAGATAAATGATGCTTTTCGCCTTCGCCGGAAACATGGGCGGCTTCGCCGCCAGCGGGTCAACGGCATTTGCCGGAGAAGAATTCAATCCGCTTGCCAACAGGGAGGAGTTGAGCAGCCCCGTCAGCGCTGCCGCACCGATGCCGAAGCCTGCCTGCCTGAAGAAATGTCGCCGCGTTACGGCGCGCATCGTGTCTTCAAAAGGATTTAGATATTTGTCGCTCATATTAGACCTGCCACTATTAAAGTGATTCGTGCTCGTCTCTATAGGTCATTCCTTTGTGATCGTCTCATCCAGGTTCAGCAATACATTGGCGACCATCGTCCATGCCGCCTCCTCAGCAGGATCGAGCTTAGGATCACCGTACCCTTTGATGACCTCGCCTGCCGCCTTCAAGTCCTTCTGGTAGTGGCCAAGCTCGGCCTGGTAATAGGCCACAATGCGGTCGAGTTCCTGTGGGGTTGGCCGCCGGGTCAGCACACGCCGGAAGCCATAAGTTGCTCGCGCCGAGGGATCAGGGCCGGCGTCTTCCATCATTCGCCGCGCTAAAGCCTTTGCCGCCTCAAAGTAGACCGGGTCGTTGAGGGTGGTCAGAGCCTGGAGCGGCGTGTTGGTGCGGACCCGCCGCACAGTGCAGAATTCGCGGCTTGGAACATCAAAGGTGATCAGGCTGGGATAAGGCGCCGTTCGCCGTATAAAAATATAGATGCCGCGACGGTACTGGTCTCCGCCTGTGCTTTCGACCCACTTCGCACTGCTGTAAGGGCGGTCCCAGATGCCGGGCGGTTGATAAGGCATCACGCTCGGCCCACCGATCTTGGGACTGAGCAGGCCGGAAGACGAAAGCGCGATGTCGCGCACCATTTCGGCTTCCACGCGGAACCGCGGCCCGCGTTCAAGCAGCTTGTCGTAAGGGTCGTACTCAATCATTTCCGGCGTGGCGCGTGACGATTGCCGGTAGGTGGCCGAGGTCACAATCAACCGGATGATGTGCTTCATGCTCCAGTTGTTCTGCATGAACTCAGTGGCCAGCCAGTCAAGCAACTTCGGATGAGTCGGCGGGTCGCCCTGCGTGCCGAAATCTTCCGAGGTCTCGACGATTCCCTTCCCGAAGATTTCCTGCCAGTAGTGGTTCACCGTGACGCGCGCGGTAAGCGGATTGTCGTCGCTCACCAGCCATTCAGCAAGGCCCAGACGGTTTGGCATTACCTCCGGAGGCAGAGGATTCAGGGCTGAAGGAACTCCCGCGTAAACCTTTTCACCCAGACTGGAGAATGTGCCGCGAATTCGAATGTAGCTGCTCGGCCGCTCAAACGAATCCTGCTCGCCCATGATGAGCGCTGTGACAATGCCGAGGTCTTCAACGGATTTTTCAAGCTTGGCAACCTGGTCCCGCGTCGGTTGAAGCGACGGCGCAATTGAGCGGAAGACTGCGGCGAGGTCGGTCTTCTCTTTTTCGCTGCGTTCGGAGGGCGGCTTATCGAGCACCGGGATCATCCTGGCAGGCACCTGAGTGATCGCAGTCGGGTCCTTAATAGTTGTAATGGAAAGCCGGAACCGCCCGATGTTGCGAGTGGTGTGGCGCATTCCGTGCTTTAAATGAATCGTCAATTTTGTCCCTGCAGCGAATCCGAAAGGTTTTTCCGCGACCAGGACGGCCTCGCGAACAATCGGCACAGGCGAAGGTGTCGAGTCAATCGACCAGCCCTTCAAGTCCTTTCCCTTTTTGGCCAGGTTTCGGGCGCTGTAACCCGGCTCCGATTCGTTGTCAACCGCTTCCTTGAAAACGACCTTCTGGACAGGAGCGGTTTTGTCAACCGGCGCCGCTTCCACCTCGAATCCGCTCAAAAAGAAGTTGCCGTCCAGGTCGCGGCCGGGGCCTCCTTTGGGAAGGCTTGGATCTCCAAGAACCTCGATGCGCATTCCGGTAATTGCCTGGACGTTTGTTTCTGCTTCAATGTCGTAGGTGTCCGCAAAAGGATTCTTGCCGCCGGCCAGAATCGACCCGTCGCCGAGCAGCTTGAGTTGCGCGCCGTCTTCCGAAACAAAATGGCTGGGCGTGAGCAGCGTCCAGTCCTTCCCGGCGCGTTTCATTTCAGCTTCCCACGTTTGCTGTTCGGCTTCGAGCGCAGGCGTTTCGGTTGCGAGAGTTTGTTTCAGCCTGCCGATTTCCGCGCGGAGCTGCTTCGCTTTGGCCTCCTGCTCTGGCGTCGGCAATTCGAGGTCAGGCTCCCAGACATATCCTTCTCCCTGCCCAAGGTTGAGAATCTTGTAATTGGCGTTGCTGTCAAAGAACGCCATCATGCGGTAATAGTCTTTTTGAGGGAAAGGATCGAACTTGTGATTGTGGCATTCGGCGCAACCGAGCGTCGAACCGAGCCACACGTCCGCGGTGGTGTTGACCCGGTCCACCAGCGTGTAGAATCGCTGCTCGACTTTATCGACGCCGCCTTCCTGGTTCAGCAGCGTGTTTCGATTAAAACCGGTGGCAATCAATTGATCATTGGTAGGATTGGGCAGCATGTCGCCCGCGATCTGCTCGATGGTGAATTCCTTAAATGACATGTCATCGTTAAGGGCTTTAATCACCCAGTCGCGGTATTCCCACGCCACGCGCAAATCGTCTTTTTCATACCCGTTCGAGTCCGCATAGCGTGAAAGATCCAGCCACGGCCGGGCCCAGCGCTCGCCGTAATGCGGCGAGGCAAGCAGCTTGTCCACCAGTTTCTCGTAAGCGTTGGGACTCTTGTCAGCCAGGAATTCATCTGTTTCTTTAACCGTCGGCGGCAGGCCAATCAAATCAAGGTAGACGCGCCTCAGCAACGTGACTCTGTCCGCTTCGGGTGAGGGGTGAGTCCCATCTTTTTCAAGACGCGCCAGAACTAAGTTGTCGATCGGATTGCGGCACCAGGCAGCGTCTTTCACTTTCGGCAGATCGGGCCGCACGGGTTTGACGTACGCCCAATGCCTGAGAGGCTTGCCATTTTGGGCGATAGCAACAGTCGAGTCCGGTCCCGGCGCTCCCATATCGATCCATTGGCGGACCAGCTTGATCTGGGCATCATCTAGCGGCGGGCCTCCATAAGGCATCTGCGGCCTTTCAAGCCCGGCCAGCCGGCGAATGATTCGGCTGTTGCCGCTGTTCCCAGGAATGACGACCTTGCCGTTGTCGCTGCCCTTAAGTATCGAGGCGAGTGAATCAAGGCGCAATCCGTTCTGGTGAACTTCCGGCCCGTGGCACGGATAGCAGCGCGCGGCAAGAACGGGACGAATCTTCGTGGCGAATAGAGGCGACGAAACCTTCGATTGCGGGTGCGACGACTTTGGCGTAGCAGCTGTCGATACCGCCCGCGCTTTGATTCCATTAAAAGATGCGTAATCGATCCAGGCCCGGATCTGGTTGACCTTGCGCGACTCAAGCGGACTGGCTCCCATCGGCATTCGCGGGCCGTCTCCCATGCCGAGCAGCCGCTTGACGAGAAGACTATCCTGGCTGTGACCAGGAACAATTGCGGCGCCGGAGACACCCCCTTTGAGAATGGCCGCGACGGAATCCAGCCGCAGATGACCCTGATTCTGGTTGCCAGCGTGGCAACTGCCACAAGAGGCGTCGAAAATGGGCTTGATGTCACGGCTGAAGTCAGGAGCGCCGGTGGAATTCGCTTTGGACGTTCGGTGGCTTGTGTCGCGGCCGGCGGAAGCAGGACGAGCGGCCCCGCTTTCTTTAGTCGCCAGCTTCTGTGCTCTCACCAGGCCGACAAGGAAAATCAGGAAGAATAAGAAGAGGCCACAATTGATAACAGCACGAGTCTGGCCCGACTGCAATCCCTTGTCCCCGGATCCCATGGAATCGTGTCCCCTTGGAAGAGGTAAGTTCGGTTACTTGCCCGTTCGCCAAACTTGAAAAGAACCTTGACCACCCACTTTTGTTAACAATTTATACGCCAACTTCCGGCGGGATACAATCGAAATATCTTCAACCCTATTTTCTAACTTGTTGATTGCCCGGAAGAAAATACATCTTTGCCTGTTGGGCCCGACCCGTTACCGATACATATTAGATAGTTCTCGGCTACCCCATAATCAGTCCGATTGGCGGACCGGGTTTTAAAATTTCCCGCTTTGCAATTTCCTCAAAAGCGTAAGAACTCAACGATTCCGTGACGTGTGCTGGATTTGAACGGTTTCCACTGGTTTTCTGCCTCAAAAATGTAAAGCAAAAAACTTGAACCATTTTTATATTAGATTTATTCTAAATTATCCATGGACGCCAAGGCGATTAAAAGATCCCTGGAGGGCAGTGGGCTCCGGTGCACGCCGCAGCGCTACGCCGTGATGGCATTCTTGATGAAACACACCAGTCATCCCACGGCGGCGGAAATCTTTGAGGCCGTCAATCGTGCGGATCCACGCTGTTCAAGGGCCACGACTTACAACAATCTTCGGGACCTGGTGCAGGCAGGCCTGGTGCGTGAAGTGGCCGTCGAGGGCCGCGCCGCGCGATTTGATGCCAAGGTCATGCGGCATCACCACTTTATCTGCGACCACTGCGGCATGGTTGAGGATATGGAGTGGTACAAAGTTCCCAGGCCTGCTGCAAGCTCTCTCGGCAAGAGGATTCTTCGGCAATCGGAACTCATTTTTCGGGGGCTCTGCGCGAAGTGCGCTCCGCGGCGAGCCTACCGTTCAGCGTCGTAGGTATTTTGAAACCAGATCAAGCGCTCGCGCCCCCCATGCATGGGGGGGCAGTGATTGCGCAAGTGAAAAATCAAGGAGGAGACAAACATGGGTACCGAACTCAACACCACAGCGGGGGCGCCTGCTCCCGCTCATCAGGACCAAACCTCGTCAACCGAAGGCAAGTGCCCGGTCATACACGGGACCACGAATGTCGGAATGAGGTCGAACAGCGACTGGTGGCCGAACCGGCTGAACATCAGGATACTCCACCAGAACTCGCCGCTGCCCGATCCAATGGGCGAGAAGTTCAACTATGCCAAAGAATTCAAGAAGCTCGACTTTAAAGCCCTGAAGAAGGACCTCCAGGCGATGATGACGGACAGCCAAGCCTGGTGGCCGGCGGATTTTGGCCATTACGGGGGACTCATCATTCGCATGGCGTGGCACGCCGCGGGCACCTACCGCATCGGCGATGGGCGTGGAGGCGCCGGCACAAGCCAACAGCGCTTTGCACCGCTCAACTCATGGCCGGACAACGCGAACCTCGACAAGGCTCGCCGGCTGCTGTGGCCGATCAAGCAGAAGTATGGCCGGAAGATCTCATGGGGCGACCTGATGGTTCTTGCCGGCAACGTGGCGCTGGAGTCGATGGGCTTCAAGACCTTCGGCTTTGGCGGCGGGCGCGTTGATGCCTGGGAGCCGGACGAGAGCGCCTATTGGGGCAAGGAGAAAGCGTGGTTCCCTGCTCCCGCCAGCGACGAGCGATATACCGGAGACCGGGACCTCGAGAATCCACTCGCGGCCGTGCAAATGGGGCTCATCTATGTGAATCCGGAAGGACCGAACGGCAAGCCCGATCCCCTGGCCGCTGCAATCGACATTCGCGAGACCTTCAAGCGCATGGCGATGAACGATGAGGAGACCGTCGCGCTGATTGCCGGTGGTCACAGCTTTGGCAAAACCCATGGCGCCGGAGATGCCGCGCTGGTGGGCCCAGCGCCCGAGGCGGCGCCCATTGAGGAGATGGGCTTCGGCTGGATGAGCCGCTATGGCACAGGCAAAGGCAAAGACGCCATCACCGGCGGCCCGGAAGTCATCTGGACTGAGACGCCAACGAAGTGGAGCAACAACTTCTTCGAGAACTTGTTCGGCTATGAATGGGAGCTGACCAAGAGCCCGGCCGGGGCCTATCAGTTCCAGGCGAAAAATGGCGCC
>OBIZ01000102.1_pt1 | contig 15262 bp, 16 predicted proteins | sample 1519801 | NCBI WGS metagenome assembly OBIZ01 (sample SAMN01911456, study PRJEB22533) | soil metagenome | biome: Soil | place: Malaysia | collected 2012-04-30 | depth DG_metagenome m | reverse complement strand
TCCCCGCCGGTTAGTCCTGCCCGGCTTCGGATGACTCTCAAAGACCGAATGCCGGCCTGAAGCCCGGCGCTACATCGGTGGATTCTCTCATGATTGTAAAGAGAAATTTCGCTATTGAAGGCGGAGAAAAAACGCGGCCCTCGGTGGAGCACCGCGGGATCGCAGGTTGCAGATTTGAGATTTCACAAGAAAAGCGAAAGGCAGGGGACGGGCCGGATTCATCCGAGCAAGCTCTGTGATCTGGCCCGTCCCCGTGAGCGAAGAGATCTGTCTGGAATTTCACTCCTTATTTGAGAGGCACAACGGGTATGCGTGTTTCGGCAAGCCGGGCCTTTGTGTTGTGCGCCTTGTTCCCGGCCATGATCCATGCCTCAACGCTGACGCCGTGCGGCCTTGCAAAGCCGATCGACTGGCCCATCGCCGCCATTTGCAGCGAATGGACATATGCTCTATTGCCCTCAAAAACGCAGACCAGAAAGGTTTCCTCTCCCTTGGCGTCATTGCGCCCGCTGGGTATAACCACGCCGCGCCGGATCCCTTGATCTTCATCGCTTATTTCCACGATGCGGAACCCGCTCGCGGTGAGGTCTCCGTAGTAGAGATTGTAGTTGCCAGGAGGCAGAGTCATCGCTCCCCACTGGGCCGTAAAGGGCAGACTAAATTTCCCTGCAAATTCGGTTATTCTGAGGTTTTGTGCCTTCGTCCCTGTCGCCGCCAGCCCGAGAAACGTGACCAGCACTGAGGCCAGGACAATCAATTTTCGAAGTCTATTCATCGCAGCACCTCCGTAAAGCAGAATGCCGCGGGCGGCCTGGGAGGTTTAACCTGCGGTGAACCTCGCGTTCCGGCCGCCGCGCAGCAACGCTCCCAAGTCATTTCAACTCTCGCGCACCTGAGAGAAAATGTCAGTGATCTGCGCCCAATCTGAATGTGACGATTGTGACATCGGCCTCTTCATTGGAGCTCATTGATAATCTATCGATTCATCTCAAAAAGGCGGGCAGCGGAAGACAAGAGTGAGGAGCCGGAAGTCAGAAGTACCAAGGATGAAAGTCGAGTTCAGGCCGTAACGGCGAGGGCCCGAATGCCGGGCGGAAACCCGCCGGTACGAATACAAAGGCCGGCGGGAATAGTTGTTTTGTAGGTGAGCTCTCCTCTACGCAACGCTGACTTCAGCGGCTGAAACCGCCTTTCTCCGCGGCCGCCACGATGACGCAGCTAAACCTACGTCCCCCTAAAAGACTCTCCACCCGGCAAGGGGCGATTCAAGATTCCGAGGCGCGGTTGTAGCCGCAGGCTCGGGGAGTTATAATCGGCGCAGTTGAGGACATGGCTGGTTTCTGAGGTTCTGGTTCAAGGCTTGCTGAACCTGTTTTTAGGGCTTCATTCAGCGCAACATTTCGACAAGGGGTAAACGCCATGGCTTCAGACGAGCGGCTGGTCTCCGAACAATTTCCTCTCTCCGCGGAATACCATCCTGAATGGCTTCTGGCCGGCGCCAGCGGCGGCTCCAATCCGCTCTGGCTGGCCGAGTGGCTGGCCTCTGGCATGGACCTGCAGCCGGGCATGCGCGTGCTGGATCTCGGCTGCGGCAGGGCCGTCTCGTCCATTTTCCTGCGGCGCGAATTCGGCGTGCAGGTCTGGGCCACCGACCTGTGGTTCAGCGCTTCGGAAAACCTCCAGCGCATTCGGGATGCCGACGCGGACGACGGCGTATTTCCCATCCACGCAGACGCCCGGTCGCTGCCCTTTGCCGCGGAATTTTTTGACGCCATCGTGTGCATCGCCTCCTACCCTTACTACGGAACCGACGACCTCTATCTCAGCAATCTGGCCCGGTTCGTCAAGCCGGGGGGCGCCGTAGGGATTGCGGGCGAGGGGTTCATGCGGGAATTCGAGGGGGCTGTTCCCGAGCACCTTCGCGAGTGGTGGACCCCGGACCTCTGTTGCGTGCATACGGTGGATTGGTGGCGCCGCCACTGGGAGCAGACAGGCATTATGGATGTCTCGCTGGCCGATACCATGCCCGATGGCTGGCGGCATTGGCTCGATTGGCAGCGGACTGTCGCTCCCGAGAATGAACCGGAAATCAAAGCGCTCGAAGCCGACCAGGGCAACTATCTCGGCTACCTCCGCGTGGTGGGCCGCCGCCGCCCCGGAGTGCAACTCGGAGAGCCCATTACGTCCATCCCTCCCCAGTACGAGAAAAAGCCCCTGCTGCGAAGAGATCGCTGATTCCAAGCAGATGCGCCGAGTTTGTGCCTTTGAGACTCTGCGGCTCGTGATTTGGAAACCGGACTGGCGGCTTCGGCTGCTTCCAGCACCCGGCCTGGAGCTATAAGGGGTATTATTGTGGCGTCACTACACGCGCACAGCCATTCACATAACGTACGGCGCGATCTTTTCACGGCCCTCGGAGGGCAACGACACATGAGCAAGAAAGAAATCGCTGAATCATTCCTCAAACTCGCCTCATCCGGAAGGGTGCGGGAAGCTTATACAAAGTACGTGCACCCGGAGTTTCGTCATCACAACGCCTACTTCAAAGGTGACAGGCAGTCGCTGCTCACGGGCATGGAACAAAATGCGAAGCAATTTCCCGACAAGACTTACCACACGTTACGCGCCGTCGCGGAGGGAAATCTTGTCGCCATCCACGGAAGAGTTGCCCTCAGGCCTGACTTCCAATGGTCGGTCATTCACATTTTCCGGTTTGAAGGCGACCTGATCATCGAAGAATGGGAAGCTTCGCAGGAAGTGCCAGAAGAATCCCCCAACGAGAACGGGATCTTTTAGGGCCGGGCGCAGGTCGCCGCCGGTGCGGTCTGCCGATTTTGTTTTTCTCCGGCGCACGATGGACTCCGGCAGCCGCCATGGGCAACGGGCCGAAGAGAAAAAGGCGACAGGCGCGCGACGTGGCGTTAGAATACAACGCCGTGGATGCCGTCACGGGAAAATCCGCGGGTCCGCTTCCGTTGCGGCGACCCTCCATTATTACTTACGACGGCCTGCCCCTTTCGAGCGGCGGCGCCCACGCCCTGCGCACTCGGAGCCCCCTTGCCGCCCTGGCCCAGGTGCGCAACTTCATATCCTCCTGCACGGACTGCGTGCAACCACAGAAGGCCTCGGTGGAGGTCGTCACCGGAGCAAACGTCCCGGCTGAGTTTTCGGATCCGCTCATGGAAAGACTGACGGCTGATCTGCGCGCTCCCGGAAACCGCAGGTCCTATGGTCGAGGAAACACTGCACACTTCTGGCCCGTTGCGGCGCCGCAGATTGACGCCCTCGTCGAACTTATCGAACAGGTCAGTCCTCTTCCTGTTATGCCTTACAGGCTCCAGCCCATCACCGTGGGGGCGGTTTTCAAATTTCATCTGCTCGACGCGCACTCGCGCGCAGTTCTCCCCTGGCAGGGCGGCGCCTTCTACGGAAACTGTTCGGCCGTGCCCGGCCAGCTGCTGGGGGAATCGCAGCTCTATGCGCGAATTTCAGGGCGCTCCACGGTCTCGCTGTTTCTCAGTTTTCCATTTGAAGACGTTTCCGAAGATCTTCTCACGACCGCGGGCTTTGTCCGTACCCACTTGCCATTTCCCCTGTCGCCCAACCACTGGAAGCGATGGCGCCTGACGAAAAATGGTAAGGGGTACGCCGGCCGCCGGCTCCCGCCTCAGCAGATTGCAGCTACAACCTAGCGCAGTCTGGCGCCTTTGAGGTCTGCGGGTCTTTCCTTCGCTGGTGGAAAGAACCGAGAACCTCAAACGTGGAGGTTCCTACTGCAAACTTCGTGAGACAATAAGGCCACGGACAACAGGCCGCCGTCCGCACCTGCCAGTTTAGGAAGGGGGCTTAAGTCATGCCATCCATTCCAGATTCCGTTGCTGATTTCCTTCGCGGGAAGCGCATTGCGGTTGCCGGCGTATCTCGAACCGGCAGGGCGGCATCGAACGCCATCTTCCGCAAGCTGCGCGATTCCGGCTACGAAGTTGTTCCCGTCAATCCCGCCGCCACAGAGGTTGAGGGCGTGCGGTGCTTTCCCAACCTGACGTTGATTCCGGAACTCGTCGACGGCGTGGTGATTGCCACGCATCCCAGGGACTCATTCGATCTGGTGAGGCAGTGTCTGGCCTGCGGCATCAGTCGTGTCTGGTTTCACCGGTCATTCGGCCAGGGCAGTGTTTCGGATGAAGCGGTCCGGGAGTGCCAGACCCAGGGAATCCAGTGCATTGTGGGCGGCTGCCCGTTGATGTATTGCGAGCCCGTCGATCCGGCGCATCGTTGCATGAGGTGGTGGCTCCGCTGGCGGCGGCGTGTCTCCGGGTAACATCGGAGGGCAGCCACGGCCGGCGATTTTCTGACCGTGGTTCCTTCCTGAGGCAAAAGCCCACGGACATGAAAGCATTTTCCGTGACTACCAACTCTCACTTCGCAAGATCGCAGACGCAAGAATGTGAGCATCCGCACCAGCAGGGAATGTTTCGCGGATAGTCGCAAGGCAGGTCAACAATCCTTAGCGCCGAATGATGGGATGAGCCCGAAGAGGAGACAGAATGAGCGAAACGAATTCATTTCCCTATGAAACCCGCCTGGACATACTGTTCGAGCCGCTCAAGGTGATTGACGAGAAGGCGCTGGCGGACGCGTGCAAGTTCAAGTGGTACAACCAGACTTTGTGTAAGGTGAACGGCTCCGTGGTGCGGATGGCCGTTGTGGAAGGCGAATACCACTGGCACAAACACGACAACGACGATGAGTTTTTCTACGTTGTGGAGGGCCGGCTACTGATCGATTTGCAGAGTGGCACGGTGGAACTTGCTCCGCGGCAGGGCTTCGTGGTTCCCAGGGGTACCATGCACCGCACGCGCGCCCGCGAGCGCACGGTGATGTTGATGGTGGAAAACGCCGGGATCGTCCCCACCGGCGATTGAGCGGGTAGCCACCTTCAGAGATTTTTCTGAACCTGGGTTTTATCCGAGGCAAAACGTCCACGGCATAGCGACGATGCCGTAGCCAGCGGTTTCCATGGCTCGTCGCCGTCCTGCTGCAGGCAATCCCTTGAGACTGATCAGGCTCGGAACTCCTGTTTGTCCGTCCCCGAGTAAAGAGCTTTGACTTGCCGGCCGACAGCGTCCGAATGCGCGGCAATTGCGGCATCGTCCATGTCACGCTTCGGGCGAGGCTCAAGATCGAAGTGATGATAACGGTCAACCCCTCTCACCAAGGTTGCCGAATCCCGCGTTTTGAGCTGCTTCACCGACGTCGGAATGTAGCGAATGGCAAGGCCAATCCGACGCGTGTTCGAACGGTTTGGCTCAGAGCCATGAACCAGCTTCACATGGTGCAGCGACATCTCGCCGGGATTCAGAATGCAACAGACCGCTTTCGAAGCATCGACCTCCACGGCAATCTCCTGGCCGCGGGATAAGAGATTATCTTTGTGGAACGTATCGATATGCTTGAGATGGTCCTGCAAGTGTGACCCCGGGATGAACTTCATACAGCCGCTCTCCATATTGGCGGGCGACAGCGCCACCCAGGCTGTCATCACGTCGTCCTTGCTAAGCCCCCAATAAAACGCATCCTGGTGCCAGGAGACAAAACCCGGGCTGTTCGCTTCCTTGATAAAGAAGTTTGTGGCCCAGCAGAGCAGATCGGGTCCCAACACGTCCTCTGCAGCATCGAGGATCTTTGGATGGTGGACGATCTCGTCAACCCAGGTGAAGAGCAGGTGCGCCTTGTGGCGGAAGTTACCCTGCAGCGGATGGCCCACTCTCGCCTCATGTTCTTCAAGGCAACGGCAGTAGCGGGCGGCTTCACCGGGTGAGAAAATCGGCACCGGAAAGAAGTACCCATCGCGATGATAGGCTTCCAGGGCGTCCTGCGGAATCGCTCCTGGCACGGCGTCACCTCCTCAATTAAACTTGTTGACAGTCAACGCAGCCACGGTTCGCAATTTACGGATAGTGGTTTCTTTCTGAGGCAAAAGCCCCCTGCAACGAATGCCGGAGAAAAGCACGCAATCCACTTCCGAATTCATGGCAAACCTGGTTCAGATCCATCGTTCGATCCAGGCGAAAGCATCATCCTGCATGTCCGGCTGGAAAGAATGGGCGTAGTCGTAAAACTTGCCGCTGAATCGCTCCGGGATGCCTGCCTTCGCGTAAATATCACCCAGTTTCTTTACGGATTGTCTCAATCCATCGACGGGATAAAGGCTGTCGCGCAGACACTGCTGCACCATGAAGGCGCCAGGTGCGATCAAAGCGGCCTGGTCGGGAAGATCCAGAGAGCGGTAGAGGCCGGGAATGTAGATCATCCAGGTGTGGTTGCGCAAATAGTTGCGAAGCTGCGTGCGAAACTCCGACATCCATCCAACGGCACAGGCAACCTTGATGCGAGGATCAGCCGCAGCCAGGTAATCCGTCCGCAGCCCGCCGATCGAGAGGCCGAGGCAACCGATCCGCTTGGGATCGACTTCGGGCCGGCTGGTCAGGTAATCCACGCTGCGCCTGTCGTCCCAGTTCAGAATGCCCGGCCAGGTTGCGCCTGCCTCAAAAATAGTTTTGGCGGTGAGGTCTTCATAAATCCCGCAGAGGTGGTTGATCGCCACAAACCAGGCTCGCGTGTTCCTCTCGATACTGGAAAGCTTCTCCAGGATCGGCCGCATTGTACCGGGTGCAGTGGATACATCGATTTCCTCTACTCGCAGCCTGCGAGAACTGAAGTAAAACCCGTCAATGACCAGCACCACATATCCCTTGCGCGCCAAAACCTCCGGGTAGGGCCGGCCGTAAAAGAAGTTGCGATATTGCGTTAATGCCGGCGGGTCATTGAGAGAACTGAGGATCTTTTCATGGTCGTGGATGGCGATAATGCCCGGCGCAGGCCACTTGGCCTTGTCCGGAATCAGCACCCAGGCGGGAATGCTGTAGGCTGCTATCGCAGAAATTTTGACGGTCTCGAGCGTGAAGCCCTCGCGCTTTTCCCGGCTGATGACTTCGGCAGAGAGGGGTTCCGGGGTGGGATTGTAGCGCAAACCCTGATGAAAAATGGGCCGGGCAACCTGCTTCCATTCCTCCAGGTCGGTCCACCTCGGCTCCAGGAACGACATACGAGGTTCGTTCTCGCGGCTGATCCAATCCGTGATTTCGTAAAGGTTGGCCAGGTCCGGTGTGGGGAATGTTCGGTCAACGGTGGGCTTCAAGGACCGGTCCGGTGCAACCAGGCCGTACTCGTACCCTGAGGCCTGCGGCTTTCTGGAGGTCTGCCCTGACAACAGATTGGGCTGTAACATCGTCGCTGCTGTTGCCCCGAACAGAAAATCCCTGCGTGCTATCGATTGAGACTTATTCGCCATGAAAAATACCTCTTTCCAGATATAAAAGTAATGACCCGCGGGTTCTAGCCCTGGCCGATTGATGGAACCATCCAGTCGCTTTCCGGAACGCCCTCAAGGCAAGATACTCCCTCGCCAAGGCAGCGGGCTGTCGGGTTCTCAGAGGGCGGCCCCGCGTCAGACTTAAATCGAAGATTCAAGATTCCAAGGCAAGATTCGGAGGTGGCGCACCACCGCACCAGTAATGCGCCAGACCTCAGGACCGGACCAACCGAAAAGTCTTAGTGCGCGGCTGCGCCTTCGGCGGGCAGATCAGAATTGAAGGTGTCCGCCAAAACCCTCCAACCGCCGTCGGCCTGCTTCTTCCACACCGTCAGGTATTTGCCGTGATCAGTGACGGGCTTACCCTTCGGGCCGTTCAGCGTCAGTTCATATGTCCCCATGGTGTAACCCAGGTCGCCGCCGCGGGACGCCTCAACTTTTGTTGGCTGCCAGCTCAAGGCATATCCCGGGTTGGCCATGAGGTCGGACATCCACCTCTGGATGGCTTCCTTCGATGTCATGGCCGGAATGTTGGGCGCAAAGACTGCCGCATCATCAGCGAAGAACGCAATAAACTCGTTTGCGCTTTTTGCGCCTGCGGCCTTGGACCACTGAAGGTCCACATCCCGGAGGGCCGCCTCTTCGGCCGCGGGGGTTTCGGGAGGGGCCTGAGGTTGTTGCTGGCAAGCCGCCAGGCATGCTACCAATCCAACCAGAATCGAGAGAATCCATCTACTGGAAGCGTGTCGCATAAGACACCTCCAATCAAGATAATGGGGGCCCTGTCCCCGTGTTGGACTTTCCTCTGATTTGACTCTTTCCCCGGGTTCATTCAAACGGCTGCTTGACGACTAGAATCATACGCCTGGCCGTCTCTGGTTTCAATGAAGGGTGCGCTCGGCCCTTGAAGGCTCATCACCGCTTTCGGAATTTCCTTTGCATTCAAGGGGGCGGAGGTGTATATATAGGCAAGTTATCTTGCGGTTATTCTTGACCGCAAACCTCGGCGCAGGCGCCCAGGGGTCCGGCTCCCGCGTTTTGACCCGCCAGGAGGGCTTCATGAAGGTTCGCTCTATCGGTTATTGGCTTCTGCTCGTTGGCAGTTTGTGTCTGGTTTGGAGTGCAAACGCCCGGCCGCTTTGCGCCGGCCAGGATTACCCGCGCCATGTGACAGTGTTAAATCCGCCATCGGAGGATTCCGGCACGCCTCAGAAGGTGGACCCAGCCACCGAGGCTGACATCCGGCAGCTGATGGATCTGGCGGGGACAAAGGCCACCGTCACCCGGACGATGAACAACATGGAAGAGAGCATGAGGCCTCTGCTGCTCCGCGCTTTCCCTCCCGGCGAGTACCGCGAGCGGCTGGTCCAGCTTTTCTTTGAGAAGTTCCACAACAAAGTCAATGCGGATGCGGTTATGGACCTCACCGTGCCCGTTTATGCCCAATACCTTACTGACGATGAGGTCAAGCAGCTCATCCAGTTTTACCATACACCCCTCGGAGAGAAGTGGATCAGCGTACAACCGAAGTTGCAGGAGGATCTGCAGCCCAGAGCCCGCGCCTGGGGCGAACAGATGGGACGCGAAGCCCTGATCGAAGTGCTCCAGGAACATCCTGACCTGGCGGAGCAATTGAAGGACGCGGCAGTGGCCGCCCGCCAGCACTAGGCTACAGGTCCACCCGCCGTCCGGGTTCGGGCGGCACAGAGTTGCTCTGTAACTCTCCCGCTTCTCGTCATTGGGATCAGTCCGTCCTCGGCGCGTTGTGCGCCATGGCCAAATTCTGTTTTCATAGGGGGATAATATGGCCTTCCGTATGTTCTCGGACACTGACCTGGCGCCGAAAGAATTGCAGGAGCACATCCTTACCACCTACATCAACATTCGAGTCGGCATCGCCGTCATAGGAATTGCTTTTCCTTTCCTGCTTTGGCTTGGGGGAAGTCTTTATGCGCGACTGCCCCTGCAGCCCTCGATGAGCGCTTACTACCACGCGGCGGGATTCGACGGACGATCGATGCGGGACTGGTTTGTCGGTCTGTTGTTCGTTGAAGGCATCTTTCTCTACCTCTACAAAGGTTTTGGCCGCGCCGAAAACCTGGCCCTGAACATCGCCGGAGTGCTGGCCGTGGGGGTCGCTTTAATTCCGGAAGGCACTGGGCAATCCTGGATTACAGCACATGGCTTCTGCGCCATTGGGCTGTTCCTCTGCATCGCGTACGTGGCGCTGTTCTGCGCGGACAGCACGCTGGACCTCATCTATGACACCGACATGAGCAATCCGGCAAAAGTTATCGCCCGCCTGAAGCTAACCTATAAGCTGCTCGGTTCAGCGATGATCACTTCCATGCTGGTGGCGTACATCCTGAATACCGTCCTGAAGACCGGCTTCGGGACATTCTGGGTGGAGGCGGGTGGGATTCTGTTTTTCGGAGCGTACTGGCTGATGAAAGGTCTGGAGCTGCGAAAGACCGCGGCAGACTTGAAGACTATTCGCGCCCAAACCAGGAAAACCGGCGGCAAAGTGATGAGCATCTGAGCCTGATGAGTTGCCCGGGCGGTGTAACGTCGGCCGGCGTTCCACACAATGTTAGAATAGGTCCCATGCAAAAAATCACTCCGCATTTGTGGTTCGACAAGCAGGCGAAGGAAGCGGCCGAATTCTACACCACAGTGATTCCCGGCTCGCGAATCACGCGCGTCAACACGCTGCACAACACGCCCTCGGGCGATTGCGACCTGGTCTGGTTTGAGCTTTCAGGGCAGCCGTTCGCGGCCATCAGCGCCGGCCCGCTCTTCCAGTTCAACCCGTCCGTCTCATTCCACATCAGGTGCAACACCAAAGGGGAAGTGGACGCCATGTGGGAGAAGCTCTCCGAGGGCGGGAAAGTCCTCATGCCGCTTGGCTCCTACCCCTTCAGCGAGCGCTTTGGCTGGACGGAAGACAGGTACGGGCTTTCCTGGCAGGTGATTTACGTGGGCGGCGGCGAAATCACGCAAAGAGTCACGCCCGTGCTGACGTTTGTGGGCAAGGAATGCGGCAAGGCGGAAGAAGCCATCAACTTCTATGCCTCGGTTTTCGACGCTCCGCCGCCAATGGTCTTTGCCCGGTATGGCAAAGAAGCGGAACCGGACAAAGAAGGGACCGTGCAATACGCCCAATTCACACTGCTCGGCCAGGAGTTCGGAGCCATGGATTCCGCCCGCGAGCACGATTTCGCTTTCAATGAAGCAATCTCCCTCATCGTGCCCTGCGACAATCAGGAGGAAATCGATGCCTGCTGGGAAAAGCTGTCCGCTGACCCAAAGGCGGAACAGTGCGGGTGGCTCAAGGATAAATACGGCCTTTCGTGGCAGATTACCCCCACCATTCTGGGTCAACTGATGGCCAGCCCGGACCAGAACCAGGTGGCGCGCGTCACCGAGGCCTTCCTCAAGATGAAGAAGTTCGATATCGCAGAATTGCAGCGCGCTTCCGCCGGCCAGTAAGTGAACACAGGGACCAGGGGTTACCAGGCAGCCATCGCGGGGATCCAGCGCCGCGGGTTTCTTGCTGACCCGGACCCGCGAACCCTCCCACGGACGGCTTGGAAACCACGTGCAAAACCTGGTTTTGAGTCACCCGTGTTCTTCATTGTTCGATTTATCCCTTTCCAACTTGTTAATTTCCATTTTGGTTACGAAATGGCGCGGTGTATACTGAGCACGAGAAGCGGGTCATGAGGGTAATCCCGGCTTAACAGGCAACGATTCAGGGAGGGGCTACTAGGAGGTAGTCCTATGAAGAAAGTTGCGCTGGTCGGGGTCGCAATTGCGCTTTGTATCATTGTTGTTTTCACTTTGTTTCCGCGCAGTTCCGAAGCTCCCACGGGCTTTGACGGCCAAACCAACGGGCTGGTAGATCAGAAAACTCACACCGACGATCAGGACGCATTCGACGAATTTGAAGAGATCAGTGACGGGCTGGGACCGCTCTATAATGCCCAGTCCTGCCGCGAGTGTCATCAGAGTCCGGCTTCCGGCGGAGTCAGCCAGATTTCCGAACTTCGCGTCGGGCATCGAGGCCCTAACGGGCAGTTCGAGAACCCGAGCATACCCATCGCTGACGGGAAAGTCTTTATCACCGGCCGGACTCTCGTCAACGACCGCGCTATCTGCCCCAGTGATGCCTTCCCCAATGTCGAACTCCAGGAAAGAGTTCCGGACAGTGAGAACATTCGAACCACGCGCCTTTCCTTGAACCTTTTCGGCGACGGGTTCGTGGAAGCTGTTTCCGACCGGACCCTGCTCGATATCGCCAGAAGACAGTGCCGCCAGTCGCGCGGGCGGATTTGCGGGCAAGCGCTTTACGTCCCGATTCTGGAAGCGCCGGGCAAGACCGGGATCGGGCGCTTCGGCTGGAAGGATGCGCACGCCAGCCTGCTTTCCTTTGCGGGCGACGCCTACCTTAATGAAATGGGCATCACCAACAAGCTGTTTCCCACTGAGGTGACTGGGCTCTGCAATACGGCGCCCGAGCCCAATGACAATCCCGGATCGGATGGCCTGGAAGACATCGACCGCTTTACGCGTTTTGTTCGAGCCACCAAAGCACCGCCCCGTGACGCGGCGCTGGCCGGCACACCCGAGGCCGAAGCAGGATCCAAAGTCTTCGACGATATTGGCTGCTCCACCTGTCACATCCGCACGCTGGTGACGGCTCCGGCAGGAACCGAGATCGACGGGGGCACATTCAAGCTCCCGGCCGCGCTCGGCAGCAAGGCCTTCCATCCCTATGGCGACTTTCTGCTCCACGATGTGGGAACAGGCGACGGCATTGCTGTTGCCATGCAGGAACATTTCGGCGCGGCCGCCTTGAAGCTAACCTGGCAGAACTTTTCTTACAAGAGCCTTCAGGACGCGGCCAACAAGGTCCGCACGGCCCCGCTCTGGGGAGTGCGTACCCACTCGCGCCTGATGCATGACGGAAGTTCTTTGACTCTGACGGATGCGATTCTCCGTCATAAGGGAGAAGCTCAGGAGTCAGCAGGGAAGTTCAATCAGCTTGCGCCCAAAGAAAAGGCTGCCCTTATTACTTTCCTTCATTCGTTATAAGCGTGAAATGCTGGCATAGCGGGACTCATTTTGCACCGGCGTTTGTGGCTTGCGAAGGATAACCCCGGCAGGAAATCAGCGCCGTCCCTGCCCGGCTGGAGGTGAACATGCCTGGTAAAAAGAAGAATAGGAAGAGAGCACCCGCGCGGAGAGCTTCCACCCGCAAGAAAACCAAACCGAAAAAGAAGCAGGTCAAGCGACCCCCTTCGGCCCGGAAAACTGCCGCGCGAAAGAAAGCGGTTAAGCGAGCCACTGCCGCACGAAAAAAAGTCGCCCGGAGGAAGACTAATCCGCCGACGCCTGCCAGGCCGCTGCCCGCCGATCTTCGCACCCATCGAGGCGGCGTGAGTCCCCGCATGTACGCACCCGGCATTCGTGGGGCCAGGACGCTGAGGCAGCAAGGGGAGAAGGACCCGGGCAGGTTCCCCAACTTCACTTACCACCGCGGACCCGTGATCGCCATGCCGCAGGTTTACACGAGCTATTGGGGTGCCCTGTGGTCGGACGCAGCTCATCAGGAGCGCGCCCAACGCCTCAACCAGTTCCACCGTGACCTGCTCGCAAGCGGATTTATGAACGTGCTCACCCAGTACGGTGTGGGACAAGGCGCGGGCAATAGCGGAGCCTTCGTGAGTGACAGCTTTATCAGCAACATTCCGGAAACACTTACCGATCCCGCAATTCAGGCCACAATCCAGTCAGCGATTGACCGGGGAGTCGTCCCCGAGCCTGAGGACCCCTCTAATATTGCGTTGATCATCTACCTGGATGAGAACAGCGGCGTGAACGATCCCTCCGACCAGTTGGTGTTGTGCGAGCCGCAAAACGACAATGCTTTCGGCTACCATGATTTCTTCACCACGAGAGCCGGGCACAAGTTTTACTACGCCGTAATTCCGGGCTTGACAGATTCCTGCCTCCAGGAGTCTTGCGGCCAGGACGCCGGCTGCTCGTTGCATCTTGATCAGACTCAGGAACAGCGTCAAACGCAAGTGGCAAGCCACGAGTTCGCCGAAATGACGACGGATCCTGAACTGAACGCCTGGCTGGATTCCCAGGCCGGCGAAAATGGCGACATCTGCAACGGAGAATCGGCGACGATCACAATCGGGCCTAACTCCTGGACCGTTCAGCGGACCTACAGCAAGACGAACGACATGGCGACAGGTGGCCAATCGTATTGCCCGGGAACAGCTCCTGCGCCCATTCCCCCGCTGAAACCGGGGCCGTAGTTGCCCAGGAGCCAGGTCCTCAATCGGTGATAATCAGGACACCAGGTGGGCCTCGCGTTAAACTTGCCGCTGACGGATAGGTCGCGGTCTTAGCGATCTGTGCGATTAGGCGGTGGGCTCGCAATCCCGGGCGCCAATAGAAACTGCCATGGCTGATTCGCCATACAAACTGTTGGCGGTCTATTATGATCGGCTCTTCGAACCCATTCGTGCGCCGATGGGACGCGTACGGCAGCAGGTGCTGGCGGACATTCTGCGGCGTGCGGAGGTGGCGTGCGATCTTGCCTGCGGCACGGGAACCACGGCGGTGGAACTGGCGCGGCGCGGCATCCGCATGTATGCCGTTGACGCCTCAGCGGCCATGTGCCGGCTGGCCCGGCAGAAGGCCCGCGATGCGGGCGCTCGCCTGACCGTGCTGCACGGCGACATGCGCAGCTTCCGGCTGCCGGAGACGGTGGACCTGGTAACCTGCGAATTTGACGCGGTAAACCACGTGCCGCGCAAGTCCGATCTTGATCGCGTGACGCGCGCCGTGGCGAGGGCGCTGCGGCCCGGCGGCTGGTTCTTTTTTGACGTGAACAATCGGCTGGCGTTTGAGAAGGTCTGGACGGGAACCTGGCGGCACGAGTTGCCCGGGGTGGTCCTGGTGATGCATGGGGGCTACGACGGCCGCCGGCAGAAAGGCTGGAGCAACGCCGAGTGGTTCATCCGAAAGGGCAAAAACTGGCGGCGATTCTGCGAGCGCGTCGAAGAAGTTGCCTGGACCCCGGCCGAAATCCGCAAGAGTCTTCGCCGCGCCGGATTCACAACTATTCAGTCCTGGGACCAGGCACCCTTCGTGCGCGAGTGGAAAATCTCGCCCGGCTACCGCACGCTTTACCTGGCGCGCAAAGCAGGAGCCAGGAGTCAGAAGCACGAATTAAGAAGGACGAAAACAAGGGCCGGCGGCGCGAACCTCTAGACAGGTTTATAGCGCGACGCGAGCAGGCCCGTGGCCGTAGTGATGTCAATGTCCGCGATGAGCAGCCCTTCCTTGCCGTAGGGTTGGCAACAAAGCAGAGTCCCGTCAGGCCGCACCACTGCCGAAGTGGTCGGCGCGCCGCCGCTTGCCACATTGACCGTGGCGAAATAACAGGTGTTCTCTGCAGCGCGGCACAGAGCTGCTTTCTCATGGAATGAGTTCGCCGGGTCGGCGAAACTCGAGGGCGCGTAACCGCCCGGCTCGGCTTCGTGGAAATGAGGATGAAACACAATCTGCGCGCCGTTCCGGACCGCCCAGCGCACGGTTTCCGGATAGCGCCATCCTTCATGGCAGATCACTACGCCAAACGTCACAGGCCCGGTTTTGAAAACCCGCTTCCCCGGACCGAGTGAATAGGTACTTTCCTCGGAGGGGTCGAGTTGGCCCTTGTCCTGGAATCCAGCGGGCGTTCCATGCTGATCGATGACCAGCGCGCTGATGACCAAGGCCTTTCCGACAACACGTTCCGTCCCGAGGATGACTGCAACGTTTGCTTTCGCCGCCCCAGAAGCGATCCGAGACCAGGCGCGTTCGAGAAAG
>OBIZ01000101.1_pt1 | contig 15272 bp, 10 predicted proteins | sample 1519801 | NCBI WGS metagenome assembly OBIZ01 (sample SAMN01911456, study PRJEB22533) | soil metagenome | biome: Soil | place: Malaysia | collected 2012-04-30 | depth DG_metagenome m | reverse complement strand
GCGCTGCACCTGGCCATGCGCCATTCGAACCTGTTTGGCTCCGTCGCCGCCACCAGCGCGGTTCTCATCAACCAGTTACCCAATCCTCTTCCCACCGAGGGCCGGTGGCAGTTCTACTCCCGCATCCTGAGCCACGCGTTCGGCTCGCCACTCAACCAGGCTTACTGGGAAGAAAACAGCCCGCTGACCCTGGCCAAAGACCCGTCGAGATTCCAGGGTCTGAGAATCTATTTCGATGTCGGAGACCAGGACCGCTACGGCTTTGACAAGGGCGCTGCCATCCTTGATGAGATTCTTACGAAAGAGAGTTACCCCCATACTTACGCGCTGCGGCAGGGCGGCCATGGATGGGAATTCCTTGATCAGTACATGCAATATTCACTGCATTTCCAGTGGCAGTCGTTCGAAAAGGCCGTGCAAGCGGCAAATTTGCCCCCGGAGGCCCCGGCCCATTGAAGAATCCCTTTCGGTCCATTCTGATTGCAGCCGCAGTCCTTGGTTTTGCAGTTCGCTGCCTGCTGGCACAATCCGATCCCCAGGCAAAAATTCTTGGCTATATCCGCGATCACCTGAAGGCCGGCCAGCCCGTCCGCGTGACAGATTTGTACAACACGGTCTTTACGACGCCGGAAGATCACGCGGCGCTGAGCAAGCTCTACAAGGACTTCTTCAGGATTCCGACGTTCGTCGTCCAATATCAGCAGCGGTTTTCGGCTCCGCCAAGCCTGAAGACTATCGCCGAACAGTTTTCCCTTAATAACCCGGAGGACGCAGACACGCTGCTTCGCGTAATGGAAACTGATCCTCGCGTGCCGAAGTTCATAACCCGCGACCCGGCGACGGGAGAGATCGCCAAAGTCGACGTGGAAATGATCCGTAGCGATCCCCGGTTTGCCCAGGGAGCATCGCATGAACTCGGCGGATGGGTAGGCCGTCCCGCCCCCAGCTTTGACCTGGTGGGAGCCGGCGACAGGCACCTCAGTTCCTCCGGGCTTGGTGGAAAAGTCGCTCTGCTGTACGTCTGGTTTACCGGCTGCCCGCCCTGCATGAAAGAAGCCCCGGAGCTTGCCCGGCTTCAGCAGGAATTTGGAGCCAAAGGGTTTGAAGTGGTCGGGGCAAACGCTGACGACCTGCTGGGGCTCGGCATCAGTGATGAAGCTCACCAGAAATATGCGGAGAAGGAAGGAATCACGTTTCCCATCGTTCGCTGGACCAAAGAAAGCAACCAGGCTTACGGCAGCATTTCCATTTATCCCACTCTTTTTCTGATTGACCGGCAAGGCAGGATTTCGGGCCACTGGGTAGGATTTACAAGCCCGGCAACGCTTAGTGAGGCCATCAAGAAGGCCATAGCTGAATCATCTGGAAAATCTTAATCTGATTTCAACGGGTCTTCATCAGGGAACCTGAAAACACGATTAAAGGAGGGCACATCGATGAAGTTCCTCACACGCACCGGTCTCGGCGTCGCTGCCATTGCGGCCATCAGCCTTGGAGCATACCTGCTGCTGGCGCAGGGCGGGAATCGGGGAGAAGCCAGTGCAACTATCGGCTCCGCCCACGTTTCAATTGATTATGGCCGCCCAATGCTCAAAGGGCGCGATCCCTTGAGCATGCTCAAACCCGGCCAGGTATGGCGCCTGGGAGCAAGCGAGCCCACGACTATCGAGACCGATCACGACTTGCTTTTTGGAAACACACGGGTCCCGAAGGGAAAACATATCCTTTTGGCCGAGTTGGTTGAACCCGGGAAATGGGTCCTGCTGGCATCGACGAAGGCTTTTGACGAATATGATTCCGGAGCGAAGATCGCCGAAACACCCATGAAGGTGGAAAACGGCCGGGATTCGGTGGAACAGATGACCATCAAGCTTTCCGCCAACGGGAACCAGGGTGATCTTGAAGTTGCCTGGGGAACGTCGCGCCTGGCGGCAACCTTCAGCGTGGCTGAATAGCCTCGGAGGCAAACCGCTTGCTTTCCGGCCGCCGACAGAGATGAAGTGTGTCCGCTTCGACTACCAAGGGAGACCCAGCCTGATGCCCAATGCCATCAACGTCCTGGCGCTTTTTGCTCACCCCGATGATGCTGAATTCTTATGTGCCGGGACGCTGGCTCACCTTGCCGCCCGCGGGGTCAAAGTCCACATAGCGACCCTGACAGCGGGAGACTGCGGTAGCACAACCCTTCCGCCGGCCAGAATTTCCGTGGTGCGTCAGAAGGAAGCCTCACGTTCAGCCGGGCTGATCGGCGCCCGGTACCACTGCCTGAAGAGCAGGGACCTCCTGGTCTTTTACGACGCCCCCCACCTGAACAAAGTGATGGAACTGGTCCGGCAGACACGCCCCTCTCTGGTCCTGACGCATTCCCCCGTTGATTACATGCTTGACCACGAAACGGTGAGCCACCTCTGCCAGAGCGCCTGCTTCGGGGCGATGGCTCCCAATTTCAAAACGGGCGCCCGGCGTCCCGCGCCGCCCCTCCAGGGCGTACCCCACCTCTACTATGCCGACGCGTTTGGACGGCGCGATATTCTGGGGGACAAGATTGAATCCGCCATTTCGGTCAACATCAGCGCCACGCTTAAGACGAAGGAAGAAATGCTTGCCTGCCACGACAGCCAGCAGGCCTGGCTCAAGACTCAGCAGGAAATTCCCGAAACGGTCTCCACCATGAGGAAGATAGCGCAGGAAGCTGGAAAGCGGGCCGGTTTTCGCTGGGGGGAAGGGTTCCGCCAGCATCTCGGCCAGGGGTTTCCGGCATCGAACCTGCTGAGGGATTTGTTGGGGACGCTGGTCCGTTAGCCTGGTCTGGACCGGCACGGTGCTGGCATTCGCGAGATGGGGATCCTCGAAATAGAAGTTAATATTCTGTTTGATGACGACTGGCAGTAGCGGCCTGAAGGCCATTCCGCGCGGGGTTCACATTGTCGAGGCCTCCCGGAAAGGAAGATATAATAGGGTCTTGGTTTCAGGATCGAAAAATGATGCGGGAGTAACGACCAATCTCTTGGATAAGGATTCGCGGCAAGCACTCTTGTTTATCACCTTTCGCGGATACAGCCTGCGCGTGCCGCGGAAGCTCTCCGTCCGCACTTTTCTCCATCAATAACTTCTGCCATTTCGCGTTTCTGCTGGCCATCACTTGGCTGGGATGCGCCATACCCGTGCGCCACACCCGCAACTGCCAGCCCGCCTGAGTGGGGCCAAACGGTCGTTCGGATTGAAGTCAAGACCGACGCTCAACTCTACCTCTATCAATTCAAAAAGCAGATCGTCCAGCACGCCGGCGAGCCACTCGACGCCGCCAAAGTTGATGAAAGCCTGAAAAACCTTTACGCAACGGGCCGCTTTGTCAGTCTTCGGGCCGACACCGAAACCGAAGCAGGCGGGGTGGTTCTGACTTTTTCGGGTAAGGCCCGGTACTACATCGGACTTGTGCGGGTGACGGGAACGCCCAAGCCGCTGGACGCCAGCACTCTTGCGGCGGCTGCCAGGTTGCCTCTCGGACGTCCTCTCTACGAAGATGAGCTTGCAGCGGCAACACAGAACATTCTGAACGTGCTTCACGATAACGCCTTCTATCAGGCAAAGATCGAGAACTCAGTGGAGCGCAATCCAGCCACCCAGGAAGCGAATGTCCTGCTGACCATTACGCCCGGACCTCAGGCACGCTTGCGAGGAGTGACTTTCAACGGCCACCCGGCCTATCCTCCTGACCGGCTGCGGTCTGTGACGGGATGGCACCCGGGCGAACGGCTGACTACATCTGACATCGAGAAAGGCCTCTACAAGATTCACAACTTCTACCTGCAACACGGTTACATCCAGGCAAGTACCAACGTTCAAAAGCGGGTATTTGAACCCAAGACGAACACGGAAAACCTTTTCGTCGAGTGCGAATCAGGTCCGGTGGTCGAGGTCCATGTGCGGGGCGCAGGCATTCCCCGTCACAAGCTTCGGGACATCCTGCCCCTGTACCAGGACGGCGTGATTGACCAGCCATCCCTCGAAAGGGGCAGCGAAGCGCTGGCCGGCTTCTACCAGCAGAAAGGCTACCTGCGTGCCCAGGTCACGGTTGATCCGGTGGAACACGTTGAGGCCAATCACATGCGGGTGATTTACAGGGTAACACTCGGCCCGGTCGGGAGCTTTGTGGGATACAAATTCACCGGAAACACCCATGTTTCGGAGGCTGCACTCACTTCGGTCATGACAATCCGTCCCGAACAGTTCCCGTTCCAGAGCGCTGCTTTCAGCACCAGGATGCTCGATAACGACATAAATTCGCTGAAGGGCGTATACCAGGCACAGGGTTTTTTGGACGCAAAGATCACCCCGCAATTTAATTACTACTATCAGGATTTGCCCCAACACCTTTTCGTCACCCTCGAAGTCCAGGAGGGTGAACGCACGATGGTGGGGAAGGTGGAAATCCAGGGTGTTGACGGCGAACAACAGAAGGTGCTGATGTCGCGCCTGGCCAATCAAACCGGCCTGTTCTATTCGCCCGAAAACGAACAAAAAGACCGCGACATGATACTTCGCTATTTCACCAACCGGGGCTATTCTCACGCCAGGGTAGCAACCAGCAGCGCGCCGGCGGGGCAGGACCATCTAATGAATGTGGAGTACCAGGTAGACGCCGGAAACCAGGAAAAGATCGAACGAGTGGTGCTGCTGGGCAACAGGCACACACGCGAAGGAGTTGTCCGGCGCGAACTGACATTCGCCCCAAACCAGCCGGTCAACGAAAGTGCGCTGCTTGAGTCTCAGCGCAAGCTTTATGACCTCGGGTTGTTTAACCAGGTCCAGATTGCCCCTCAAAACCCACAGACCCAGGAATTCGATAAGTCCGTTCTGGTCAGCATGGAAGAGGCGCCCCGCTGGACTCTGGGATATGGGTTCGGTGCCGAGGTCCAGCGGCTGGGCAGCAACGAACCCCAGGGCCAGTTTAAAGCCAGTCCCCGGGTTTCTCTGGATGTCTCACGCATTGGCGTTGGCGGCCGCAACCAGATGTTGAGCCTTCGCAGCAGATTTTCAAGCCTCGATAAGGGGGCCGACATCAGTTACTACGTCCCCAAGTTCCCCAAGCGCCGGGACATCAGCGTTCGGTTCAGCGGCAATATTGACTCCAGCCGCAACGTTTTGACCTTCACCGCAAGGCGAAAGGAAGCTTCGGTGGTTGTGGAAAAGCGCTGGAGCCAGACGACGTTTCTGTCGGCACGATACTCTTTCCGCAAAGTCCAGGCGCTCGACCTGTCAAACCGAATTTCTGCAAACCAGATACCCCTGGCCAGCCGTGCAGCCCAAATCGGCATGTTTGCGCTGAGCTACATTAATGATCACCGCGACAGTCCCATTGATCCCACGCGCGGCTCCTATTCGGTGGTTGATGCCGGTGTCTCATGGTCCGGCCTGGGATCGGAAGCCAACTTCCTGAGACTTTCAGCCCAGAATGCCACCTACTACCGCCTGACTCCCTTTCTGGTTTTCGCGCGCAACACCCGCCTGGCCATTGAATCGCCTTACGGCATGCTCAGGCAGGTGACCGTCACCCAGCCTGACGGGTCACAGCAGGTCATCCTGACGCACGAGATTCCCCTCCCGGAACGGTTCTTTATGGGCGGCAGCGATTCACTTCGCGGGTTTTCCATTAATCAGGCCGGGCCGCGCGATCCGCAAACAGGGTTCCCGATTGGCGGGAACGCCTTGTTTCTCAATTCTCTCGAACTGCGTTTTTCTTTCGCTCGCGACCGCCTTGGCGTGGTCCTTTTTCACGATATGGGGAATGTGTATTCCACTATCCGCAGAATGCGCCTGCTGAAGTTTTCACAGAATTCCCCAACCGATTTTGATTACACTGTCCACGCGGTGGGCCTGGGATTGCTCTACAAAACACCCGTTGGCCCGCTGCGGTTCGACGTGGGCTATGCTCTGAATGCAACCCGGTACCAGGTTGCCGGCCAGAATGGCCTGGAGGTGCTCCGATTGCCACGAATACAGTATTTTCTAAGTATTGGCCAAAGCTTCTGATCGTATGCTGCCTGTTGCTCGCAACGGCGGGTTACCGGGCCGTCCCCGCAAGGGCTGAAACGCTCAACAGCGTTGTCGCCTCGGTGGGCGATGACGCAATTACGCAACGCGACGTGGTCGAGGAGTATCGTTTTGAACGCTTCCTGGAGGGTAAAACTCCGGCAGGCGCGCCTGGCCCTGAAGAGAGCCAGGGAGTGCTCAGCCGGCTTATCAGCCAAAGGCTCCTTGCTGAACAGATGCAGCGGCCCGGGAGGCCGTCGAGAAACGGATCGAAAAACGCCGAGGATACCCTGAAGAGCGTCCGGGAAAAATTCTCTGATCAACAGGCCTACCGCGCTGCCCTGCAGTCGCTTGGAATGACGGAACCGCAGGTGCTGAAACGGCTGGCACTCTACGAGCGCACCCTGCAAATGATTAACAATCGGCTGCGCCCCGCGGCGTTGCCGGACCCATCCGAAGTGGAAGACTATTACAAGAATACCTTTGTCCCCGAATACGCGAAAGAACACGCGGGGCCTCCGCCTCCGCTGGACAATATCAGGGATCAGATCCGGGAAATTCTGGTGCAGAAAAAAATGAATGAGTTGCTGGACAGCTGGCTCGATCGGCTGAAATCAACACACCGGGTGACCATTAACACAGCTGACATGAGATGAGGGTCTCAAGGGTGAATTTGAGGAATCTGAAATTACGGAAGCTGGTCCGCTGGCTGATTTACACGGCCGGGGCCACACTCGTCCTCCTGACCGTCATCATTGCCGTGGCCAGTTCAGCATGGTTCCGCAATGTCCTTCAGCACAGGATTGAATCCGGCCTGATGCATGTCATCGGAGGGAAGGTTGAAATTTCGGGAATGGAATTCAGCCCTCTCAAACTACGGGTCAACATCCACCGGCTGGTGATACACGGACTTGAGAAAAACCCCGGCCAGCCTCTGTTTTCGGCCCGCGACGTGGTGGTAAATATCAGCCCGCAATCCCTCCTGCAATTCCGGCTTCTACTCCAGACACTCCAATGGCAGCAGGCTGAACTCTATGTCCAAACCTACCCCGATGGTTCGACCAATCTTCCGGGCGCTACCACGGCGCCCCGCAGCGGCCAGGCTCTGGCCGGCCTGCTGGATCTGGAGATCAATCGGCTGACGCTGAGCCACACCACCCTGCAGTGGAACGATCAGCGCATTCCTTTCCAGGTGGCCGGCCACAACGTCGCGATGCAACTGCACATCAGCCAAGACCGCCATTATCTGGGCTCCATCGCCTCGTCCGATGCCGTTCTTGACTGGAAAGGCCGCACTTCGCCACACCTGTCATTCGCCACCACGTTCAACCTTTCAGAAGAACAGATTGAAGTGCCCGGTTTAAGCTGGCAAATCGAAAACTTACGCGGACATCTTGCCGGAGCCATTCGCTGGACGCCGCAGCTCGCCGGAAACTTTGAATTCCGCACCAACGGCGGACTCCAGGAATTTGCCCGCGCCCTCAGGATCGCCCCGCTTGAGAGTGGCTATCTTTACCTGGATGGCAAGGGGAGCTATGACGGAAAGGGGATTTCAGTAAAAGGGCGCATTCGCGCGCGTGATCTGAGGTTGAGAACACGGGAAGTTAACCCTGGCGCGGTAAACTTCACCTCTGATTACGAAATTGCAGGGAACCAGTTGCGGGTCCCCAACTTCACTCTTACCGGGCTCAAAGCGAGAGCGGATGGCGATGCCACCGCACAATTGGGCAAAACCCCGCGACAAGTTGTCGTGCGCACCCGATTCAAGGACCTAAACCTCCGCGCCTTAACGCAAGCGATACCCGGCAAAAAGGGCGCCATTGTGGACTTGCATCCCGAGGCGATCATCGCGGGAACACTCAACGCAAAGTGGCAAGAGCGTTTCGGGTTGGAAAGCCAGTTTGACCTTCAATTCAATCCTCCGGAAGAACCGGAGCTCCCCGGACTTCCATTAAGCGGACATGCGCAAGGATCGCTCGATTTGGGAAGAAAGATCCTCCTCACGCTTCATGATGCTGAGATCTCAACTCCCCAGTCCACCATGTCGGCCCGAGGCGCTTTCGGCGACACTCGGTCTTCCCTGTCTGTCAGATTCGTAACTTCAGATTTCGAAGAATGGCGTCCCGTGGCCAAAGTTCTGATCGAAACCCAAAACCCACTTCCGGTCACTCTGCACAGCCAGATGATCTTCACCGGCAACATATCCGGAACTTTTTCGAACCCCGAAATCGAAGGCCAGGTCAGCACCGGGACCTTCAACTACGGAGGGTGGGCCTGGGACAGCTTCCAGGCAGGCATCATAGTCTCCCCGCAGAGGGCCCGAATTCAATCCGGGCAGCTAAAGCTGGGCAAGAGTTCATTGACTCTAAATGCAGAAGCCGGCCTCTATGGCTGGAAGCTTGAACCCTACAGCGCCGTTCGCCTGGGGGCGGCGGCGCACGAATCTCCTCTGGCTGGCTTGCGGGCCGCCCTGGATTTAAAACCTTCAATGCAGGGCCTGATCTCGGGCCAGGTTCAGGTTGAAGGCACGGTTGAAAGCCTGTCTGGCCGCGGCCAGGTTGCCATTCACGATGGTGAGTTCGCGGGAGTCCCGTTCGACTTGTTTTCGGCGGATATTCTTGCCACTCAATCCAACTGGAACATAAGGAACTTCAGGCTTGTAGAAGGTCAAGGGCGGGCAGATGGAAGCATGCAGATTAATCCGGTCCAACGCACGTTTTCCGCCAATGTGCACGGCCGAAATTTTCCGCTGGACCATATCCACTTTCTCAACCCAAAGATGGCTGAGTCAAAAGTGAACGATGGAGTCTCCGGCCTCGTCAGCTTTGATCTTCAGGGTGGAGGAGCTTTTTACAAGGCGCAATTGCATTTGGGCGTCGATATTACCGAACTGGCATGGAAAGGACAGCAACTCGGCAGCGTCCATGGCGACGGCGATTGGCAGGGCCGGCAGATCAAACTCCAGATCAAGGGCGGTGGCGGAGAGGCAGGTAATTTCCAGATGGCCGGAAGTCTGGAGACGCGTGGTGACTGGCCCCTGCAACTTTCCGGACAGTACTCCGGAATGCGCATGGACCCCTGGATCGAAGAGTTTTCGGGCCATTCAATGGCAGCAGAGATTTCCGCCAGCGGCGACTTCACGCTGGAGGGCCCGCTCAAAGAGAAAGGCCGGCTGGCCGGAAGCAGCCAAATCCGCCAACTCCAGATCAACTTCCCATCCCTCGCGCTTTCCAATGATGGACCTTTGGAGGTCAGTTACGCCGGCGGCGACCTCAAACTCAAGCAGTTCCGGCTGCAGGGGCCGTCCACCAATTTTGAAGCCGGTGGCTCCATCCACTTTGGGCGCCCTCCCACACTGGATATCTCCGCCAGAGGAAAAGCGGCGGCCACATTGCTCAGCCTGGTGGCGAGCGGTATTCAGGCGACGGGAGAATCAGACCTGCAAGTGCGAATTCGAGGTTCGTTGGCAGAGCCACAATTGAGCGGCGAGATCCAAGTCAAGGACGTTGGCCTCGGGTACACAGACCTCCCCTTCAGGCTTAATGCCCTGAATGGCGCCATCAAGCTTGAAGGGGAACGGGCGGTCGTTTCTTCCCTGAAAGGAACCATCGGCGGAGGGACAGTAAGCCTTGCCGGCTTCCTGGTCTTGCAGGAAACTCCGCGCTACCAGATCCGGGCCACACTTTCACAGGTCCGCGTGCGTTATCCAGCTGACTTCACGTCTGTCCTGGACGGTAACCTGACGCTGGCCGGGACCACCGCACAGGGGCAGATCAATGGGAACATCGCCGTGCGCAACCTCTTCGCCAGTGAAAGCCTGAATCTCGTTAATCTTCTCTCCGGACCCAGCCCATTTGGCGGGGCTTATGTCTCCCGCCCTTCAACCTTTGCTTCCGCCATCAGTCTCAACGTAAGTCTCGCTTCGGCCCGGCCCGTGCGCATTGAAACTCATGACCTCCGCCTTGTTTCCGATATTGACCTGCACGTGCAGGGGACGCTGGCCAATCCTGTGGTTGTGGGCAACATCTACCTGCGCAGTGGCGATGCCATTTTCCGCGGCAATCGCTACACACTGACCCGCGGCGACATCGCCATGACCAACCCTTTCCGGACTGAGCCGGTCCTCGATCTACAGGCGCACACGCGTGTGGACAAATACGACCTGACGCTTGAAATTTCCGGACCAACTGACCAGATTCGATTCTCTTACCGGTCTGATCCCCCTTTGCCAACGGCTGACATCCTCTCGCTGCTGGCGTTCGGATACTCCAGGCGCCTGGAGGAGTTCGCTCCCGAAGCCCGCCTGGAAGAGTTTGCTCCCGAAGCCACGAACCCGTTCTCTTCAGCCAGCGCAAGCGCCTTGCTTTCACAGGCGCTCTCAAGCCAGATGACCGGAAGAATCCAGCGCTTGTTCGGGGTCAGCCGCATCAAGTTTTCACCCGCCAGCACCGAACTCGGAGCGCTGGGTGGCCCCGTCCTCACGGTCGAGCAACAACTCTCCCCGGCCCTGACCCTGACCTACGAAACCAGCACCGCCAACTCGCAGTACCGTGTGATCGAATTTGAATTCACCGTCAACCCCCGTATGTCCGTGCGGGGCTTCCGTGATCAGAACGGCATTTTCGGGCTGGAGCTGAAGTTCCGGAAGCGGTTCAAATGAACCAACGGAGGTTAGCAAGCAGTCGCAGGAGAACACCCGGATAAATCGGCAGCCACTGGACATAAGTCGCTGACAGATATAGAAACGCCACAGGAGAGCGTGCCATTGAGGGTCCCAGAAGAAACCGCCGGGCAAATGAGTGAACAGGGGTGCGGACGCAATACGCCATCAGCCGTGATGGCGGGCCACATCCGGCGATTGCAAATTATCACTCTGGCCTGGATGCTGGTTGAATGTGTGGTTGCGCTGGCCGCAGCATGGCGCGCCCGTAGCCCCGTATTGCTGGCATTCGGCGCCGACAGTTTTGTGGAGTTGCTGTCGGCGTTCGTCGTGTTGCTCCAGTTCGTTCCGCATTTCACCCACAGCGAAGACCGCGCCGCAAGGCTGGCAGGAATTCTTCTCTTCATTCTGGCGGGCGTTGTAACGTTCACCTCTGTGTTTACGCTCTTTCGGGAGGTACGGCCTGAGACAAGCTGGATGGGCATCGGGATCGCATTTGCAGCTCTCATCGTAATGCCTGTGCTCAGCCGGGCGAAGCGGAACGCCGGAAAGGCAACCGGCAACCGGGCGCTGAGCGCCGATGCCGTACAGTCGGCAACCTGTGCATATCTAGCCGGCATTACTCTTGCCGGCCTGGCGCTGAATGCGGTTTTTCACATCCGGTGGATTGACCCGGTGGCCGCGCTCGTGGCCGTGCCCATCATCTGGATGGAAGGCAGGAAGGCCCTGAAAGGCGAACCCTGCGGCTGCTCAGGTTGAACCTGCGAAGTGCTGCCACTCGGATCGTAAGAACTTCCGAATCCCTCAAAAGTTGACCCCAAGCCCCGTGCTCAGAATCACGACGTTGCTTTGCGTGCCGGGAACTGGCCGGCTGAGAAACTGGTCGTTCAAGCTGATATTAAAAGAGAACCGTTTGGAAATCGGGGCATCAAGAGTAGTGAGGGAATTGAACCGGTAGTCCCCGGCATTAGTCAGGCTGGGATAAAAATCAAACTCATGGTTGATAGTCAAACGTTTCAAGAGAGTTAAAACAATCTTCTCACCTGCCAGCGCTTCCATTTCGTTCCGAAGTTCTCCTGTATCGAAACGCGTCCTGACGTAGGTCGCGCCGCCCTGAACGCTGAAGGTGAGACCGGAGCTCCGGATGAGATCCCGCCCAAGGCCGCCGCCGTATGTCTGGCGCAAATTCAACTCCTGGGGCTGAATGTGGTCCCACTGGCCTTGAGCAAAAAGGTAGTTGCGAGCATTACCGCCGATAAAGAAGTCCTGCCTCAGTACCGACGTCAGCGTGTTGGCCTTGGTCGTCACTCCCGACTGCGTTACGGTGGCAAAGGCCAGGTTAAAGCCGAAAGTCGTGCGGCCCCGCGGCGGCAACCCTTCCAATCTCGGTTCAATGCGTTTGCTGGCGAAGGTTATTGAGAGCGATTTGGAATCCTGGCTGGACTGCTGGAGAACGTAGCCAAGCGCCCCCACCCCTGTCCAATCCTGCCAGGGCTGGCGATGACCTGCAGGGTTCTCCTTCATATAAACATTGAATGGGTAGATTGCCACCACGTCTCCCGGCGACAACGTCGTAGTTGCATTGGCCGACTGCAACTGCCAGGCGCCGGAGGCAGTCACCGAAAAAATCCCGTTGCATTGGCCGACTGCAACTGCCAGGCGCCGGAGGCACTCACCGAAAAGATCCCGTCCGACTTCTTCCCGTCTTTAAGGAGGACCATCACAGTCGATGCGGAGGTGAACCCGGCGATGTTGGCAACCGGGATTGTCAGTGTCCCCATGCTATTTGTCTTGAAAATGACATTTCCGTCCAGCAGGCGCTGAAATTCACCTGTAACAGTGCTTCCGTCTTTCAGAACCACACTCTCTGCCCGCGCAAAGGGCGCCAGGCTAATAACAAGCAAAATCAATGTGAGCACGGAGCGCATCATCCCTCAACCTCCCTTAGTAGCATTCAACTGCTGGCGCTAACAACCCGCAGAATTCAAAGATAGCAGTAATGCGCCCCACCCCGATAGGTAGCGGGGAACGGTCTGTTCGAAAAGGTCGCAGCTCCTGTTCTTTTGTGGACACCTGCTGGGCAATTCAGCCTATGGTCCGCCACGAGGAGCCCCAGGCCGGCTCCCCGTGGCATGACCTGTCAACCTACTTTGAGGGTTGGGTCCCTGTGCCTGAAGGCGGTTCCACGGTCACCAGCCTGGGGGAATGGCACAATTGCTCGATGGGCTGGTCAGGCTCGAACTCGAACTTCTTGGGTACCGGGCAGCCTTCGTCCTTGGCAAAATCATAAAGGGAAGGCTTGTTCTTCTCGTCCTTGGAGGCTTCCTGCTCCAACTTCGGAAGAGCTTTCTTCATCTGCTTAAAGGCTTCCGTGGTTACGATGTAGTTGGGCTTCTCCGGCAGGAACATGATTTCCCGCTCCGCATCGACCATTCGGGTATAAAAGGGAGGATGGGTACGGAACCAGCTGACGCCTTCAACATAGCCCTTCTTCGTGGCAATCTTGTCGAAGAATCGAATAAACCCCGTCGGGTCATAACCCGCGTTCCAGGTGTACTGAACGCCCAGCTGGTCCGCTTGAAGTTCATAATCCCGGCTGACACCCAGCAGGTTCAGGCTGAGTACCAGTCCCAGGCCGTAGAAGCCGTACTGAAAGGCGTAGTAGGTGCCGATACCGGCAACTCCGCCCGTAAAAACGATGGCGGCAATTTGGGCTGCCTGATAAATGATGCCAGCGATGGTGGCCCTCTTCATCAGCTTGTTCGAGTGGCGCGCGGTAACGTGAGCAATCTCATGTCCGATCACGCCGGCAAGCTCGGCTTCATCATCGGCGGCATCCAGTAGGCCGCGCTCAATGTAAAGGTAGCCTCCCGGAAGAGCGAATGCATTGATCTCCTTGGAATTGAGCACGGTTATGTTGAGAGGGACCTGGAGGTCTGAATGCTTCGCTACATCCGCCCCGACGGAATTTACGTATTCAACTACCGCCTCGTCCTTCACTTCCGGCGGCATCATCCCCGATTGCTTCAACTGCTTAATGGCTTCCTGGCCGGCCCGAATGTCGTCTCTCTGGTTTGGTTCAATGTCGCGATACCCAATGTCCTTCACGTCCCCCCACCGGCGGTTCTCATAGGCGCCGCTCGCAATCTCCTGCTTGATCGACTGGAGCTGTGCGGGCCAGTTTTCAATCAGGTCAAGCTTCGCCAACCGGTTGTCATAAGCAACGGGAATCGCATTTTGCGACAGCACCGTAGCCTGGCTCTCAAGCACGCGAAGCTGCTGGATCCTGCAGTGCATGGAATGGCGTTCACCATTTTCAATGCTTGAACCTCTCTGCTTCAGGTCTCTCTGGATCTGCTCCAGTTCAGACTGGTAATTTTCAGCATGTCCCTTGAACTGATCGACGCAATACTCCTCCCCTTTTTGCAGATATTCACGCATTGAGTCGATCTGTTGTTTTGAATAACGAAGGTTGGGGGAAATCTCAAAGAGCTCCATATAGGGTTTCTGAAGTTCCGCCTGGAGTCCCGAGAGTTCCTGCGGTCGCGCGGGCGGAGGAGCTCCGACTTCGGCCCGTTTACGACAGGCAGGAAGAAGAACCAGAATCTCGCAGAGAACCACCGAAAGGCAAGCCCTTACAGTCCACCTCATGGGGATACATCCTTTCCGCTCAGCCCCAGGTGCCGCTCAGAAAGCCGAGCTTCTGAAGTTCACGTTCAAGGACCCAAAGTGACTGTCAACCGCATGCTTTTATTCTTGTCTGGCGGCAGCAAGAACTCTGTGATTGTCGTCACGCCTCTGAACCTGCCTTCGAGCCACGAATGGCTTGGGCAGGGCATCACGGACTCCGTTCTTGCGCAACCCGCAGTGTGCAGCATGTGTAGCACGGCACTACACACGGATAAAATAATCACAAACTTCTGCTTATTAATATGATACGGCAGAGTTGAATTAATGGGAATCAACCACAGAAAAAAGTGGCGCGGCAAGCGTACCGCGCCACCTGTAGGGCTCATGCAAGTCAGTGGCCAGGGATTTCGAGTTGTGACCCTAGCCGTTTGTAGGTCGACTTGCTCTTTCCGTAGGCAACAAAGTCACCGATCAAACCTGACAGCCCGGACGAGAGTTCATAATTGGCTTTCAGGAAATCCCGGTATTCGGCTGTCTGCAATCGGGTCTGGTTCTTGTTGAGGTGCTCGATGGTGGTCTCGATGTTCGAGGCCAGTTCCGCCGCAAAGGGAGTAACGCGGTCAATAGCGCTTTGCTGCCAGGGCGAAGCTGAGCCGCGCTTGTCACTTAGTCTCTGCAAAACCTCGCCAAGATTGTTGACATGCCCCTTGATCATGTTGATCTTATTCGCGTGACTTTCAGGTGACATACCTGTCTTCGCAAAGGCCTGCATCTCGTCTGCGTCTCGTGCCAATTGGACGGCATGTTCCTTTGCCTGCGTAAGCAGATTCGAAACCTCCGGCGAATCCGCCACTGGGTTATCCGCAGCCTGGAGGGCGGGCAGCAGGTAAAGAGCCGCCGCCACAAGAAGCGCAAGGCCCAGTGAGTATCGTGCCTTTCGCATGGTTAT
>OBIZ01000100.1_pt1 | contig 15331 bp, 12 predicted proteins | sample 1519801 | NCBI WGS metagenome assembly OBIZ01 (sample SAMN01911456, study PRJEB22533) | soil metagenome | biome: Soil | place: Malaysia | collected 2012-04-30 | depth DG_metagenome m | reverse complement strand
ACCCTGCAGCAGATTCAACAGCGGTGAATCATCCCGGGCAACCGTCAGGCTGGCTTCCTGCATGTTACTGGCGGCGCGGATTGCCGTGTCGGCGATGATATCCACAACCCGGTTGAGATACTTCACGTTCACACCGGACTTGAGCAAAGCCGGCCCCCACAATCCCAGCGTGTCCGGGCCTTCGTGGTCGTGAGTGGAAGCCACAATCACCTGCGTTACGTCCGGCAACTGTTTTTTCACCTTTGCGCGCACCTTCAATACGTCCGGATGGAAGAGGCCAATCAGGTCTGCCGCACACACCACGAGTGTTTTGCCGCCTGCCTCAATTGCCAGGCAACGCGCATAGAGATCATCACGGACACCCGTTGCCACCCGATTGAACCCAAAGCCAGCCATGTAAACTTTGCCGGCATGGACATCTGGAGTAATGGAAGTCTTCGCCGCGCCAGCACGCAGAGCAAATCCCTGCGGGTTGAACACCAGGCCAGCCAAAATCAGGAAAAAGGCTGTTTGCTTGAACCGATAATATGGGGTCACTGCCTTTCCTCCTCTCTTCGGATCGTTCTCGACAAACCGGAATTAACACCATTAGCCTGCTATGACAACGGAATTCAAATCGCCCTCAGACCCGGAACACCGTCTCGCGTCCAGTTGCCTGCCTTAGAGGCGTGGATAATCATCTGCCGTTGAAGGCTTGCTGGACCCGAGCTTTGGAGGCCTGAAATATTGTTTGCGCGCCTGTCGCCAATCCACCATGCTCAATCCGGACGGATCAAACACAATCTTCCCTGCCCGCACTGTCATCCGCGCGATCAGTTTTATGCTGCCGTCCATCCTGGAATTTCCGTTGTCCGTGTAACTGTAGTCCCCTTCGAGTTTCTCGAGGACGGCGATGTCCGCCTCCCTGCCCACCGAGAGCGTGCCGAGATCAGGCCGGTTAATCTCTCGCGCCGGATTCAGAGTCGAGCGCCGGATCACATCTTCCAGCGGCAGACCCATGGCCAGAAACTTTGACATGACGTTCGTCATGCTTTGCGCCGGCCCAATCATGCTCCTCGAATGCAGGTCCGTCGAAATCGAGTCGGGCACAAAACCCTGTTCAACCGCGGGCACTGCATTCCGAAACCAGAAACTCCCCGCGCCGTGTCCCACATCGAATATCGCCCCGCGCTTTCGCGCCTTCCACATGATCGGGTTGACGTGGCCGTCCGGGAGGATGATCGGAAACTGCTGGGCAAACACGTGCGTGTGGATATCGCCAGGCCGCATCTTTTTCAGAATGAGCTCCGCATAAGAACGCCGCGGCGGCCGCGGCCAGAAGTCCACCATCATCGGGACTTTTGCCAGCCGTCCGCATTCAAGCGCCCGGTCCACCGCCGCCCAGGGCCGGTGTCCGGCATCCCACGGGTTCACAGTCCAGTAATGCGCCGTCTTCACCCCCACGATCACATCCCGGTGCTTATCGATTGTCTCTGCGCACAATTGCGGGTCCATTTGATCGACAGTCTGCTCAAGGCCGCCGTTCATGCCGTTGGCAACAATGTTCAGGAAAGCCAGCACGCGGATCTGCGACTTGTCCATCACCATCTGTTTTTCGCGGAGGAACGTTTCGGCGCCGGCGCTCCCGGTGTCCACTACCGTGGTTACGCCGGAAGTCAGCATCCAGTCGGCCGGCACGCCAAAAGGCGGCGTTTGCGACCGGGCGCTTGGCGAGTACCAGTTGTCGGGCACCCCACCGTAACCAATATGGACGTGGATATCCACCAGCCCCGGCGTCACAAGAAGCCCTTGGACGTCAACCACCTTCCCTGCCTGGGCGGGCGGTAGGTCAGGCTCAACCGCCGCAATTTTTCCGTCAGCAACTGCTACATCCATTTTCCGGTCGAGACGGTTCGCCGGATCTACGACATGGCCGCCCTTCAGCAGCAGATCGTATCGTGGCGTTTTCGTCTTCTGGGGTGAATCTGTTCCTGATGCTTTCGTCATCAAATCTCCTGAGCCCACTCTCAAGGCTGCGGGTCGCCATTCCCCCGCACTTTGGGACTTGGCTGACCACCGCTTTACGCTTGCGTGGGCTTCTGTCCACTCTGCAAAGGCTCAATATATTAAGTAACAAACAGGGGCTATGCCAATAGTTAATTCTCGCGGCAGACTTGCTGGCCTCGTGTCTGCCGAACGGGGTTCAAAGAACGCCTCCAATATGGCAGCGACAGGCAAGTTGGCGTCTCGGATTGCAACCAAATTAATTGCCAGGAGAGCCAGAACCGGCCTAATCCGCCAGCCTGGCAGGACCGGCCTGATTTGCCTTAACCGGGTATTTTTTGCATAGGCGATCGAAAATCAGCTCTTCTGTTTCAACAACTTAAGGCTGGCAATTAACTTGCTGGTACTGTTGTTAGAAGTATACACATCCCTTTTGGTCAAGGGGAGGAGTTGGTTGCATCTTCAGCAAGTGTTGAGTTTTTCGACTTCGACGTGCCCATGTGGGAAGGATCGCCTTTCTTGCATCAAGGTGATCAATGCAGGGTCCCATTGGAGGCAACAATGCGCAACGACTATTCTGTCATAAACGATCTGTACGGAGTGGAGGCCGCCCACCCGCCTGCAAGCCAGGCAGGTTTAGGGCTGGTTATCCTGATGCTTCTGGGTGGAATGTTTCTTTACCAGTCGATCCATCCGGTCATGCGCCTACGAAGTGAGCCCCCCTCGGCGTTCCTGAAAGGCGGAGCGAATTCAGGCCCAGCTATGTCTGCTGATCAAGACTCTGCGGCGCGGTCTTACTGGGACCAGGCGGCTAATTTCGTGTCCGCAAAGTATTCTTACGGCGAGTTCCTCCCCAGCAACCCTCCGGAAGATTTTACGGCCGCCATGGGCGGAAATTATTCCGCCAGTTCCATATACTGGCAACGACTTCGCGGCCTTTGGAACCAGCCGGAGATTTGGGTTCAGTCATACCAATTGGATACGGGCTGGGTTTACAGGGCCATAGATTCCGCGAGCGATGTTGTTACGAACTACCTCAAGGGCTAGTCCGGCCTCCCAGGCCTTTCGTGAACTGATCTCCCTCCCGCTCCGAATATTTGCCCGCAATCTGGCGCGACTGGGCAAACATTCGAGCGGGGGGTATTTCTGAATTAATTAGTTGCGGATACTTGCCAGCCTCTACTTAGAAAGCAACTACCTGGGCGCAGCCTGGGCTGTGCCGGAGGCAGTTGAGCCTGGACCGGAGTCTGATTCGTTGGCGCGGAGGGTTTCGGCATCCTGGAGGGCCCGTTGCTTTTGTTCCTGCCAGAGCCTGCCATACACGGCCATCTCCTGCTTGCTTTCCTGAGTCTTGTTAAGCTTCCTGTAAACCTGGGCGAGGAGGAAGTGCGGGCCAGCTGCGTCCGGTTCCAGTTGAACCGCCAATGAGAGTTGCTCTTGCGCCTGCTGCAATTCGTTTAGCGCCTCGAAGGATTGCCCCAGCAAGAAATGAACTTGCATCATGCGAGGTTGCCCTTTTTCCGCCTTCTGAAGGTAAGACACCGCCTGCCTATATTCTCCCTGCTCGACGGCGATGGCCCCGAGATAGAAATTGATGATAGGGTCTTCGGGAGATTCCTTGAGAGCTTGCAGGAACTCTGTCCGGGCGGGAACTAGATGCTTCGAGGCCCAGTAAGCCACCCCGAGCGCATTGTGGATTCCGGTGGCGTCAGGCCGCTTTTTCAGGGCTATCTGGTATTCCTTGATGGCCGCTTCATAATTGTGCTGATTCCCGTAGATTTCACCCATTAAGGCGTGAAATTGGAAGGAATCCGGGTCCAGGCTCTTCAGCCTTTGGACCGCGCCGAACGCGGCAGTCATATGGAGACGGGCCAACTGGTAGACGGCGTCGGCATCTTTGGGATTCTCTTCGACCAGTTTATTCAACTGTTCGATGGCGGCGCTGCTCTGGCCCTTCGATGCGTAGGCTAAAGCAAGGTAATACCTGCAACGCGGGTGTGGATGTGCCGTCTTCAGTTCATGCTGGAAACTTTCGATGGCGTCCGTGAGCTCGTTAAGACCGTAGAATGAATAACCCAGGTAGAAATTCGCTTCCGGGTAATCGGAGTGAGAAGCCAGGATTTTCCGGAACATCTCGATGGAACGTCTAAACTGCTCCTCCCTCAGGTAGAGCACGCCCAGCCGCTTCATGATTTCCGGACTATTTGGAACAAGCTGAAGAGCCTGAAGGTATGCCTGCTCCGCCGCCGGATAGTTCCGCTGGTTTTCTGCGGCTCCCGCCTCCTTAAGAAGAGATTCGGCAGCCGCCTGTGGTAAAGCAATTGCAAACGAGGGCCACCAAAGCAGATACAAAGCAAGCATAGGAATGAATACTCTTGCCAGAAGAGTATGGGGCCGCGGCATTGGGTGGTGATACTGCATTAAGTGTGCCCAGTCATCGTTCCCAATTTCGGGAATTGATTCCAATCAAGAGCTCAAAAAATCACCCCGAAGACACTTCCATTAACTGCCTCGGAATCGGAGGGTTAGATGGCGCGCCTGGAGGGGCTCGAACCCCCGACCTACAGATTCGAAGTCTGCCGCTCTATCCAACTGAGCTACAGGCGCGAGAATTCAACTCTATCAGCTTGGAGCCGTTCATGGCAACCAAAGCCGCCCGGCCGACGCCCGGTAAAGTTACGTCCCGGCAGGAAGGCGCAATGACGCCGATTTGAGGCCTGGCGATGTAGCCTTGATGATAACTTCACCTGACTCACCTGTACTCTGGAGGTTAATGGCGGCGACTCCTGTAATGGCGTCAATTTCCGTTGTGCCGCCGAGCAGGCGCCCGGGGCCCGATGCGGAAAACTCGATCCAGTTCTGAGCCGTCGGAACCAGCGTTCCGGCGGAGTCTGCCACGTTGGCTTCGATGAAGACCACATCGGCTCCATCGGCAACAAGCGACTGGTTGTCCGGCTTCAGAATCAGACTTTTTGCTGGGCCGGCGGTGCGAAGCTGATGGCGGACCGTCACCCTACCCTTCTTGCCAACAGCGAGCAGCGTACCGGCTTGATATGCAACGCCATCCCAGACAAAAGGTGGATGCCGAAGACGTGATCCCGGGAACCGCCCCCGCGTAAACTGCCCGTCCAATTCTTCAGTCTCCCGATATTTCTCAACAAGCGTTTGGAAGTCCTGCCAGGCGCGTTCCTGTGTGGCCGGCTTGCGCTCGCCCAGGCTCCGCCCGTTCAGAAACAGTTCCACCGTGTCGCAATTACTGTAAATCCGCACGTTGCGGCTGCGGCCTGTATCTTCAGGCCAGGTCCAATGACCCACGATATGCACCATTGGTTTCTCGGTCCATTCAGCCTGGAAGAGGTAATAAGCCTCCTTTGGCAGGCGCCACATGTCAGCGATTCCAAAGTAATCATTGAACGGCCAGCGCAGAGTTATGGCGCCGTCGCCCCGCTCCCAAAGCGTGCGCGTGGCGGTCCCGTTGACCTCGCCTGTGTCAAACATGCACCACTTGGCCGTCCCCAACCAGGGCAGCGCATTCCATTGCATCAGATAACCCTCGCAGGCCATCGCCGCTTCACTGTCGGCAAAAACCACGCTGCGTCCCTTGCGGACCAGCGCCGGGCCCTCGCGCCCGCGCTCACAATGAAACGATCCCCATTCATTCCAGACGTATTTCTTCTCGGGGTGCATTTTGTGCGCCTGCACCAGATCTTTAATCGTAGTAGCGTCGATGATGTCGGTGACATGCGCGCAGCGCCCCGCCGTCCATCGCGCAGGGTCGAGCGCGTGCGTGAAGCCCGAGAGTTCCACAAAGTCTTGCGGATATTGGTAACGGCTCAGGTCATCGGCAAAACCCCACATGATGATAGAGGGGTGATTGCGGTCGCGCTCGACCATTTCTTTCAGCTGGTGCTTGATGTTCCTCATCAGCCCGCGCGGAAAGCGGGTTGTGTAAATGTTTTCGTCTTCATCCAAAGGGGCGTGGTACATGTAGATCTTGATGTTTGGAACCTCTTCCCAGACCAGGATTCCCAGCCGGTCGCATGCGTCGATTACGGCCGGGTCCTGAGGATAATGCGACGTGCGAACAAAATTCACCCCCATGTCTTTCATCATTTGCACGTCTTTCACCCCGATAGCCTCGGGGACCGCGTCGCCCAGAAAGCCGTAATCCTGCCGCCGGTCAACGCCGCGCAGAACAATCGGCTTCCCGTTCAACGTGAATCCGTTTTCCGCGTCGTGGCCCATGAACCGGATGCCGAACGTCGTTATGTAACGGTCGGTAGTCTTGCCGTCCGCGGAAACTATGCTTGCCAACTGATAAAGATGTGGGTCGTCCGGCGACCATAGATGCGGGCTGGCAATAGTTGTGGTCTGGTCGATTTCCTTCACTGCGTTGGGACCAACATTTTCTTTAACCTCAAGCCTCGCGACTTCCCTGCCCTCAGCATCAAGAATGAGGCTCTGCAGGTTGAAGCTTCGAGCCTGCGAACTCTGATTCTGGACCCAGGTCCGAACTCTTACGGATGCGCCGCCTCCGGATTGCTCGCTGGTTATCCAGGTTCCGTTGCGTTGAACATGAAGATGGTCCATAGCAACAAGCGAGACGCTTCGGTAAATGCCACCATATCCCGGAACGTTCGTCTCGTTTGCCGGAGCGATGTTTGGATCCAGCACGTCATTCACCTGCACGGTCAGCAGGTTCTCTGCGCCGAACTTCAGGTGGTCGGTCATGTCAAACCCGAACCCCGTGAAGCCTCCCACATGCCGGCCAAGATGGTGTCCGTTGACATAAACGTCCGCCACCTGGAACGCCGCCTTGAATTCAATCCACACGCGGCGGCCACGCCATTCCGCAGGAACTTCAACTACGCGCCGATACCAGCCCAACCCGCGAAAATGGTCCGATACGCAAAATGGGTTGTCGGGGGTAGCGTCCCAGGTGTGAGGCACCACCACCGTTTCCCAGGCGCTGTCGTTGTAGGCTGGACGTTCAGCGCCGACGAACTCGGACTCAATCCCGGCGCCCGGCGATCCTTGCCGTTTGAATCGCCAGCCATCGTTCAGTGACTTTGTGATTCGCAGACCGGACCGGGCCTGATCGTCTGCCGACTTGTTCGCGCTCGTCTCCGCTCCGCTGGCGCGCAATCCCTTCATCCCGGTGACGGCAACTCCCGCCACGGAGGATTCAATAAACTGTCTTCGCGAAATTCCCTTCCTGGCCATTGCAGTCCTCTTTCCTGTAGCTAAGTCACGAATGGAGACCAAAAACGCGCTCCGCATAGATTCGGCTCAGCCGTAAATCTTCCTCCAGCGGGCGAGTGACGACGGTCTGTTTTCGATAGGCAAGTTCAACCACGAGCAGCGGCTTCAAGTTGATCTGATTCAGGTACGAAGCGATTTGTCTGTAATCAATATCACCATTCGCAAAGGATTCAAGCCACACCTTCTCGTGGGAGTTTCGCAGGTGCAGACTGGCGACACGGTGGCCGGCTTCGCGCAGCAATTCCATCGGATTCTGCCCGCCCTGGTAAACCCAGTCGATATCCAGGCACACCCACACGTACTTTGGGTCAGTGTGGTGAAGATTGTAACGCCACTCGCGGGCGTGCTCGGCCATCTGCGGAGCGTGCGCATGCGTCCAGAATTGAAAGCCTCGCTTTGCCAGTTCACGCCCCATAAGATTGAGCATCTCCACCTGGATTGCAAGTTCAGCATCGGTTTTCGGAACGTCGTGCGGCTTGGGATCGGGATTGTTGATCACAGCGCGGCACCCAAATTTCTTGCACAGTTCACCGATCTTAAGCGCCTGGCTGATGGTGTGCTCGGCCAGACTGCGCTGGTGCATCGAACCACCAACATAGACCGATGGCATGTGAAGGCTGTTCGCCTGGACCAGGTCCAGCACCCGGCTGCGGAGTTCCGGAGTTAAAAAACCCTGGTTTAATTCGATATTGCGGAATCCTGCATGGTGGGCCATCGGAAAGATCTCATCGAGAACGTCCGCAAGTTTTTTATGCTGTCGCTCGGCATACTGCTGAAAAATGTAGCCCTCGACCGCCAGCCTGCTGCTCTGGTAGCGCTTCGCTGCCAGGCTCAGCAATGCGGCCGGTGCCAGCAACAAAAGATCGCGACGTTTCATGGATGCCCTCACACTAGGGAAAATGAAGCCCAGCGCCGATGATTATCGTTCCCCAAGACTCTTGCTTTCCCACCGTTCTCCGCACCTCAGAACGCAGTAAGGCTGATCAACCCTCTCTGCCGTTTCGACAAACTCGCGCGGGTCACCCGTATTGAAGGTAAACATTTCATAGTGGCAGGGGATAACGACGCGTGCGCCAATGGCTTTCGCAAGTCCAGCGGCCTCTCGGGCATTCAGATTCCCGGCCACTCGCCGCTCGGAAGCACGGCCGTTGATCGGCAGAAGCGCAACGTCGATTGGAAACTGCTGCAGCCGCTCCGCGATGCCCTCGTAAAGAAGCGTGTCGCCGCTGTGATAAATAGTCCACGGCCCAAACTGCACAACGTAACCCAGATATTCCGGTCCCAGTTCTTCATGCCTGGCAGGAACTGCCGTCACCTTAAACTCGCCAACGGTGACAGCCTCGCCGTCGCGTAAGCCCAGAGGCAATTGCGGATCGATGGCCAGCCGCTCGGCCACGAATCGGAGGTTTGCTTCCGGTACAACAATTTTCAGCCCCGGATTAGCGTGAAGCAAAGGGCTCAAAGTCTCACCATCAAGGTGGTCCGTATGGTTGTGGCTGGAGGTAACCACATCGATAAAGTCGAGGAGCAAAGGGTCCACAACCCGCGCGGTCATCCGGATGTGCGGTTTGTCGGTATCGGCGTATTTCCTGGTCAACGAGTCGGACAGGTAAGGATCCAGCAGCAGATGGCTTCCTTGCCATTGCACCAGAAATCCGCTCTGGCCAAGCCACCACAGGCGAAAGTGGCCATCGTTCACATCAGCGGCACGAACATCGGACAGGAACCCTTCGTCCTGCAAAACAGGCTGGATCATTCGATCCCCAATTCCTGTCGGACGATCTTCACCCCATCCACCAGCGATTTCAGCTTCTTCCTTGACGCCCAGCGCGCCGTCTGGCTGAGTCCGCAGTCAGGCGCCAATGAAAGCCGCTCCGCAGGCACAAAGCGCAGGCAGTCGCGGACACGCTCGGCGACGTCTTCAGGCGTCTCGATGTAATAACTCTTCACGTCAATCACACCCACGGCCACGTCCATACGCTCCGCCACAGTTTTGATCAGGTCCAGCTCTGCAAACTCACGGCTGGCCATTTCAAAATGCATTTCATCAACCGGCAGATCGAGGAAGGCAGGAAACATCGGCGCGTATCGCCGCGGTGCAACGGCTCGGCCTTTGTAGTTCCCAAAACAAAGATGTGTAGAGAGCCGGCAGCGGCCCCGAACGCTTTCCACCGTACGCCGAAAGATATCGACAAACCGCCGTGGGTCTTCCCGGTGCGCGTAGCAACTCATGGATGGTTCATCGACGCAGATTTCCTGGCAGCCCGCCTGCACCAGTGAATCAAGTTCACGCCGCACAATGGGCACAAGGGCTTCCGTAATTGCATTGCGGTCGGGATAAGATTCGTTTGGAATCAGGCGGCCGCTCAGAGTAAAGGGGCCAGGCACGCTGACCTTGAGCGCAGCACCCGCAGGGGCAATACGTCTCAGGCGTTCATAGTCACGGACTGTACCGAGACCCTTCGGGGCCTCGATCTTGCCGGTCACCGTATGCTTCCCGCGCTGGTCGTGCCCCGGCGGACCAAACCGGCGCACTGTTTCAGCCTCAGCAGAAATCCCACTAAGGAATCCGTAGAACGACAGGTTGAAATCGAGCCGCGTCTGCTCACCGTCGGTAATCACGTCAAGGCCGGCGTCGAGTTGATCTCTCACCGCCACAGCAACTGCATCGTCCAACATTTCTTCCAGATCGGCCGGGCCGAACTGATCGAGATGCGCGGAAGCAAACTCCAACCATCCCGGGAAGGGATAACTTCCTATCACCGTCGTCCGAAGCGGCTGCTTTTCCATAGCTCAACCTGTAACCGACCATCCTCCGTCAACGGCCACCACCTGGCCCGTCACGTGGCGTGAACGCTCGCTCAGCAGAAACAGCGCGGTCTGGGCCACGTCTGCGGCTTCAAGAATGCCCCCGCTCAACGGCTGCTTGTGCCGGATAAACTCCACAATTTCCGGGTCGGTCTGTACGCGGGTGCTCATGGGAGTTCTCACCAGAGAGGGAGCGATCACGTTCACCCGGATGCCATCCGCCGCATAATGTGCCGCCATCGCCCGGCTCATAGAAATGATGGCGCCTTTGCTGGCCGCATAAGCATGCGTTGAAAAATGTACGGGCTCAGGAGAAAATGCCAGCACGCTTGCCATGTTCAGAATCGTTCCGCCGCGACCGGCTTCCAGCCAATGACGCACCGCCGCACGGCACATCAGAAATGTGGGCCTGGTGTTGGCTTCAAGCGTCTTGTCCCAGCCTTCCACCGAACACTCGTGGACAGGTCCATCGCCAAACTGCCGGCCGCTGACGCCTGCCACGTTGAAAACCGCATCGACGCGGCCAAACTTCTTCAGGCAGGCCGAAATCGCTCCTTCGGCGGTGGAAGGTTCTTTCAAGTCACCAACAAAATAGCCGGACCCCGCAATCCTCGCGGTCAAGTCGCGGCACTGCGGTTCATCGAGGCCCGCGATGAAAACCCTGTATCCTTCGCTCCCGGCCAGCAACGCCGTGGCCTCGGCAATTCCGCTTGAACCGGTGATGAGCAGAACGTCATCCATACCAACCGGCGGCTAGTACTTGACTCGCACCCAGCGCGATGAGCGCATCGACTGGTAACCCGCGTCGAGAATGCAATTGACAATGTATCCGTCTTGGTAAGTCTCGCGGGGCATGGTGCCATTTTGCACGCATTCCACAAAGTGCTTCATTTCGGCCTGATATCCGTAGGCAAAAGCCTCTTCGGGAAGCGGACGAGTCCAGCCAAAATCAATTTCGGCTTTTTCGACGACGTAACCTGTGGAGCGGGTGGAAAAACTCGTGATCGATGTGCCGCGCGTAACGTCGGTGAAAATAGAACCTTCCGACCCGTGAACTTCATTCCGAAGGTCCAGACCGCCTTTAGTGGTCCATGAAAGTTCGCAATGGCCAATGCCGCCGCTCGCGAACTTGAGAACGAGCAGAGCGTTGTCTTCACCTTTGGTCTTTTTATGGTGAACCAACCGCGCGCCCCAGGCCATCACTTCAACAATGGGGTCATCTTTGCCGAAGAAGTATCGCGCCGCCGCGATGCAGTGGCAGCCGAGATCATTCATGGCTCCGCCGCCAGTCTTTTCAATGTCCCAGAAGTGAGGACTGTGCGGTCCGCCGTGCGATTCCCTTGAACGAACCCACAGAACGCGGCCAATGCCACGTTGTTCAATGGTCTGCCGCGCCCGCACCACACACGGCGCAAAGACTTCAGTCTCAGCGTAGCCGTGCGTCGCGCCCGAACGCTTTGCCGCATCGAACATGGCTTTGGCTTCGCGGCGATTGCGGCCCAGCGGCTTGGTGCAAACCTGATTCTTTCCGGCGCGCGACAAGGCACGGGAAACAGGAAGGTGAACTTCATTGGGCAAGGCGATCACGTAAAGATCGAGATCATTTCGAGCGATCAGCCCTTCAAGGTCCGTGCTGGATTCAGGAATCGACCATCGCCGGGCAAACTCTTTTGCCCTCCGTGGCGTATGCGAAAAATTCACTGCCACCTGCTGCCCGTTGACGTTTGCCAGGCCCTGCAGATAGAAGTCAGCCACAAACCCCGAGCCGAGCATGGCGATCCGCACGTTATTCATAGAGGTGGCGAAGGCTCCTTCGGTAAGCTTCGTAAAAGCGCTCCAACTGCTCGTCGGCGCTGGCATTCCCCACGAACTGGTGGCTGGGCAGAACTTCCGGCTTGACTCCACGAGCCAGCAGGCGCTCGGCTACCTCGCAGCGCAGCATGTTGATGATGGCAGCCCCCGTCACGGTTGAAGTGGGCCCCGTGCGCCATTCGAGGCCAGGCAGTTCCACAACGCAATCACCGGGCGGGCAATGATTATCAATCACGACATCTGCGAAATCGATGAGCTTCCTGCCTGACGAATGGGCGGGCTTCGACTGGTCCGAGTGGGCGCGCGAAACGATGGCGATGACGGGCAATCCGCGCTTCTTTGCACCCGCAGCCATCTCCACCACCACGGGACGGATGCCGCTGGTTGAAATAACGATGAATGCATCGTGCGGGCCAAAGCGAAACCCGTTCAGTATCTGCTCGGCGTAACCCTCGTATTTTTCAAGGTAGAGCGGAGCCCGCAGGCCGTTGGCGCCAACAATGGCGGCATGGTTTGAAAGCGACTGCTCAACCAGGGCGACGAAGCCCGTGAAGCATCCCTGGCGCGGAGTCATTTCCTCGCACATCATGCGCGAGTGGCCGTTTCCAAACAGGAAAACCAGCCCGCCCTGGGCGATGGACGATGCGCAGATTTCCGCCGCTTGCTGGATTGCGGGCAATTCCAGCTCCCGAAGTTCCTTCAGGAGCTGGAGCGTTTTGTCGAAATATTCTTCCGAAGCACTCATATGGTCTTGTTTATCGCGTATATCAAATTAACTGCAACAGAGTCAACCTAAGGCAACGATTGAATTCTGAAGAATGACTTCAAAAATAGTCGGCCATGATGCCCAGAGTAATCCGATATTGACAACCCGCTGCCGTTCGACTATGACAGTACCACCATGACGATCGATCCGAAAAGTTCATCCAATTGGAATGTTCTTGGCCTCGATATCGGCGGAACCGAAATCAAAGCAGCCCTGGTAAACGGCAAAGGCGATATCATAGCATCTCACCGGGCGCCTACACCCAAGACATTGTCCACTTTCCACGAAACAGTCAAGGCCGTCGCTGCAAATCTTCACGTCGGCGATGTCAATATCAGGGGCGTGGGCATTGGCTGCAAAGGCATCATTAATCCCCGCACAACAAAAGTTCTTGCCCTGCCGGGCGAATTGAATTACCTGGAAGGACGCCTGTTGAGCGATTTCGTCTCGCCGTTCGTCCCAACTCTCTGCCCGGTTGCAGCCGACAACGACGCCCGAGTTGCGCTTGTGGGCGAGCACATCTGGGGAGCGGCGCAGGGCCGGAAGAATGCCATCATGCTGACGCTTGGCACCGGCGTCGGCGGCGCGATTTTGGCCGACGGGAAGATCGTTCGGGGAGCGGGCGGAATAGCCGGCCACCTTGGACACGTCACGGTTGATCCGACCGGCGGCCTGTGCATTTGCGGCAACCGCGGATGCCTGGAAACGGTCTTTTCCGCGCGCGCCATTGAAGCTGAGGCTTTCGCGGCCATCCATCGCGGAGTCAAAACACAACTTCCTCGGCTGGAATCGCGGCCGCCGACGTGTAATGACATCTTTGAATACGCCCAAAAGGGCGATGATGTTGCTCGTATTGTCGTGGAGCGGGCCACCTTGATTCTCGGAAGCGCTATCGCAGGTCTGATTCACGTGCTCGATCCCGAAATCGTCATCCTGGGCGGACAAATCACACAGGCCGGGAACTTTCTATTGGAACCCATCCAGAAGGAAATCGATTGGCGCACCAGGTACCTGCTTTGCCGGAAGGTGCCGGTTGTCAGGGCACAGATTGCGGAACCCTCCGGAGTTGTGGGAGCAGCCGCGCTGGCGATCGAGGCAGCGACAGCGGCAGATGCCATTGCAAGCCCCTAAGAGGGCTTAAGCATTTCTTCATGACTGGGGACAAATCGGATTGGCAGGAGGACCGGCAGGATGAAGGGCAAATTTGTAGCACTCACCCTATTGCTGTTTTGTTTCTCTCTCAGGCCAATGGACCTTCGCGCCGCGGGCGATTATTTTCGCGTCGAACAGCGGGCGGGGGTGTGGTGGTTTATTGCGCCGTCGGGCGATCTCGCGCTTTCCATCGGGGTCAACAACATTTCATACCGTGGCGACGTCATTCACGGAACCACTCGACATCCCTACTTTGAAAACATCTCGAAGATTTATCCCAACAAGGAATCATGGGCGAAGTCCGCACTCAAACGGCTGAGCCTTTGGGGGTTTAATACTATCGGATCGTGGTCCGACCCCGGCGTGTGGAGCCGTACAATGCCCTACACCGTTATTCTCAACATCGCCGCCCGTTCCGGCGCCGACTGGCTAAAGGGAATACCGGTGGATGTTTACAGCCCGCGCTTCCAGGCCACGGCACAGAAGATTGCGAAGGAAGAGTGCGCACCGCACGCAACGGATCCTAAATTGATCGGCTACTTCAGCGATAACGAATTGCGCTGGGGACCCGACTGGCGAGGAAAGCAGAACGTGCTGGCGATGTACCTGAGCTTCCCACCGAACGCGCCCGGCAGGCAGCATGCGATCGATTTCCTGAAGAAGAAATATTCCGGTAAGGTCGAAAAACTAAACCAGGCATGGGGTGTTCACGCAAACAGTTTTGCGAATGTTCCCGCTGAATCCAAATCGGATGCCTTTGGGGCCGACAATTCGGAATTTCTGGGCATGGTGGCGCGACGCTATTTTGAGGTCTGCGCACGCGCCATTCACACGGCAGATCCCAACCATCTTTATCTCGGCGCGAAATTCTCAGAAGCTCCTCCCGACCCCGTCATTATTGCTTCGCACGGAGCAGACGTCGTCTCGGTCGACATATACAAATTCGATCCGCGTCCGGTTGTTAAGCACATCTATAAGCTGGCGCAGCGTCCTGTTCTGGTGGCCGAATTCGCCTTTCGTGCCGAAGACTCCGGCCTCCCCAATACGAAGGGAGCCGGACCAAAGGTGCCGAACCAGACTGAGCGTGCCCGCGCTTACACGAATTACGTGAAATGGCTGGAAAGCCTCCCCGAGGCGGTGGGCTACCACTGGTTCGAGTGGTGTGATGAACCGAAGGAAGGACGGTTTGACGGCGAGAATTCAAACTACGGACTTGTCAACATCCTTGATCAGCCCTATACGCAATTTGCAAAGGCGGTGACGGCTGCTAACAGCGCAGCAATCTACGTCCATCAGAATTTAAGGTAGTGGATCTCGCAGCATGAGAACCGGCAGCTGGTCATTGGCCCGTCATGACAGGGTCAACGAGGAGGATGCTGGTGCGAATGGATCCCCGGAGGTATCTCCTATTTGTAAGGAATACCTCCGGACAACCCTCGTCTGTTAGAGGAAATCTACAGGCAAAGCACCACGGCAGACAAATGCCGCTCAACCCGCCAGACCCCCGCGGCAGAACCTGCCCTCAGCTATTTCTTCTTTTTAGGGGGA
>OBIZ01000097.1_pt1 | contig 15607 bp, 11 predicted proteins | sample 1519801 | NCBI WGS metagenome assembly OBIZ01 (sample SAMN01911456, study PRJEB22533) | soil metagenome | biome: Soil | place: Malaysia | collected 2012-04-30 | depth DG_metagenome m | reverse complement strand
TTGAAGGCTTGCTGGAAGAGGATGCCCACATCGGCGATCGATTCCGGATTGGAACGGCTGTCGTGCTGGTTACTCAGCCGCGCCTGCCCTGTTACAAGCTCGGAATCAGGTTTGGGCGTGATGATATGCCGGAACGTTTCCTTTCCAGCAGGCGCACCGGTTTCTATTTTGCGGTGGTTGAAGAAGGAGAACTGGGCGAGGGCGACGCCGTTGAACCAATCCATCGGGGTGCAAACCTGATCAGCATCGCCGACCTCCTTCGTCTCAATTACGACCGTGAAAAGCAGGATCCCCTCTTAATTGAACGGGCCTTGCAGGTTGAGGCGCTCACTCCAGGCTGGCGAAAGCGATTGCTGAAGAGGCTCGAAGAATCAAAGGATTAGCTGACCACGACACCCAACTGGTGAAGATTTTCTGAGACTCCGGCCTGCCTCCCCCCAAAAGTCCCTACATCGGAAACGAGGTTTACCAGCCATGTTTGTCACGTAATGCCTGCGGGTGTCGAGGCAGAATAGTTTCGAGATGGTCTTGACATATTTCGATAATTCTGGAATTATCGAAGTCATGGCAAGCTCCAACAAGACCGAACAGGCCAGCCGTTATGCGGATATGTTTGCAGCCATGGGCGCCGAACCGCGCTTGCGCATCATGCAACTTCTGCTGACCGCCCATCCCGAAGGGCTTGTCGTGGGCGATATCCAGAGCGAACTCGGCATTCCGCCATCTACACTTTCACATCACCTCGACAAGCTCAGGAACGAAGAACTGGTTCGGGTGCGACGTGAGGGCAGTTTTCTCTGGTACAAGGCCAACACAGATTCTCTTCAGGAACTGATCGCTTTTCTTTACGCGGAATGTTGCACGCGAAACAAAGCGATTGAACCTCGCGAACTGGTCAAAATCGGGCCGCTCCCAAGCGAAACCGGGAAAGGAAAGAACCGATGAATACGAAAAGCATCAAGGAAATCGTAAGAAAGAAGTATGGGCAGGCAGCTAGACAGACTTTAGCAGGACGTAAGGCGTGCTGCAGCCCCACGGCTGGAAACCCCGATCCGATTACCATCAATCTGTATAACCCCGCCGAGACCCGTGAGGTGCCGCAGGAAGCGGTGCTGGCATCACTCGGCTGCGGCAATCCCACGGCGTTGGCCAAGCTGAACCCCGGTGAGGTTGTTCTCGATCTTGGGTCTGGCGGAGGTATCGACGTGCTGCTCTCCGCCAGGCGCGTGGGACCTGCCGGAAAGGCATACGGGCTGGACATGACGGACGAGATGCTTGAGTTGGCAAGGCAGAACCAGGCTCGGGCCGGCATTTCCAACGCTGAATTCCTGAAAGGCGAAATTGAAAACATTCCGTTACCGAACAACGCGGTGGATGTGGTCATCTCAAACTGCGTCATCAACCTCTCGGCAGACAAGGCCGCTGTGCTGCGGGAAGTATTTCGGGTTCTGAAGCCGGGCGGCCGATTTGCCGTCTCGGACATCGTCGTCCGGGGCGACGTCCCTGCAGACATCCGGCGCAACGTGGAACTATGGGTGGGCTGCGTAGCCGGGGCCCTTCACGAAAAGGAGTATCAGACTCTGCTGGCCGCAGCCGGGTTTGAGGACATTGGCATTGAGCCGACGCGCATCTATAAGGCCGAAGACGCCTGTGAATTCCTCACAGGACAGGGGCTGGATATTGATTCACTTTCGTCAAAGATCGACGGCAAATTCATGAGCACATTTGTGCGGGCGCGCAAGCCGTTTGCCTAACACCGCCGGCGTGGGACTTTGGCAAAGTGCAGGCGGGCAACTCAGGTAATGCCTCCCTGCACCGCCCGAAGCGGTGCATTGGACAGCGCGTCGGGGCTTCACTTCTTCTCACGGAGTAAAACCGACCATGCGAGTTCTGATCCTGTGCACGGCCAATTCAGCGCGGAGCCAGATGGCGGAGGGACTGCTGCGGCAGGAGGCAGGGCCGTCGTGCGAAGTCTTCAGCGCCGGAACAAAGCCCACAAATGTCCGACCTGAGGCGATTGCCGTGATGCGCGAAGCCGGAATCGATATTTCCGGGCATCATTCAAAGTCAGTGGAAGATTTCCTGGCGCAGGACTTCGATTACGTTATCACTGTCTGCGACAATGCGCGGGAAACCTGTCCCGTCTTCCCGGCCCAGACCCGGCGCATTCATTGGAGCATCGAAGACCCTGCCGCGAATGACGGCAGCGAAGAAGAGCGGCTCGGAGCCTTTCGGCATGCGAGGGATGAACTGCGAAAAAGACTGCGGGCCTTCGTCCGGGAGCAAGCTACGCATCCCGAAGAAGGCCCATCCAATCAATGAGGAGAACTTTTCCGGCCCGTAACCAATCTGCACGGGAACCTCCACCTTTGTGCGTAACACAACCTGGAGGAAGCTCTTGGGTGGCCCCTTCACTTTTCGCGCAACGCAAATAAGCCTGATCGCCGTTTAACTGCTCGAAACTGGAAGCCGCACGGGCTGCTCCAGTGTAAAGTTCAGCACGGTTTCACTGGGCACGTGGACCTGCTGGCCGTGCGTCATCACCGAAATTGCAGTGCCAGCGCCCGCGCCAACACCCGCGCCGATGGCTGCCCCTTTGCCGCCGCCCGCGATGGCCCCAATAACTCCTCCAGCCAGCGCACCGATTCCAGCCCGCTTGGCGGTCTGATGGCCGCGAGAACTTCCCTGAACATCGTATTCACCGGTCACGATGTTGTGCGTTGCGCCATTCAGCAAGATACCGGTCAGCACCAGTCGGAGCTCAGACTGCCCCTGAATGCGGCCGGCTGATTTCACCTGCTCCAGCTTTCCATACACGGTTGTTCCTTTGGCCGCAACCTGCGTGGAGTTTACAATCAGTGGTTCTTCCAGGCTTGCCTGAAAACTATCGCCGACCTGGTTCCGGTCCGAATCGATACCGTCAATCATCCGCACAACCAGATGTGTGCCCGCAGGGACCACGAGGTCCGCACTCGACGTAGTTGCCGGCGCCATCTGAGGAGCCGTCACAACAGGAGCAGGCGTCGCTACCGCAGCGGAGGGAGTGGAAGTCTGCCCGCCGAATGTTATGGAATCAATGTCGCCAATCCCATAGTGCATGAGCTGGTTGTTCGTATAGAACGTAACTTGCGAATCCGTACCACCCAGGTATTTCCCCTGGATGGTCCGCCCGTTTTTGAACCTTATGCTGTCAGCGTGCACGAGGGGAGCTAGGAAGCAAACAGCGATTGCTACCGCCCATAAGGTCCGAGTCCTGAAAAAGTTCATACACAGCCTCCTTACCTTTCCGTCATCGTTTGTTTGAAGCTGAATTTGCAGCCGGAGATGCCCTGCCGGGTACGCTTCCCAGCGACGAAAGGCAAACCCTGCTGCGCCCCTCCCCTTTCTAATTATCTCTCAAGCAACCGTTTTCAAGTAAGACAGATCAAGAATTTTTCAAAGCGCCCTCTATTGCGACCATTCGGTCACTTGCCGCACCCAGCGATGCTTGACCAGTTCCGCCTGGAGGTCCTGCGAAAGCGGGCCTGCGTCACTGGCACCGATGTTCGATTCTACGTGGCGCTGCTTACGCATTCCTGGAATAATCGTGCTGACCGTGGGATTGCCCAGGATAAAACGCAGCGACATTTCCGGCATGGTCATCCCCTCCGGCACCAGGGGCTTCAGGGCGTCGGCATGTTCCACGCTGCTCTTCAGGTTCTCCTGAACAAAATAAGTGGCGCGCCAGTCGTCACTGGGCCATTGGGTATCGAGCGTCAACGTACCCGTCAACGTGCCTTCATCGAATGGGACTCGTGCTATCACCGCAACATCCATCTCCTGGCAGGCCGGGAAGAGCTCATCCTCGGGATTCTGGTCGAAGATGTTGTAGATGACCTGCACGGCATCCACCAGGCCACTCCTGACGGCGCGCACGCCATTCCACGGTTCCCAGCGGTTGATGCTGATCCCTACGGCATGAATCAATCCCTGTCTCCGCAAGTCGTCCATCTTTTTAACCCAGCGGTCGTCCTCCACCCAGGAATCCTCCCAGGTGTGGAACTGCATGAGGTCAAAGCTTTCAAGGCCCGCGTTCTTCAGGCTGCTATGGGTGTATTCCTCAATGTGATCGGGAGGGAAACAATCATCCAAAGTGTATTCCCGCCGGCTTGGCCATTGCAGGTTCTTCGGTGGAACCTTCGTGGCTGTATAAAGTTTCCTGCCGGAATTGGCCCGCACGATTTTGCCCAGCAATTCCTCGCTTCGGCCGTCGCCGTAAGCCCAGGCCGTGTCAAAGAAATTGCAGCCCAGGTCCACCGCACGCTGAAGCGACCGGAGTGATTCTTCATCGTCCGAACCCGTCCAGCCCGCCATACCCCACATGCCGTATCCCATCTCACTCACCATCCAGCCTGTCCGTCCGAACCTTCGATATTTCATCGTTCTCCCTCAGGAAAATGAATTAGCTCTCTCGCATCCTCTGCAGCAGATGCAGTCTCACGCCATCACTCTGCACGGGACTGGCACAGAAAAAATGTCAACTCACCGTAAGCACGCTGTACCCTGTTCATCGTAATCCGTTATGACGCCTGATGACAACGCCTGAAAGGCCTTGCGCGCCGTTCACCGGGACCGAGGACGATCCAAAATCCTTTCAATTCTTCGCCGAATCGGAAAAAATGGATGCGGCGTGGGTTGTAACATGCCACTCTCGATGAACAAAACGTCTGCAAACTCCCGTTTGCTTTTGAGCCTGGGCTTCATTGGAACTTTTGGCGCAGTGGCGCTGGCGCATTATCCCCTGCTGCGCCTGCCATACTTGTGGGACGAGGCCGGTTACTACGTCCCGGCGGCGCTCGACTTCTTCCGTCACGGTCTCCTTGTTCCGCAGAGCACCCTGACGACAGGGCATACGCCGCTTGTTTCCGTATGTCTTGCCCTGGCGTGGTGGCTGCTGGGTTTTTCTCCGTTGATCACGCGGCTCACCATGGTGGCGTTTGCGGCCGGAACGCTACTCGCACTCTACATTCTGGGCCGCAGCGTTGCCAGCCGTGAAACTGCAATCTGGGCGTGCATACTGCTGGCGCTGTCTCCTCTCTTCTTTGCACAGAGCACGCTGGCGTTTCTGGATCTTCCCGCGGCCTTCACTACCACCGTGGCCGTGTGGGCGCTGCTCCGCCGTCGCATGGCGTGGTTTGCCATCGCAGCATCGCTCGCCGTGCTGACCAAGGAAACCGCCATCGTTATAGTTCCGGTGGCAATCGTCTTCGTCTGCTTGTTCAGAAAACCTCCTGGCAAGAGCACCTGGGTGTGGCTGACAGCGCCGGTTGTCACGCTGGTCGCCTGGACGGCTTATTACCATAACGTTACGGGCTTCTGGACAGGCAATGCGGAATACCTTCAGTACAACCTCTATTCCACCCTCGGACCCGGCAGGATTGCAGCCAGCCTTCTGCGCCGCCTCTACCAGGTGTTCATTGCAGGATTCAACTGGCTGCTGGTTGGTGCGGCACTTTTGGGCTACCGGAGGATGAAAGCTGCTCGTGCCCTTAAGGCCGCAGAAGAAACAGCAATGAGCAAGGAACATCCTGCAGATCCACGCAAAGAGTTCTTCTTTCTTACTGCGTGCCTTGGCGCCATCTATGTCGCAATGCTCAGCGTGGTGGGTGGCGCGGTGCTCACGCGATATCTCCTGCCTATGTTTCCGTGCTTTTACCTGGCCCTCGTGCTGGCCGTGGGTGCCCTGCCGCGCCCGGTGATGCGCGCCACATTTGTTCTTGTGGCGGCCGGCTTCGTGGTCGCGTGGTTCATCAACCCCAAGTATCCTTTCGCTTATGAAAACAACCTCTCTTACGCAGACTTCATCCGCTTACACCAGCAGGCAGCGGAGTGGCTTTCGATGCAGCCAGGCACGCCGCGCATTCTTACGGCCTGGCCCGCCACCGATGAACTGAGCCATCCCGAGTTGGGGTATGTGAAAAGGCCTCTGCGCGTGGTTGGCGTTCAGGGGTTTGCACCGCCGGACTTCAAGAACGTTGCCGACAACTCATTTGATCTGCTCTACCTTTACTCGCGCAAGTGGGACCCGCCCGACAACTGGATGCGGCGAATGCCGCTGCTCGCTCGGGCGGACGAATACACGGCGCCTATCCGTCCGGTCTTTCTTACCTTCCGGTACCAGTTGCACGAGGTCGCCGCGTTCGAACGACGCGGGCAGTGGGTAAGGATTTATGCGAAGAGCCAAAGCGAAGCTCCTGGCACCGTCACAAATTTTTGAAGAAATAATTGCACACCTGTGTTGACGGCGATAGACTCATGCGGCGCCCGGGGTAGGCGGGGCTAAACATCATCTTGTTTTCATCCAGGAGGAAATTCCAAAATGGAAAGCAAAGGAATCTCTCGACGCAGCTTTATGGGGCGTGCCGCAGGAGTCACCGGAGGCATGCTGGCAGGACGGGCCATTCGCCTGGAGGCATCGGCGCCAGGACCCGCGCCGGCGCGGCCAGCCCCTCCCAGTGACACGGTGCGCTTCGGCATCATCGGCGTGGGCATGCGCGGCTCGGGCCTGCTGCGCGACGCCATCTCTCTGCCTGGCGTCGAGTGCGTTGCGGCATGCGAGCTTTACACCGGCCGGCAGGAACTGGCCAAACAGATTGTCGGCAAGCCCATCCAGGTAACCGGGCGCTATCAGGAGCTGCTCGATAACAAGGACATCGATTGCATTATCGCTCCCATGCCTGACCATTGGCACCATCGCATTGTGCTGGAGTGCTGCCAGGCCGGCAAGGATGTTTATGTGGAAAAACCCATGACCCACGAAGTGCAACAGGGCTTCTCGATGATCGATGCGGCGAAGAAGCACAACCGCATTGTGCAGGTGGGCAGCCAGGAACCAAGTTCAGTGATTTATCAGAAGGCACGCGAGTTGCTGCGCCAGGGCGTAATCGGCGACGTCTGCCTGGTGGAATCATCGCTCGGCCGCAACAGTCCCTGCGGCGCGTGGGACTATACCATTCCGCCCGACCTTTCTCCGAAAACCGTTGACTGGGAAACCTGGCTGGGGCCCGCGCCCAAGCGGCCGTTCTCGGCGCAGCGGTTCACTCGCTGGCGCAACTGGCAGGATTACGGCGAAGGCGCTTCCGGCGACCTGTTCATCCACTCGCTCACGGGCATCCACTACGCGCTGGACGTGACCGCGCCTCCCAAGCGCGCGGCCACCATGGGCGGGCTGTTCCACTGGAAGGAGGGCCGGGACGTTCCCGACGTGATCACCACCATCTACGAATACGCCAATTTCCGCGCCACGCTGCGGGTGACACTCAACACCAGTGATGACGAGATTTACCGCTTCATGGGCACCCGCGGCATCATGGAAGTCCACGGCATCGAGAACCCCAGCGGGTTCACCATCTGGCCGCAGGACGGCGTGAACCACAGCCCCTGCACGCCCGCCTGGCCGCAGCCCATGTCAGGCGACTATTCCAAAAAGTGGCACGCCGAACACGACACGCCTCCGGGCGAGGCGAAGCCCATTGAAGCCAACGGCTACTACGCTCCGGACAACTACAACGACACGCGCGAGCACCTGTGGAACTTCTTCCAGTCCGTCAAGACGCGGCGGCCCTCGGTGGAAGACGCCGTGTTCGGCAACAACGCCGCCATCGCTTGCCACATGGCCAACTACGCTTACTTCAATAACGCCATCGCCGTTTGGAACCACCAGGAACGCAAGCTCACTTCCGCATGAGACAAATGCGGAAGACCGAAGCGTGAGGAGCGGAGCCTAACTACCGACCGGGGACTTGCCGGCAAAAGTTCCATGCAAGTGGCCGGCCGGTCTTCGGCGGAGAGCCATTTTTTTGACCTCTTTCAGGCCGAAATTGTTTGTCTCCGTCTGGTTGTTCAGTCTTAAAAGCACTGACCCGCCGGTCAGTGGCTATGCACCGCCAGCTCAAAGCCCGTTTTGGGCCCCGATTGGTTGTTGGCTTGCCTCTGTAGCGGCGGCTGGAGTTTACCCCGACAACGTCGGCGGCCGCCAATTCCCGGATGCGGAGTTGGTGAGGAGCGTGATTCGTGAAATTCTGTAGGGGAGCCCTTCGGGCTCCCGTTCTGCGATCGTGGATCAAAAACGGGAGGGCTGAGCCCTCCGCTACGAAAATCAAGACCCTCAGGCCGCACGGGCCAGCGCTATTCATATCGCAGCGCCACCATGGGGTCGACTTTTGCCGCGCGGCGGGCCGGGATGTAGCAGGCTACCAGCGCCACGGCGATCAGAATGAGTGAGACGGCTATGAACGTCAGCGGGTCGGTCGGTGTTACCCCGTACAGCATGCTCGACAAGAATCGCGTCAGTGCCAGCGCGCCAACAATGCCGATGGCAACTCCGATCAACGCCAGCCTGAGTCCTTGCCCGATTAACATCCTCAGCACATCACCTCTCTCCGCCCCAGGCGCCATGCGTATGCCGATCTCGTGCGTTCGTTGGGAGACGGAGTGTGCAATCAATCCGTAAATTCCAACACCCGAAAGTCCCAGAGCAAACACGGCAAACACTCCCAGCAGGATCATCGTAAATCTCTGCGTAGCCATGGAGTTGGCAACAATCTGGTACATCGGGGCAAAGTCATGGACGACCTGACCCGGGTCGAACCGCGCAGATGCCGCGCGAATTGTAGGAATGTACAATCCTGGGGCTCCCGAGGTGCGCACAACCATACCGACACCCTGAAATAGCGACAGAATCTCATTCGGGAGTTGAATCAATGGAAAATAGAATTGGGCTTGACGATCCCGATGATGCCTGTCGCCTAGTCCCCATTGTTCCACATGCCCTACCACCCCTATTACTTGGGCTCGATCTTTCATTTGGACTGTATTAATCGTTTTCCCAATCGGGTCCTCATTTCGGAAGTACTTCCGCGCAAAGGCGTTGTCGATAACGACGACACGTGGTGAATTCTCGGTGTCCTGTTCGGAAATAAAACGTCCCCGTATAAGCGGGATACCCATTACCTTGAGATAGCCAGGGCCAACGGCATGCCACATCGCCACATTCATTTCGGCTTCCGATTGAGCTTCGGGTTGTCCTCCAATCCAGAACGACATCTCAGCGTCCCCGTGCATGGGTAATGCGCCAGCGAGTGGTGACGCAGCTTTGACGCCCGGCAGGGACCCAAACCTGGTTGTGGCTGCTTTTGCGGCTGATCGGAAGGCCGCTGGGCTTTTCACATTGTTGTTCGAAAAACTCACCCCAAATGTAAGGACATGGCTCGGATTAAAGCCGGGGTTTACTTTTTCAAGCTTTGCGATGCTTCTAATCATTAGTCCTGCACCAACCAGCAAGATAATCGACAGGCCCATTTCGGCCCCAATGAAAACCTTCCAAGCTCGATTGCCGAAAGTGCTTGAGCCATTGCACGCCTTCTTTAGTCTTGCAATAAGATCACGTCCCGCAAGTCCCAGCAGGGACGCCAGGCCCACCCCGATTCCTACTAAGAACGAAACAAGAAGGGCGAAAACCAGTACCTGGAGGTTCATATGAACATTGTTGGTTCGGGGCAAGTATGAGGGCACCGAGGCCAGTATCGCGCTCATACCCCATTTCGCGATCGCCAGACCCATGACACCGCCTATCGTCGCAAGCAGGACGCTTTCTGTCAGTACTTGACGAGTAATGCGTGCCCAGCTGCCACCCACCGCCGTACGGATCGCAAATTCGCGTCTGCGGTCAATGAAACGCGCCAGTAGAAGGCCTGCCACGTTCACGCAAGCAATCAAAAAGACAAAACCAACCGCACCCAACAGGCGAAGGAGGGTCCCCTTAACATCACCGACGATTTCTGTCTTAAGAGGTACCAGTCGGATATCGGCACCTTTGTTTGCGGAAGGGTAAGCTTCAGCAAGGTCGTGAGCAACTGCATCCATATCAGCTTGCGCTTCACTCAATGATATGCGGGGTTTGAGCCTTCCTATAACCGCTGTTCCCATGGCGACCTTGCGATTCAGAAAAGTCGAATCGCCCCACTGCCCAGCAGGGGTAAATACGTCCATCTTGAAAGGAGGGAAAATTGGCAGGTCTGTGGGGACCACTCCGACAATCGTGTACATCTCGCTGTTGAGGACTATCGAGCGCCCGATAGATGCCGGCGACGAACCGAATTTACGTTTCCAAAGGCGTTCGCTGATGAGGGCAACCGCGTTAGCGCCAACGCGGTCATCGCCAGGCTGAAACAGCCGACCAAGGACAGGTTTGATTCCCAGCATCGCAAAGAACCCAGCCGAAATTCTCTCCCCAAACAATAGTTCTGGCTGCCCCAGACCGGTGAACTTGTAACTCGCCCAGGTAAAAGCTTCCATGCTTGCAAAGCTGTGACTATCCTTCCGACAATCAAGGAAATTCAGGTAAGAGAGTACGCCCTGGTCAACTGAGTGGACTCGCCAATGTAAAGAGACGAGCTCTTGAGGTTTCGGGAATGGCAATGGACGAAGCAGTACACCATCAACCACTGAAAACACGGCCGTGTTCGCGCCGATGCCGAGGGCGAGAGTCAGAACCGCAACTGCAGTAACGCCCGGGTTGCGGCGAAGCTGACGCAGGCCGTAGCGGAGGTCCTGACCGAGTTCATTGAGAAAGCGCACGCCCCAACTGTCGCGAACATCTTCCGTGACCTGCTCGATGCCGCCGAATTCGAGCCTCGCACGCCTTGTCGCTTCATCCGGAGACATCCCCGCCTGGACGTATTTCTCCGTCTGCTGTTCGACGTGCGCGCGCAGTTCCCTGTCCAACTCTGTCTCCAAGGAATTGCGGCGCAATAGAACCTGCAAACGATAGAAAAGGTCACGCAGCATGGTGTCCGCCCAACATGAAATGAGAAATTGTGAATTTTGAATTATGAAGGATGAAAGCAAGCGGTGCGTGGCCGAGCCTAAATGCGTATCTATCTGTCTCTATAATTCATCACTCATAATTCATAATTGTTTTCAATCACCAATGGCGCGGCCCCGCATCAGATGGCACGGAGCACGGTAAACGCCCCCTTACACCGTTTCCAGCACCTGTCCGACGGCAGCCGTGAGTTTCCGCCAGGCACTTTCCTCAGCTTCAAGCTGCTTTCTTCCGGCTTTCGTTAACTCGTAGTATTTCGCGTGCCGGCTGTTTTTCGTCATGGCCCATCTGGCCTTGATCCAGCCACGCCGCTCCAGGCGATGCAGCGACGGATAAAGCGACCCTTGCTTGACGCTCAGGACGTCCTTTGAAACCTGCTGAATGCGCTCAGAAATGGCCCAGCCGTGCTGCGGTTCCAGCGCCAGCGTCTTGAGGATCAACAGGTCGAGCGTTCCCTGCGGCAGGTCGATACGCTTGTCTGACATAAGCTACCCTTTCACTTCTACAGCAAGCATCATATTCCCCGTGGTGTCGATGTGCAAGGCTAAATTGAATGGTCCAGGCTAAGGGCAGTCTTCTCTTTTGTAACTCACTCCACTGTGCCTGGCGCCTCAATGAAGGGGGCGGCGGGAGCACATTGGAATTCACATTCCAGATTCAAGTTCCGAGAATAGGAACGTCGCTTCGCGAGGTTGCAGATACTGCACAGCGAGCAGTTGCGCCAGCCGGGAATGGTCCCTCCATCAAGGCCCAAGCAGCTTGTAGTTTCTCCCGAGCCAGTAAGGCAGCAGGAAGTAGCCGCCGTCGTCTACTTTCTTCCCGCCGCGGTTGCAATCCAAGGCGTACGGATTCGCGTTCCATTTCGAGATGCACCGGTGATCAGGAGGAATAACCGTTAGCGATTGCCTTTGTCCATTCTCGTTCCGCAGGGGAGTGAGGGACAGGTCCAGCCGCTGTGAATTGTGGATACTCCAGTAGATCATGTCCACCGGAATTCGCTGCAGTGTGTTCAGCGCGCCCTGTTCATCGAAATCTTCAGCGCCCGTGCCCACTTTGTAAATGTAGTCCCAAAGGGGATTATGCTCGCCCTCGGCATGGCGCCAAAGGTCGGTGAGCGCCGCCTGATATTGCCGGCGAAGGTCAACGTCATCCTCGTATTTCAGCACCGGGTAAAAAGAGAGGAAAGCCAGTTCTTCATCCGAAAAGTTGAAACGGGTGAGCGGCGGCAATTTTGCAAAACCCTCCGTCACGCGGCGGAGATAGCCGTCCTGATTGATCAGCCGGTGATAGTCAGTAAGGAAGCTCTCGTTGCCGCTCACGTGGTAGGCCACGCGCAGCATTGAAAGCAGCTCAAGCGAGTTCAGCGGCGCGTCCTCTTGCCCAGTGGGAGTCTTGAAGTATGCCAGCGAGAACCTTCCCCACCTTGTGATCCGGCCGCCGTAGCCCGCCAGATTCCAGCCGTGCTCGCGCAGATTGTTGGCAATGTTGACCGCCGCATTCCGGATGGCCTCACGATCAAACTCGTCCTCTTGCGGCAGCAGGTCGTATGCAATGGAATAAACAAAGAAGTGTCCCACAAGCTCGTCCGAACTCGTATCGCCTTTCCACTTCCACGCCTGGGCAGCGGCCCAGTGCCACATTCCATCCGTGTCACCACCTTCGCCCCGATGGATATAGGACCTTGCCGGAAAGCCGGGAATGCCGGTGATCCAGAGCAGACGGTACAGGCCTTTCAGGGAATTCTCAGCGTTTCGCAACGCATCGGGTGAATGCGTGGCGGCGTAGCGGAAGCATTCCGCCGCAATATAGAGAGACGTCCACAACCCGTCGTTGTCGTTCGAAACGGGCTTGCAGGATGAAAGGTCGCCGGGCCGGGTCAAAAGGGAATCTGAAACCAATCCATAACGGTCATTGCACCGGTGAAGCCCCCGGATGAAGAGATCGCTCTTCTCCTCGAGGCTGTAATTCTCAAAATCAATCAGTGATGTCCCGGTGCGGGTTTGTATCCACGCACTGTGAGGTCCGGCAACAACATTGAGAACTGCGTTGTCCGCCAGATAACGTCGGCCCCAAAAATAAAACCAGCGTTCCCCCGCGCCAGCTTCAGGCCGTAAGCAGACAGCGCCATCCGGCGTTCCCATCCAGATCCAACCATCGGCTCCCACTGCAAGGCTGGTGAGCGGCAGGATGGGCAAGCCTTTTTGAGTCGTCCAGACTGTCGTCTTCCCGGAGCGGCTTATTTCGACCAGCCCCTGCGCGCTGATTTTCCAACGCTCGCCTTGCGGGCCCGCCGCTTCGGTTGCCGGAGGACGGCTTAGTGCGTCGCGAACCTCCTTCGGGATCGCCGCATCCGCCGGGCCGAACTGATGGCAGGTGATCTGGCGATAGCCAGGCTGCCGGGTCTCGCCACAAGCCGCGGGGTTGCAAGGGAAAAGGGTTAAGGAGAGGAGCGATGCTATAGTCGCAAGGAATCCACGCCTGGTCGCTCTTGGGGAATTCAAGTCGTCGCTCTCCTGAGTTCTGGTTTCAGGCGTGGTGTTATTCTTCCAGCGCCAGAATGGGCACAATCGTCTGCTGAATCTCGCCCGTAACGCGGGCGTCGTGTTCTTCCACGTAAACGTTCACTTCGCTGCGCACGCCGAAATCGTCGAGATAGATTCCGGGTTCGACTGAAAAGCAGGTGCGCGGCAGCACCTGGCGCGAGTCGTGGGTCTCCAGGTTGTCCATGTTGGCGCCGTTGCCATGAACGTCTTCGCCGATGGAGTGCCCGGTGCGGTGGACAAACTTGTCGCCGTAACCGGCGCGCTCAATCACACCGCGCGCGGCATCGTCCACCTGGTATCCGTAAAGCGGACTTCCCTTCTGCATGGCTTCCTTCACCAGATTAATGGCAGCTTCTCGCGCCTCGCGGACAATGTTGAAGATTTCCGTGTAGCGGCCGGGGACGGTCTCACCCACAAAGCCCGTCCACGTGACGTCAAAATAAACGGCGCCGGGCTTTGCCTGTTTGGCCCAGACATCGAGCAGGACAAAATCGCCTTTGCGGATGGGCAGCGCCGAATCCGCGGTGGGACCGTAGTGTGGGTTGGCGGAGTTGGCGTTGACGGCCACAACGGGAGCTTCGTCGGTCTCGACACCGCTCGCCGCAAAGATCCGCATCATCTCCTGTTGCACGTCGTATTCGGAGAGAACTTTTCCGGCGCGAACGGCCTTGCCGATAGTCGCAAAGGCCCCATTGACAGCCGCGTGGACGGCCTTCCCTGCCTCAAGGTGCGAGACCAGCGCGGCATCAGACCAACGAGCCTCAAACAACTGCACGAGATCGGCGGAAGAGACGATCTCAATGCCGAAGCTGCGCACCAGCTCAATGGTTCCTGCATCGACCAGCCCGACATAAGGAATGTCATTCAGCGGCGAATACTGCATGGCGATGCGGCGCTTGCCCTCGACCATCTGGCGGAGGCGCTCGCGCTGCTCGGTCCAGGAAGAATAAAGATGCAGCACGCCGGGAACACCGTCGAGATTGCCGCGCTCGATGCGATGCACCAGCCGGACAGGTTCGCCAGAAGCCGGAATCAAGCAATACCAGCGGCGAGTGCACATTCGAGGGGCGATTTTCAGCACGCGGTAGGCAATGGGATCGCGATGATGATGGTCGTAAAAAAGCCAGCCGTCGAGATTGGCCTTGCGAAGTTCGGATTGGATGGCGCTAAGGTCCATCGTGACTCCTTTTTGCGAACGTGGCCTGGTATTGGTGATTCATCGCTCCATCCAAGAACCGGGCCTAAATTACGAATTACCAATTACGAATTACGGAACGCGTCGCGCTCCCAGCTTGTGCCTGGTAATTCGTAATTCATAATTCGTAATTGCATTCATCCTTAAGAACCGTCCTCAGCGGCGTTTGACCGGCCCTGAGCGGCCTTGCGGAAAAACGGCTGCCACTGCTCGGGCCGCGGCAGAGCTGTGAGCAGGCTGACGCCCACCAGACTAACCAGCGAGGCGGCGAGGGCCGGAAAGATCATGGGCACTAGGGGATCCAGGTTGAAAACTTTCCACAAGACCGCCACCACCGTTCCCGCCACGATGGAGCTCAGGCCGCCGGCCGTCGTCGTTCGTTTCCAGAAGAACGCCGCCACCACCACCGGTGTGATTCCGGCGCCGTAAACGTCGTAAGCGTAAACGGCCGTGTGCAAGATGGACGGCTGGAAGCTCTGGGCCAGCGCCAGAAGCCCCAGCACTACAACCACAATGCGAGACATCAGCACCAGGCTGCGGTCGCTCGCTTTCTTAGTGATGAATCGCTGCAGAACATCGTGCACAACGCTCGTGGCCGGGGAAAAAAGATAGTTGTTGCCGGTGGAGATGACCTTGGCGAAGATGGCCGCAAGAAAGATGGCTCCAATCAGCGGCAGCACGCCGTAGCGCGCCGTGTAAGGAATCAGGCCCCAGGCGGGCAGCTGGCCGGACTCAACGCGCGAATGGAACATGACGCCGCCCACGATGGCCAGCAGCACAATCACCGTCTCCAGCAAGACGGTGCCCACAACCCATCCCACCACGGAAAGGCGCGCGTCGCGCTCGCTGCGGGCGGAAAAGAATTTCTGGTACATCGCCTGGTTGCCCAGCATCAGGGTGAAGGTGGGCAGGAAGTAACCGAGCACCTGGTCCCAGGTCATGGTGCCCATCGCCGTCAGGTGGCTCGAAGGCAGCGCCGTGGCAACAGTATGCCAGCCGCCCGCA
>OBIZ01000096.1_pt1 | contig 15635 bp, 11 predicted proteins | sample 1519801 | NCBI WGS metagenome assembly OBIZ01 (sample SAMN01911456, study PRJEB22533) | soil metagenome | biome: Soil | place: Malaysia | collected 2012-04-30 | depth DG_metagenome m | reverse complement strand
TCTTCTTGTGCTGGGTTGAAAGCAGGCGCGCGCGGCTCTTGCCGAAGGAGAGGGCCTTGTTTCCGCCGCTCTGCATCTGCCGCATGAAGAAAATCCAGAGGCCTATCAGCAGGATCAGCGGAAGCCCGTTGGCCAGCCAGGTCATCCACGAACCGCTGGATTCGCTCTTCACCGTGACTTTAACGTCTTTGCTCAGGAGGTCTTTATACACGTCGGGATAGTTCGACGGAATGGTGGTCTTGAATTTCGCGTTATCCTTCTTAAGGACGCCGGTAACGTCAGTGCCTGAGATGGTGACCTCCTGCACGTTGCCACCGTCAACCTGGTTGACGAATTGCGTGAAGGTGTAATTGCTGACGCGCTCGCCGGTGCTTGACCGCACAACCGCCCAGATCAGCAGCGCGGTGACAACCATCACCACCCAGAAAATAATGTTCTTGACCGCCGAATTCACTATATTACCTCCCGTCCCACTCCCGGGAAGAGCTCTACCTGCTTGCCCCTCATATATTTAGATGCACCGGGCTTCCTTTCGGCTACCGCCCGGACCCCTTATCCCCTACATCATCATAATACGAAACTCGCATGTTTTCGGGAACTAAGCCATGCGAGTCTCTTGAATAACCAGAACTCGATCACACTCTTCTCTCGCGGCCGCCCATGCGGCTGCCGGCAAACCGCGTGCGCACACAATCCCTTTATCGCTATCCAGGACCGGCCAGTGCGCCCTATCACTGAGGGGAACACGATGCCGACGGAAAAGTTCCTTTACTTTGACGGATTTCTGAGAGCCCGATGGGCAGTATCGGTCTCCTTGGCGCCAGTTTCGAAATACCAACCGTGCCGGCATTGTAAGCGGGTCCAACTTCGGCCACTCCATGCCATTATATCCCCGATCAGCGTCTTTGCAGCCAACAATTTTGAAAGTCACGGCTCGTCCGATTTCGCCCACGGAAATGGTGCCTGGAATCACAACGTTATAGACGAATTCCCGCGGGCCTTTGTTACCCTCACCCTGAGAGAGGATCAGCCAGTCGAACTCAGTTCGAGCAGCGAGGCCGCGCGGCAATTGCAGCTTCTTTCCACTTTGCGATTCCAGAGCAAATCGGTGGAGGGCTTCAATATGCCGATGCGTCACGCCGGCGATGCTGCCTCCCACCTCTGCCAGCATCTGGCGTAACACCCGCCGCGCCAGAGCCGGCGGCATAGTTCGCACGGCGGTGCGGGAAATTTTTTCCGCGCCGTCCTCGCGCAGCCGCCAGGCCCCGGCCCGCTCCCGGGCCTGTTGGTCGAGATATCCTTCATCCTCCCGGGCCCTCGCGGCCAATTCGCTCAGCAGTCGCTTGATTTCCGGGTTGTAGTCCCTTTCAAGTATCGGCAAGAGTTCCATCCGAACTTTATTCCTGCGGAAACGGGTATCAAGATTGGTGGAGTCCACGCGGAAGGGAAGACCTCGTCTGGCGATCTTGGCCTCAATCTCGGCGCGTGTCAGTCCGAGAAACGGGCGGACCACCTTGTTCTGAAGGCTGCGGTGGATCCCTCCCAGGCCCCGCGTTCCTGTTCCTCGCAGAATGTGCAGCAGAACGGTTTCGGCCTGGTCGTCCAGGGTGTGAGCGGTCGCTACTTTGTCCACTTTTCCCTGGCGAACCAGCCCCAGAAAGAAACGGTAACGAAATTCGCGCGCCGTGGCCTCCAGGTTCCGGCGTCGCTTGCGGGCTTCTTCTGCCACGCGGGCTTCGCCGCGAAAAAACGGAAGTTTGTACTGTTCGGCAAGGCCTCGAACAAAATTCTCGTCTTCATCTGATTCCGAGGCGCGCAGGTGATGATTGAAGTGGACGACCGCCAGTTGGAATCCCACATCGCCAGCCATGCGCGCCAGAAAATCCAGCAACAGGACCGAATCCGGCCCGCCCGATACGGCTGCTCCAATCCGGTCACCAGCGTGCGCAAAGGGATGCTTTCGTGTTTCAGCTAGCCAGCGGTTGTAAAGGTCCGTGGAGGTCGGCATGGAATTACGCTGCCGCAATTGTAGCATTACATGCCGACGCGCGCGACACTCAACGAGGACTGTCAGGACTCGGCAGACGGACTTTGGTGTGACGGAATTTCGGTCGGGATGGCGCAGATGGTCGCATTGCACTGTTTGCGATTTCGCGAGGCGAGAAAACTTCCTTGTGCTTCGAATTGGCGGATGTTACGCCCGATTGGTACCCCAATACGAAGAGGTGCTATTCGCCTGTGATACTGACTTCAAAATAATGCTTTCCTTGAGGGTGGGAATACTCCCTATAAATCCACACTCCATGACCGTGAGCACTCACAAGTGCGTTGAGGGCATCAAACAATAACGTATTCTTCACATGAATGGAAAGTGGTTCAGGGCTTTTTTTCGGCGGGAAGCCAGGCTTGCTGATTGCGTAATATCCTTGCAGCCTGTTAAAGCCTTCACCGTAATTAAGCTCTTGCCTGCGCTTTCGTACCTCGGGCGACCGAAGAAGCAAGGTCACTGCCGCGGTCAAAGTTGTCAGGTCTTGGGAATTGAACTCGGAAATTCGAGTTTTCAGAATTGGAGGAACGCCGCGCCGCGGAACGACGTTTACTACACCTTTTGTCGCTTGCCATGCGTACAGGTCGTCAGACGACACTATAGTTTTTAGAACTTCGCGCAGTGGCAACGGAGATCGAAACGAGTATCCGTGCTCTTTCTGGTCAGACTGGCTGCCCGCGACGACAATGCCGCCGGGAACTTGTCCAACACTTAACGCCAGGCTTGCCATATCACAAACAGACGCCTTTTCGACCTTTGGCAGGCTAATACGAGTAGCCAGGGGATCTTTACTGGCGGATTTCATCGGAGTCCACGCCAATCCGGAATTTACCGGCTGGCAAAGCATGCCCACAAATACGCACATTAAGAGCTTCTCAGCCCTTCTCAAGGTATCTTCCTCCTTGGCTTCGCCGACCGCAGACGCTCGAAATCAATGCTTGCCCCTCCAGCCAGTCAGTGGTGGTGGTTGTGCCGGTCCATCAGAAGATTTCTCCACATCTCCATGGGCGCGTGGATGGGATCGTCTTCAGTGTTCCAATTTGCTCCGATAATGTCGAGGTCGCCGTCTTTGTCGACGTCGGCAACCCGAATGTTGTGCGATCCTGTTCTTGCCACCACTTGCAGTTTCCAGCTTCTTCCCTTGCCTTCGTTCAGAAAGAATCCCACCCGCTTCTCTTTGGATTGCTGCATCTCCGCGAATACGATGTCGGGTAATCCATCATTATTAATGTCCGCCACCTTGAACGTGTGTACGTAATCGACATGTTCGTTGACCACGTGTTCCGCCCACTTACCACGGACGGCGTCTGAGGGCGCCTCGAACCACGACAACCGCCCGGGAAGTTCTGCCGCGGAAAGCACCACATCCGGTCGGCCGTCCTGATTGATGTCCGCCACCGTCACGCCCGCGCGGTCCGGCCAACCTTTGTAAAACCAGTGTTGGGTCCACTCGCCATGAACCGGATCCTTTGGGTTTTCGAGCCACCACCCGCCTTTAACGATGTCGGGGCGCCCGTCCCCATTGAGATCGGCTATACAGGTTCCTTCCCCATAAGTTTTTGACACTACGACCGGCATCCACCTGTCCGGGCTGTTCTGGAAAAAAACGGCAGTCTCCGCCTGATCTACCGGCCGCGGAAGCGACCACTTCTGGTTTGCGATGACGACATCAACCTTCCCATCGCCGTTGAGGTCGGCCACTTCCACGTCATGAGCTTCATGGAAACCAAATTTCGCGTAACTCCCAATCACATGCACTTTCCACGAATCCGTAGCTGGGTCTCCCGCGGGCCCGGGGTTTTCATGCCATCTCACTTCCTTGCTGCCATCCTCGGGCACCACGACGTCCAGGTCGCCGTCCCTGTCCACGTCAACGAGTTGCAGGTCATCGGAGAATCCGCCCGTGGCATCAATTACGTGCTTTGTCCAGCCCGAGTATTCATACCAATAGAGTCCGCCCTTGCCGACCGTGCTTCCTGAAGTCACCACATCCACATAACCATCACCGTTGATGTCGCCGACTCCCGTAGCCCATTGATTCACAGGAGCATGACCGTCGATGATGACATGCGTAAAGGGGACATCTGCCCGCGCCGCGTCACTCTGTGCAGGGCGGGCATGAACCGCTAGGATTCCCCAACCCGCGACTATCGTAGCGATCAGCGCCACCTTAAAAGCCCGATTCAACTTCACTTGCCCTCCTCGTTCATCGAGCATGTCGCGCGCCCTACCGGCGGATGGCGTAGACACTGGCATTGTAGTGCCAGCATTCCCCCGAAGCGAGAAGGATTTGTTCGCTGTGGTTTGTGCGGTTGACACACGGCGCATCGGCTCATAATATGGGGCGCACAATGGAAATGGACCGCCGCGCTTTTCTTGCTGCAATCCCGGCGCTGTCAGCCATGCTGGCCGCGACAACTTCTCTGCCGGCGAACCGGAACGTTAAGTGGGCGCTCTCTACCGGGTTGTGGGACCACTATCCTCCCTGTCCTTTCACGGACATTCTCGATGTGATGAAGCAAACAGGCTTCACCGGCGTCCGGCTCACCAGATTTCCGCGCCTGCTTGAGCGCCACGGATTGACCGAAGCGCAATTGCACCGCGAGTTGTCAAAGCGGAATCTTCATGTGGTCACCGTCTCCTGGGGCGGGCCGCTCGATGATCCGGCACGGCGCCGGAAGGTTTTGGAGAGCGCGCGAACCGCGATGAAGTTTCTGGCCGATTTTGGCGCCAACCACCTGGTGGTATTCTCGCCCGGGCGCACGCGGCCGGGAGCGAACACGCCTTCCGCCTTTCGAGAGTTGTGCTCGCGATGCAACCAGATTGGCGAGCTAGCAGGCGAAATGGGATTCACGGCCGGGCTGCACAATCATCTGGGCGAGATGGTGCAGACTCAGGAAGAAGTTGACCGGCTCATGGCCATGACCGACCCAAAGCTCTTTGGCCTTTCTCCCGATACGGCCCATCTGCATCTTGCAGGCTGTGACGTGGTGGGAACCTTGAGCCGCTACAAGCGCCGCATCCATTTCCTGGATTATAAGGATGCCAGGTGGACAACGCCTTCGAGGGACTGGGTGGTGCCGAACGGAAAGGTGCTGCCCGCGGATTCAGCAAGTGCGCGCTTTTTCGCCAGCATCTACGACCTCGGCGACGGGAGCGTTGACTTTCCCGCGTGCCACCGCATTTTGAAAAGTGTGGATTACCGCGGCTGGATTTGCGTTGACCTTGACACCGCCCGCAAAGGCCCGCTGGCCGACTACCGGCGCTGCGGCGCCTACGTGGTCAAAAGATTGGAGCCGATTTACTTATGAACCGCCGTGATTTTCTAGCGGGAGCTCTTGCCATGGCAGTGCCGCGAACCACGCCCAAGTTTCGTATTCTCGATCCTCACGTTCACGTCTGGGTGAATGACCCGCATTATCCGTGGGCCCCGGAAACCACCGATCCGCCCAAAGACAATGAAACTCCGTCAATGCTTTTGGACCTGATGAAGGCCAACGGAGTGGCGCGGACTGTGCTGGTGCAGTTCATTGGCTATCGCTGGGACAATCGCTACACTCTCGACTCCATGAGGAAGCACAGGCCCTGGTTCAGGGCGGTCTGCCGCGTGAACCCGGTTGATCCCGCCGCGCCCGACCATCTTTCAAAGCTTACCGAACAGGGATTCCATGGCGTGCGGCTCAGCCCCGCTGCTGACGCCAGCGGCGATTGGATCAGGGGGCCCCTCATGCCGCCTCTTTGGAAGCGCGCCGAGTCACTCAAAGTGCCCATGCAGATTTACGCGCCCATCACGCGAATGCCGGACCTGGTTCGCTTGATCGACAAATGTCCCGAGCTCAACGTGGTGATTGACCACATGGCCGACTGCCCCGTTGACCAGCCAAAGGAACTGGAAAAGCTGATCGCGCTGGCGCGCTTTCCGCGGGTGTTTGTGAAGATCTCGCACACCTGGTCGATTTCCCGGCAGGCGTATCCGTGGATTGACGCGCAGGAATACGTCAAGCGCCTTTATGCGGTTTTCGGCCCCGAGCGGTTGATGTGGGGAACGGATTGGCCCGTCTGCAAAAAGTGGACTAGTTACGAGAAGACTTTGACTGTGGTCAGGGACGACATGAAATTCCTCAATGAGAGAGACAAAAGCTGGATTCTCTCAAAGACTGTGGACCGCGTCTGGCCGTTCCCTTGATTTTGACGTGCGTAGCGAAGAGGCTTGCCCATCCGTATCTGCTGTCTGGCGAAGCGAAAGGCTATTATCGTGGCTTATGGCAGGCAGCCGATGTATTGCGACGATCGATTCGTCCTGCAAAAAGTAGAAGCATCCCGCATGACTGCCAACACGAAGTGGAAAAACGTTGAGGTTGCGGCATCGCGTCATGTAGCCCTACCCAGCTTCGTTGATCGCGGACAATAAGAATAAATATTTGCAAGATGAGGCAAAGAGCCGCAGACATCAAGAACCGACGTGTGCACCATCGATCGGATACTTCCACGGCGCGCGATACTCGCGGCGCAGCAGCTTGTTGGCCTGCGGGTCGCCCACGATCTCTTCTTTTTCGCCGCCCCACTCAATGCTGCGGCCATGCTTGAGCGAAAGCATGCCCAGGAGGGCCATATTTGTGGCGCGCTGCCCGATCTCAATATCGCGGACCGGGCGCCGATGGGCGCGAATGCTTTCGATGAAGTCGGCCCAAAGCAGAGCGATATTCTGGTCGTCGGGCTCATCGAGATGCTGATCAAAGTGGACCGACGGCGTGTTTTGGGGGTCGGGATAGAAGGTGCAGCCATCGGTCCAGCCCATGTGGAATGTGCCGCGGTCGCCGTAGAAGTAGGCACCGACATAAGCTTTCTCCGCGCGGTTGCTCGCATAGAGCCGATGCTCCCAATAGGCGGTAAAGGTTTCGAATTCGAAGGCGATCACCTGCGTGTCCGGCGCGTCCCCGGAGTCGCGGTGGATCCAGCGGCCACCGGTCGAGTAGACTTTGCGCGGGTATTTCTCTTCAGTCCACCAGAGGATCTGGTCCATCCAATGCACGCCCCAGTCAGCCGCCGTGCCGTTGGCATAATCAAGAAACTGCCGCCAGCCCCTGGGATGCATTGCGCGATTGAATGGGCGGTACGGAGCCGGCCCGCACCACATATTCCAATCGAGGCCGGGCGGCGGGTCGGAATCCGGCGTCTTCTGGCCGGGGCCTCCGGGGTAATCCACAAAGGTACGCACGCAGCCGATCTTGCCGGCTTTTCCGGCCTTCAGAAATTTCATTCCCTCCACGTGGTCGGGTGACATTCGCCGCCACAGGTCCACCTCCATCACGCGATCGGATTCACGCGCCGCTTTCACCATGGCCCTGCCTTCAAGCACGGTATGGCTGATGGGTTTTTCCACGTAGACGTGCGCGCCCGCTTCCACTGCGGCTATCGCATTGAGAGCATGCCAGTGGTCGGGAGTCGCGATGATGGCAATGTCCGGCTTTTCCTGCCTGAGCAACTCGCGATAGTCCTTGTATTTCTTCGGCTGATCGCCGGAGAGCTTCGTCACGTCCTCGACGGCGGGGTTCAACTGGTTGTCGTCCACGTCGCACATGGCCACCATTTTGACCTGACCGGACTTCATCGCCACGTGGCAGATGTTCATTCCCCACCACCCGCTTCCAATAAGAGCGGTGCGAAACTTCTGCGAGGTTTGCCCCAGAAGGGCTGGGAAGCCCCCTGCGGTGAGCCCTGCCAAGGCCCCCGCCGTAGCCGTCGACTTGATAAATTTCCTTCGATCCATCAACCACCTCCATTAGCGAGCTGATGTAAGTTCCGTCCCCTTTGAGGTGAAAGAAAAGAATTAGAACCACTTTCGGTTTTCTTCAGAACGCCACCGCGGGGACCCATTCTACCACCAATGTCACCGCTTGCAGCCTGTTCAGACGCTCAGCTTCGAGGAATTCAGTGTAGGTAAGCTTGTATGCGGGGTCCCACCAAAGATGCAACGCACAGGCGGCGGCTTTGGCACCACATGAATCTAACTGCGCCCATTTTCAATGCGGTGCCGGATTGGCATAGCGTTTGAAGTCCATCAGCTCGATGCCTGGGAGGGCTGCGGCGGCTTGTCGAAGCCGCGATTGGCTTTCAGGTGTGGGGGCTTTTTCCGCCGTGCTGGTCCGGTAGCTTTCAGCCTTGTCCGGGTGGTCGCGAAATATGCTTTTTACGGTATAGGTCGCATTCCTGGTCATGAGCGAGTCCGGAGGGTTTTCTTCGATGACTTTTGCCAGCGCCGGAAGGGATGCCTCACCAATTTTTGTAAGGGCGCTTGTTGCCGGATAGCGGCTTTGAGTGAAAATCGGCTGCAGGCGGATATGTGTCCCCTCCCAGTCAAACCTGTATTTGAAGGCCAGGAGGCTCGCTAGGTCGTCAGCCGCGGCCGCACACCTCAATTCGGCCAGCCGCGTGATCGCCTGTCTTACCCGATCCGGGTTTTTCTTCTGCAACTCCCTATCCCTTAGAACCTGGATCAGCGGCTTTACTTGACCCGCCTGTAGGTCGCACGGGCCCTGAGCCTGCATGGTGGAGAACCCGCAGAGCGAGGCAACGAAACTTACCGCTACCAGCCACGAACGGAGCCTCAGAAATGGACCCTGATTACTTTGCCTCATTGTGCAGATTCCCCAAGCTCTAGCGGGTGGTAAAGACGATTGCCTCGCGGCGCCTGGGTTCTAGCACCTGGAGACCCGCTCCGAACCTGAGGAGAGGCTCTCTTCGTGAAAGCGCAGATAACGGAATTCGGCTCTGCGCCAGGCGCGGACACAATTAAGGTAGGTTTTGCCCGCGCCCCCGCGCCTGCTCCAACCAATTGTGGGGCAACGTCATGAACAGGCGCCAATATTCCACTTCTCCCTTACCAGACGGCGATCTGGCCGCCGGCGAATAGACCCATCCCATCGGCTCTTCTCTCGGCACAGATTTCTCGGTCGCCTCACTCACAGCGTTCAAAATCTGACGGACTGTGACGTCTTTCAGATGGAGTGTGACAGTTGGGCCCCCGGCCACGGAGCCGACATAGATGTCGATGTGGTGCGTTTTCTCGTCTTCGGAGGCGGAGGAAGATGTCCGAGCTTTGAGTTCCGGTATGAAGCGCTCTGGCCAAGTAAGGATCAACCCAGCTCTCTGCCCTTCGACATCGAAACTTCGAATTTTGAGGTTTAGCGGGTCGGTAGGGTCATCGATCGCCTTCTTTGGATAGACTGACACCAGATGCTGAGACAGCACAGCGAATGTGTATGGGGGAAGCTGTGCAAAAATCCGACGGAGACCCTCCTCGGCGTCAGAGTAAGGAGGAATGTCCACGTCTACGAGAGGCTCCTTCCCCTCGTCCCTGTAGACCTCGCCTCCAAAGAGTATGTAGTCCCGCTCTAGGTTAACTGCCAGCATTTTAAGCGCCTGCGTAAGCGGAACCTGACGAGCTTTCAGGGGCGCACTTCCGGTTCGCGCCGAGAGCGACGGGCCCGCACGCGAAGAAGCCCAACTCCGCGGCGTGGTCGATCTGACCGCTATGCACAGGAGAAGCAATAGTAACAGAAGCCCAGTCCGAGAGAGTCGCCGAACGCGTTCTTCCAGGGTGCACGGGAGGAGATTCCCCCAATCCGTGTGAACTTCTTTCCTTCTGAATTTGTAAGTGCTCATTTTTCGTACTTCCAGGCCCCTCATCAAGCACCTATAGTGCGCTTCTAGTTGGAGGGACCGCGACTGGTCACTACAGGGCCGCTTGCATACCAGTCCAGCGTGTTCGAACGTACATAGATGCCCGAAACGAACATGTCTTGAGAGGCGTTAATGTGGAGATTTTGCGGAATCGGCGATGGGGCAAGGATCGAAAGGTCATCGTGGATCTCGCTATCGCTGAATGTGGTTCCTGACCCTTGATGCAAGGTCACGGAGTAGTTTGACGGTGTGACGCTATTCACAGTAACGGTTTCGTTCGTCGGAACGCCCGTGAAACCCGCCGGGACACGCTGGCCCCCCGGGTTAGTGTAGATGTCGTAGAACGCTGTGGCGTAGAAGCCATATTGCGTTGGGCCGTTCTGCATTATCACCTGGACCTGGCCATTCTGCTGAAGGTACTTATATATTCTGACGGTGATGTACCGCGAGGCCGGAGTTGCAGGCTTTTGGTTGTACGTATAGTTGACTGTGAGCTGCGTATCGAGAAGTGCGGTGCTGGGGCTCTGCGCGGTCAGAGTTGGTATTGACAACGCCGCGTTGTCGAACGACACGCGGCTATTGTTCTTCGTCCACGAATACTGCCCGCCGCTCGGTTTTCCTTGGGCCTGCTGCTTGTTAAAGGCCAGCACGGATTGGTCGGTGCCCCACAATACGAAGTTATTCCCCCCAATAATGCTGACTGTGACCACAGCCCCTGCACCAACGCCGCTATACGTATGCCAACTAATGCACGGGCAGTCGAGGTCGGGGTTGTTATCGTACATCGAGCAATCAGTAAAGCTTCCAGTAACGTTGGCTGTGCCGCCGGACATGCCCACCGCCCGGTAGTGGATCGAACTGTTCATCTGAATGACGGGCGTGTTGTTGCTTGTCCAGCTTGAGCCGGCGGTAAGGTTATAGTAGAAATTGCCGCTGCCATTGCAGCTGTGGTAGGTCCCTGTATCACTCATGTCCTGATAAGCGGTAGGGATGATGCCGAACGTTACCGGAGCGACCGAGAGGCTGCTGAAACCGGCTGGGCACGAACATGCCTCGCAGTCATAGCTGGAGGCCATGCCCTGGCTCTTCTGAATCACCATCAGGCGCCCTTCCACCGCCACGCTATCCAAGCGTATCCATGATACGCTGCCGTCTGTTGCTCCGGCGGGAATTTTGTTGCCGTTAAAGTCCGCTTGCTGAGTGTCCCTGAGCTTACGGAAGTCGATAGCGCGCGTCTCGTGTGGTTTCAGCTCAAGGTTCGTCAGCCAGTATGTGACGCTGCCCGCCGTGACGCGAAAACCGATGCGGGTGGGCTTGTCGCTCTCGTCGGTGAGAAAAAGGATCGAATTCGTCTGGCTGTCCAGGTGCCAGGGATTTACGCCTGAGCCCGCCCATCCGTCGCGCTCGTTCGCTGTGCGGGCATCGACCACCAGGTCCTGCTGCTCATCCACGCTTGAAACCTGGGCGATCATCGATCCCGGCGCTCCACTATATTGGATGCGAATCGAGCAGTAGGCGAGCGGAAGTGGCAACTGGCTCATTGCCGCCGCGAGCGAGAAATCCTCGGGCGGGTGGCGCAGACGCTTGCCTCGTAGTGTCTGCGATGTCGCGAAGCGAGAGGCTCACACTAATATTCAATCCAACGAGTCCGCTATGACCGCCGTGATGTGTTACAGCAAGGTAGCTTTGCCGCAGTGCAATTCTAACGCCGTTCAGGTTCGCCGATCGCGGACATTATGAACCGACCTCGGCGGCAGTCTCTAACGGAACAACTACCCAGACGCTTTTCGGGGTGGCGCGCGTTCGGGAATAGCAGTATCATTACGATTTTCTTGCGGCTGGTTGCGGATCACGATCACCAACAGGAGTCCGCTTCGGGGCATTGAAGAAAAATAACCAGGAGATTAGACTCACTGCCAATCCCTGCGGCTGGAGTGCACCCCATCGCATTCTACCGGAGCTTTTGAATGGAACCACCACCACCGAATGAGATGGTCAGAATGAATGTGAGGAAGAACAGGGCATCAAAGGCCGGTGCAATTTGGACAACTGTGCCGTTTGCGCTGGCCATTGTCATGATGGCGCTTGCTGCCCTGCCGACGCCTTCGCCTGCGCAGCAGAATCATCCACCCGCGGCAAGACATCGTCAGCGAAAGGCTGAATTAACGCCCTCGCCGGCGGTGGAGCGCGGCAAGACAGCCTATTCCGGGAACTGTGCCTTCTGCCACGGGGAGGACGCCACAGGTGGGCGCGGGCCGGACCTGGTCCGCTCGCCGCTGGTTTCCCACGACAAGGCCGGAGACCAGATTGGCCCGGTCATTCTGAACGGCCGGCCCGCCAAAGGCATGCCGCCGCTGCACATGAGCGACGCGCAGATCAAGGACATCGCCGCGTTTCTGCACTACCGGCAGGCGGAAAGCCTGGCGTCCGCGAGCGTGCCGAAAGATTACGCTCTCAAGTGGATGCTGACCGGCAACGCCGCCGCCGGCAAGGAATTCTTTAACGGGGCGGGGAAGTGCAAGGACTGCCATTCGCCCACCGGCGACCTGGCGCACGTTGCAACCAAGTACACGCCGCTGGACCTGGAATCGATGATGCTTTATCCGCGCGGCGCAGACAACAGGACGGTCACAGTGACCTTGCCTTCCGGCGAAACCATCGAGGGGCCGCTCGATCATCTGGATGAGTTCACTGTGGCGCTGCACGACTCTGCGGGATGGTATCGGTCATTTCCGGTCGATCAGGTCAAGGTGAGCGTTCATGATCCGCTGGCGGCGCATCGCCAGCTGCTGGACAAGTTGACCCAGGCGGACGTTCACAATCTCTTTGCCTATCTGGAAACTTTGAAATGAGGACGTTGTTGATGACACACCGTCGCCCGATGCGCCCCTGGCTATTGCGGGAGCATTCTCTGGAACGAACGGCCGGGTATGCGCTGACCATTGCCTGCTGCCTGCTGATTTCCGCAAGTGCCGCGCGCGCGCAGGGACTGCCTGACAAAGCCCTGCTTGAGCCGCCCACAACCGCCTGGCCCACCTATAACGGAGATTATTCCGGGCGCCGCTACAGCACGCTCGGCCAGATCAATTCATCGAACGTGCATTCCCTGGCGCTGTCGTGGCTTTTTGCGACCGGCACACAGGCTATCAAGTCAACTCCGCTGGAAGTGAACGGCATTCTCTATTTCAGCGTGCCGGACCACGTGTGGGCAATCGATGCGCGCACGGGACGCGAGATCTGGCACTACTACCGCAAGTCCGAAGGCGACCACATCGGAAACCGCGGCGTCGGCATGTGGCATGACCGGCTGTACTTCACCACGCCCGATGCGCGGCTCGTGTGCCTCAGCGCCAAAGACGGCAAGGCCATCTGGATTGTCAAGCTTGCCGACGCCGACCTCAAATACTTCGCGACCATGTCGCCACTGGTGGTGCGCGACCACGTGATTGTGGGCGTCTCGGGCGACGTGACGGACATTCCCGGGTTCCTCGATTCGATTGATCCGGTGACGGGCAAGCTGCAGTGGCGCTGGTGGGTTGAGCCGATGCCGGGCGAGCCGGGTGCCGATACCTGGCCCAACGAGGAGGCCATGCGGCACGGCGGCGGCATGACGTGGATGACGGGCACCTACGATCCTGAACTCAACCTGCTCTACTGGGGAACGGGGAATCCCAACCCGGTGCTGGTGGGCTCGGCGCGCGAGGGCGCGAACCTCTACACCTGCTCGATTGTGGCGCTCAATCCGGACACCGGCAAGATGGTCTGGCACTACCAGGCTTCGCCCCACGACGTGCACGACTGGGACAACGTGGAAACGCCGGTGCTGTTCGACGGCGAGTTCAATGGCAAGCCGATGCACCTGCTGGGCCAGGCCGCGCGCAACGCCTTCTTCTTCCTGCTTGACCGCACCAACGGCAAGCATCTGCTGACCGCGCCGTTCATCGACCAGACATGGTCATCGTCGTACGACGCCGAGGGCCATCCCATTCCCAAGCCGCACACGGCACCGTCGCCCGATGGCGCTCTTGTGGAACCCGCAACGGGAGGCGGCACCAACTGGATGGCGCCGAGTTACGATCCGCAGACGGGCCTGTTCTACGTCACCGCCACCCGCACCTTCAGCATCTACTACCTGACGGCCCGCGGCAAAGCTGAAGGCTGGGGCGGACGCGACCGCGGCCTGTGGGCGGATTCGGCCACCCGCGCCATCGACTACAAGACCGGTAAGATTGCCTGGACGCATGAGCTCGGCCGTGGGGGTTCCGCTGCTGGCAACCTCTCGACCGCCGGGCATCTGCTGTTCACCGCCGACAACTCGGGCAACCTGCTGGCGCTTGATCCCGCCACGGGCAAGACCTTGTGGCACCTGAATGCCGGCGGGACCATGGAAAGCTCGCCCATGACCTACATGCTCGATGGGAGGCAGTACGTGGTGGTTGCGGTGCAGGACCGGCTGATGGCCTTCGCGCTGCCCGAGCAGCCGTCGGCGCAGGGTGTGCAGTCCGCCGAGCGCTGATCGAAAGCGGAGGAAAGAGGGGAATTGTAATTTTTACCCACTGTTCAAAAATTGAACACTTTCTGCAAGAAACAGCGCGAAAAGCCGTGAATTTAAAATTTAAGTCTAATATAATCAGCAACTTATAATTTAGGAATTTTTCGTCCCATACGTCCCATACGTCCCATATGGGGGTCAATCCGGCGTGTTACTAGCCTACTTTAATGAGCCCATCTAAACCCGCCCGAGTGGTAAATCCGCCCGATTTCCTGCCAGCGTTCATCCATCCTGTTGTTTCCCGCTCAGCTCGCGATAGAGCCAGGCCCGACGCCCTTAGGGTCTGGGTCGCAGCGTGTCACTTGTCACCCAACGCTGCTCTCAAAAATTCTCCAGCATCCACACATTGTTGTCGATTGTACGGCCCAGCAGTGCCAGATGGCGGCCGTCCGGGGAAGGGACTCCCCATATGTAAACCCTCCCGGGATACCCTTGCTGCCAGAGGACGTTGGCGCGTCCCTGCAAGTCGACAAAGAGCACCTCCTGGCGCTGCTCATGAGCCGCACCCAGGAACAGGCCTTTGCCGTTGGGAGCCCACCGCAAGTACGAGAAATCACTCTCACCCTTGACATCGATCTCGTGACCTTCTCCTCCCGCCAAGGGAAGAATTTGGATACGAGCCCGGCCATCCTCAAACTGCGTAAACCCAAGGCGCAAACCATCCGGCGACAGGTCCCAACTATAAACAGGTTTCGGTTGCCAGAGCTTAATCCTGGTGAGTTCTTTCCCTCTCCCGCTAAGAGGGTCAAAGGCCGAAAAGATAAGCTGCCTTGTTTCGGCTTTGGACTCGCTAACCTCGCTAAAAACACAGTTAGTCGCCGGAGATTTCGCACAGGCCAGCCCGGTGATGTCATGCCCCTCCAGCACCAACTGCGGTGCTCCTCCCGAGGTTGGTGTGCGCATGATGCGCACGGGGACGCCAACGCCAATCCATCCGTTAGGGTAAACAGGTTGTACAGTTTCGTGGGACAAGTAGAGAATCCATTTGCCATCCGCGCTCAGGCAAGGGAAGTACTTGGTATCCTTTCCGGTGACCACTGGTTGAGCTTCGGGCTGATCCAGCGCCTGCTTGTAGATACCCAACGTTCCGTTACGGTCAGACCAGAAGAGGACTGCTTTGCTGTCGGGGGTCCATTCGCCGGGGTAATCGTTGCGCTCGTTGAGCGTCAGGCGGCGCACGCCCTTCAGTCGGCGCCCTCCAGCCTCCAAGTCTCCGACGAGAACATCGTACTGATGAAAGAATTTCGAAACAGCCAACCGCTTCCCGTCCTGCGTCCTGCTCAACTGCCACGAACTTATCCCGACCCAGTTCGTGAGCCGTCTGGGTTTGCCGATGGCCTGGCCAGTCTTCGT
>OBIZ01000095.1_pt1 | contig 15694 bp, 10 predicted proteins | sample 1519801 | NCBI WGS metagenome assembly OBIZ01 (sample SAMN01911456, study PRJEB22533) | soil metagenome | biome: Soil | place: Malaysia | collected 2012-04-30 | depth DG_metagenome m | reverse complement strand
CGCTCGGGGATCGATATGAGGATTGCGAGAGACGGTTCGGAGAATTCCTTGCCGCCTCAGGCGCGGTCGCCTACCTTCCTACTGACGGAACGAATGTGTCCGACTATTTTGTGCCTGCGGGTTCTTCCGTGGCTAACGTGCAAGTCTGTTACGCGGCTACATTTCGAGGACTGTTCGCGAAGATGGCACGTTTTGAGTCGAAAAAGGATTTGCGGTCTGTTACTCTTACGCAGCTGGCTCAGGCTGGCCTGGAGCTTGTTGGCGCCGAAAAATTAGGCATGGTAATCGTGGCGGAAACGACAGGTTTGATTGGTGCGGCGTTACGCCAGCCTCCGACGAAGCCTGTCTCGGAACATGCGCCTTTCAAGTTTCCCGAAGTCCGAAGCTGGCTTTCCTTTACTGCCGAGCGAGCTTACGCGCACAGTCTGGCATTGGTGGTGGGCCTCGTGACCCGCGGCGACCCTGGGCCACTGGGATCGATGCTTCGTCCAGTAGGCCCGGAACCGGATCTTGTCGGGCACTTTCATGCCGCAGCTTTCACTTACCGTTACCTCCAAAAAGGCGAGATCGATTTGAAGGATACGGTGCGTTCCCTATTTGACAATGACGCGCTGCAGGGAGTGCTGCATCTTTTGAGCGACAATCGTCCCATGGAGGGAGTTGGAGAAAGTGAGTTCGTCCGCGGCGCGATCTGGATGGGACCCATTTCATAGTTTTTCCATGAGGAACATTACATGAGTTTGCTCATTGGAGCTTTGACCATCGGGTTGATCCTTTCACTGCTCGCACTTGGGGTCTTCATCAGTTTCCGGATCTTTGAATTCCCCGATATTACGGCGGATGGTTCAAGTACTCTGGGTGCTGCCGTGGCAGCGGCTCTTATCGTCAACGGGAGTAATCCGGCCCTCGCGACCGCCGCAGGTTTCGCGGCAGGATTCGTGGCTGGTTCCGTGACGGGTGTGTTGGCTGCTAAGTTCAAGATCAATGGCCTGCTTTCCGGCATTCTTGTAATGACCGGATTGTATTCGGTCAACCTCCATATTATGGGCCGCAGCAATGTTCCGCTATTCTCCTCGATAACACTTTCGACCTACGCCCAGGGCGCGGGTGCGAAGTTTCTCGGAGGGTCGGAGCCGCTGAATATTCTGGGTTGGGAAGTCTCGGTGCTCGACGCGTCCACGTTGGTGCTGGTGTTTCTTTCGATTGCTCTGGTAGGTGCAGGGCTTTACTGGTTCTTTCAGACGAACCTGGGGACGGCCATGCGTGCCACAGGCGACAACTCCCAGATGATCCGGGCTTTGGGAGTGAGCGATGAGAACATGATCATACTCGGCTTGGCGGTTTCAAATGGGCTCATCGGACTTGCGGGGGCCTTCCTGGCTCAGTACCAGGGGTTTGCCGATGTGCAGATGGGAATCGGGATGGTCGTTTGGGGTCTGGCAAGTGTGATCATTGGCGAGGCACTGGTCGGGTCACGTTCACTGGGCTTGATGATTGTGGGAGCGGTCATGGGTTCAGTGCTCTTTCGTCTGCTGGTAGCCATCGCCCTGCGATTGGGGTTGAATCCAAACGATCTGAAGTTGATCACGGCCGCCTTCGTCTTCGTCGCACTGGTTCTCCCCGGAATGGTCAACAGACTCAAATCTCGGACAATAGGACATTCACGTGCTTGAAATTCGTCAGGTTCGCAAGGTGTTCCACCGTGGCACACCCAACGAGGTGCGCGCCCTTCAGGGGGTTGATCTGGCTACGAAAGGTGAATCTTTTGTCGTCGTCAATGGCTCCGGCAAAACGACCCTGCTAAATGCCGTGGCAGGAACCATTATCGTGGACTCCGGATCGATTTTCTTGGACGGCAATGACATTACCCGCTGGCCGGAGCACCGGAGAGCCAAATTGATCGGGCGCGTGTTCCAGAACCCTTTCAGTGGTACAGCTCCCCACATGACTATCGCAGAGAATTTGGCTTTGGCAATCTGCCGGGGACGTGGTCGCGGGCTTGGCTGGGCATTAAGCAAAGGGTCGTTGAGCGCATTTCGCGACCGGGTGCGGCAACTCAATATGGGCCTGGAGAATCGGTTAGATGGCCCCATTGGGACCCTTTCGGGCGGTCAGCGGCAAGCCTTGACCCTCCTGATGGCAACCTGTTTGAGACCCCAGTTGCTGCTTCTCGACGAACATACCGCAGCGCTTGATCCCAAAAGCGCCGAACAAGTGATCGAGTTGACAGCCCAGATCGTCCAGCGAGAAAAATTGAACACTCTGATGGTAACTCACTCAATGCGACATGCCGTTAATCTTGGCAACCGATTGATCATGATGAATCACGGAGAAATCATTCAGGATTTTCAAGGGGCGGAAAAGCGCCGCCTGCGAGTCGACGATCTGATGATTCGCTTTGATGAGGTGCGCCGGGCCGAGCAGCTTGACGAGTCCGCTGCCCAAATGCTCGAGCTGCTTTACGTGTGAGGCATCGACTTGCGCATTGACACGTTTCCTTGGGCATGGTTGCGTGCTAGATCTGACAAATGGCAAAGGAGTCCCGGCTATTTTGATAGGAATCGGTAGACCGGGTGAATCGACAATGCGGCACCGAGGCCGCAATGAAGAGCCTGCACCCTGCAGTGATGAGGTTTGTAGGGGAAGCGGAATCGATCAACTCCGGGAATGGCGGTAACACGGGAAGTTCTAGCATCAACTCTCTTCTCCAGTGTACTTTGTTAATGGCCCCACTCTTGGGAACTCCTCTCTAAGACCAAATTGCAAGGTCCGCCTTATGGTTGATGAACGAGGTCAGAGAGGCGTTCGCTTGATCTTAAACCCCGAGCAACGGTCGAAAAAACCGTGGCTCACCTCTGCCCCGCTTTCCCAAACCGTGGGTCAGGGGTTCGAATCCCTCCACGCCTACCATGTTTCCCCTTTTAAGTTCAGACGGTTAGGCGATACTCTGATTTCGCCGGAAAGCCCCCAGATGGACCGATTGTAGTGGAACGACGCACATCAGCGGCCTTTCAGGGGAGCAAAAACATTCACAAGAAATTCCACTCAGGAGTGGTGGCTTCAGTATCTAGCTCACCTACGCCATGTGACCTTCATTGTCACATGAAAAATCCCCACTTCTGCAATGACAACTTATCGCCGACTGGATTACTTCCTAGTGGCCCGTGGTCCAGGCTTGACCGTCAGATTTGAAACGCAGACCAGATCTACGGTTTGCCGACTACACGTCCACTTGTGTTGTGATGCACACACTTGAAAGTTGCTGTGACGCGTGACAATGGCCGGTTCCCACTTTCGTTCGACCAAGACGCAGCCGAAAAGTCATACCACCATAAAGACTCGAACTCACGGAATATGAGAATCAAACATCACAAGAATCAACTTTGCACACGCGCTGAATGCTTGTGGTATCGTGAACAGGCATGGCAAGAGGCTAAGCCAGGTTGGGGATGTGAGGCTCTGTACCACGAACCTCACTAAGCAATCAACCCTGGATACGCTTTTCGTAATCCCGCTTGCCTTTCACGCTGAATAACTACTTTCTCAACTTTTGCACCTGGGCTTGGTCGTGAGACTTACCTGAAACTAGAAGATTTGAGGCCGCACGTGGCGCTTCATTATTGGCACACATTCACGAAGTGCAGTGAGATTTCCATTGTCAGCAGAGTGGTGGTTTGCCTGATCGTCACTCTCGCTCAGCCTTTGCATCTTCAAGCCCAGCACAACTTCCAGTCTTACCTAAACTCTCTGACTGCACGGCAGGACGGCTCAGTTATTGTCATCAATCCTTCGACGGGCGCGATACGTGCAGCTTGGAACCTGCGGCGCGCCACGATGGACGCCTATCCTCCCGGGTCAACGGGCAAGATAGTGGAGGCTGCCGGGGCGCTCGAGCAGGGCCTGCTCACGCCCAGCGACCGCATCGTCTGCCGACGCATTCCTCCTCTGCTTGGTACCGATTATCGTTGTGTTCATCCTCCCGCGCCACAGGGTTTCACTGTTTCTTCGGCGCTTGCGAATTCCTGTAACTACTTTTTCACCGTCATCAGCCTCAGGCTGAATGCACAATCACTTATCCACTGGTATTCCGTTTTTGGATTTGGAACGCCGGCGGAGCTCGACGGAATGGCCACCTCACCCGGACGAGTGCGCCTGGCACAGGGTCCACGAGCAAAGGCACTGGAAGCTATCGGCGAATGGGGCGTGGTCGTTACACCCGCACAATTGCTCGAGGCCTACGTGCTGGTCGCCAATCAGGGTGCCGTCTGGCCTTTGCGGACGAAGGACGTTCGGCGGCGCCACTCCCACCCATTCCGACAAATCACGGCGAAGCCATTGACCTACCAGACCATCCTCAACGGCCTTGTTGCCTGCGTCCGTTTCGGCACCTGCCGCGCGGCCGCTGTGCCCGGCGTGCAGGTGGCGGGCAAAACGGGTACTGCTTCAGCTCTCGACGGAAGCCACACCACACACGCATGGTTTGTGGGTTTCGCACCCGCCGAACGGCCGGAAGTCGCACTGGTGGTTTTCCTTGATCGCGGCACGGGAGAGCACACGGCCGCTCCCCTGGCGGGAAATTTGCTTCGCCATTATTTTGCGACCATGCGGAAGGGAGGGGAGTCCGTTGCGCGGCATTAAGCGCCAGGTCTTTTCTGCCACAGTGGTAGCGCTACTGCTGTTTACTCCGTTCCCGACGCTGGCTCAGACGTTTCGTGTCCAGATTCATTCTACGCCCCGCGGGCCTTACACAGCCCAAAACGCCGCTCGAAAAGCGCCTCGCCCCACCATCATCACAGTTGACATGGACGCTTACGTGGAAGGTGTCCTGGCGGGCGAAGCCGGCATCTTCCGGAACCACGCCGCGCTCCAAGCCATGGCCATTCTTGCGCGAACCTGGGCCCTGCGCTATGTGGGGCGTCATCGTGCGCAAGGTTTCGATTTCTGCTCTCTCACTCACTGCCAGGTGTTCCGCCTGCCTCGCAGCCCGAGGAAACGCTATTCTCCGAAAATCATCGACGCCACGCGCACCACGGAGGGTCTGATTCTTAAATACCGCGGCCGGCTGGCCGACCCGTACTTCACCGCCGTCTGCGGAGGCGAAACGGAGGCCGCCGCCAATGTCTGGCCCGACCGAGGCGAGCCGTATCTGGTGAGCATTCACGATTCTTACTGCGCCGCGAGCGCGCATTCTTCCTGGCAACGGAAAATTCAATTGGATCGCATTGCGCCCATCCTTCGCCGCGGTATGGGCCTGTCGGTGCGCGGCAACGTGAGTGATATGAGAGTGGCCACGCGTGACAGTTCAGGGCGGGTGCGGACACTGGAAGTTCTGGCGGCCCGCAGATTTCTAGTTGATGCCAATCAGTTCCGCTATGCCGTCGGTGAACAGCTGGGCTGGGACCTGCTGAAGAGCAATCTTTACAGCGTGCGGCGGAGCGGCGATGAACTGGTTTTCGACGGGCGCGGATTGGGGCACGGAGTTGGATTGTGCCAGGCCGGGGCCGATGGCATGGCGGGATTGGGAGCAAGTTACCGGGAGATCCTCGCGCATTACTTCCCGGGCACGACGGTAGAGAAGTTTGGGATGGCAGTGGAGCGCGCTTCGGATCCCATTGCGTCAAGCGAGCATTTCGAACTCGCGTATCCGGAAACGCAAAGGCGGTGGGTGAACCACGCGTTGAACCAACTCGAAAGCTGGCGCAGGGTTCTCGCGCAGTATGCAGGCCCGCCAGAGAAAAAGGTCCACGTGGAAACATGGAACACCACACTCGAATTTATTCGTGCCACGGGTCAACCGGGATGGGTTGCAGGCAGCAGCGATGGCAAATCGATTTTCTTGCAGCCGCTGGCCACGCTTGCCGCCAAGAGCGTTCTGGTTTCGACGCTGCGTCACGAACTGACGCACCTGATACTCCACCGGCTGCGCACGCCCGGCGTGCCGGAATGGTATGAAGAAGGCCTCGTGCTTTATCTTACGGGTGAACCTATCTCGAGCGGCGCACCCATGCACGCTAGTGCCCGCGCACTTGGGCAGTCACTGGCGCGGCCTCGTTCCGCGGCAGAGATGCACGCCGCCTACGCGCGAGCAGCACTTCTGGTTCGGCGCCTTGCAGGGCAGCGCGGCCCCGGGTCTTTGTGGGAGGTGCTCGAGCACCCCTCGCCGGACGATTTGAAGTGGCTTAAGCGACAGGAGGCGACCCCGTTGGCGCCGTGACAGCCGGTGTCGCAAGGCGGGCCAGCGCCAACACCCAGAAGAGCCAGCCAATGGTGACCAACAGCAGTGCAATGCCGTTGCGGGCCAGGAACTGCGCGTAGTCCCAGGCTCCCGGCTTGAACACCGGTCGCGAGGTGGCAAGTCCCCACACTAGCCCGCCGAAAACAAACAGGCTAAGCAGGCTTGTGAGAAAAACGGAGAGACTGACTGACTGGGCCAGCGTTTGCCGGGCGTTTCGCGGAACCATTGCTTGTGGCGGGCTTGAATACTCGAGCAGCCATGTGATGACAAATCCTGCATAGATGATCCAGATAATCGCTTCGACAAACCACAGGATGCTGGCGATTATCACGGAACTGACTGGGTTCTGCAGCTGAAACGTGAGGAACGACCCCACGTTGAGCGCGTGGGCGTCGAGCCAGCCGAACACGGCACCGAGCACAAGGTACAGAAGCGTTCCTGCCAGGACAACCAAAAACGTGCGCCCCAGGCGTCTCTTTTCAAAGTTCAGGATTTTTCGCAGGCGGAATTGCCGGTCTCTAACGGAAGCAACCGATGACGCGTTTGCTGCGCTGCCCGCCAGCACCGCGAGGGCAATCCACACCAGCGCGAGGAACCATACGACCGTCAGCGTCAACACCCACACGGACGATTCCGGTAGCCAAAGCCACTCGTATGCCCCCAGCCCCCAAAGGCCAGCAACAGCCGCAAGCGTCAGGACATAGATGGGGCTGCGCGCCACGACGCCCAGGCTTTGCGTCCAGACCGGTCGGATAGCTCCAAGGTTTTTCATCACCACCGCTTCACCTCATCATTGTTGCCGGAAAAACTCTCAACCGTTCTTTGAGGGCTGGTCGTCGGGCGTTGGCCTCCGCTCCCCGCTGATTAGATATGGTCACCGTCATGCTGTTGGTGGACGACTGCCGTGCCGGGTCGTACATGGGCAGTACGCGCGCCGGGTTGGCTTGGTAGGTTCCAGGCTCAACCGCTTTCAGAAGATAGTGGAATTGACCCTGCCCGCGCCGGAAAGTGGTTGAAAACAGCGCCGCGCGGTCATCATGAAATTCCCGCCGTGTGTAATAGTAGTCCCACCAGGGTGGTTGTTGCTTCAGCGGATAGAGGCTTTCCTGCTCGACGAATTCGAAGCCGGCCGGGATGGGATCTTCAATTTGCAGATACTGTTCGTCGCCCGTCGCGCTCACCGTCAATCGCACCTCGATGACATCTCCACTATTGACCGGCCCCTGGATGGACTGTTCGGTATAGAAGATCTGGTTGCCGTCTTTTTCCGGCACCAGCTTGAAATATTGCCGAACCACGTTGAGGGAGGTTGCCCCCACCGGCGCGGGCTTCGGTTCGCGCGTGAAGTATGAGGCAAACGCCGACCAGTAAAGAACGCCGGGACCGCTCTTGGTGATGCGCACCTCGTTTGCGCCCGCGTGCAACTGAGTGGCATCTGCCGTTATGGTGATCGGGAGCGGGTTCTGGACATCTTTTTCGGTCACGTGACGTTCTGCCAGTTTCCGACCGTTCACATAGACGCCCAGCGTGTAGTTTGGCTTCAGTTCGCCGGAAACTTTCAGATAGTCGATCAGGCCGAAAATGGCAGTGGCCGTCTGTTCCGTCGAGGTCCAGTAGTAACCGTCCGAGCGACGGTCGATCAGCCAGCGCGCGGCCTTGGGCAGCAAATCACTTTTCGGGTCGAGGTGGGCGAGCGCCTTAAGGGCGAACGCAGTGGCCTCGAAGGAATTATCCGTTGAGAAATCGAGCATAAACTCGCGTTCCGACCTCCAGGAGGCGTAAGGCCCTTCCTGCTTGACCGTCTGCTCGAGCCGTTTGACAAATTCCGGTGCTCGCTGGTCCTCCATGCGGGCGAAGGCAAGCGCCAGCAGCGCGTTTCCGTAGGGTGAGAGCTGGTCGCCGGAATTGACTATATTGTCCAGGAGGTTGGGCGCCAGGTCGCCGTTGTAGAGAGAATTCTGTCGCAGGCGCTGCTGCATCGCATAGCTGATATTGGCCGGAAGGTCCTTGCGTGTTGCCTCCAGAGCCCGCGAAAGAGGCATCCCCGGCTTCAGGCTGGTTTCCAGAGCGTAAATCATGTAAGCCAGGATGTCGGGCACGGCGTTCTGATTCTCATTGAGCTGTTTCACCAGCGATTCACGCCCGCGCTCCAGTCGTTCCTCGTCAATGGTGTAGCCGGCGCCGCGGGCTTGTGCCAGCCCGGCCACGACATAAGCAGTCATAAAAGGATGCGTCTCATCCGTTTCCCACCAGCCCCAGCCGCCGTCGTCGTGCTGGAACTGGTATAGCCGACGCAGTCCGGCGGCAATTTTGGATTCGAGTTCCACTGAAGGCGGCGGCGCCTTCAAGCCCAACTCCTTTACGGCCTGTGCCACCAGGACGTCGGGCAAGAAGCTGGACATCGTCTGCTCGACGCATCCGTAAGGATAAGTCGAGAGGTAGTCGAGTGCCGACATCATCGTTCCCGCCACAGAGGGTGCCAGGTCGATCCGCAACGTGGATGCTCCGGGATTGATGTCGGGCGGCAGCGCGAGCGTCTGAGTGGTATTACCTTTGTCGCCGCTCAGTGTGCCACTGCGGGCTGCGTTCAATTGCAATCCCCACGGGTGCACAGGAATGGTGAGCTCCAGCGCGTCAGACTCTTCGTTGGTCAGAGCCTTGCCCAGAAAGTCCGCCGCGCCGATGCTGGATGCGCGCACGTTCCAGGTGACGGTGGCCTCACCCCTCTGGGGAATGTTCACCGTGCTCTCGGCAGGGCTCTCTAGTTCCACGCCTTTCGCGGCAAGGGAGACGTGCGCCGTCGTATCGTGCATCAAATAATTGTGCACGATGCCGGTTACGGTCATGGTATCGCCCTGGGTCAGGAAGCGCGGCACGTCCAGCCGCAAAATCAGATTCTTGCGCGTGATCACCTTCTGGATTACCTGACCTACCAGCGTGTTCGCGGTCACAGCGCGGACGGTGGCCCGCCAGGTCGTTAGTGAATCCGGCCAGGTAAAGGTGGCGCGGGCTTGGCCGGCGGAGTCTGTCACCAGCGACGGCATCCAATAGATGGTGTCGGGGAAGTACTTGCGCACCTTGGGCTGGACCAGTTGCGCCGGATTCTTAAAGTCGGCGAGCGGCGTCGGGGCCCGCAGTCGCGCCAGTTCCATCCGATGGCTGCCCGAGTAGCCCGTAAACCAGTAAACGGTGGAGAATTGCGTCTGCACCTGGTTCCAACCTCGCGCGTAGAACACCTTGTCGGGCGGCGGGGTGGCGTCGGGCCGGACAGCGTAGATGGCTTCATCCACCACGCCCAGGCTCACTTCCGCGCTCACAGGTTTGCCCTGGGAGTTGCGCGTGGTAACAGTGTAGGTGACTTTTTCTCCAGGCTTGTATTGAGCCTTGTCAGTGGCAACGGAAACGTTCAGTATCTTGTCAGCGGGAGGGACAGCAACGTTCTTGGTGTTTTCAAAGAGTTGCTCGTCCTTGACGAAGGCGACGCCGATAAAGAAATTCGGCTCATCGCGTTCTTCGATAGGAACGTCAACCGTCACCGAACCAGTGTCGCTGGTATGCGTAGACCATGTGTAGACCCGCTGGCCTTCAGTAGTGACCAGCACATTGGCGCCCGGTTTATGCGTGACGATCAGCACGTGCGCGGTGTCGCCGGGGTGATAGAAGTGCTTGTCAAGATAAATATCCGGTGACTGGTACCGCTGGGCCATCTCGCCGTACTCCGCGCCGGCCACCCAGAGACTGGTTTCGAAGTGGGCCTGGCGCTGGTTGGAATCAACTGCCATTCCCACCAGCGTGACATCGCTCTCCGACGGCACGGAGTATTGATAATGGGCCACGCCGTTGGCATCGGTGGTGACGGTGGCGCTGCCCAGTTGTTTGCGGCTGGATGTTTGTCGCCAGGGCTGCAAGGTGGGGCTGGAATAAACATTGGTATAAAATGCCAGATTGACAGCGGCAGAAATGGGTTTCGAGTCGTAGTCGAGGGTGCGCACCGTGACATTTGCCTGGTCGCCGGCGCGATAGACGTAGCTGTCAGTGTCCAGGATGATCACTACCGTTGAATAAGTGGCCAGCACGCTATGGCCGCCGCTGATGTCGCGGTTGCTGGCGTCCATCACCTGCGCTTCAATCCGGTAAGTGGCGTCGCGCTTGCCGGACTCGTCCACTTCGGTCGGGATTCTGACCGTCATTCGGCCGTTGGAGTCCAGTACGCCCGTTCCCTGGCTGATCTCGCCGCCGTAATAGCTGTCATCCGGGCCGGAATCGTCTCCTTCAAAATCTTCGCCGCCCCACAAGATGCGCCAATAGGGAAACGTGTAGCCGGCGCGGTAGACCGAATACTTTACCTTGCCCTGCGCCACCGGCTCGCCAAAGTAGTAGCGGGCTTCGATGGTCGCTTCAATGTTCTCTCCCTGCAGGTACCGCGGTTTACTGGTGCCGACTGAAACCTCAAACTCCGGCTTCTTGTACTCCTCCACGTCAAACGAGCCGTAAACCGAGCTGCTGCCCACGTGGGCGACAATCTGGTAAACACCCAGGGCTGCCAGTGGACTTAGCGTCAGCGCGCCGTGAAATGAACCGAACGGCGATAGGTCAAGCTCTTTCTGGTAGACGGTTTTCTGCGTGGGATCCGTCACTTGCACAGTGACGGAGCGGGGAACGTCCAGGTTAAATTGCCCGGCCTCGCGCGCACGCACGATGCCCTTGAACTGCACTTCGTGCGTCGGGCGATAGACCGGCCGGTCCGTGTAAAGGTAACCGACAATCGTGGTGGCCGAGGTGTCCCAGTACCAGAATGACTCAATGCTGGTGGCCGCTACGTCGTCGCCGGACTCCGCCACCATTATGGCGTCCTGCACCTTGATCTGGCCGAACTTCATGACCGAAACGCCGGAGGCGTCCGTGTTTGCGCGCCCCACTTCCTGGTGGTTGTTGAAGACGACGGTCGTTGCTCCGGCCACCGGAACGCCAGTGTTGCGGTCCACCACGTAGAGCAGCATCTGGCCGGGAGCATTTTTCGACACCATGGCCAGACTGGTGATCATCAGCAGCGTGTAGGCGCGCAGGCTGCCGTCGGTCACCTCAACCAGGTAGAGACCCTTGTTGTGCAGAACAACGGGGATCTGCTGGTACTCTGTGCCGCGCGTTCTGGGTAGCAGTTCGCGCCACCCCAGCACCAGTTGCTCGCGGTTCAGCAACGGCACCTGCGCGTAAGCAGCGATATCCAGCGGAATTCGCTTCCGCAGTTCGCGCTTGCGGACCACGGCTGCGTGGTACTTTGCGCGCGTCTGATACTGAAGCTGGAAACGGAAGAAGTTACGGATCCTCAACCGCAGGTCGCGCTTCCAGTTGTGGAAGCGTTCAAGCAACGTTTTCCTGCGTGCCAGTTCCTGCTTGATGCCGCCAAACGAGTGTGCGTCACGCAGCTTGGAAAAGAAATTGACGGGATCCATCACCCGATAGACGCGGAAATCGAGGTGGTCCACCTGCCGGAAGGTTATTGAAACTTTTGGTTGTTGCGCAGGCGAGAAGGTCCGCGAGGTTGAAACCGTAAAGAAGGGCTCTTTGGATGTGGAGCTTTGGCCGAAGGCTGCAGGGGCGAGCACCGTCATCATTACTGTCACAACGGCGAGTTGTACAACTGGGGGGACGATTCTCGTCCGTCGCAACTGTGCTTTCAACTGTTCAGCATTCTTCAAGGCCGTCTGCTCCGTGGCAAAAGTTTCCTATCGCAACAGCTCAAAACGGTATACGCCCAGAAATCGCGGGTTGGAGGCCAGCGGCCGCCAGCGGGGGTCCGGGATCTTCATCAGCATTTGCACCTCCATCTCGCGCACCTGGCCCGCCTGCCCGTTGATGTCGCCCGTGTGATAAACCACCCAGTCCGCGGCCTGCGGCTGAAAGTACGACCGGCCCACAAACAGCATTGAGTGGTAAGCTTCATGCTGACCCGGCTGATAGTAGAAAAAAAGGTCTCCGGGCCTGGCGGCGCGGACGTCACGGGAGACAAAGAAGGTGTTAAAGTGCAGCAGTGTGGCCGCATCGGCAAATTGCGCGAAGGAACCATCCGCGAGATCGCCGGGCGCCAACGGTCCGGCCCTCGTTCGGAACAGATTCGGGCCCAGGACCCATTCCGGGTAAATGAATTCCTGAAGTTCGCCGAAGCTCGCCTCATTCTCAATCTGCGCCGCCACGCCGGGGTGTGCCGAAAGGACTGATCTGAGCCACGCTGACGTATGGGCCATCAGCGCGTTGCGAAAGGCAAAGCGGATCAATCCAGCGCAATCGTGAATTTCATCCGATGCCCCTGGGGACGGAGCGTAGTATTGCGCTTCTGCCAGAAAAGTCAGCCAGCGGATGAACGTTGCTCGGTCTTCCGGGCGGACGATGCGTGCGGCGTCCGGAAAGCCGTCGTGCAGGCTATCGTTTTCTACTGCAGAATGCGAAGCTCCGGATGAATTCAAAACGGGAGCAGTTTCCGTTGTGTTTGTGGGTCGGTTTGAAGCCCTCTCGATGGGCACGAAGCCCGCAGCTCCGCTGGCGAGTACCACGGCTATCATCACGGCCGCTCGCAGAAGATGGTGCCCAGGTTGAGTTACACCAGACATGGCGCTGTGACGATCAAGGGGTGATGCGGTCTGACGCGCTGATTCTAGCACCCCCAGAGTGATTGCGCAATTCGATCCTTCATCTCGCTAAAGCAGCCTTCGTACTCGCTGCGCAAACCATTAAATGAAACAACAACCCAGCTCGCCGTATAACGGCCTACCCTATCCGCTCACCTCAATGACTCAACTAATCTTTGGGTCGACCGTTAGGAGGTGGCTGGCCATGATGAACTCAAAGGGCATTAAATAGAAGACCTGCCGACCGAAAACAAAGCCCGGACCGCCTGATCTGGACCACGCTAAATCGGCAGTGCTTAACAGCCTGCGTTCACCAGAGTCACAACGAGGCTATCCAAATTCGTTCTTGCCCTCGTCTGTGTCACATGGTGGAGGGAGAAATGCAGCAGATTCGATTCCCGTTTGGCCATGTTTCGGTCGAGACAACCGAGGTGTACCTGGGGAGCAAGCAGCGGGTTCACGGTGCCGCGAACGATCGGCTGGGTGTCAAACCCTAAACCACCGACGGGCGCAGCCGAGCGGTTAGCCGACTTACCGTCAAGTCAATCGTGGTCGGTAAGCCGTTTGGTATTCTCCGGTAGCAATCGTCGTTGATCGTGTGTCCGCCTCAGATGGACTCCGGCTCATCATAGGCCTGAACCACTTCGACGTGACGCTCCCGTTGTGAATCTGGCATTTTCGACCTTCATCCTTACCTTTCGTAAGTGGATATCCCAACCTCACACGAGAAGCGGTCTGATTCAGGGAAGGATTCTGCGGTCCTCGGGTAAGTGGGCCCTTTACACGCGAGCCTTTCCAACGCTTAAAAACTCACAACCCCGGCAACGAACTGGTTCCGACCATCACAGGGCAAAGGCGTGCGAGTCGCCAACTTCCTATACAACCGCATCGTAAAGGGCTGCCCGCAATGGGGTGCACATTTTGCTTGACAGGCAAAAAGCAGATATATAAGATACCGATCTTGAAAATCGATGTCGATAACTGATAATATCAGGTTGTTCTCAGGACTGATTCGGCTGCATGTTCTTTACCACGCGTCCAAGGAGCCCATCTTCGGACTGGACATGATCCGAGAGCTCCGCCGTCACGGGTACGAACTCAGCGCAGGAACGCTCTACCCTCTTCTGCACGGCATGGAGAAAGGCGGCTACCTCAAGTCGACGCGAGAGCTCTGCCACGGGCACTTCCGACGATTCTATCGGGTTACCCCGCTGGGTCGCCGGGCCCTAAGAGAAGGACGAGCGAAGGTTCGGGAGCTATTTGGAGAACTGTTCGAGGAGGTCGGCAAGCGTCGAAGCAACTGAGGCCTCAAGAAGCAGCCGAGTCCCACATCTAACGTCCGCATGGGATTGAAGTGATTTGAAATGGGGCGCAAGAAGAGTCTAAAGGTGACGACCGATCGTTTCGGACGGCGAGAGCTTCTGCGTGCAGGCGCAGGATTATTGCTTACCAGCGCGGCAGCGAGTGCCAGAACAAGCTCAGGCGACGCAGGCGATTCGGCAGCGGCCTCCGCTTCCGCTCAATCGGAGCGCCCTGATGCGACGGTTCGAATTGGTACCGACCTAATCGAGATCTCGCCGCAGCGTATCCTTTCCACGGTTACTTACAACGGCCAGTTCCCTGGCCCCTTGCTTCGCCTGCACGAGGGCAAGGGGATCACGGTGGACATCCACAATGACACGGATACCCCAGAGCAATTGCACTGGCACGGTCAGTTTGTACCGCCAGACGTGGATGGTGCCGCTGAGGAGCGAACGCCTTACGTTCCAGCCCACGGCATGCGTCGCATTTCTTTTGTTCCACGGCCGGCAGGCTTCCGCTTCTATCACACGCACGTGCGCGGCGGGAGCGACCTCCACCGTGGTCAATACACCGGGCAGGTGGGGCCGGTCTACATCGAGCCCTCCCATGATGCCGGCGACTACGACCGCGAGGTATTCCTCGTCCTGAAGGAGTTTGAACCTTTCTTCAGCCAGGGCGGCGACATGGCCCAGGACTTCCTCACTCCTTCGACCGAGGAGAAGGAGCTGAAAGAAAGGGGCGATAGCGCCATGCGGGCGTCCCTGGCCCACGGAATGCCGCACGGGTATGAGGTGGGTTACCGCCTGTTCACGATCAACGGAAAGATGCTGGGGCACGGCGAACCCGTTCGCGTCAGGCAGGGCGAGCGCGTCTTGTTCCATGTGCTGAACGGCAGCGCGACCGAGATTCGGAGCTTGGCGCTTCCCGGCCATCGCTTCCGTGTTGTGGCGTTGGATGGGAATCCCGTTCCGAAACAGGTGGAAGTGCCCGTGCTCTGGCTGGGAACTGCGGAGAGAGTTTCCGCCATTGTCGAAATGAACCATCCCGGGGTCTGGACGATGGGTGACCTCGGCGATGACGACCGGAACCGTGGGATGGGTATCGTTGTGGAATACTCCGGGCGAACAGGCAACCCGCAGTGGGTGGCTCCTCCGGCCGCCCGCTGGGACTATACCCTTTTCGGAAGCGACCGCCAATCCCAACTCAAACCGGACGAGACGTTTGAAATGACCTTTGCCAAGGAGAACGCGGCCGAGAATGGATTCAATCGCTGGACGATCAACGGGGTGGCATTCGATCGGAAAACCATGCCGGTCATGTACCATCTGAAGCACGGGAAACGGTACCGGCTCCGCATGCGAAACGCCAGCGATGACATTCATCCTGTGCACTTGCACCGTCACACATTCGAAATAATAAAGTACGCGGGAAAACAAACTAGCGGGATCATGAAGGACGTGATCATGGTGGGAGGGTACCAGGAGGCGGAGGTCGATTTCACTGCTGACGATCCCGGCCTCACGCTCTTCCA
>OBIZ01000094.1_pt1 | contig 15776 bp, 7 predicted proteins | sample 1519801 | NCBI WGS metagenome assembly OBIZ01 (sample SAMN01911456, study PRJEB22533) | soil metagenome | biome: Soil | place: Malaysia | collected 2012-04-30 | depth DG_metagenome m | reverse complement strand
CCGTTCAGTCTGTCGCCTCTGAGGAACCCCGCCCCTATCGATTTGCGCGCCGTGTGAATTTGGCAGTTCGCCGCAACGTCTCCCTCGGAAGGTTTGTGACGTTGTTCTACTGTGTGCTCGATACCGCCAACCATCGCCTTTCTTACGTAAACGCCGGGCACAACGCCCCGATTCTAACAAGGCGGAGCGGGGAAGTTCTTCGGCTGGAATCGGGCGGGCCGGTGCTGGGCGTTTTCGACGATGTGGAATATCAGGAAGGCACGGTTCCGCTCGAACCGGGAGACCGGCTTGTGCTTTTTACAGACGGCCTCTCAGAAGCGGTCAATGACGTGGGCGAGGAATTTGGAGAGGATCGCATTATCGCCAACTTGAAAAGGGCAAGCGGCCTCTCAGCCGAGCAAATCCGAAATGTTTTATTCAATGCCGTCGACGAGTTCAGCGGTGGGCGTTTGCAGGACGATGCAACGATCATGATTGTGGCTGCGGAATAGCCACCACGACGTCAGGTTTGGATCCGAGGTAAACCATGGGCACGCTACTACAAGACCTGAAATACGGCCTGCGCATGCTGGCGAAGAATCCCGGCTTTACGGCCGCGGCTGTTCTGACGCTGGCGCTCGGTATCGGCGCCACCAGCACTATCTTCAGTTGGATCGATTCGACCCTGCTCGATCCGATTCCCGGCGTCGCCAACACCAGTAACCTGGTGAGTGTGATGAGGGGAACGATCAGCGAGCACCCCACCCCACCGTTTTCATACCCGGATTATGTGGACCTGCGGGGAAGGACTCAGAGCTTTTCGGGCCTTCTGGCCTTTCACGCTGATTGGGGCTCCCTCACCGGCGACGGCCAGCCAGAGCGTATTTATGTGGAGACCATCTCCGCGGACTACTTCAAGGTGCTCGGCATCAAGCCTCTACTCGGTCGTTTCCTCCGGCCTGTGGAAGAGGAACAGCCCGGAAAGACGCCGGTGGTTGTGATCAGTTATGCGCTGTGGCAGAGCCGTTTCGGCGGAGACCCTTCCATCATCGGCAAGTCAATTCAGATCAACCGGATGTTGTGTACGATTGTCGGCGTCGCTCCTCCGGGTTTTGTGGGATGCATGATCGGGCTGCGAACCGACCTCTGGGCTCCCCTGGTTTATGGCAGTTGGGGCCAGTTCCGCCAGCGCGGCAGTAATTGGCTCAACGTGTTCGGGAGGCTCAACCCGGGAGTCGATCGCCGGCAGGCACAGGAGGAGCTGAATCTGCTGATGCAGCAGATTGTCGAACAGTATCCCGATACGCACCGCGGTCCCAACCAGATCACTCTCGATCCACTCTGGCGTTCGCCTTTTGGCGCCAACGTCTATCTTTACAAAACCCTGCCGCTGCTGCTGGGACTGGCGGCTGTACTGCTGTTGCTGGCATGCACCAACGTCGCCAACCTCCTGCTGGTGAGGTTGGTTCCGCGCCGGCGCGAAATTGCCCTTCGCCTGGCGATGGGAGCCAGCCGTGCGCGTCTAATGCGCCAGCTGATGCTGGAAAGCCTTTTGGTCGCCCTGGCCGGCGGAGGTGTGGCCTGGCTGGTGACCACCTGGACTGCGGGAACCTTTGCGAGTTTCTTTCCCCCCACAACCCTGCCTCTCAGGCTCAACGGCCAGGCGAATGGCAGCGTGATGCTGGCAACGCTGGCGATCTCGGTTGTCAGCGCGGTGGTCTTCGGAGTGCTGCCGGCCCTGCGCACTTCCCGCCTTGCGCCGGTGGCTGTCCTGAAGGAAGAGGAGGCCAGAGTTTCCGGCGGCATCCACCGCTCGCGCCTTTCCAAAGGATTGGTTGTGGCCCAGATCGCGCTCTCCCTGCTGTTGCTGATCGCGGCGGGGCTCTTCACTCGCAGCTTCCAGAACGAGCAGCGCACCAATCCGGGTTTCGATCCGAACCATGTCCTGCTGGCTTCGGTCGATCTTTCCTCTTCCGGCTATTCACATGAGCAGGGACTAGCCTTTGACCATGGCTTGCTCGACAAGCTGCGCGCGCTGCCGGGTGTCAAGTCTGCGACATTGGCGGACTTCTCGCCGCTCAGCTTCACCATTCACAGCAACGACACCTTGCCGGAAGGTTATGTTCCCCGGCCGCACGAAACGATGGAGATCGACAGCGCCGTGGTCAGCCCTGACTATTTCCAGACTGTGCGCACTCCCCTCTTGTCCGGGCGTGAATTCACTGACCATGACGACGATAAGTCACAGCCGGTTGCTATTGTCAATCAGGAGTTCTGCAGCCGTTACTGGCCGGGGCAGGATGCTATCGGGAAGAAAGTTACCATCTTTGGCCGCTCACTGACGGTGGTTGGCGTGGCCCAAAATGCCAAGTATCGGCTCCTGCGTTACGGCCCGGAGCCCGCCATCTTTTTGCCCCTTTACCAGAACTACCGCCACGAGTTAATCATTCACGTGCGCACGGCCGGCGATCCCACAACACTGGCTCCAATGGTCCGCAGAACGCTCGACGAGATCAATCCACACCTGCCCTTGTTCAATGTGACCACGCTCAAGGCCAGCATGCAGTTTGGAAGCACCTTCGAGCGGCTGGCGGCGACCCTGGTGGGATCATTTGGCTTGCTGGCGCTGGCGCTGGGCGCGGTGGGTATCTACGGCGTGGTCGCTTTTACCACACGACAGCGCACGCACGAGATCGGCATCCGCATGGCGTTGGGGGCGCGCAAGAGCGACGTTCTCAGGATGGTGGTGGGGCAAGGGATAAAGCTTGCGCTGATTGGAGTGTTGATCGGCATCGCAGGTGCGTTTGTGCTGTCGCGCTTCCTCGCGAGCCTGCTTTACGGTGTGAAACCCACAGACCCTCTGACGTTCGTGGCCGTCTCGTTGATTTTAGTAGCTGTGGCGCTTGTGGCCTGCTACATTCCTGCGGTCCGGGCGTCGAAGGTCGATCCCATGGTGGCGCTGCGCTACGAGTAGCGGCGGGTTTATCCCGCCATCAGTTTGTTGAGCGATTTAGCGACTGGTTGATTGGAAAATGCAGAATTACACATTACGAATGACAAGTGATTTCGTCGTTCTGAGTTCAGAGTTATGAGTTTGGCGAAGCGCGACAACTCATAACTCAGAACCGAGAACTCATAACCCAATTCAAGTAACTCGTAATTTGTAACTAGTAATTCTTGAACAGCCTGAGGCGAACGATGAGCAGCTTATTTCAGGACTTAAAGTACGGGCTGCGCACGCTGGGAAGAAATCCCGGTTTCACCGCTGTTGCAGTCCTGACGCTTGCCCTCGGCATCGGGGCCAATACGGCCATCTTTACCGTCGTGAACTCGCTGTTGTTTCGTCCACTGCCAGTCAAGCAGCCCGGGCGGCTGGTAGCCGTATTTAGCACGCACAAGGGAAACGAAACCTTCAGTCCAAGCTCCTTTCCGGATTATTCTGACCTGCGCGATCGAAATCGAGTTTTCTCCGGAGTGGCGGCTCACTTCTACTGGCCCATGAATCTGAAAACGTCCGATAAGCCGAAAGCCGTCATGGGCGAAGTCGTAACGGGGAACTACTTTGATGTTCTGGGTGTCAGTCCTTTCCTGGGCCGCACGTTTCTTCGGGAAGAAGTCAAAACGCAGGGCGGCAATGCCGTCGCCATTCTGAATTACCGGACCTGGGAACGGGATTTTAATTCTGACCGGGAGATCATCGGGAAAAAGGTCCTGGTAAATGATTTTCCCTTCACGATTGTGGGTGTCACTCCCAGTAGCTTCACCGGCCTGAACAGCGCGATCGTTCCGGCGGTATGGGTTCCGGTCACGATGGTACGCCAGGTCATTCCGTATCCCATTTCGCTCACTGACCGCTTTGATCCCTGGTTGCTTATCATCGCGCGGGTGAAGCCTGGTGTAAGTCTGGCGGAGGCGGGGGCTGCCATAAAGGTTCTGGCAGCCAATCTGGATAAGGAATATCCCTCCAACAGCGGCCCGGGAAAGAGCTTTTCACTTGTCGAGTCAAACCGTAACCGCCTTGGCACGCTGGGCACAATCGATGCGGTCCAGAAACAGTTTGTGCTCCTGATGGCAGTGGTTGGGCTGGTGTTGCTCGTTGCCTGTTTTAACGTGGCCAATCTCCAACTTGCCAGGGCAACCAACCGCCAGAGGGAGATCGCTCTGCGTGGCGCTTTGGGCGCAACTCGTGGTCGCATTCTCCGCCAGCTCCTCACTGAAAGCGTCTTATTGTCCCTCCTGGGTGGGCTCGGTGGGCTTTTCGTGGGAGTCTGGGCGGTGGACCTCTTGCTGGCGTTTCGGCCACCCTCAGTCTTCCCCATTGAATTTGACCTGAGCCTCGATTGGCGTGTCCTTCTTTTTACCTTATTCCTCGCGTTCCTCGCAGGGATTCTCTTCGGTTTGTCTCCGGCACTGCAGTCCACCCGGTCTGACCAGCTTCCCGCACTGAAGGAACAGTCGCCAGCGCTCGGGCGTGGCCGGAGCAAGACTCGCACTCAGAACGCCCTGGTGGTAATGCAGATCGCGGTATCTCTGGTTCTGCTGATTACGGCCGGCCTCTTTGCGCGGAGCCTGCAGCAAGCACTGCGTGTGGACCCGGGATTCAACGCCGACGATGCGCTGGTAGTTCCGATCGACCTTGGTTTTGGGCAGTATCCGGAATCTGCAGGCAGGACGTTCGAGCGAAACCTCTTCGACCGGGTCAGAGCGCTACCCGGTGTCAAGTCGGCTGCCCTTGCTATGGATATGCCTCTCGGGCAACTTCACATCCAGGGCTTTATCTCGATCGATGGATATGTGCCGGCTCCCGGCGAACACATGGTTATCCGGCGCAATGTGGTGAGTCCGGAATACTTCCAGACCATGGGCATCCCCATTTTGCAGGGACGGGCGATTGACGGCCAGGATACGAACGACTCACAGCCCGTAGCGGTAATCAACCAGACCATGGTGGAGCGCTACTGGCGGGGCCGGAACCCCATCGGGAAAACGTTCAACAACTCCGGAAGAAACTGGGTTGTGGTGGGCGTGATCAAGGATGGGAAATACGATGCGCTGAGCGAAGCGCCCCAACCCTACTTCTGCCTGCCTCTTAGCCAGGCGGAGTACGTCAAGCGAATGCATCTCGTGGTGAGAACTCTCGGTGACCCTCGTGGTGCTATGCCGCCCATCCTGCAGATTCTCCGGGATCTCGGCCCCAACCTGCCCGCGCCACACCTTCTGACCATGAACCAATTCCTGGAGGAATCCGTCCAGGGCACTGGCGGCCCCGCCCAGGTTATCGGCATCTTCGGTCTGCTGGCGCTGGCTCTGGCGATGGTCGGCGTCTACGGCGTGATGTCGTACTTTGTCAGCCAGCGGACGCACGAATTTGGAATCCGAATAGCGCTTGGCGCCCGCAGGAACCAGATCCTCAAACTGGCGTTGCGACGAGGGGTCATCGTCAGCCTGCTGGGCATAGGGATTGGACTGGCGATGGCAATAGCGCTTTCGCGCGCGCTGACCGGTTTCCTCTATGGCGTGAAGCCCATGGATCCTATTACTTTCAGCCTGGCGAGTCTGGGACTAATGTTTTTTGCACTGCTCGCCTGCTACATTCCCGCGCGCCGGGCGGCGGCGGTCGATCCCATGGTGGCGCTGAGATATGAGTAGTGTTGTTGAGCGATTGGTAATTTGCAATTCCTCTAGTTATCGAGGCGAACGATGAACGCATTGATCCAGGATCTGAAATACGGATTGCGGCAGCTTCGCCGTAATCCCGGCTTCACATTAGTTGCCGTGCTTACCCTTGCACTCGGCATCGGCGCCAACACAGCAATTTTCTCCGTGGTCAACGGAGTGTTGCTCAACCCGCTGCCCTATCCGCAGCCTGACCGCCTGGTGGCACTTTACTCACGGACGGCGCAATTCTCGAATTCCTCGATTTCCTATCCCAACTTTCTCGACTGGGTGCGGCTTAACCACTCGTTTTCCGCGCTGGCTGCTTATCGTGGAGACGACTTCACTCTGACCGGAGAGGGCGAGCCGGAGCGTGTCCCGGTGGAATTTGTCTCGGCCAGCTTTTTCCCGCTGCTCGGAATCAAGCCCGCAGCAGGCCGATGGTTTACACCTCAGGAGGACGAGATTGGAGCAGCGCCTGCAGTGGTCTTGAGCGGCGGCATCTGGAAACGCAAGTTCGGGGCCTCGCCGGATATTCTGGGAAAGGCCATTACGCTGAATGGCACATCGTACACGGTTGTAGGAGTCCTCCCTGGCGACTTTTTCTACAGCGGCAATAACTTCCAGCGGAGTGATGTTTACGTCCCGATCGGCCGATGGGACGACCCGATATTCCGGGATCGCCGGGCCAGCATGGGCATGGATGCCGTCGGCCGGTTGAAACCCGGCGTCACATTTGCGCAGGCCAAGGATGACATGGATACACTGGCGCGTCATCTGGCGGAGCAATACCCTGAGGCCGACAAGGACACCGGCATCACGCTGGTTCCGCTCAGGCAGAACATCGTGGGATATATCCAGCCCTATCTGCTGTTGCTGCTGGCGGCAGTGGGTTTTGTTCTCCTCATCGCCTGCGTCAACGTCGCAAACCTGATGCTGGCGCGCGCGTCGGGCCGGTCCCGCGAGTTTGCCATCCGTGTTGCGCTGGGCGCAGGCCGCAAGCGCGTCATCCGGCAGGTCCTTACAGAAAGCACTCTGCTGGCCTTTGCTGGCGGAGGCCTTGGCATGTTGGTTGCTGCCTGGGGATTGCAGGCGGCTTTGAGAGCACTGCCTGACGTTCTACCGCGTGTCGAATCCGTCCGTCTCGACACTCACGTGTTGTTGTTTATGCTGGTCACCTGCGTGTTGACGGGAATTCTTTTTGGCCTCGCTCCCGCGCTCAGGACTACTTCGGCCAACCTTCAGGAGACGCTCAAAGAAGGCGGACGCGGAGCAAGCGCGGCGCACCACCGCACCCAGAGTGCCTTTGTAGTCGCAGAAGTGGCCCTTGCGCTTGTGCTGCTGGCGGGCGCCGGGCTGATGATTCGCACTCTGGGTGAGCTGTGGAGCGTTGATCCAGGTTTCGATCCGCACCACGTTCTTGCCTTCCGGGCCACTTTCCCTCCAATCAAATCTCCGGACTTGATTCGCGCGACGTGGCGCCAGATTGAGGACAACACCGAAGCGCTCCCTGGAATTCGGGCCGCATCAGTCACAATGGGTTCCGTCCCTACCCGCAGCGATTCCGAACTGCCTTTCTGGCTGGAAGGCCAGCCCAAGCCCGCGAGCAGTTCCCAGATGAAAGTATCTTTGTTTTACCTTGTCCAACCGGGCTACTTGAACGTGATGAAGATTCCGCTCATGCGCGGCCGATTCCTTACCTCGGCGGACACCGAGCATTCGCCTTTCGTAATCGTCATCGACAGCAGTTTCGCTCAGCTCTATTTTCCGGGCCAGAACCCCATCGGCAGGCGCGTCAATCTGGACATCCTCAACACCACGGCGGAAATCGTCGGCGTGGTGGGGCACATCAAACAATGGGGCCTAGACGAAGGCGCGTCGTCTCCCGTTCAAGCCCAATGTTACATATCCGTTTATCAGCTTCCTGATCAGTTTGTCCCGCTGGTGGCCTCAAACCTTGGCATCTTCGCGAGCACAGCGGGGGCTCCGCTGGGGCAGGCCGACGCGATTCGCCGCGCCCTCCACCAGATCAACAGCCATTCCGTGATGTACGGCGTGGAATCGATGGACGGCATTCTTTCCGATTCACTCTCGTCGCGGCGGTTTGCGATGATCCTCATGGGCGTGTTTGCCGCGCTTGCCCTGCTCATGGCCAGTATTGGTACTTATGGCGTGATTTCGTATCTCACCAGCCAGCGCACGCATGAAATTGGCATTCGCATGGCGCTGGGAGCACAAAGAAACGACGTTCTCACAATGGTGGTGCGAAGAGGCGTCAAGCTGGCCTTGGTCGGTATCGGCATCGGCATTGGCAGCTCGTTTGTTCTCACGCGATTCCTGTCCGGCATGCTCTACGGGGTGAAACCCTTCGATCCGCTCACGCTTGTGGCAGTTTCGCTGGTTTTGATCGCCGTGGCGCTCGCAGCCTGCTACATCCCGGCGCGGCGGGCGTCGAAAGTCGATCCCATGGTGGCACTGAGATACGAGTAGCGGCGGGTTTATCCCGCCATTAGTCGGTTGAGTGATTTAGCGACTGGTTGACTGGAGAATGCAGAATTACAAATTACAAATGACGAGTGATTTTATCGTTCTGAGTTCAGAGTCATGAGTTCGGCGAAGCGCAGCAACTCATAACTCAGAACCGAGAACTTATAACCCATTCAAGTAACTCGGAATTTGTAACTTGTAACTCTTTAAAAGACTGAGGCACACATGACCACCCTGATTCAGGATTTGAAATACGGTCTGCGCCAGCTGGGACGAAACCCCGGCTACACGGCAGTTGCCATTCTCACACTGGCTCTCGGCATCGGCGCCAACACGGCCATCTTCACGCTTGTGAACGCGATCATGCTCAAGAGCCTGCCGGTGGTTAATCCCCGGGAACTCTACCGCCTGGGTACCAGCAACAACTGCTGTGTGCTCGGAGGAATGCAGGATAACTGGGACATTTACTCTTACGACCTGTACAAGCAACTGCGCGACCATACCCCGGAATTCAGCCAGATGGCCGCTTTCCAGGCGGCATTGCCGAGCCTGAGCGTGCGCCGCCGAGGCTCTTCCGGCCCCGCCGAGCCCTACCGGGGCGAGTTTGTCTCGGGAAATTACTTCTCCATGTTCGGTATCAGCGCTTACGCCGGGCGCGCTATCACGCCCGCTGACGACCAGCCCAACGCTCCGCCCGTCGCCGTTATGGACTACCGGACGTGGCAGACCCATTTTGGCTCTGACGCATCGGTGCTCGGCTCGACTTTCGTCATGAATATGGTTCCGTACACGGTGGTGGGGATTTCGCCGCCCGGTTTCTTTGGCGACACTCTGCGGCCTGACCCGCCCGATTTCTGGATGCCGCTCGCCACTGAGCCGGTCTTGAACGGACAGAATTCAATCCTGAAAAATCCCGGACTCAATTGGCTTCACGTTATTGGCCGGCTAAAGCCTGGGGCCCGGCCGGCGGCCGTGCAATCCGAAGTCACCACCGAACTGCAGCGATGGCTTGGTGGTCAGCCTGACCTGACGGCCTACGACCGCTCGCAACTCAGCAAGCAGCATATCGTCATTGGGCCCGGTGGAGAAGGCGTCGCCAGCATGCAGGACCAGGCACGCGACGGCCTTCGCCTGCTGATGATCATCGCGGGCCTCGTGCTGCTGATTGCCTGTGCCAACATAGCCAACCTGCTTCTGGCGCGCGGCGCCTCCAGGCGGTTTGAGACCGCTGTCCGTGTGGCATTAGGCGCCCCGAGGCGGCGTCTGGTCCGCCAGATCCTTACTGAAAGCGTGCTGCTGGCGGTTGTGGGTGGAGTTGTGGGGTTGCTGGTTGCTTACCTTGGCACACGCAGTCTGCTGCTGATTGCTTTCCGTGGAGCGCATTACATCCCCATCAGCGCCACCCCCTCGCTTGCTGTGCTCGGCTTCGCCTTCCTGCTTTCGCTGATTACCGGTGTGGTTTTTGGAGCCGCGCCGGCCTGGATAACTTCGCATTCCGATCCTGCGGAGGCCTTGCGTGGCGCGGGCCGCTCCACGCGCGACCGTTCCTCGCTGCCGCGAAAATCTCTGGTCGTCATCCAGGTTGCGCTATCCATCGTGCTGCTGATTGGCGCGGGTTTACTCACCAGGAGCCTGCAAAACCTTGAAAAGCAGAACTTCGGTTTCGAACCGCAGGGCCGCCTGATCGTGAGGGTCGAGCCGGCCCTCGCCGGTTATAAGCCCGATCAACTCTACGGACTCTACCAGCAGCTCGAGCAGCAGCTTTCGGCAATCCCCGGCGTAATCAGCGCCAGTTATTCGGGCTATAGTCCGATGCGCGGCGACAACTGGGGTTTTAACTTTCACATCGAGGGCCACCCGCCAGATGAGCGGAATGGCGCTTCCTTTGATTGCGTTGGCCCGCATTATTTCGAGACCATCGGCACGCGACTGGTGCGAGGCCGTTTGATCGGTGAGCAGGATACTCCCACGTCGCGTAAAGTTGCCGTCATCAATCAAGCCTTCGCCAAAAAGTTCTTCCCCAAGCAGGACCCGATCGGGCAGCACTTCGGAATGGGCGACCCGAGCCACGCGGGAGACATGGAGATCGTCGGAATTGTGCAGGATGCGAAATATCAGAGCGCGCATGAGCCGCCCTACCCGACTTTCTTTATGCCCTTTTTCCAAATGACAAACGATCCCAAGCTGGAATTCGTTAAGGTTGCCGCTGCCTACATTGGCGATATCGAGTTGCACGTAGCCGGCCAGCCCGAGAATCTGGAGCAACCGGTCCGCCGCACGCTGGCAAACATCAATCCCAACCTTACCATTCTCGAGATGATGAGCCTCAGCCGGCAGCTCGAGCTTAATTTCAATCAGGAAACCGTGATCGTCTGGCTCACCGAACTTTTCGGGCTGCTCGCGCTGGTTCTCGCCTGCGTCGGACTTTACGGAGTCACTTCATATTCAGTGGCGCAGCGAACCAACGAAATCGGCATCCGAATGGCGCTCGGAGCCAGCCGCGTAAATGTTCTCCGGTTGATGCTGCGTGGTGCGATGCTCCAACTCGCAATCGGCCTTGCGGTTGGCATCCCGCTGGCGCTTGCGGGCGGGCGGCTGGTTTCAAGCATGCTCTACGGTGTGAAGAGCTACGACCCGTGGATCCTGCTCGTGGCTGCCGTCGTCCTCGCCGCCTGCGCGTTTGCCGCGGCATTTTTCCCGGCGCGGCGGGCGTCGAAAGTCGATCCCATCGTGGCGTTGAGATATGAGTAGCGGCGGGGTTTATCCCGCCATTTGTCTGTCGAGTGATTTGCGATTGAGCGTTTGGAGAAGAGCGAAGCAACAATTATGAATTATGAATGCTGAAATATGAAAGGGACCGGACCAGGGGAAACGCCGGTGCGCCTGGTTCCTTCCATCATTCATAATTCAGAACTCATGATTTCGAAGGTTTGCCGAGGAGGAACCAATGGAAGAGAACGGAATGAGTCTGATCAAGCTGGAAAGTGTCAATAAGGTTTTCTTTACGGAGGAGCTGGAAACGCACGCGCTATCCGGCGTCCATCTGGATATTCACAAGGGAGAATACGTTTCGATTGCCGGGCCTTCTGGCTGCGGCAAGTCAACGCTGCTCTCGCTGATTGGCCTGCTCGACACTCCCACCGATGGCAAGTACTGGCTGAACGGCAAGGCGGTGGAAGAACTCGGCCTTGGTGAGCGTTCGCGCATCCGCAATCGCGAGGTGGGCTTTATTTTTCAGAGCTTCAACCTGATCGGCGACCTCAACGTTTTTGAAAACGTTGAGCTGCCGCTCACCTACCGCGGCATGCCTTCGACGGAGCGTAAACAGCGTGTGCAGGAGGCGCTTGAGCGTGTCGGCATGGCCCACCGGGTGAAGCACTATCCCTCGCAGCTTTCCGGCGGCCAGCAGCAGCGCGTGGCGGTGGCGCGGGCGCTGGTGGGCGATCCGGCCGTCCTGCTGGCTGACGAGCCGACCGGCAACCTGGATTCGAAAAACGGCGAGGCGGTGATGGACCTGCTGGGCGATCTGCATCGCGCCGGGTCAACCATCGTGATGGTGACACACGACCCACGGTTCGCGCGCCATGCCGGGCGGACGATTCACCTGTTTGACGGCCGCATCGTCGATGAAGCCACGGCGGCCGATCTGGCGCTTAATGAGGGGCCACTGTCGACTTAACCAAATCAGGTTAGCGGAGCGGAAAACACGATGATACAACTGATCAACGTTGAAAAATCTTTCCCTGTCGGCCCCAGCCGCTACTATGTGTTGCGTCGCATCAGCCTGGAGATCAAGCAGGGTGAATTCCTCACCATCATGGGACCTTCCGGCGCCGGCAAATCCACGCTGCTCAGCATAATCGGAATGCTCGATGGCGACTGGATCGGCGAGTACTTCCTGTATGAGCAGCCCATCCACCGGATGAAGGTTAAGCAGCGCGCGGAGATGAACAAGAAGTATGTTGGTTTCGTCTTCCAGCAGTATCACCTCCTCGACGGTCTGACCGTGGCCGAGAACCTCGACATACCGCTTTCCTATCGCAACATCAGGAAATCCGAAAGACAGGCCATCGTCGCAGACACACTGGACCGTTTCCACATCGTCGGCAAGAAAGATCTCTTCCCCACGCAACTCTCTGGCGGCCAGCAGCAGCTCGTCGCCGTGGCGCGGGCCGTCATCGCCAATCCAAAACTGATTCTTGCTGACGAGCCGACCGGCAATCTCCATTCGAGCCAGGGCAAAGAGATCATGGACCTTTTCAAGAAGCTGAACGACGAGGGCACCACCATCATCCAGGTGACCCACAACGAGGCCTGGGCAGCGTACGGCAGCCGCATCATTAATCTGCAGGACGGGTGGATCAGCAACGATTGACGATTTTCGATTGACGATTGCCGACTGGAGACCGGATGAGTCCAGAAGAATTACAAGCTCGGACCAAGGCATTTGCGCTGCGCGCCATCAAGCTGGTGGACGCTTTGCCTCGAAGCTTGGCAACGCAGGTCATTGGCCGGCAACTCTTGCGTTCGGCAACCTCAGTTGGCGCAAATTATCGAGCGGCATGCCGCGCGCAATCGCGGCCGGAATTCGCCCGCCAAGCTCTCGATTGTCGTGGAGGAGGCCGACGAATCCCTGTATTGGCTGGAGCTAATTCAGGAGTCAGGGGCAATGAGATCGGGCCTGCTGAGCGATATCATTCGAGAGGCCAACGAGCTGGTGGCCATTATGATCGCCTCGCGAAGAACCGCGAAAATGGCTGGCCATCCGGGAATCGAAAATCGACAATCGAAAATCGGCAATAGCCCGCGCGGGAGGAAAACTCAATGACAGCGTTAATTCAGGACTTAAAGTACGGTCTTCGAATGCTCGGCAGAAATCCCGGCTTCACCGCAGTTGCCGTGCTGACGCTGGCGCTCGGCATCGGGGCGAATACTGCAATATTTTCGGTGATCAACTCATTGTTTCTTCACCCTCCTGGTTTGCCCAATCCGGACCGCGTTGTTGCGGTGCGGGGGAAATACGACAAGCTGGGGCTGAAAAGCATAGTCATTTCAGCGCCGGATTTCGCCGCAATCCGCGACAGCAAAAAGATTTTCGCCGCCGCCGCCATCGAGAACACCTCCGACTTCAACTACACGTCGGGTGATTGGCCCCAGCGTCTTCAAGGCGCAATGGTCACCTGGCAATGGTTTGACGTTTTCGGCGCCAGGCCCATTCTGGGACGAACTTTCACTCAGGCGGAAGACCAGCCCAACGCCAACCAGGAAGTGGTGCTGGCCTATGGAGCGTGGCAGCGCTGGTTTGGAGGGGACCGGGGAGTCATCGGGCGGACGATTCAGTTGAACGAACAGCCGTTCAAAATCATTGGCGTGATGGGCCAGGAATTTCGCTGGCCTGACTCGGCGGATTTGTGGACGCCGATGGGACTGGCTCCCGAAGCTTACAATCTCAACAACACATTCAATGAAAACTATTTTGCCGTTGCCCGATTACAGCCGAACGTGACCTTCGCGCAGGCGAGCGCCTACGTGGGAGTATTGGTCCGCCGCGTTGTGGACGATCCCCGCTCAACTTACGCGAAAGACTCCGGCTGGGGTGTTTTTATTTTGCCGCTGGTGGACTTCATTTACGGCAATCTGCGCACTCCGGTCCTGATTTTGGCAGGAGCGGTTGGATTCGTGCTCCTGATCGTCTGCGCAAACATCGCCGGCCTGTTACTGGCCAAAGCAACAGGGCGCGGGAGGGAACTTGCCGTACGTTCGGCTCTGGGGGCTTCGCGAAGACGCCTGGTTCGGCAGGCGCTCGCGGAAAGCACGCTGCTCTCGCTGGCAGGGATTCTGGTGGGCCTGCTGGTTGCAAGTGTTGGCATCAATGCCCTGATGCTGATTGCTCCCAAACAGCTTGTCGCAGCGGGCAGTTTTCCGTTGGACTGGCACGTCCTGATGTTTACGGTTGGATTGGGTGCTGTAGCCGTTTTCCTGTTCGGGCTGATGCCCGCCTGGCAGATGTCCCGGATTGAGCCTTACCAGGTTTTGCGAGGGTCTGAAAGGACAACGACTGGGGGACGCCAGCGCCATCGATTACGGTCTTTCCTGGTTGTTGGAGAGCTGGCGATGGGTCTGGTCCTGCTGGCTGGAACCGGCCTGCTGCTCCAGAGCCTGGCGCAAATCCTTACTGTGGATCCGGGGTTCCAGCCGAACGGCGTGATGACTGCCGGGCTTTCACTTCCGTCCAGGCACTACAATACGAAAGAGAAACAGTTTGCCTTCTTTCGAAGTGTGATGGGCAGCCTTTCCCAGACGCCCGGTGTGACCGCAGTGGGCGCAGGCTATCCGGTGCCCTTTACGGGAGGCAATTCGTCAGCATCCTTTCAAATCGAAGGGCAGCCCACCGGGCCGGGCGATCCCGGACCGCACGGCAACATCCGTTTTGTCACGGGCGGATATTTCACCGCCCTGGGAATTCCCCTTATCCAGGGCCGCTTCTTCGACCAAAACGACCGCCTTGGTTCCGAGCCGGTCGCCATCATTGATAAGAATTTGGCGCGGGAATACTGGCCGAACCAGAATCCCATCGGGCGGAAGATCCGGAATGGGCAGGGAAATCCCTGGGCCACGATTGTGGGGGTCGTCGGGCATATTCGCTTTACCCAGCTTGCCGGGGAAGAGTCGGGCTCAAATATATCCGAAAGCGCCGGGAAAGGCGTTTACTACTATCCGCTGTTTCAGAAGGACGCCCCGTTCGGGTATTTCGTAATGAAATCCGGGGGCGGAGCGGCGGCCCAGGCTGACCTGGTCCGTCGCGCCGTGCGGGCCGTGGATCCGAACCAGCCCATCTCCGACGTCAAGACCATGGACGAACGGATTGCCTCCTCATTGGCGCCGCAGCGCTTCGCCGCCACCTTGCTGGCCGTGTTTGCGGCTCTGGCCGTGCTGTTGGCTGCGCTTGGACTTTACGGGCTGATGAGCCACAGCGTAGCGCAGAGGACCAGCGAAATCGGCATTCGCATGGCTCTGGGAGCGACTCGCTCGGGCGTACTCGCCCTCTTTGTGAAAGAAGGCCTGCGTTTGGCTCTGACGGGAGTCGCCATCGGCCTTGCCGGAGCATTTGTGCTTGCGCGCTTCCTGGCGAGCCTGCTTTACGGCGTGAAGCCTACGGACCCGCTTACCTTCATCGCCGTGTCGTTCATCCTTACCGCGGTGGCGCTCGCGGCCTGTTATATTCCCGCGTGGCGCGCCGCCAATACCGATCCCATGGTGGCGCTCCGCTATGAGTAGCGGCGCGTTTACCGCGCCATTGTTGATTTGTGATTTGCGATTGACCGATTGAAAGCCGTGAAATTACGAATTACGAATGACTTGTCGGTTCTCAGTTCTGTGTGATGAGTTCCTGGTTCCGCTGGGGAAGCCGAAGGGGCAATTATGAATGCTGAAGGATGAAAAAGTCAGAACCGACATGCACGGGCATCAGTTACTTCCTTTCATCCTTCATAATTCAGAATTCATAATTTGTAACCCAGCACTCAGAACTCATAACCCAGAACCGGCAATTTGTAATTTCGGAAGGGCAAAACATGAATACGCTGCTCCAGGATTTAAAGTACGGCCTTCGAATGCTGGGCAGAAGCCCCGGCTTCACGGCTGTTGCTGTGCTC